>Ga0209563_100401_pt1 | contig 15461 bp, 9 predicted proteins | sample AraplaCvi_mMF_r2_FD_184271 | JGI IMG/M metagenome (GOLD analysis project Ga0209563, IMG submission 184271) | Arabidopsis root microbial communities from North Carolina, USA - plate scrape CL_Cvi_mMF_r2 (SPAdes) (version 2) | ecosystem: Host-associated > Plants > Roots > Endosphere | place: USA... | reverse complement strand
AACGATGCATCGCCGATGGTAGTGTGGGGTTTCCCCATGTGAGAGTAGGTCATCGTCAAGATTAAATTCCGAAACCCCAATTGCGAAAGCAGTTGGGGTTTTGTTTTGTCCGCAGGAAAGTTCCTACAGCGCGCGGTATGCCCTTCCGGCTGTAACAGCCTGCCGACAATGCTAAGGTTCTGCCCTGGCTTTGTACTTTTCCAAGGAAGCTTTTATGCCGGACGCCCAGTCCCTCAATGCTGCATTCATGGTGGTCCAGAGCAATAGCCTGGACGAACTGCGCAGCCTGGTGGTTAGCGTCATGCGGCGCTATCCATTGGCACCCTTGGAGAACGAAATCGCTCTGGTGCAGAGCAACGGTATCGCCCAATGGCTCAAACTGGCTTTGGCGGAAGACCCTGAGGACGACGACCTCGGGGGATGCGGAATAGCTGCGGCCATAGATGTGCAATTGCCTGGCAGTTTCATGTGGCAGCTTTACCGTATGGTGTTGGGCCGAGACGAAATTCCCGCCAACTCCCTGCTCGACAAAGCCCCATTGACCTGGCGACTGATGCGCTTGCTGCCGCAGGTTATTGATCGCCCCCATTTTGAGCCGCTACAAAGGTTCCTCACGCACGACACGGATTTACGCAAGCGCTACCAGCTGTCAGAGCGTCTGGCAGATCTCTTTGACCAGTACCAAGTGTATCGGGCTGATTGGCTCGAGGACTGGGCCGAAGGCCGGCACCAGTTGCGCAATGTTCGAGGTGAAGTGAAGCCACTGCCCCCGGTCGTTTGCTGGCAGGCCGAATTGTGGCGTGCTCTGCTGGAAGATGTCGGTGAGCAGGGCATGGCGCAGAGCCGGGCAGGTGTTCATCAGCGCTTTGTCGAGCGCATAAATGCCCTTGAAAACGCACCTGCGGGGCTACCCTCGCGGGTGATCGTGTTTGGCATATCTTCGTTGCCGGCCCAGGTGCTCGAAGCATTGGCCGGACTTGCGCGTTTCAGTCAGGTGCTGCTGTGTGTGCACAACCCTTGCCGACACCACTGGGCCGATATCGTTGCCGACAAGGATCTGCTGCGCCATCAATACAAGCGACAAAGCCGCAAGACCGGCATGCCGGTCGTACTCGATCCGGAAGCGCTGCACCAACACGCGCATCCGTTGCTCGCAGCCTGGGGCAAACAGGGGCGCGACTACATCAACTTGCTGGACAGTTACGATGACCCCAATAGCTATCGCGCGGCATTCCGTGACGGGCGCATCGATCTGTTCAGCGAGACGCAGCCACAGAACCTGCTCAATCAACTTCAGGATGACATCCTCGAATTGCGGCCGCTCAATGAAACGCGTGAACACTGGCCTGCGGTCGACCTGACGCAGGATGAGTCTATCCGCTTCCATATAGCCCACAGTGCTCAGCGCGAGGTGGAAATCCTTCACGACCAGTTACTCGCCCGCTTCAGTGCCAATCCCGACCTTCGCCCGCGCGATGTAATCGTGATGGTGCCGGACATCGATAGTTATGCGCCCCATATTCGGGCGGTGTTCGGGCAACTGGATCGGCATGATCCGCGCTTCATTCCATTTACCTTGGCCGACCAGGGTCAGCGCGGTCGCGATCCGTTGCTGATTGCCGTCGAGCACCTGCTCAAACTGCCGGACAGTCGTTTCCCGGTAAGCGAGATCCTTGACCTGCTCGACGTTCCTGCATTGCGCGCCCGCTTTGGCGTTCAGGAACGCGACTTACCTACTCTGCATCGCTGGATCGAAGGCGCAGGTGTGCGCTGGGGAATGAACGCTGAACAACGTGCCGGATTGGGCTTGCCAAATGAGCTTGAGCAAAACAGCTGGCATTTCGGCCTGCGACGGATGTTGCTTGGATACGCCGTAGGCAGCTCCAACGCCTGTGCAGGTATCGAGCCTTACGATGAAATCGGCGGTCTGGATGCCGCGTTGATCGGGCCGCTGGTTGCCCTGCTCGATGCCTTGGAGCTGGCCCATCACGAGCTCAATGAGGCCGCTCAGCCCAAGGTGTGGGGCCTGCGGCTGCAGATTCTGATGCAACTATTCTTCAAGGCCAGTAATAAGCACGACGATTATCTGCTCACGCAACTTGAGGAGCTGCGCGAGACTTGGCTGCAAACCTGCGAATCGGTGGGGTTGGTAGATGAGTTGCCGCTGACGGTGGTTCGGGAAGCCTGGCTCGCGGGGCTGGATCAGGGGCGTCTGTACCAGCGCTTTCTGGCCGGTGCAGTAAATTTTTGCACACTGATGCCCATGCGTGCGATCCCGTTCAAGCTTGTCTGTTTGCTGGGAATGAACGATGGCGATTATCCCCGAGCGCAACCTCCACTTGATTTTGACCTCATGGGCAGTGATTACCGGCCCGGGGACCGTTCCCGACGTGAGGATGATCGCTATCTGTTGCTCGAGGCGCTACTGTCAGCGCGAAATCAACTGTACATCAGTTGGGTCGGACGCAGTATTCGAGACAATAGTGAACGGCCTGCTTCCGTGCTGATCGGCCAGTTGCGCGATCACCTCGCCAGTGGCTGGCGGTCGCTCGATGAGCACCAGGAACTCTTGCACGCCATGACCGAGGAGCATCCCCTGCAACCGTTCAGCTCGCGCTATTTCCATGAAGGCGACCAACTATTCAGTTATGCCCGTGAATGGCAGGTTTTGCACCAGATGCATGAGCCACACCGCGAGGCGGAACTACTCGCGCCCCATGTTCAGGAGGAGCCGCTGAGTCTGGCCCTTCTGCAGGATTTCCTGCGCATTCCGGTCCGACACTTTTTCACGCAGCGACTCAAAGTGTACTTTGAAGCCGCCGAGGCGCCCCTGGCTGACGAAGAACCGTTCGTGCTGGACGCATTGCAACGTTACACACTGAGCGAGAGCCTGCTCGAGGCCGCGCTTCGGCAGCCCGATAATGTCGATCGTGCGCTAGAAGACCAGGCACGTCGTTTGCAAAACAGCGGGTTACTGCCCATGGCCGGTTTTGGCGAATGCCTGCAACGAGAGTTGATCGAGCCGTTACCGGATCTGCTGCAGCGTTACCAACAACTTCTGGCGTTATGGCCGACTCCGTTGACCAGCGCGCTGCCGGTCAATCTCGAGTTGCAGGGTGTGCGTATCGAAGGCTGGCTCGCCGGTTTGCATCAGCGTGCTGACGGTGGCGTGTTGTCCGTCACGGCCATTCCCAACAGCATCGGTTCGATCAAAAGTCGGAAATGGCATCGCTTGATCAAGCCCTGGGTCAACCACCTGGTGGCCTGCGCCAGCGGACTCATGCTGAGCACGGCGTTGGTGTCGAGTGACGATACGCTGTTGCTCGAGCCGATGGAGAAGGATCGTGCCGCTCGGTTCCTTGGCGATCTTCTGCTCGCCTGGCAGGCCGGCATGCGCCAGCCGCTGCCGATCGCGGTCAAGACAGCCTTCGCCTGGCTTGCGCAGACTGATCCGCTCAAAGCCGAGGCAGCTGCCCGCAAGGCCTATGAAGGTGACGGCCAGACCACTGAAGGCGAGCGCCGAGAGAACCCTGCGTTGTCCCGTCAATTCGCAGATTTTGATGCATTGCTGGCGGATGAAACATTCTCCGGTTGGTGCGACGCGTTGTATCGCCCTCTGTATGAAGCGCCTTGGCGTTCACTGACCAGCGAAGGGGCGCGCGCATGAGTACCAAGACACCTTTGGCACTGGCCTTCCCGCTGCACGGCAGTCAACTTATCGAGGCCAGTGCCGGCACCGGCAAGACCTTTACTATCTCGGCGCTTTATCTGCGGCTGATCCTTGGGCACGGCGGCGAAGCGAGCGGCTTCGGCCGGGAGCTGCTGCCCCCGCAGATTCTTGTGGTGACGTTCACTGATGCCGCCACCAAAGAACTGCGTGAACGAATCCGTACGCGGCTGGCCGAGGCCGCGCGGTTTTTCCGTGAAGAAACCCCTGCGCCGGATGCCCTGATTGTCGAATTGCGTGAGCAATTTGACCCGGCGCAATGGGCCGGATGCGCCAATCGTCTGGACATCGCCGCGCAATGGATGGACGAAGCGGCCGTCTCCACCATCCACAGTTGGTGCCAGCGCATGTTGCGCGAACATGCATTCGACAGCGGCAGCCTGTTTACGCAATCCCTGGAGACCGATCACAGCGACCTGCTCGGCGAAGTGCTGCGCGATTACTGGCGACTGTTCTGTTATCCGATGCAGGGCGATGCGCTGAACTGGGTTCGTACCCACTGGGGCGGGCCGGCCGCGTTGTTGCCAAGGGTGCGCGGTCTGTTTGGCAGTGAGCGCGAAAGTGATGACGGCAAAGCTCCCGCAGAGTTGATCGACGAGTGCCTGCAGGAGCGACGTGCCGCGTTGCTCGAGCTGAAGATGCCATGGCGTCAGTGGGCGGATGAACTACTAGTGATCTGTCACGAGGGCGTCGCGAGCAAAGCCGTTGACGGACGCAAGATACAGGCGCGTTACTTCGAACCCTGGTTCGAGAAACTCAAGGCCTGGGCGCAAGACGAGTCCATGGAGCAACTGGACATCGGCACCGGTTTCACCCGACTAACCCCTGACGGGATGGCTGAAGCCTGGAAGGGGCAGCCACCGAGTCATCCGGGGCTCGACGCGATGCCGGGGCTCAAGGCGAGCCTCGACGCGCTGCCAACCCCGGATGCCGCTGTCTTGCAGCACGCGGCGAGATGGGTGGGCGCGCGTTTTGAAGAAGAGAAGCGTCGTCGCGCGGAAATGGGTTTTGATGACATGCTGTTGCGCCTGGATTCGGCGTTGCAATCCGACAGCGGCGAGCGCCTTGCTGCGGTAATCCGCGAGCAGTTTCCGGTAGCACTGATCGATGAGTTTCAGGACACCGATCCGGTGCAATACCGGATCTTCGAAAGCATCTATCGCATCGAAGATAACAGTCCGGACACCGGCCTGTTCCTGATCGGCGACCCCAAGCAGGCGATCTACGCGTTCCGTGGCGCCGATATCTATACCTACCTGCGTGCGCGTCAGGCCACCACCGGCCGCCTGCATACGCTGGGCACCAACTTCCGCTCCAGCCATGGCATGGTCAATGCGGTCAATCATGTATTCGAACGCGCCGAGTCCCGTGAGCAGGGACGCGGCGCGTTTTTATTCCGGGAAAAAACCGGGGAAAACCCGGTGCCGTTCCAGCCCGTTGATTCGCAAGGACGCAAAGAGCGGCTGCAGATTGCCGGCCAGGATGTCACGGCACTGAATGTCTGGCACCTGTCGACGGACCAGCCGCTGTCAGGGGCGGTCTATCGCCAGCAGTTGGCGGCGGCCTGTGCCAGCGAAATCACCGCATTGCTCAACGGTGGGCAAGCCGGCGCGGCGGGATTTGTCCGGGACGCAGAAGCCTTCCGTGGTTTGCGGCCCTCCGATATCGCGATTCTGGTACGTGACGGCAAAGAGGCCCGAGCCGTACGCACAGAACTCGCGGCCCGTGGCGTGCGCAGCGTTTATCTGTCGGACAAGGACTCGGTGTTTGCCGCCCAGGAAGCGCACGACCTGCTGTCCTGGCTCAAGGCCTGCGCCGAGCCGGATGTCGAGCGCTCACTGAAGGCCGCGCTGGCCTGCATCACCCTCAATCTGCCGCTGGCTGAACTTGAGCGCTTGAATCAAGACGAGTTGGTCTGGGAAGCCCGCGTCATGCAGTTTCGTGGCTATCGCGAACTGTGGCGCAAGCAAGGTGTACTGCCGATGTTGCGACGCTTGCTGCACGACTTCCATTTACCGCAGACCCTGATCGCTCGCAGTGACGGCGAGCGAGTGCTGACCAACCTTCTGCACCTGTCGGAACTGATGCAGCAGGCCGCGGCGGAACTCGATGGCGAGCAAGCGCTGATTCGCCATCTGGCCGAGTTGCTGGCACTGTCCGGTCAGGCCGGTGAAGAACAGATATTACGTCTGGAGAGCGACGAGCAACTGGTCAAGGTGGTGACCATCCACAAGTCGAAGGGACTTGAGTATCCGTTGGTGTTCCTGCCTTTCATCTGTTCGGCAAAACCGGTGGATGGCAGTCGCCTGCCGCTGCATTACCACGATGCCTCCGGCAAAGCCCAGGTGACACTGAAGCCTACCGCCGAATTGGTCGCCCTGGCGGATGACGAGCGTCTGGCCGAGGACTTGCGTCTGCTCTACGTCGCGCTGACTCGCGCGCAACATGCATGCTGGCTGGGTGTCACGGACCTCAAGCGCGGTAATAACAACAGTTCAGTGCTTCATCTTTCGGCGCTTGGCTATCTGCTGGGTGGCGGCGCCAGGCTGGAAGAGTCAACCGGCCTGAGTCGTTGGCTGCAGGATCTGCAACAGGACTGCGCGGCTATCAGTCTGAGTGAGTTGCCTCAAGCGACGCAGGAGATCTACCAGCCGGAGCGCAATGAGGCGATCCTCAGCGCCACATTGGTGCCAAAGCGCAAGGCCAGCGAGAACTGGTGGATCGCCTCCTATAGTGCGTTGCGCATCAGTGACGTGTTGAGTGTCGGCAGCGATGAGGCGCCGGACAGTCCGCAAGCGCAAAAGCTGTTTGACGATGAGCGCCTTGACCCGGATGCGCCGCGAGATCTCGTGGTTGGTGGCGCCGATATTCATCGTTTTCCTCGCGGTCCGAACCCGGGAACCTTCCTTCATGGTTTGCTGGAGTGGGCTGGCGATGAAGGCTTTGCCGTTTCCAGTGAGTCGATCAAGGACGCAATTGGCCGGCGCTGCAATCTGCGCGGCTGGCAGGGCTGGATTGTCACCTTGAGTGACTGGCTGCAGCACTTGCTCAAGTCCCCGCTGCCAGCAGGTGGCGGACAGCCTCCGGTCGTGCTCGAGCAACTGAAGCAGTACCGCGTTGAAATGGAGTTCTGGTTTGCCAGTCACAAGGTTGATGTCCTCAAACTTGATGATTGGGTGCGCCAGTACACCCACAACGGTGTGGCGCGAGGAGCCGCCGAGCCAGTACAGCTCAACGGCATGTTCAAGGGCTTTATCGACCTGACCTTCGAGCACGCGGGCCGTTACTACGTCGCCGACTACAAATCCAACTGGTTGGGTGTCGACGATACGGCCTATACCGAGCAAGCCATGGAGCGCTCGATCCTCGACAACCGTTACGACCTGCAGTACGTGCTGTATCTGCTGGCCTTGCATCGGCAATTGAAGGCGCGCCTGCCCGACTACGATTACGACCGGCATGTCGGTGGTGCGTTGTATGTATTCCTGCGGGGAACCCGGGCAGACAGTCGCGGCGTGTACTTTGCGCGGCCGCCACGGGACTTGATCGAACGCCTGGATCGCCTCTTCCAGGGTAAGCCGGAACCCAAGGCCGAACCCGCATGGGAACAGGGAGTCCTGTTATGAACCGTACCTTCGCCGATCTGTCATCGGCTATCGACAACCCGTCGAGCCTGGCGCCACTGACCAGTGCCGCAGATCTGCTGATCTTGCTTGAGCGCTGGGTCGAGCGAGGCTGGCTTCGTTCGCTGGACAAGGCCTTTATCGGTTTTCTGTACGAACTCGCACCCCAGTCCGATCCACTGGTGTTGCTCGCTGCCGCACTGACCAGCCATCAACTGGGTCACGGACATGTCTGCCTCGACGTGTTCGAAACCCTCAAGGCCCCGGATTTCGCCCTCTCTCTGCCTCCGGAAGGCGATGTACAGGGTGGCGCCCTGCTGTTGCCGTCGCAGTTGCTTGAAACGCTGGATGGCGCCCATTGGTGCAAGGCGCTGGCGAGCAGTGCGCTGGTTGCACTGGCAGCGGACACCAGCGACCCGGCGCAGCAGCGGCCGTTGGTGCTGTCCGGCAAGCGTCTGTATCTGCGGCGCTACTGGGCTTACGAGCGGCGTATCGATGCAGCGTTACGGACACGTCTGGCTCAGCCTGAAACGCCGCCGGATGACTTGCCCCAACGCCTCGATGAGTTGTTCGGCCCTGCAACACCGGGGGCCGTGATCGACTGGCAGAAACTCGCCTGTGCCCTTGCCACTCGCGGTGCGTTCAGCATCATCACCGGCGGCCCGGGAACCGGTAAAACCACGACCGTGGTGCGTTTGCTCGCGCTGCTCCAGGCGCCGGCGGTCGAGGCCGGTCAACCGTTGCGTATTCGTCTCGCAGCGCCCACCGGCAAGGCCGCTGCGCGGTTGACCGAGTCCATCAGCCAGCAAGTGCAATCGCTGACGGTCACCGAAGACGTGCGCGAGAAGATCCCTTGTGACGTGACGACTGTCCATCGTTTGCTGGGCAGCCGTCCCGGCACCCGTCACTTCCGTCACCATGCTGGCAACCGCTTGCCGCTGGATGTGCTGGTGGTCGATGAAGCTTCCATGATCGACCTGGAAATGATGGCTAACCTGCTCGATGCATTGCCGAAGCATGCGCGTCTGGTGTTGCTCGGCGACAAGGATCAACTCGCTTCGGTGGAGGCCGGAGCGGTACTCGGCGATCTTTGCCGTGATGCCGAGGCAGGCTGGTATAACCCGCACACCCGGCAGTGGCTGGAGTCGGTCAGCGGAGAGTCATTGCACGGCAGTGACCTGCACGTAGACCTCGATGGCTCTCATCCGCTGGCCCAACAACTGGTGATGCTGCGTCATTCCCGGCGTTTTGGTGAAGGTAGCGGCATTGGTCAACTGGCGCGGCGGGTCAATCAACAGTTGCCGGATGAGGCACGCCAGTTGCTGGCGGCCGGTCACTACGACGATGTGTTTTCACTGCCGCTCAAGGGAGAACACGATCACAAGCTGGAGCGCCTGTTGCTCGACGGTCATGGCGACGGTCCACAGGGTTATCGCCACTATCTGAACATCCTGCGCGAACAACGCCCGCCAGCGGGCAGACCGCTGGAGCATCCAGACTGGGTCAACTGGGCGCGGGCGGTGCTGCAGGCGTTTGACACCTTCCAGTTGTTATGTGCCGTGCGCAAGGGACCTTGGGGCGTTGAAGGGCTGAATCTGCGGATCACCGAAACCCTGCTCAAGGCACGCCTGATCGAGCATGACCAACAATGGTACGAAGGCCGGCCGGTGCTGATGACCCGCAACGATTACGGTCTGGGACTGATGAACGGCGATATCGGCATCGCCCTCAAGTTGCCCGAGCGCGAAGGCCCCGAAGCTGGCAGACCGGTACTGCGCGTTGCCTTTCCGCGAAACGACGGGCAGGGCGGGGTACGTTTCGTGCTACCGAGTCGGCTCAACGACGTTGAAACGGTGTACGCCATGACCGTGCACAAATCCCAGGGCTCTGAGTTTGCCCACACCGCGCTGATCCTGCCGGATGCCTTGAATCCGGTGCTGACCAAAGAATTGATCTACACCGGGATTACACGGGCCAAGCACTGGTTCACCTTGATCGAACCCCGGCCTGGAGTGTTCGAAGAGGCCGTGCAGCGCAAGGTCAAGCGCCTGAGCGGATTGATGCTGGAACTGGAGGAAGGCGCAGAGGCTCGGGAATGAAATAACCTGAAGTCTGATACCGATTACTGACCGGCGGGTCAGAAGACGCTGTCTCGCTGGTGTTACTTCGCTGTGCTATCGTTGCGGCATCATTTCGGTACGATCCAAGAGAATCCCTGCATGAAGGTGGCTGTCTGGGCGACAGAGCGCGTGGTTCGCTGCAAGCACGCATTGCTTGTCGGTCTGCTCTGTTTGCTGGCGGGCGCTGCCATCGCGCAGCCACAAACGTCGGCGGGCATGGCCGAGCAACGCGCCCAAGCGGTGACGCAGGTCGTGCTCGGCATTCTCAGCTATGCACGCTGGCCGGTTGAACCTGCGCAATTGCGCCTGTGCATCGTCGGCCCCACTGAATACACCGACGACCTGGTCAAAGGCACCACGCAGGCCACTGGTCGGCCGGTCGTCGTACGCCGACTGCTGGCCGACAACCCGGCGATCGTCAGCGAATGCGATGCGGTGTATATCGGCAAACTCACGGCGGATGAGCGCAGTCGGCTGTTTGCTTCATTGATCGGTCACCCGGTGTTGAGCATCAGCGAAGGGGGCGATCAGTGCACGGTCGGCAGCCTGTTCTGCTTGCGCGTCGGCGATGAACAGGTGTCCTTCGAGGTCAACCTCGACTCTGTCGCGCGCAGCGGTGTACGCATCCACCCGAGCGTACTGCAATTGTCGCGTCGCAAACCGGCGGCGCCATGAAACTGTTCCGTTCTGGAAGCCGCCCGACGCTGGGATCGGTCATTGGCCGTGGCCATTTGATTGTGGCGCTGGTAGCCGTGACGATGGCCAGCGTATCGCTGACCCTGCTGGGCGTTCTCGCGCTGCGGGTGTACGCCGATCACAACTTGCAGCTCATTGCGCGCTCGATCAGCTACACCGTGGAAGCGGCGGTAGTGTTCAACGACAAGGCCGCCGCGACTGAAGCGCTGGCCTTGATTGCGTCCACCGAAGAGGTGGCGGACGCGCAGGTGTTCGATGCGCAAGGTCAGGTGCTGGCGCGTTGGCAGCGGCCGGAGAACGGCTTGTTCACCGAATTGGAAATGCAGATCACGCGTACCGTTCTGGAAAAGCCGGTCAGGCTGCCGATTGAGCATCAGGAGCGCGAAATCGGTCACATTCTGCTGGTCGGTCATGGCGGCAGTCTCATGCGCTTTTTGCTGAGCGGTCTGGCAGGGATCATCCTGTGTACCGCCATCAGTGCCTGGGTCGCGCTCTATCTCGCGCGTCGACAATTACGCGGTATTACCGGACCACTGCGTAGCCTCGCCGCGGTGGCCCACGCCGCGCGCAGCGAGCGCGCGCTGGATCGGCGGGTACCGCCGGCGCAGATTGCCGAACTGGATAATCTGGGCAACGACTTCAATGCTTTGCTCGACGAACTCGAATCCTGGCAAACCCACCTGCAGAGCGAGAACGAGACCCTCGCCCACCAGGCCAGCCACGACAGCCTCACCGGCTTGCCGAACCGGGCGTTTTTCGAGGGCCGATTGATTCGTGCCCTGCGTAATGCCGGCAAACTCAACGAGCGGGTAGCGGTGTTGTTTCTCGACAGTGACCGTTTCAAAGGCATCAACGACAACTTCGGCCACGCCGCCGGCGATGCCGTGCTGGTGGCGGTCGCCAATCGGGTCCGCGCGCAGCTGCGTGAAGAGGATCTGGTGGCGCGGCTCGGCGGCGATGAGTTTGCCGTGCTGCTCGCGCCGCTGCACAAGGTCGAAGATGCCGAGCGCATTGCTGACAAGATTCTCGACAGCATGGACATGCCCATCGCGCTGCCGGGCGACACCAGTGTGGTGACGTCGCTCAGTATCGGCATTGCGGTTTTCCCTGATCATGGCGCCACGCCAGGTGCCTTGCTCAACGCCGCCGACGCCGCGATGTATCAGGCCAAACGCCTGTCACGTGGTGCTCAATTCACTGCCGGGTCGGAGAGCCCGGTTGTCAATCTGCAAACCAGGAGCTGATTCCCGTGTTCACACTTCCCGCTCGATTGTTTTCCGCCTTGCTGATGATCGCCGTACTGGCGCTGACCGGCTGCCAGACCGCACCACAAAAAGGCCTGACCCCGGCGCAGATCGCCGTCCTCAAACAACAAGGCTTCGAGGCAACCGACGAAGGCTGGGAGTTTGGCCTGTCAGGCAAAGTGCTGTTTGGCAGCGATATCGAAAGCCTGAACGCGCAAAGCACCGAAATCGTCGAACGCATCGGCAAGGCGCTGGTGGGGGTCGGTATTGAACGCGTACGGGTCGACGGTCATACCGACGCCTCGGGCAAAGAGACCTATAACCAGCAATTGTCGCTGCGCCGGGCCAAGAGTGTGGCCAAAGTGCTGACCACCGTCGGCATGAAGGAAGAGAATATCCAGTTGCGCGGCCTGGGCAGCAGCGAGCCGGTGGCGTCCAACAGTACTGCCGCCGGACGCACCGAGAATCGCCGGGTGTCGATTGTGGTCAGCGCCGATTAATCGGCGAACTGCATCTCGCGAGTCTGCCCCATCAGCAGACCCTGATTGCGCTCGGTCACCTCACGGATGTAATCCCACAGAAGGGTGATCCGCTTCAACTTGCGCAAGTCCTCCCGGCAGTACATCCAGAACTGCCGGGTGATGTCGATTTCTTCGGGCAGCACCGGCAGCAGGCGCGGATCCTGCGCCGCGAGGAAGCACGGCAGAATGGCCAGTGAACGCCCTTGCTGCGCTGCGACGAACTGCGCGATCACGCTGGTGCTGCGCAGGTTCGCGCTGGCGCCGGGCAGCACGTTCGCCAGGTACAGCAGCTCCGAGCTGAACGCCAGGTCATCCACATAACTGATGAATTGATGCTTGCCCAAATCGGCCGGGCGGCGGATCGGTGGGTGCTGGTCGAGGTAGTCCTGGGTCGCGTACAGCTGCAAGCGGTAGTCGCAGAGTTTGCAGCACACGTACGGGCCGTGTTCCGGGCGCTCCAGGGCAATGACGATATCGGCTTCGCGTTTGGACAGGCTGATGAAGTGCGGCAGCGGCAGGATGTCCACCGAGATCGCCGGGTAGGCGTCGACGAAGTGGCTTAGCTGCGGGGTGATGAAAAAGCTGCCGAAACCTTCGGTGCAGCCCATGCGCACATGTCCCGACAGTGCCACACCGGAGCCGGAGACCTGCTCGCAGGCCATGTGCAAGGTGCTTTCAATCGACTCGGCATAACCCAGCAATCGCTGACCTTCTGTGGTCAGCACAAACCCGCTGGTGCGCGATTTTTCGAACAGCAATGTGCCCAGCGCCGCTTCCAGCGAGCTGATGCGCCGCGACACCGTGGTGTAATCGACGGCCAGGCGTTTGGCCGCAGTGCTGGCCTTGCGGGTGCGGGCGACTTCGAGGAAGAACTTCAGATCGTCCCAGTTCAGCGACCCCAAGGAGGTGATGTTTTTTTGCATGATGGACGGGCTTATATGTGCGTTCTTATTAGAAGTTTGCACATCTATACTCCAAAAACAGTCCGACAACCAATTCGTGACACACGCCTCATCTCAAGGCGAACCCTTTCGCCTTGGCTCCTACGATAAAAACAAGTTTCGGAGACCAGCATGAACGCATCGCTTACGCCCAACGAAACCACGGTCCAGAAGGTCAAGCTGTTGATCGACGGCGAGTGGGTTGAATCGCAGACCACTGAGTGGCACGACATTGTCAACCCGGCGACCCAGCAAGTGCTGGCCAAAGTACCGTTCGCCACCGCTGCTGAAGTCGATGCCGCCATCCGTGCCGCACACCGCGCCTTCCAGACCTGGAAACTGACCCCGATCGGCGCGCGGATGCGCATCATGCTCAAGCTGCAGGCACTGATCCGCGAGCACTCCAAACGCATCGCCGTGGTGTTGAGCGCCGAGCAGGGCAAGACCATTGCCGACGCCGAGGGCGACATTTTCCGTGGCCTGGAAGTGGTCGAACACGCCTGTTCCATCGGCACCCTGCAAATGGGCGAGTTCGCCGAAAACGTGGCGGGCGGCGTCGATACCTACACCCTGCGCCAGCCGATCGGCGTGTGCGCCGGCATCACCCCGTTCAACTTCCCGGCGATGATTCCGCTGTGGATGTTCCCGATGGCCATCGCCTGCGGCAACACCTTCGTCTTGAAGCCTTCCGAGCAGGATCCGCTGTCGACCATGCTCCTGGTGGAACTGGCTATCGAGGCCGGCGTTCCGGCGGGCGTGCTCAACGTGGTGCACGGTGGCAAGGACGTGGTTGATGGCCTGTGCACCCACAAGGACATCAAAGCGGTGTCGTTCGTCGGTTCGACCGCGGTCGGTACGCACGTTTACGACCTGGCCGGCAAGCACGGCAAACGCGTGCAATCGATGATGGGCGCGAAGAACCACGCCGTGGTGCTGCCGGACGCCAATCGCGAGCAAGCGCTTAATGCGCTGGTCGGCGCCGGTTTCGGTGCCGCCGGGCAGCGTTGCATGGCCACTTCGGTGGTGGTGCTGGTCGGTGCCGCGAAACAATGGCTGCCGGACCTGAAAGCGCTGGCGCAGAAACTCAAGGTCAACGCCGGCAGCGAGGCGGGCACCGATGTCGGCCCGGTGATCTCGAAGAAAGCCAAGGCGCGGATTCTCGATCTGATCGAGAGCGGCATCAAGGAAGGCGCCAAGCTTGAGCTCGATGGTCGCGACATCAAGGTGCCCGGCTACGAGCAAGGCAACTTCGTCGGCCCGACCCTGTTCTCGGGCGTGACCACCGACATGCAGATCTACACCCAGGAAATCTTCGGGCCGGTGCTGGTGGTGCTGGAAGTCGACACCCTTGATCAGGCCATTGCGCTGGTCAACGCCAACCCGTTCGGCAACGGCACGGGCCTGTTCACCCAGAGCGGTGCGGCGGCGCGTAAATTTCAGAGTGAAATCGACGTCGGCCAGGTCGGCATCAACATCCCGATTCCGGTGCCGGTGCCGTTCTTCAGCTTCACCGGTTCCCGTGGCTCGAAACTCGGCGACCTCGGCCCGTACGGCAAGCAAGTGGTGCAGTTCTACACCCAGACCAAAACGGTCACGGCGCGCTGGTTCGATGACGACAGCGTCAACGACGGCGTGAACACCACCATCAACCTGCGCTGAGGACTGGTCATGAAAATCGCATTTATCGGTCTGGGCAACATGGGCGCGCCGATGGCGCGCAACCTGATCAAGGCCGGCCATTCGCTGAACCTGGTGGACCTGAACAAAACCGTGCTGGCGGAACTGGAGCAACTGGGCGGCACCATCCGCGCCTCGGCCCGTGAAGCGGCGCAAGACGCCGAGCTGGTGATCACCATGCTCCCGGCGGCGGTGCATGTGCGTAGCGTCTGGCTCGGTGAGGACGGTGTGCTGGCCGGTATCGGCAAAGGGGTGCCGGCGGTGGATTGCAGCACCATTGATCCGCAGACCGCCCGCGATGTGGCCGCCGCTGCCGCCAAACAAGGCGTGGCCATGGCCGATGCACCGGTCTCCGGCGGCACCGGTGGCGCGACCGCTGGCACGCTGACCTTCATGGTCGGCGCCACCCCGGAACTGTTCGCCACCCTGCAACCGGTGCTGGCGCAGATGGGCCGCAACATCGTGCATTGCGGTGAAGTCGGCACCGGGCAAATCGCCAAGATCTGCAACAACCTGCTGCTGGCGATTTCGATGGTCGGCGTCAGCGAAGCCATGGCGCTGGGCGATGCACTGGGGATCGACACCTCGGTGCTGGCCGGGATCATCAACAGCTCCACCGGGCGTTGCTGGAGTTCGGAAATGTACAACCCGTGGCCGGGCATCGTCGAAACGGCGCCGGCCTCGCGTGGTTATACCGGTGGTTTCGGTGCCGAGCTGATGCTCAAGGATCTGGGGCTGGCCACCGAAGCGGCGCGTCAGGCGCATCAACCGGTGGTACTCGGCGCGGTGGCGCAGCAGTTGTATCAGGCGATGAGCCAGCGCGGGGAGGGCGGCAAGGACTTCTCGGCGATCATCAACAGCTATCGCAAGCCGCAGTAACCACGCATCAAATGGTGGGGTGAGCTTCTGTGG
>Ga0209563_100397_pt1 | contig 15582 bp, 25 predicted proteins | sample AraplaCvi_mMF_r2_FD_184271 | JGI IMG/M metagenome (GOLD analysis project Ga0209563, IMG submission 184271) | Arabidopsis root microbial communities from North Carolina, USA - plate scrape CL_Cvi_mMF_r2 (SPAdes) (version 2) | ecosystem: Host-associated > Plants > Roots > Endosphere | place: USA... | reverse complement strand
GCAGGATGGTCGTGTGAGCGACCGACAGGCCGCGCTCGGCCATCATCTCGACCAAGTCACGATAGGACAGCTTGTAGCGCAGGTACCAACGTACGCAAAGAATGATGATTTCCTGCTCGAAGTGCCGGCCCTTGAACAGGTCAGTCTTCCTTGGACGATTACGCATGCTGGGCAAAGTCCACCATTCTAGCCGAGCTGCACGTTTGCACCACAACCCCATCGCCGCTATGGTACGTGACTATGTTGCTCGACGTGACAAGGCAAGCAAATCGTCTGAAATGAAGAGCACGCCACCAACAAAACCCCAGACAGACCGTGATAGCTCTGGGTCACTGCGGCAGTAACTTTCAGCGCGGAAAACTGGATGCAAAAACGTTGGTACTCGAACGGCGAGATATGGATGGCGTTCGCGTACAAGTCGATCAATGCGGTCCACGTTGAAGAAGCTGATCGGCATATGAGGGCCGAGCACGTGGCTGCGGCATTGAGAGAATAACGTGATGCGTCACGCGATAAGCGGTGCCGACTCATCAAGAGAAGGAAGTGTATTGATCTAGATCAACTCGCAGCGAGTTTCCGGGACGCAATATATCATGCTTCTGGCTGTTAAAGTCAAAGGCTTTTATTATTGGTTAATATTTTGGAGAACGTTATGAAAGAAGTCCTCGTAGGAATCGCTCTTTTAGGCTTTTTAATTGGTGCCGGTCTCATGTTTATGAAACATGTAGGTCCCTCGATAGTCGTCACGCTTCTCACGGGCGCATATTTTTTTGTGATAGATGCAACGTTCTTGCAGCCCGCCAATCCAGATAATCATGCGCAAATCCAGCGCGCTTTGGAAGACTCGCTGTACTTTTGGGGCTTACTTCTGTTGGCTGCCCGCGTTCCCTCCTGGCTTCGGAGCGAGTCCCCGGATGCCGAAACCCAGGCATTTAAGAAATTAGACTAACCCAACGGAAAAATGACTATGGGACGTCTGGGAATTACAGAAGCATTCGCACGGTACAAGGCAACGCTGCGTAATCCGCAATGGTCGGTTTCCGCATGGTCGCCAGCTGGCGAGCTTGTCGTAAGCCTATGGGACCACCACTACCGTAAGGGGCCTACAGGAACAATGGAGTTCGCCGATAGTTTCGAACGCTGGACAGGACACGGGAATAATGAGTTCAGGATCAACGTTCGCAAGGCTTTCGAAGAGCAGTCTCCGGTGCGCCTTATTATTGTGAAGACAGATCAAGTTGAACGGGTTGAAGCCGGAGAGGATGCTAGCACCGTTCGAAAAGAGTTTTTTCTTCGTGATGAGTTGGTCGGCAAGGTTGTCGAGATCGATGGCGACCGGTACGTCTTCAGATTCCACCGCAGATGAGAAGGAAAACAATGGACGACAAGAGAGCGAGTGGGCTTCACAAGTTTATCGGTCTGGTCTGTGATCCCAGATATTAGCAACACGCACAGGCCTTTGGTTCCCAGGACAACCGCAGTGGCGTACATCAGCCGTCTCATTGCCAGTACCATAATAACTCGACGAGTTCCTCTCAGTGAACCGACTGGTATCGGTGCGCGGAAAAGCGCAACACGCGCCCGAAAGCTGGCCGGTAGCCAGCGCGAGAAGAAAGATGGCAATCAAATTCACAGGCGGTTATACGTACCGCTTCACCTATCAAGACGGCTCGCATGAAGATTATGTGCCAGCCGGTGGTAATGGACAGGATGCGGTCTGGCGTGACACAAACGGGAATCTCGATAGTGGCTCGAACATCTTTCGAAATGTTGTGGCTATCGAAGAGATTGCGCGGCCGCCCCAGGCCATCAACGAGCGTCTTTAGGACTTCGGAAAACTCACTTGACACTGGATTGGCTGGACCTGCACCACGCGGAGCTGCTGACACCGCATCGATACATTTCAAAAGCTCGCGAAGAACCAGGGTGGTCAGTGCTTAACAGAGCAGTACGACGGCACGCGTGGTTACCTATATCGAAACCAAGACGGGACCTATTATAACCGGTGATATCTGAGTAAAATGTTTTGTCTTCCTAAGAATTTTTGGTATCTTTTTTCGCAACAAATACTTCATCGAAGGCTATAAATGAGATTGAATTTCATCCGTCCCGCTATCCGCGTTATCGCTCTCTTAACCACGATTTTCATAACTGCGTGTTCGCAGAAAGTTGATGGCACATCTCTTGAAGCCTTCCAAGCGTCGTTTAAGCAAATGACGGCAAAAATGTCCGCAGAGAAGGCAGCCGAGTTCGACAAAGATCTTACGACCATCATGAGTGTAAAAAACTTCACGATCGGAGACTTGCGCGGATACGTGAATGGTATGACTGCGGATGATGTGCACAAGGCGGCTACAACGTTGAGTGCGGTAGCGAAGGCCGAACGGATCAGCCAGCTCAAGACAGAAATCGCGAAGCTGGAACAGCAGGAGGCAAAGGCTGATAGTCAGAAAGCCGAGGTCGCGAAGTTCAGGATTACAGTCAATGACATCAAAGGACAATGGAAATTCGACCCCGAAGGCTACGAGCGCCCCGAAAATCAGTCGGTAAACCTTTCGCTGACGCTGCAGAACAAGTCTCCTTATACCATAGCCGAATTCGGTTATGACTTGACGTCGACGATCGACGGCCGCGAGAATAGCCCAGACCCATGGTCCTACAAATTGGATAATCCGTTGGCGTCAGGTCAAACGGTAACCCTGCTGATTACGGATAAGGGACGTGGGGAAAATGATATGAATGGTTCGATCTCAGGAAGGGTTACGAAATCTGTCATCGAAGCGATCAAGGCAAATCCTAAATCGGCGCTTTCGGCGAAGATCAAATTGACCTCGATTACTGTGGCGGATGGTACCAGGCTGGACGCAGAACCCGCGCGACAGGACTTTGTCCTCAAGAACTTTAAGCGAGAGCTGGCGGAACTCACTGGAGCCACCCCGGCAGGCTGACGTTATCGTAAGGTTTTGCGCGCAAGTCTCGACCTATCGCTTGCGCGGCGAACGGCGTTTGCCTGATGGCCGGCTGCGAGCTACGTGTTCGGCAGTGGGTGCGCGACGGCGACAAATCGAAGGGAAGGATATGGAAGACATTCACATTCGCACGCTGCACGACCCCGAGGGTAAGCACCCGAATCTGCCCGACTACTGGCTGGCTTGGGCGAACGGTGTCCAGGGTGACAGCACGACGGAAGACGGTGCGATCGCCAACGCGGAAGCACGCCACGCGGCCGGAGAAGAACCGGACCGGCCCGATCAACCCAACTGACCCGGAAAACGATACTGAACAACTGAACTGAAACGGTCGCCTTATAGAACATGGGCATGAGCCCGAGCGGCGCCTCGCGCAAACTGGGGCACTGAAAGAGATAACGAATGCGCCTTATTATCGCCCTGGTCCTCCCTTGGCTGACCTTCTTCACGATCGGCCGCCCCTTTGCCGGGATCATCTGCCTGCTCCTGCAGCTGACAGTAATCGGCTGGCTGCCGGCGACGATCTGGGCCGTGTACGCCCTAAGCCAGTACAAGACCGATAAAAAGATCGAGCGCGCGCTTCAACAGCGGGCGTAACCTCGTCTGCCTGTGATCCAACTGCATCCGATGCCTGCCCTGAGCGGGCTGAAGCATTGAGGTAATAGCGTGATGCATCACGCGAAAAACGGCGCCGACGGCGGCGCCCCGACTCGGCCGGAAGCCGCTATTACAGTAGTCCAAAATATGAAAAGACAAATTCTCGGCTTGGTTGCCACTCTCATTTTTGTTGCAGGCTGCAGCGGCCAGAGCGGTAAAGAATATCTCGGCAAGTGGGAGAACGTAAAGAACCCGAAGGACCAAGTGGAGGTCGTGCGTAACGGCGACAACTTCTTGCTCAGGGCAACGCGCGCAAACTTTTTTACTGGCAAAGTTGAGACGCAAAGTGTTCCGGCCACGCTGAAGGATGGGGGCCTGCAGATGGAGGGAGGAATGGGCACTGTAACGCTCGCCGTAGATCACTCCAACGGTCACCTTGTCGGTGGCGGACTCGAATACAAGCGTCCAAATTGAAATCTGTCGAGTAGCGGTGCTACGACGGCCGCGCCGGTCAGATAGCGGAAAACCGATCTGTTGATGCCGCGCTGGCCGGATGCCAGTCGATCTTGCAGTTTCGTAACTCGGAGATTCATGTCATGTCTATCCATGTGATGAAGTACCTGTTTTGCGTAGCCTTGATCCCCTGTGCCGTTTCCGCTCGAGCAAGCTGCTGCACCTGCGGGTATACAGAATTTCAGGTAGTGGATCCGATAAAAGCTCCAAACCTCCAAGTTTCCAAGTTCTGCAACACGGCAGCAGGGTATATGTCCGTAGTGCAATTTAGAAATGTTGGTAAACCAGCTATTTCGTTTGTGTGGAGCGGCGCACTGGACAAGAAAAAATCTGAAAAATTGGGTCCAGGTCTTTGGACGGGAAAGAAAGAGGTCGTTTCCCAGTGGGTCGGACCATGCGGATGTAATGGACCAAATCCTGTATTCGATATCAACATTGAGTCGGTCGATATCAAAGAAGACTCGGCATCTACTCGTGACCGCCTCATTTCGCCGGCGAACATTGGCAGGCGGCAAGAGCAGCCCGACCGTTAAGGAAGCGCTGAACAATTCACTTTCGCGCGCGAAAGTCAGTCAGATTGTCGCGTGAGTTTCGCGCGCAGGATTTTTTGATCGAATCAGCGCTCTGATGGCCCGGATCCGCCGTTGCGGCCATGTTTTCGGCCGTTTTCTCACCCTCAGGACGCAACTTGGGCATGCGCCGGCCCAAGGAACCTTCGGGCCAGTACCAGATTGGCGAAACCGAACAGCGTGAAGAGTTGGGCGTTGTTCTTCGCCAGACCGCGATAGCGCGTTTTGCGATGCTTGAACAGGCACTTTACGACATGAAAACAATGCTCGACTTTCGCGCGCACGCTGGCCTTGGCCTTCTCCAGTTTTTCCTTGGCGCGTCCCAGCGGATTTTTCTTGAGCGTCTTGCGCACGCTCGGTCGCATCGCGACGTGCCAGTCGATTGCCTTGTCCGCATTCTCCGCGCGTTTGCCTATGCCTTGATAGCCCGCGTCGCCCAGCACGGCCTTTTCGCCGCCGTGCAGCAGCGCATGGGCCTGGACCACGTCGGACACATTGCCGGGCGTGCCAACAACCGAATGCACCAGACCGGTAGCCATGTCGACACCTACATGCGCCTTCATGCCGAAGTGCCAGTCGTTGCCTTTCTTCGACTGATGCATCTCGGGATCGCGCTCCTTATCGCGGTTCTTTGTCGACGGCGGCGCGGCGATCAAGGTCGCGTCGACGATCGTCCCTTCGCGCATGACCAAGCCTTTGCTGGCCAGGTGCACATTGATTTCATCGAAGATCCGGCGCGTCAGGTTGTGCTTTTCCAGCAGCCGACGGAACTTCAGCAGCGTCGTCGCGTCCGGCGCCGATTCGTGCGTCAGATCGATGCCGACGAATCCCCGAATCGACTGGCTGTCGTAGATCGCATCTTCGATGCCCTCGTCCGACAAACCGAAGCACTGCTGGGCGATGTACATGCGCAGCATGCGTTCAAGACCCAGCGGTGGGCGGCCTCGGCCATCGCCCTTCGGGTAATACGGCAGCAGCGCCGCAACCAGCGCCGCCCAGGGCGTCGCCGCCTCGATCTCGGCCAGGAAGCGCTCGCGTCGCGTCAGCTTCTTCTTGCTGGCGAACTCGGCGTCGGAAAAGCTCGTTTGCTTCATCGGATAGCTCAGGATGATGGAGGCGCCATTGTGCCAGTTGCACGTCCAGCCGGGGCAACTCGGCGATTAAATCAGCAGTTCCTTAACTATCATGGAAAAATCAATCTGAATGGTTTAATAGCGGTTATGGTCAACCGATGTGTAACGTTGTGTAAAAAAGGGAAGGTAGCGAGAAGCTAAAAGCTGTTATTGCTGGCGCGATTTGCGCCGGCAACCAAAGAATCTATGAATACCTTATCTGAACAATCTCAACTGGTCTCGGCCGCCCGCGAGCTCATCCTCAATGAACAACTCGCTTCTATCTCGCTGGTGCAGCGACACCTGCGCATCGGCTATTCGCACGCTCAGGCTTTGATGGATATCTTGGAAAGCAGCGGTGTCGTAACACCGCCCAACGCAGATGGGATGCGTGCGCTGGCCCAAGACTATCAGGACGGCCTTCCGACTTTCCGTGACTGGGCGTTGAGCGAGTTTTCCGGCTGCGATGGCGGTGATTCGCTAGCAAAGACATGGGTGCTCGGCGTTGAACACGGCAGGTCTGCCGCGGAGCGGAGTGACCAACCTATTGAGGATGACGGCTATCCGATCTCCCGCCAGCAAACCTATCGATTCAACCGCCAAGTTTTTAAGCTGCTGACTGCGATAGAGGGTGGCGACGTCACAGATTGGCACTCGTTCGCGGAGCGTGACCAACCATTCGTAAGGGGCTCGCGCGGCTATTTTAAAGGCAACCTCTACGCATATCCATGCCATGATGACGTTGCATGGTCCGATGCAGCACAGAGCGAGACGGGCTTTTCGAGCAAGGAGCGCTACCGGGCCTGGTGTCGCAATCACCGTTTCCCAGCTGTGGAACAATGGATTGCACGGGCCGAACCAGACCTCGTCATCGCGACTGGCATCAGTCGTCGGGCCGAGTTTCTCAGCGTCGTTTTCCAGCGCGAGTTTGTGAGGATGGAGGAGCACCACGTTGACGTTCCGGGCCGATTGCGTAGATTTTTCTCAGCCAGCCATAAAGGAAGACTCCTGGTAGTTGTTCCACACCTGTCAGGTAGCCGCCTGTTCGCTGCGAATGCGACGCTACAAGCGGTCGGACGACAGATCGCAGCCCTCAAGCGGGCCGCCTCGGTACAGCAACAGGTAGCAGACAGCGAATTTACCAGCGCTACTCGGGTCTTATAACGATTACTAACGTTTGGCACCTGCCGACTGTTACGTTTGGTGCCAACAACGGCGCCCTAACGCACGCGCGTAGCGCAAACGGATAGGAAAACGCCGTGCAGATCGCTCCTTGGAACACCGTCCGGGTCAGCGCAGCCGCATTCAAATGCGAGCACTGCGGCGCTACCGCGACGGCTGCGCCAGACGCAACGGTCAGGGCGTTCATGCGCGAGCTGCGCGGTTTTGAACGCACGCACAACGCGTGCGCGCCGGCCGCGCGTGCAGCAGCTGCGGAAGCGATCGCGGTAGGTGCGATCAACAAAGCGAAACGATAGGAAAACGGCATAAACCGTTTATATAATATATAAGACGTGACGAGTCACGAAATAGGAAGGCCATATGTCAGATTATTCTCTTCCGTCAAACGCGACGCCGATCGATATCCGGGCCGCTTTCGCGATGGCCAGAATCTGCCAACGCATCGACCTGGGTCCACACGCGGAAATGATGGGTGAGGCGCTACGAGCTGCTGAACGTTATCCATGCAATTTTGCGATGACCGAGGAAGAGCTGGCACACTGTCCGCAGCTGTTTACGGATGAACCTCTGCTGATGGACGCCTGGAACGAAGGCGTTGAGATACAACGCGCCTGGCTGGCTGAACGGAACGTCATCATGGCCGAGCTAGAACAGGAGGAAGCCCAAGCAGCGGCAGAGGCCGCCTACCTGCAACACCTCGGAACCAAGCCTATGCCGACCGGTGCCGAGCTGCTATCCGAGCTACTCGTCGGAGAACTGGTAGAGGTAGAGGGCCATCGACTCATTCTGGATGAAGACGGGATCTGGGTGGTGAACCCCTACGGGCAGGACGCGGCACTATTGCCGTCGACCGCGAATGCCTGTGACAACTTTATTTGGAATATCCGGCAAGGCGTGGTGTACGGTCGGAAGCCGGACTAAGTCACCAAGGAAAAATCATGGATACAAACCAAGCAAAAATGGAGCAGGCGATTCGCGATCTGGCGCTCGCTCTCCCCAAGGGAAAGCACATGCAGGCGGTCGCGATCAGGTCGCAGGTAGGTTTCGCCGATACGGGCGCTGGAACGGTCTACGCATTGCTAATCGCCGACAGCGCAGAGGATCTCGCACGAACCGGCCAGATCATCAACAAGGGCATTTCGGCGTCCCAAGATACGCTGGGCCTGGCCGACAGCCTCCTGCGGACTACAGGCTAAGGTCGAGGAAAAATCGTGGAACCTATTGACGAGAAAATCGTTCGCACAACCGCAGATATTTGCGGACCGCACAGCGCCGCAGCGCAAGCGATGAACGACGCGGAGCGGAAGCGCGCAGCTGGTTTTGAGGTTGCGTTTTTCAAGACGGGCAGTACGATCATCGTGGCCAGCCGCGATCTAGCACGAGACTAAGGAAAACGATCATGTCGAACGAACTCAAGCAGCGGGAGCAAGCCAAGCTTGATGCGCTGCGCACCGAGTGCCAGGAGTTGATCGCAAAGGGCCAGCGCGTCGAAGCCGTTAAGAAGTACCGCGCTGAGACCCGCTGCTCGCTGCCGGAAGCACAACGCCAGCTCGGCATGAAGTGAAGGAAAACGTGATGTCGAGCGAAAAGGAAACCACGGCCAACGAAGCCATCAGGGACGCTTTGAAAGCGATTCAACGCGCGCGCGAACTGAGCGAGCGGGCGGAGTATGGATCGCTGGTCCTCGGGCCTCTAGCGGACGCGCAGCTCAGTGCACAATATGCCCTCGATACAGTCCTGGGCCGGAACTAAGGAAAAGCGCCGCGTGCGCCCGATGCTGGCCGGTCGACCAGTAAGTGATGTCCAATTACGGGAAGCGAAGATGACTGAACTGAACGAAAATGAGAGTGCGGCGTTACGTCGTCTCATCGCGCACGCGAAGGGCGACACCGGCCAGAGCCGCCGTGTGGCCGACTTCCTCCTGGCGTGGTGGAACCCGGCACAATGCGGCGGCTTCGACTTCACAACGATGTGGGGCTGCGACGAAGAGATTAGTGAAGACATGATCGTCGTGTTTGCCTACGTCGCGCGAAACAACCGCTACCCCGACACGCTAGGGTTCGAGGCAGACTTTGCCGACATCATCCACGCGTGGCGTCCCGAACTGGAACAGTGAGCGGAAAACGAGACAATGATGAAGCCACTACGATTCCTCTTTTGGAGCATCGCAATGCTGTGCGGTTTAGCAGCACAAACGTCCCCTGCAGAATCGGGTCAGTATCTATCAACAGAGGCAGATAAGGCTTACGTAGCCAGCGTAATCAAAAAGATCCGCTCGAACGTTACCTACCGGGCTCCGGCCCAGAGCGCTGAAAACCCGAGAGTAGTCTTCCGGGTGATTCAGTTGCCTTCCGGCGAAGTGGTGTCTGTTACTCAGGTACTCAGCAGCGGCATCCCAGCCTTTGACGACGCAGTTGAAAGAGGAATTCGGAGAGCGTCTCCTTTGCCGAAGCGACGTGACGGCTCGGTCGAGCATGAGCTAGTCATCGAGTACTTGTTTACAAACTAATCGCCAGCTGGAGCCGTGGCTACTACTATGGTCACTCAGCCGGCCAACTGAGCACGGAAAACGGTATAAACCATTTAGCGAGAACAGCGATGAGCACAAACGCCAAGATCACGATGGACAGCACGGTTTGCCCAGCCTGCGCCGTGGCCATCCCGAAGCGGAACACGGGATGCCCGCACTGCCACTATTCGTTCGCGAACAACGCGTACGGCCGCGTGGGAACGCTGCGCGAAATGCTGGCGTCCGAGGTTGACTAGTTCAACAATGTCAGCCCGGCCTTCCTGCGCATCGTCGCGCAAGCCGCTGTCGCCTAACGGCCGAGGAAATCTGCAGGTAGAGGAAAAGTGCGAAGCAAGTTGACCCACCGTCAACTTGATCCTAAGCGCTTGAAAATACTGTGTTTTTGCGATTGCCTTCATCGGCACGCATGAGATAGTAAAACGGTATAAACCGTTTATATAAGATGTGCCCCGTCACGAGAAGGAAAATCCGCGCAGCAGCATCCAGGGCGCGCATGGCGGGCCTAGTGCATTGAGAAAGCCGGCACGGTGCCGGCCAACAAGGAGAAATCATGAAACGAGTGGTACTTCAAAATTTTGACCACACATTTGCGATCAACGACACTCCAGATTTCGTCGACGGTGAGCTGCAGATTTTCGGATTCCGCTCCGCCTACGATGAAGTAAAGGTGAGCTTTAACAATGGACCGGTGATCGGTGTCTTCAAGCATATTGCCCTCTCGCCTGACCTCGTCTTTGTGTATGACGTCAAGGAGCGCGAATGCCGGGGTTCACTCGGTCCATATGAATTACGAGACGCTTGATTGACACGGAAAACTGTTTGCAAAAACATTGGTACTCGAACGGCGAGATATGGATGCCTTCGGTTTATGGGGTCTGCTGGCTTTGTTGCACAAATCAGCTGAGCTTGTAATACCCCAAACCCCAGACGGATTCAGGGCATGGCGACGGTCTGGGGTGTGCCCAGCCGCGTGAAGCGGTTGAGTATGGCGGCACGCACTTGCAGTTCGGCGACCTGACGATCGAAGTCACGCGCCATGACGCGTTCCCCGAGCAGTTTGAAGCATCGCATTTTTGTTTCAACGAGACTGCGTCGATGATAGCCAGTCCACTTCTTCCAGATTTTTCGACCAAGCCGGCGTGTGGCGTCCAGAATGGCGTTACGGGCCGCGGCGCCAGGACGTCGATCTTTCCACGGCTTGGCATTGCGGCGCGTCGGGATGATCGCCTGCGCACCACGCCGCGCGATAGCCTCATGACAGTCCTTCGTGTCATAGGCGCCGTCGCCACTGATGCTGGCGATCCTCTCATCAGCGTCGATCTGATCAAGCAGGCATGGCAGCATTGGCGCGTCGCCGGTCGCGTTGTCGGTCACTTCGATGGCCCGGATTTCCAACGTGTCCGCGTCGATGCCGAGATGGACCTTGCGCCATTGACGACGGTAGTCGGCCCCATGCTTTTTGGTCTTCCATTCGCCTTCGCCCAGCATCTTGATGCCGGTGCTGTCGACCAGCAGATGCAGTCCCGTTGTCGTCGGGTGCGTCCCGATCGTCACCGCCAAATTCTTCTGGCGCCTGCTGACCGTGCTGAAGTCGGGTACTTGCCAGTCGAGGCCGGACAGTTTGAGAAGGCTTTGCGCCATGCCCATTGCCTGGCGCAGGGGCAGACTGAACAGGCCCTTGATGGTCAGGCAGAACTGGATCGCCGCCTCGCTGTATGTCGGGCTGCGACCTCGTTTGCCGCTGGCACTCCCGTGCCAGCACATGTCCTTGTCCAGCCAGATGTGCAGCGAGCCGCGCGCCTTCAGCGCCGCGTTGTACTCTTTCCAATTGGTCGTTCGGTACTTCGGTTTTGCAGGGGCACTCATGCCGTCAGTTTACCTGCGCCCGAGCGGAGCTGCCGGGACCGATTTATGCAACAAAGCCTCTCGGAGAGCTAACAGTTATGCAACCTAAAATGGTTATATATCTCGTTATGGCGAGGCTGTGCATAATGGCGGCCGCCATCGAAATCAGAATAGTAGGCAATAGTGTTTCCTCGGCGCGGGGCGCACACCTCGATAATTCATTGGATAAAGCTTATTAAATGCTTTCGGGTCTGTTGAGCAAATCGAACGAAGGCCGAGCTAACGCCACTTGTAGTTCGTTTTATAACATTGGGACCGTGACCGGGGGCCAGCCGAATAAACCGGTTCAGTACGGCAGCCCGCACTTGTAGCTCGGAATGATCGCTTCCGCGCCTCGCCGCGCGATCGCCTCATGACAGCCTTGCGTGTCATACGCACCGTCGCCGCCGACGCTCGCGATGGGTTCGTCATCGGCGATCTGGTCGAGCAGGCACGGCAGCATCGGCGCGTCGCCGGTCGCGTTGTCGGTGACTTCGATGGCCCGGATTTCCCGTGTGTCCGCGTCGATGCCGAGATGGACCTTGCGCCACTGGCGATGGTAGTCGGCGCCATGCTTTTTTGTCTTCCATTCGCCTTCGCCCAGCATCTTGATGCTGGTGCTGTCGACCAGAAGATGCAATCCCGTCGTCGTCGGATGCGCCCCGATCGTCACCGCCAAATTCTTCTGGCGCCGGCTGACCGTGCTGAAATCGGGTACTTGCCAGTCGAGGCCGGACAGTTTGAGAAGGCTTTGCGCCATGCCCATCGCTTGGCGCAGGGGCAGACTGAACAGGCCCTTGATGGTCAGGCAGAACTGGATTGCCGCCTCGCTGTACGTCGGGCTGCGGCCCCGTTTGCCGCTGGCACTGCCATGCCAACACATGTCCTTGTCCAGCCAGATGAACAGCGAGCCGCGTGCCTTCAGCGCCGCGTTGTATGCTTTCCAATTGGTCGTTCGGTACTTCGGCTTTGCAGGGGCACTCATGCCGTCAGTTTACCTGCGCCCGAGCGGGGCTGTTGGGACTGATTTATGCAACAAAGCCGTTTGCATTTCATCCCGGCATTATCACACGAGAATGAATTTACTTTCTAAAAAGTTAGTAAATCGGATTGCGGCCGAAAAATGCATACGATCGAAGCAACAAATTTTCCCGGCATATCACTGCCGGGTCTTCATAAATTAGCTGCCCGAAAAGCTACATCGACCTGCGAGCAACCACATCACTGCCACTTGAAAAAAACCCAGGCCAGTCACAAGCGATAACATAGTGATCGGACTATTAAGAACCCATGAAACGTGCTCTGCCAACTTCTCAATCAGAAGAGAAGACGGTAAAGCGACGATGTGCAGAATGACGCCGGGAAGCAGATGCTCTCTCGCTGTACCACCGTAAAAAACGTGAGCCGCCCAAGCCCATAGCGCAACACCACAAAATGTTAGCGAATATAAAGTGGCAAAGATCCTCATAATTAAGCAACCCTTCAAAAAAATCTCTAGCGAAGCCGAATACCTATTCCTGGATGGGACGCCAGATTATTTGCAAAAAATCCTGGCCAAAGTGTCCCGGTAGTGATTGTTGTAATCCCAACGCCGCCCGCTTGCAATGCTCTCGACGCCGCAGTTGAGCACTGTGTAGTGCCTTCCGTAGGGCTAAACGACCAAAGTTTCAGGTCTCGCTCTCGTGCTGCCGCCAAATCGAACGCAAGGTCATTAGGAACGTTGATCCGCCATACTTCCGAAGGGGCGCGCCCTTCAGCGGTCATAGTATCCGCGAAGGATTTAGTTTCGTTAGTACCAATAGGATAGCCGTTGCTAGGAAATTGGCTAAGGATCACACGTGTTGAGTTCGCTTCCGTAACCATCACATGCCCAACACTTGAACCCTCTGCGCGCCAAATATACACGTCAACATCACGTAACCCATACGGATCGACTCCGCCGAGAGGATTCCCGTCTACATACGCGTACGTATTCGTCCCGCCCGCTAAGCCGATGGGATCGCTTTGCAAATAACGTCCGATCATCGGGTCATAGTACCGGTTCCAGTTATACCACAGTCCAGACTCGATATCATAATATTGTCCCGGGAAGCCAATGTTCAGTCCTCCAACGTTGTCTAGGACGACATTGCGCCGATCGAATGCCGCATTCTCCGCACGCCAGACAGGATTACCAGCCGAGTCAGTCAATACTTCCGGACGCCCAACCAGGTCGTTATGGCTAGCATAGAACTGTCCATTTCGATGAATCCCGAGAAGTTGTCCGTTCAGCCATACGTAGTTCGTCGTGCCTAACCCGATTACAGTTTCCGAAAGCAGCTCCCCTGAAGGCGCATACACATAATATGTTTGAACACCGTTAGCGATCTTCCATACTCGCTGGTCCAACGCATTCAGACGATAATCACCAACTTGCGACCCGTTGATGAAAAATGCCTTCATCCGGTTAAAGTTACTATAACCGTATCTTCGAACACTACCGTCACTACGATCTTCCTCCACCACATTACCTGCAGAATCATAACCGTAGTCGCGCCATATGTTAGCCCCAGGCACCCCGATGGACTTCAGCCGATTGCTTCCACCCTCAATAGTGTAGGTGTACCAATTACCATCTCGGACCTGGCCAGGGGCGCCATTGCGGTTCCCAACTTGATCGTACTGAAAACTTTGCGGGTCACTGCTGCGATTAATTGTCGTAAGACGATCAACTGGATCGTAAGCAAACGTTTCACTTAAGCTAGAGTAAACATTGTCAGTGATAGATGCAACGGTGTCGGTATTCAGATAGCCTATCGAAATATCATGTTTCCCTGGCGTCGATAGTTGCTGCAGTCGCCCGTCAGAATCATAACTAAACATACGAGGGAGGCCGTTACCAAATCTCCAAGCGTACAACTGCTCGGTTGCCGGCTGATACAACAAAGAATTGGCCAAAGTGGACCAAGTCCCACCGAGATTGCTTGTGACGGAGGCAACTCGACCATAGGCATCGTAGTTGTAGCTAACGACGAAGCCATTTGGGTATGTCAAACTAGAAGGCCGTCCTCGCGCATCATAGGACCAATTGATGGTCGGGGTCTGTCCATATATATTGTTCACCTGTTGAATCACATGACCGGTCGCATCATACGAATAGCTTGTTTGGCCGGTTCCGTCATTGAAATGCGTAAGGCGACCTTTGCCATACGTTCCTTCGTCGTAAGTAAACGAGTGAACCTCGCCATTCGATGTGCGGCTGGTGATACGACCGAGGGCATCCCAACCATATGTTATAGACGTAATCGCGTTTGTGACGTTCGTGACCCGCCCGCCAGTGTCGTACGTAGTAGTGGTCGAACCGCTATCTGGGCTTCCTACCGAGATGGTTTCTCCAAAGCCGTTGTAGTCGTAATAGGTCACAACGCCCCGAGAGTCTCGGACACTTCCCGGCAAGCCAGTTGCGATTCGATAAATGAACGTGCTCCCATTGTCGGGATAAATTATGTTGTACAGGCGGTCCGAAGAGTCGTACTGGAACTGCGTTTTTCGATTCGCAGCGTCCGTTATAGAAGTAAGATTTCCGTTATTGTCGTACCCAAACGATGTGCTTTGACCGTTATTCCCCCGCTGCACTAATAGCCTGCCCAGACTGTCCATTTGCTTCGTCGTAGAAAACTGCCCAGACGCGTTAGCAGTTACAACAGAACCGTTCCATCCGGGAACATTACGACTGGAGCTTGTCGACCAAGTATTTGCGCTGACGTTATAGGCATTGTGAACAAATTCTCCGAGTGCGTTTCCAGCATATTCAGGCCGCATTGACGAGTTATACTGGTATTGCGTGATATGGCCATCTGGATAGCTGATCGATATAGGCTGACGATTGTGATTATACTGATAGCTTGTCGTTAAGGAGCCTGACGGAGCGTTGATTGTTGAGGAAACAAGATTGCTTTTTTCATCCCAAAGGAATGTTGTGCTTAGTCCATTGGGATCGGTCATAGTTGACGGCAAGCCTCGACCATTATACCCACTGTATGTTACTTGCTGGCCTAACGGGTTCGTTATCGAAACCAGATTTCCGGATGCGTCAAAACTGAAAGTTGTGACCGCATTGCCGGCTGGCAGCACTTGAGTTGCAGTCATCGAATTAATGGTGGCGTTCGCATTGAACGTGTAATCGTAGTTGATCTGTCGTTGGGCGCCGTGAATTAAATCGGCAACCGTTTCGCCGGACAACAAGT
>Ga0209563_100392_pt1 | contig 15697 bp, 15 predicted proteins | sample AraplaCvi_mMF_r2_FD_184271 | JGI IMG/M metagenome (GOLD analysis project Ga0209563, IMG submission 184271) | Arabidopsis root microbial communities from North Carolina, USA - plate scrape CL_Cvi_mMF_r2 (SPAdes) (version 2) | ecosystem: Host-associated > Plants > Roots > Endosphere | place: USA... | reverse complement strand
CCGCATGGTTCATCCGACTGGAGAACATTCATGAGCCAATATCAAAGTCTGTTGCTGGTAATCAATCCGGCTCTGCGCCGCTCTCCGGCGATCAGCCATGCGGCTGCTCTGGCCAAGGCCAGCGGGGCGACCTTGCATATCGTGGCGCTGGTCAAGTCATTGGACATTCTCTGGTTGCTTGAAGAAGGCGACCGGGAAACAGCCCGGGCGAACTATTTGCAGGATCACCGCGACTGGCTCAAATATCAGGCCGGCAACCTGCGCGACAGAGGCATTGACGTGACAGTCGAAGTCGCCTGGTCGGATGACATGAAGCAAGAGATCCTCGACCTCGTCACCGAGATGATGCCCGACCTGCTGATCAAGCAAGTGCAGCATGAGTCGTTGCTCAAACGCGCCTTGTTCACCCCGCTGGACTGGCACCTGTTGCGTCATTGCCCGGTCCCGGTCTATCTGCTGGGCGGGGCAGGCCAGGCATTGCCACGCAAGATCGTGGCAGCGGTCGACGCCTCTGCAAGCGACCCGGTCAACGACCAATTGAACAAGCGCATCATCGATCAGGCCACGGCCATGGCGATCCAGTGTGACGCCGAGTTGCATCTGTTGTACGCCTACGACATTTCGCAGGAGTACCTGGAGGAACTGGGCGAAGGCTTGACGGTTTCAGAGCTGACCAAGGAACTGCGCAGAGAGTTCGAGAGCGCGTATATCGACCTGGCCAAGCGCTATGGAGTACCCGCCGAGCGCCGGCATTTCGTGGTCGGCCACCCGGTTGCCGCACTCAGTGAGTTCGCCGATGCACAGCATGTGGATGTGATCGTCATGGGCCGGGTGCAATACCATGGGCTGGACAAGCTGCTGGGCAGCACCACCGAACATATTCTTTATCAGGTGCCGTGCAATCTGTTGGCGGTCTGACAGCGACGTCTGCCCACGACAAATGCCGTGATGGACTTGTTGCGCTGATTTCAGTGTCGACCGGTGATTCACACTGCCAACAGGCAGTTGCCTGCCGGTTAGCCGTTCATTGACAAAAATCAGAGGCCGGCCGTGTTCACGCCAGATACTTCAGGGGTGGCCGGATTTTTCCCGGCGCAATGACCCAAGGAGAGTCATCATGAACAAGCGTTTATCTGTGGTTCTGCTCAGCGTCCTTTTGGCGATGAGCGCCGGGTGCAGCAATAAAAAGGCGCAGGAAATGGACACGCGAATCGACGCTGCCCAGAGCACTGCAAGCGCGGCACAATCCCGTGCCGACGCGGCTTACTCCAGGGCGGATCAGGCAGCCACTGCAGCCAGTCAGGCACAACGTACGGCCGATGAGGCCAATGAACGCGCCAGCCGGATGCTGGAAAAGGCCAGCCGCAAATAGTGAGTCCGTCCGGCCAGCGTTTGCAGTAGTTGTGCAAAGGGCGGCGGTAAAAAACCCTTGCCGGTTTCCCGGCAAGGGGTACGACAGCGCGAAACTTACTCGCCCTGATGATCAGGCTGCCGTTCGACCGTTTGATCTCGATGCTCTTGTGATCCATGGATGGAGCGCCAATCTCACACGCCAGAAATGAAACAGCCCTGAATATTCAGGGCTGTTTTTTAGTTATTCGAAAATACTTCATCCGTTCTTGCTGTAGCCGCTGCCGATGTCCGTCAGATTCGAATAAAAGATGCAGCCGATCAGCCTCGCGAACAGGCCTAACGTGTCCGCCAGATCCGGGTCGTCGAATATGACCGCCCTGGAGTCCAAGGCACACAGCGCACCCCACAGTTGTCCATCGGGAAGGAAAATGGGCGCGCCGGCGTAGCTTTCAATCAAATATTGCTTCACCACGGGACGCGTGGAAAACCTGCCATCGCGACTGATTTGTGGCACGAGCAGCACTTGAGGGTCTCTGCGAAACTCACTGCACAGCGTGGTTTCCAGTTCCAGCGTGTCACCGGTGTGGATTCCAAGCTCGATCGGATCGTACGCGGAACAGACAATCCATTCCGTGTCGGTGAATTTGGCGATCGCCGCGAAGCGCGTCCCGGTCATGCGTGTGACCAGTTGCAGAATATTGGTAGTGGCTTCAATTTCAGCGATAGAGGAACGTTCCTCTGCGCTTAGCAACGCTCTGTGAATGGTGTCACTGAGAGGCATGCAGTGTGCTCCGGTCATGATTGTTCGAGCTGGCAACGGCTAAACGCGTTTGAAACTTCGCGTTGGATTCCCGGCAAAACGGATTCGTTCACTTGAAGGGTTCTGATGGCTACCATAATGAAGGATCGTTTGCGTGTGGCTTGAGGCGCCGTTTTCGGCGGCGTAGCCTTGAACACACATTTGTTCGATATCGCATTGAAGGCAAGGTGAGGAAGTGGAAGGCGTAGTGTTGAGCGAAAAGATGCAGCGTGAAGCTGATCGGCTGCTGGCGCAGATTGTCCGGGCAGATTCGATGATCATTGCGGTGAAGGCGGGGGCGCGTGCGGATGGCTTCGTGCTTGGGCTGGAAACCAGTGAGGTTTTGCGTGCCGGCGATGCTGAAAAGCTGTACGTCATTTTTGAAGCGGCTTTGGTGGAGCGTCTGAAAACGCTTTCACGGTCTTGAGCGGCTTGTCAGGCTTCAACTGTATTTTGCAGGCAGGTCAAGACCGGTGAGCCAAGCACCGCTGTCTGTCGAATCCAGTTGATTAGTGTTTGCGGTTTGTCTTGGTTAGTATCAAGCACGAAGCCGCCGCACCGCGAATGATTCTCTCCCGTCACCCCATTGAGGCATCCAATGCAGGCCAGTCGTGCCAATCTTGCCGATTTCGTTTATTTCCTGGCCATTGCTCGCCACCAGAGTTTCAGTCGCGCCGGGAAGGAAGTCGGTATCAGTGCTTCGGCGTTGAGCCATGCGATCAAGGGGCTTGAGTCGCGGTTGGGGGTCCGTCTGCTGAACCGAACGACGCGCAGTGTCACCTTGACCGCTGCGGGCGAGGAGCTGCACAGCGTCATCAGCAAACCCATGGATGAAATCGGTTTGGCGACGGAAGCGCTTAATCGCTTTCGCGATGAACCGATCGGACGTATTCGTCTGAATACCTTAAGCGATGCTGCCGACTTGTTACTGGGGCCCGTATTGCCGGTGCTCAATGATCGGTATCCGGAAATCCAGGTCGATCTGACGGTCACCAATCTCATCGTCGATGTGATCGGCGGCGGCCATGATGCCGGGATCCGCTATGGCGGAACGGTACCGGAAGACATGATCGCTCAGCGCTTGTCACCGGATATCCGCTGGGTGGTCGCGGGTAGCGCGGACTATCTTGAACGCTTCGGCGTTCCCCAACATCCGAACGACTTGATGCACCACCGTTGCCTGCGGATTCGGCTGGGCAATGGCGCCATGTACGATTGGGAGTTCGAGAAAGAAGGACAGCAGCTCTCCATTGCTGTCCCGGGGGGCATCACCATCGATGAAACTCGCGTCGGACTTTCACTGGCTCGTCAAGGCGCGGGCCTCATGTACGCCCCTGAGCCGGCGATGATGCCGCTGCTCGAAAGTGGTGAGGTGATCAGGGTGCTCGACGACTGGTCCAGCACAGGTTCCGGGTTTCACATGTACTATCCCAGTCACCGTCAATTGCCGGTAGGGCTGCGTCTGTTGATTGACTTGATCCGTGAGCTTCAGCCCATCGGCGATTACCAGGCGTAAGCCCGTGACGCGTTGCCTGCTTCCGGCCTGATACCCGCGAGGTGTCGCGGCGGGCATCGATGCGCCCACGCCTGAGCTCGGCGCAACGTTTCAGTGTTGTGTGCCAAGCAATGCCTGGTACTGCGCGTCGGTCACCGGTTCCAGCCACTCGACGTTCTTGCCGTCCCGAGCTTCCTGAATGGCAATGTGGGTCATGCCGTTCGTGGATGTGGCGCCGTGCCAGTGCTTCACGCCCGGTGGTGTCCAGACCACATCACCCGGTTTGATGACGATCTTCTCGCCCCTGGCTTGTTGTATCCAGCCTGTGCCTGAGGTGACCACCAGCGTCTGGCCCAGAGGATGGGTATGCCAGACCGAGCGTGCGCCGGGCTGAAACGTCACTGCGCCTGCCGAAACAGTCGAGGGTGCCTGCGCTGCAAACAGTGGATCGATGCGCGCGTTGCCAACGAAGTTGCCGGGCGCCCCGGTGATGGATGCTTGTTCGCCATTTCTGACCACGCTCATAGTCTCGTCGGCAGGCAGTTCGGCAGCATGGCTTGCGAACGCAGGCATCAAGGTCATTGCCAGCATGGGTAAGGCGACACGTGTTTTCATCGGCAGATTCCTGTTGATTGAAGAAATGCGCCTCCACGCTAGTGCACCAACTTCCGCGCGACTACCGGGAAAAACCTGCATGAAACGATGAGCAGCGCTCACTAATCGTCTATTTCATCGCACTCGGTGTTTTGTCACGGCGATCTCGCCTTTCTTCACGATTGATGAGTATTGCTCATCGGAACATCCCACTCAGGGCCGGTATTCAGCTCTCCGAGCGTCGATTACCTTGGTTGCATCAAACAATGTCTGCTCAGTGCGTTATGAGGCTATTGCTCATAAACATTCTGCGCAGTTGCAAAGTGAGGAACATTCGATGAGTTTTTCGTTCGAGAACAAGGTCGCCCTGGTGACCGGCGCGGCTTCCGGTATCGGTCTGGCCACCGCGCAGGCGTTCGCACGGGCCGGCGCTGCCGTAGCGTTGGCGGATATCGATGGCGGCGCTGCACAGGCAGCGGCGCAGGCCTTGATAGCTGCAGGACATCGCGCTATCGGCATTCGCTGCGACGTGGCGGACGTCGGTCAGGTTCAAGCCATGGTCAAGGAAACGGTCGCGACATTCGGTCGTCTGGACGCTGCGTTCAACAACGCCGGTATTCAGAACCTGTTAGCTGAGACAGCCGACGCCACGGTCGAGGATTACGATCGGGTCATGTCGGTCAATTTGCGCGGCGTCTGGGCGTGTATGAAATTCGAACTCGAACATATGCGCCGCCAGGGCGGCGGAACGATCGTCAACTGCTCGTCTTTGGGCGGTCTGATCGGAGGTGCCGAGCGGGGCAACTATCACGCGGCCAAGCACGGTGTCCTCGGCCTGACCAAAAGCGCAGCGCTGGAGTATGCCGCACGCAACATCCGCGTCAATGCGGTGTGCCCTGGCTTGATCTGGACGCCGATGGCCGAGCGGATGGTCGAAGCGGGGCAGGGTGAAGCGCTGGCAGGCATGACCAAGGCTATCCCCATGGGACGTCACGGCAAGCCGGAAGAAATCGCTGACGCTGTGCTTTGGCTGAGCAGCTCGACCTCAAGCTACGTCACGGGGCAGTCCATCTCGGTGGATGGTGGTTTTGTCATGCGCTGAGGCGCGTCCACCGAAGTATCGGTAGGTCGAAACATACGGCCTGACGATCGGCCAACCGCAGGCTCTGTCGGTAATCACTTAAAGGAGTAAGCCATGCCGCCATCGAACACTTCCCGGTTAACCGCCACGCTGCTGATTGTCCTTGGCTCCTTTATCTTGCTCATCGGACTTTCGCTGCTAGCGGGTGGTTTTTATCTCGTTGCGCTGGGCGGCTCGTGGTACTTCGCCCTGGCAGGTGCAGGATTGGCCATCAGTGGTGTGTTGATGCTGCGTCGACGTCGATCCGGAGCACTGGCGTACCTGCTGGTGTTCGCCGGCTCTGTCTGCTGGTCGGTTCTGGATGTGGGGTTGACGTTCTGGCCGCTGTTTTCGCGCCTCTTCGCGCTGGCTGTCATCAGCGTACCGGTGCTGGTGGCGATCCCGTATTTGCGCAGTCGCCAGCGTGGCACACTGGCGCGGCTGGCTTGCGTGGCGGCTGCGGGCATGGTCGTGGGGCTGTGCGCAACGCTCTACGCAGCCTTGCAACCGCAACCCATTCTGACCGCCGAGAGGATGCCGGCGCCTGTACCGGGGAAAGCGGTCGGCACAGTCGAACCCACGACCGACTGGCGTTATTTCGGTCATACACCTTCAGGAACACGACATGCCGTGAGCGATCAGATAACGCCGCAGAACGTGTCGAATCTGACGCTTGCCTGGACATATCGCACAGGTGAAATACCCAAAGGTGCGCAAGGGCATGTGGTGACCCCCCTTCACGTCAATGGCGTGCTCTACGGTTGTACGCAGTCGAGCCAGTTGTTCGCCCTGGACGCGGATACCGGCAAAGAGATTTGGCATCACGACCCCAAAACCCAGGCAAACAATGTTTACCCGCGTTGCCGAGGCGTGGGCTATTACGAAGAAGCCCACGAGCTGGCCGCCTCAAACAACGCTGTTGCAGCGCAGCCCTGTTTGCGGCGAATCATCGCGACCACGGTTGACGCACGGTTGATTGCAGTAGACGCGCAGACTGGCCAGGCGTGCAGCGATTTTGGTCAGCATGGCAGCGTAAGCCTGCGTATCGGCGTGGGCGATACAGATCAGGATTTGTACTTTCCGACGGCCGCACCGACGGTTGTGCGTGATCTGGTAGTGGTCGGTGGGCTGGTGTGGGACAACCAGAAAACAGGTGAACCGTCTGGCGTGGTCCGCGCCTTCAATGTGCGCTCGGGGGCATTGGTGTGGGCCTGGGATCTGGGCAATCCGGCGATTACCCGCGAGCCTCCCGAGGGGCAGACTTACACCGCAGGTACGCCGAATGTCTGGTCGACACCGGCCTTTGACGATGCGCTTGGACTCATCTACTTGCCCACCGGCAATGCCACTCCGGATTTTTGGGGCGGTCATCGCTCCGAGGCCGATGATCGCTACTCGTCTTCCGTCGTCGCACTCGACATCGCGACTGGCCTCGAGCGCTGGCGCTTCCAGACGGTTCACCACGATCTCTGGGATTACGATGTACCTTCGCAACCAGCGCTTTACGATGTTCCTGATGGCCATGGAGGAACGCTCCCGGCACTGATTCAGACCACCAAGCGTGGCCAGATCTTCATGCTTGACCGGCGTAACGGAAATCCAATTGCGACAGTCGAAGAACACCCTGTTCCTCAAGGTGGTGTGGCGGATGAGCGAATTTCTGCGACTCAACCCTATTCGACCGGAATGCCCGCCATCGGCACTGAGCCGCTCAGCGAAAAGCGCATGTGGGGGCTTACGCCGCTGGACCAATTGATATGCCGGATCGACTTTCGCAAGGCTAGATATGAAGGTGAGTTCACGCCGCCGAGCGAGCACCTGACGCTCCAGTACCCAAGCTGGTTGGGCGGCATGAACTGGGGATCGGTGTCCATTGCGGAAAACCTCGGCTACATGATCGTCAATGACACCCGGGTAGCCATCTGGAACCGAATGATCCCCCGTGCCGCTTATGACGCGAAAACCCTTAGTGGCGGCGGCCATGAAGGGAACGCTCCGCAGGCGGGGACACCGTGGGGTATCGAGCAAGGCCGCTTCCTGTCGCCGTTGGGTATTCCGTGCCAGGAGCCGCCTTTCGGCACCATCAGTGCAATCGACCTGGCGACTCGAAAGGTGGCTTGGTCGATGCCCCTGGGGACCACCGAGCAAACGGGTCCGCTGGGCATTGCCACGCACTTGCCGATGCCGATTGGCATGCCCACTCGGGGCGGTCCGGTGACTACATCAAGCGGCCTCGTGTTCATGGCCGGCACTCAGGACTTTTACCTCCGTGCCCTTGATGTTCGCACCGGCAAAGAGCTGTGGAAGGGCCGTCTGCCTGTCGGAGCCGAAGCGACTCCAATGACTTATGTTTCCCCATACACCGGCAGACAATTTTTGGTCATCAGTGCCGGCGGTAACTCGGCGACGACGCAAAAGGGGGACTATGTGATGGCCTTTGCGTTACCTGAGCACGGCGTGCAGTAACTCCGCATGCCTGCTTATGGAAAACACAAGCACGACTCAATTGATGAAAGGCGTGCCACTGACTGGACAACGCCTGCGCGTGAGGGGATTGACAGATCTTCCGATCAGAAATGATTGATGCAGCCACCGGAAGTTGTGTCTGCTGCGTGGACTCACTGTGGTACGACACGGCGAAAAAAGCCCGCGAGAGAGGCGGGCTTCAAGGGGGGCTTCAGAGGCAGTCGGACTTGCCTATCTGAAAATTGACGATCGGTGAACTGGTTGAATCTTTGTAGAGGAGGTCAATGGAAAGACCCGATTTCACGAACTGTCCCAAACCTTTTTCATTACAGAATGCAGAAGCTGCAATCGCTCTTGCATCCTTGGTGAATTCATCAGAATCGATTTCGTCTTTGGTAACTTTTGTGAGTGTGTAAGAGATACGCATGACCTCATCGCTGTAGGTCACAGAATCGACGCGAGTTGAGTCATCAGATACTTTTCCGGACAGCGCACTCATGATGAGCGTGAGCCCTTTGAGTTGGCGCTCCCGCTCCTGCTTTTTCTCTTCCTGGCCAGATTTTGCGTGCCATACCTGTACCAGGATAAAGAGCAAAGTCATAGCCGAAAAAAATAGGATGATTCCGCGATTCTGTTTCAATTGAGAGTACCGTAGCAAAAGGCCATTACTCATTTGAACATGCCGATCGCACCATCTCAAGTTGGAGAGGTTTCATCATTGATGACCCAAAAATTTCGACGGCATCGATCCGCTGCGCTGACTGCCTTTACGCGTTGAAGAAATTGCACTCGGGTCAGTCGGGGGAAGGCGCAGCGCGAAAAAAGTGGGCGGGTGATAGAGTCTTGGCCCGAGCCGCTGGCAATGAGCATAGTCATTCTACGATGCAGATCCAGCGCTGGTGCTGCCGGTATGGCGCGCGAGTGAAGTGAACATCTGAAACCAGATTCATGCCTCGCCCCTGGAGCGCTTGGGCCAGTTGTACGAGTGTCTCTGCTTGGATAGTCATTGCTGTCACCTCGTCAGATTTACTGCGTTCATAATTCTTGACCGAGAGGGCAATTGGCTAATTCAATTTTTTTACAAGTGTCATTGGAGATGCACGGGAATGTCGACCCTTACCAAGACGGGATAACGATTGCGCGGCGAGAGGTCGATAAGTGGGATCGGGTCTGAACCCAGTCGCGGCGATCTCTTCAAGTCAAGCTGCTGCGAACACCGCACCTTCGTGACCAATGGTGGCACACTTTGATGGCACTATCGTGTCAATTCGGTTATGTTTCCGTTCGGCAAGACGCCGAATGGAGAACGAAATGGCCGTTATTCGCGAAGATGCACTGCAAGACGCATTAATTTCCGTGCTGATTGCGTCGGAAAATCAGGGAGTCAATCTTGAACAGTTGATCACGCGCGCCCTGTCCATGACGGCGGACTATCCGCACGATTCGTCAGGTGTCGGAGCGGTGCCTACACGAGCGAGCATTGAGTTGCAGAATGCTTATCGCGCAGTTTTGCTGGGCAGACGAACGATTTCTAAAGAAGCCTGATCGGGTTTCGGATTGGCTCGAAGATTTCGTCTTCTGGTTCACCGGGGTGCTTCGCCAAGTGCTGCAACCCGGTAGCGCTCAACCGTCGCAACACCTTTTCGCATGGCTTGTAAGGTGTCTTGGCACCGCACAGCATCCAGGCTTGCGTTTCGAAGTCGGAGACGATCCGATTTCTCAGGATCTTCTGCTACACCTCTTGCTTGTTCGTGGGCCTTCATGACTTGTTTGAGGGCTTAAACACTCTGGCCATCTCAACCGCAAACTTCTCGACTCCCGATACAGCGCCTTTTGCTGCTGATTTCTCGCATTTTCTCTCTGCTGGATGGCTATTGCCCTCGGATACTGTTCCTCGCCCGGTGCTGTTGCGCTGCCGGGCCATAGCTGCAGAGAGACTGCGCTTAATGGAAAGCGACTTTCATCTGAAGTGGGATTTTTGCAGCCAACCTAGTTAGTCGTGACAGTCGGTAAACGGTCGATAGCTGTCACTCCTGACCGTCCACATGCGGCCAGAATCTGACATTGCCGGCGAGAACCCACATGTCTATGAAAAGGGCAGTGGGGCAGCCATTCGTCAGCAGGACGAAAAGCCCCTCCTTGACAGGCAAGTTATCTGGGCAAATACTCGCCGCACGATTCATATAGATGACTAGATAACAAGGTGAATGAAGTCGATGAATTCTTTATCCAGTGATGCCCGACTCCCGCTGTATCAACGCCTGCGTGACCAATTGGCTGAGCAGATCGCCAATAATCGCTGGCGTCCGGGGGAGGCGATCCCTACTGAAGCGGCGCTGTCTGCGGAATACCAACTGTCCACCGGCACGGTGCGCAAGGCGATTGATGCGTTGGTCAGTGAGGGCATTCTGGAGCGTCAGCAAGGGCGAGGGACGTTCATTCGCCGGGCGCAGTTTCAATCCTCATTGTTTCGTTTCTTCCGATTCCAGACTATTTCCGGTGAGCGCCAGGTCCCGGAGAGTCGCATCCTCTCGATCGAGCCCGTTGCCGCACCGTCGGCCGTAGCGCAAGCACTGGGGTTGCCCGCCGATGCGCCGGTCATTCGTATTGTCCGTGTGCGTCTGCTCGATGTTAAGCCGGTGCTCGCCGAAGAAATCTGGTTGCCCCGCCAGCGGTTTCAGGCGCTGCTGGAGATCGACCTCGGTCGCGAAGGGCCGCTGCTGTATCCGATCTACGAAGAAGTGTGCGGACAGGTTGTTGCATCGGCCGAAGAAACGCTGACCGCTGAATCGGTGAATGACGTGCATGCCCGATTGCTCCAGGTAGCGGTCAACAGTCCGGTGATCGTGATCGAGCGTCTGGCCCGCGATTACGCGGGGAGCCCGCTGGAATGGCGTCGCTCGCGCGGTCACGCGGAGCACTTTCGCTACAGCGTGGATATTCGCTGACGCTTGCCTGCGTAGCGGAGCGTTCTGCGGCGGCTAGATCGCCGCCCGATTTCTGTTTGTTTGCCAAAGCTGACCCTGTCGCGGTGCGGTTGGCTGTCGGCTGCCTTGCGTAACACCTATAAGGATAAGAATCATGTTCAGCTGGTATCGCCAAGTCACTCCTCGGGAGCGCAAAACGTTTTGGGCCTGCTTCGGCGGATGGTCGCTCGACGCGTTGGAAGTTCAAATGTTCGGTCTGGCGATTCCGGTGCTGATCGCCGCTTTCGCACTGACAAAGGGCGATGCCGGATTGATCAGCGGCGTTACCCTCGTCACCTCGGCACTCGGTGGCTGGGTGGGTGGGACGTTGTCTGACCGCTATGGCCGTGTGCGCACGTTGCAGTTGATGATTGTGTGGTTCTCGTTCTTCACCTTTCTCTCGGCCTTCGTCACGGGCTTCAATCAGTTGTTGGTGGTCAAGGCGCTGCAGGGTTTCGGGATTGGCGGGGAGTGGGCGGCCGGTGCGGTGCTGATGGCCGAGACGATCAATCCGCACTATCGCGGCAAGGTCATGGGCACTGTGCAAAGTGCCTGGGCGGTGGGTTGGGGCCTGGCGGTCGGGGTGTTCACGCTGATCTATACCTGGGTGCCACAGGACATGGCCTGGCGTGTGATGTTCCTTGTCGGGTTGCTGCCGTCGTTCCTGATCATCTGGGTACGTCGTAACGTTGAGGAGCCGGACAGCTTCCAGCGTCTGCAAAAAGACAACGCCATCCCGCAAAGTTTCTTCAAGTCGCTCGCCGGGATTTTTCGCCCGGAACTGATTCGCGTGACCCTGTTTGGCGGGCTGCTGGGACTGGGCGCGCACGGTGGCTATCACGCGGTAATGACCTGGTTGCCGACCTTCCTCAAGACCGAGCGCAATCTCTCTGTGCTGAACTCGGGCGCGTATCTGGCGGTGATCATCTTCGCCTTCTGGTGTGGTTGTGTGGCCAGCGGCTATTTGATCGATCGCATTGGCCGTCGTAAAAACATTGTGCTGTTTGCCTTGTGCTGCGTGGTCACGGTGCAGTGCTACGTCTTTTTGCCGCTGACCAATACGCAGATGCTGTTCCTGGGGTTCCCGTTGGGGTTCTTCGCCGCCGGTATTCCAGCCAGTCTGGGAGCGCTCTTCAACGAACTTTACCCTGCCGATGTACGCGGTGCCGGCGTTGGCTTTTGCTACAACTTTGGCCGGGTGCTGTCCGCTGTATTTCCATTCCTGGTCGGGCACATGAGTGACTCCATGTCGCTGGGTTCGGCGATTGGTATCGATGCCGGGATCGCCTACGGCGTGGCGGTGCTTGCCGCACTGTGCCTGCCTGAAACCCGGGGCAGGAACCTTGAAGCCAATGCCACCTCCGTTTCGGCCGGTATCAACGGCAATCAACGCGCTCGGGCGTGATGATCCTAACCTTCAGTAGATAAAACCCATGTCAGATACCCGCTCCAAGTCGATCACCGGCATCGACTCCCATGCCCATGTGTTCGACCGTGATCTGCATCTGATCGGTGCACGGCGCTACACCCCTGAGTACGACGCTACGCTTGGCCAGTACCTTGAGCATTTGCAAACGCATGGTCTGAGTCACGGTGTATTGGTGCAACCCAGTTTCCTTGGCACCGACAATAGCTACCTGTTGGCGGCGTTGAAGCAAGCACCGCGGCAGTTGCGCGGTGTGGTGGTGCTGGAGCCAAGCGTCAGTCGTTCTACTTTGAATGACATGGCTCGACTGGGCGTGGTCGGCGTGCGCCTGAACCTGATCGGCAAGGCGTTACCTGATTTTCGTGACAGTGCCTGGCAAGGGTTTTTCAGCGATATCGCTGATCTCGACTGGCATGTCGAGTTGCACCGGGAAGTCAGGGATCTGCCGGGTCTGATCCAGCAATTGACGCCGTTCGGCGTGAAGTTGGTGATCGATCACTTTGGGCGGCCGGACGCGAATGCGGGTCTCGATCAGCCCGGGTTTGGCGAGTTGCTTGAGGCCGGATCTAAAAGTCCGATCTGGATCAAGGTATCGGGAATCTATCGTTTGGGAGGTACGCCACAACAGAACATTGATTTCGCTCGAAGGGCATTACCGTTGCTGGAACAAAGCTTCGGCCTGCATCAGTTGGTATGGGGCAGTGACTGGCCGCATACGCAGCATGAGCAAAGCATCGGTTTCGCCACCGTCGTCGACCAGTTGCAAGCCTTGGAACTTTCGGCGCAAGCCAGCGACTCGCTGCTGGTGCAAGCGCCTCGAAGGTTATTCGGTTTTTAGAAAGTCGAACGCTGAAACTCAGCCGTTGCAGATGCCATTCATCTCACCCACTTACAAGAATTTGGGCACCAGCCCAACCGAGAACCTTTCATGACTCCCTTAGATATAGATCTGTTACTGACCGCATTGATCAGCGTCCTGGTGCTGGTAGCGCTGATCGTCTCGCGCCTCAAAATGCACCCGCTGCTGGCTTTGCTGGTAGTTTCCGTCGGCGTAGGCTTTGCAACCGGTATGGAGCCAGATGGCATCGTCTCCCACTTGGTCACCGGCGCCGGCAAAACATTGGGGGCAGTGGGGGTGGTCATCGCGCTGGGGGCGATGCTCGGCAAAATTCTTGCTGACGCCGGCGTCACCGAGCAGATTGCTGCGGTCATCCTCAAGCGCACAACGGATCGGATGATTCCGTGGGCGATGATGATGGTCGCGTTTGTAATTGGCATTCCGATGTTTTTCGAGGTCGGCCTGGTGATCATGCTGCCGCTGATTTTCAGCGTGGCGCGCAAGCTGGAAAGTCAGGCGCGCTTCAAGGGGTCAGCGTATGTCTATGTGGGCGTTCCGGTGATTGCCGCACTGGCCGCCATGCACGGCATGGTTCCGCCGCACCCTGGCCCGTTGACGGCCATTGCCGCGCTGAAAACCTCGGTCGGTCCGACCATGCTCTATGGTTTCCTGGCGGCTATTCCGGCCATGATTTTAGGCGGCCCATTGTATGGCGCATTCATTTCCCCGCGCATGAGCACTCGGCCCGATCAGGTGTTGCTGGATCAGTTCACCCTGGCTGAAAAAGCCGACGATAAACCAAGCCCCAGCGTATACCTTGGCGTGCTGGCAGCCTTGCTGCCGGCGATCCTGATGCTGATCCATGCCGTCGCCGAGATGGTATTGGCCAAGGACAATGCGCTGCTGAAAATGGCCGGTTTCCTCGGCAATCCGCTGATAGCGATGCTGCTGGGCGTGCTGTTCGCCGGAGCCAGTCTGGTACTCGCGCGCGGCGGCGATGCGGGGCAATTGCGTGAGTCGCTGGGCAAGAGCCTCAAGCCAATCGCCTCGATCATCATGATCATCGCCGGCGGCGGTGCCTTTCAGGAACTGCTGACCAGCGCCAAGGTGGGCGATGCGATTGTGCACCTGACTCAGCAGTCGGCGTTCCCTCCGCTGATCCTCGGCTGGTTGATCGCCATGTTGCTTTCGGTATCGACCGGTTCTGCCACGGTAGGTATCGTGGGGGCTGCCGGCTTGCTGGCGCCGCTGGCCGGTGCTGATCCCAGCCTCAACCTGCCGCTGCTGGCCTTGTCCATTGGTTGCGGCTCGTTGTTCTTCAACTACGCCAACCATGCAGGTTTCTGGATGGTGAAGGAATCCTTCGGCATGACGATGGGCGAAGCCACCAAGACTATTTCGGTGGTGCAATCGATCGTCGCCGTGGTCGGTTTGATTGTGGTGTTGCTGTTGAACGTAGTCGTGTAATGACCTGAGGCGGCGTCAAATCAGGACGCCGCCATCTGTGAGACCCCTTATTGGCCGTCGATCAGACGCGGCAGTTGCAGCGGATTGGACTCGCGCAGTGCCTCACCGACCAGTTGAATCCACAGCCGAAAGTTGCCTGTCGAAGACAGCCACATCTCCCATCATTTCAAGGTCGAACAAGTGATGTCGGAAGACGACGGGCGAGCGGTGGACGTTCCGGCCTTCGAGGATCTTCGCGGCCACCAATATCAACCAGGCCTCAACCTTGCGGCGGATGAAGCGCTTCACGCCGCCACCTGCGTCGGCTGTTCTTGGCGCAGCGCTTGGTCACTGCGACGAACTCCAGACCTGACTGCCGAGCAGTACTCCTTGCGCGCCTGGGTGAGCTTTCTGTGTAGGGACTCATAGGCATACATGGCGAGCCGAAAGTTTGGAATCGCGACTGGAAGGAGGTGTGGAATTTCCTGCGTGAAGCTATTTCAGAAGTGGATGTTCAGGCGTTAAAGCCTGTGTGGCAGGTCATCTTTGATGAAAATTCTGAAGATGCGGCATAAAGGTATTTCTATGTTGGGATTTGTAAGGTAGTTTTCCCATGGTGCAAAAGTAACGCGAAACGCACATAGACATTCAAGCCCGGCCAATCGCCGGTTTTTTTGCTGAGGTGATATGGATACTGCCGGCCACGAGCTCGACCAAATCTACTTCGTGACACTTTACCTTCCCGGTTTCTTTTCGTTTGTATTAGTCATCGCCTTAGCAGTGCTTCGGAGGCAGTTTCTCGTCATACCGCAATGGAAAGCTTTTGCGCTTTTTACGATAGGGTTGCTGATGATCGGCGGTGCGTTACCAGTATGGCGGGCACTCTTTCCTGAGCGATGCCTCTACTATCCTTTTAAGCCATTGAGCCCTTGTTGGATGGAGCCATCAGCAGCATTTCAGATGGGACTATTTGGTGGGGTTGTCGGTGCGCTAATAGCGCTGGTAGTACTCAAGGTTTCGCGAGTAGCCGCCAGGAAAATAAGTAGTGTCAGGTAACAGAAAACCCGCCCACTGCGGGTTTTTTTATGCCTCGAATTCACCTGTAGCCAGGGCAGCACTCGGGAATGGCTGGACATCGATAGCCGGATAGTGCGACGTACGGAATCAACACCGGCAGCCCGCGTACCCTGACCT
>Ga0209563_100388_pt1 | contig 15838 bp, 15 predicted proteins | sample AraplaCvi_mMF_r2_FD_184271 | JGI IMG/M metagenome (GOLD analysis project Ga0209563, IMG submission 184271) | Arabidopsis root microbial communities from North Carolina, USA - plate scrape CL_Cvi_mMF_r2 (SPAdes) (version 2) | ecosystem: Host-associated > Plants > Roots > Endosphere | place: USA... | reverse complement strand
CGCAGCTCGTCGAGATCCATGCCGGGGGTCGCACCGGCCTCCTCCTCGGGCGCGACGGAGGACTCGGTCGGCTGGCGCGTCGCGTAACTGTTCATGGCTCCCCGGCTTCCCGATCTCTGGCGCTAGGTCTCTTGGAGGTACTCGTGGACGGCCGGAGGCACGTACGGGCTGACGTCGCCGCCGAGGGCGGACACCTGCCGGACGAGCGAGCTCGACACGTGCGCGTTCGCCGGGTTCGGCAGCAGGAAGACGGTCTCCACGTCGGCCAGGTGCCGGTTGACGATGGCCATCGGGGTCTCGTAGGTCACATCCACCTGCGAGCGGATGCCCTTCACAAGCACGTGCGCCCCGACGTCGCTGCAGTAGTCGACGAGGAGGCCGACCGACCAGGAGGCGATGACGATGTTGCCGACGATCCCGGCGTCCTCGATCGAGCGCTCCAGCAGCGCCACCCGCTGCGCGATCGGCAGGAGGGCCGACTTGTCGGGGTTGTGGACGACCACGACGTGCACCTCGTCCCAGAGGCCCGCCGCACGCTCGATCACATCGAGGTGACCGAGGGTGACCGGGTCGAACGATCCAGGGACAACGGCGATCCTGTTCATAGGCCTCCAGACTATCCCGCGGAAACCGGCATTTCGTTGTGAATCCGTTACCAACGGGTTTCGTCGGCGTGGCGCCGCCGGGGCCTCAGGATCGGCCGAGGAAGGCGCGCTCGCTCTCGTCCAGGCGCCGGGCCAAGGCCGCGGCGAGGCTCGGATGCGCGGTCAGGGCGGGATCGCCCTCCAGCGTCTCCTCCGCCGCGACGCGCGCCTCGGAGATCAGTTCCCCGTCGGTCGCGACCCGCAGCAGGCGGAGGGACGAACGGCCGCCCGACTGCCTGCTGCCCAGCACGTCGCCCTCCCGCCGGAGCTCCAGGTCGACGTTCGCCAGCTCGAAGCCGTCGAGCGTCGCCGCCACCGCTTCGACCCGCTCGCGGGCGAGGGTCTCCTGCTCGGCGGCCGTCACGAGGAGGCAGAGCCCGGGGATGTCGCCCCGGCCCACCCTGCCGCGCAACTGGTGCAGCTGCGAGACGCCGAACCGGTCGGCGTCGAGCACCACCATGGCCGACGCGTTCGGGACGTTGACCCCCACCTCGATGACGGTGGTCGCGATGAGCAGGTCGATGTCGCCCGCCGCGAAGGAGCGCATGACCTCGTCCTTCGTCTCCGACGGCAGGCGGCCGTGCAGCACGCCGATCCGCGCCTGCGCGAACAGCGGATCGGCGCGGACCTGCGCGGCGACGGCCTCGACGTTCGCGATCGGCCGGGCGGCGGCCTCCTCCGACTCCCCGGTCTCGGCCGGCTCCGGCTCCTCGCCGTCGTCCTCCGCATCCTTGCCCGAGATCGCCGGGCAGACGACGAACACCTGCCGGCCCTTCGCGATCTCCTCCGACGCGCGCTCCCAGATCCGCCGCTCCCAGCCGGGCCGGTCGGCCAGCGGCACCACGAAGCTCTCGATGCCCTGCCGCCCCTCCGGCAGCTGCGCGATGGTGGAGACGTCGAGGTCGCCGAACACCGTCATCGCCACCGTGCGCGGGATGGGCGTCGCGGTCAGCACCAGGACATGCGGCGGCGTGCCGCCCTTCGCCCGCAAAGCCTCCCGCTGCTCCACCCCGAAACGGTGCTGCTCGTCGACCACCACCAGGCCGAGGTCGAAGAACGTCACGGCGTCGCCGAGCAGCGCGTGCGTGCCGACGACGATGCGCGCCTGGCCGGACACCGTCCGCAGCAGCGCGCGCTTGCGCTCCGCCGCCGAGAGCTGCCCGGTGAGGAGGGTCGGCATCAGCTGGGCGGAGAGGTCCGGTCCGAGCATGGCGGCGATCGACCGCAGGTGCTGCGCGGCGAGGACCTCCGTCGGCGCGAGGAGCGCGGACTGCCCGCCCGAGTCGGCGACCGCGAGCATCGCCCGCAGCGCGACGAGCGTCTTGCCCGAGCCGACCTCGCCCTGCACCAGCCGGTGCATCGCCGCCGTCTCGGCCAGGTCGTGCGCGATCTCGCGGCCGACGACCTCCTGGTCGCCGGTCAGCGAGAACGGCAGCGCGGCGTCGAAGCGCTCCAGCAGGCCGCCCGGCGCCGCGCGGCGCGGCGTCGCGGCGACCTCGCGGGAGGCCGCGCGCTGCTGCAACAGCGCTGCCTGGAGCACGAACGCCTCCTGGAACCGCAGCGCATCGCGGGCGCGCTGCCACTGGGCGTCTTTCTGCGGACGGTGGATGCCCTCCAGCGCGTCCCGGAACGACACGAGCCCGCGCTCCCGGACCACCTCCTCCGGCACCGGGTCGGCGACCGGTCCCAGCGCGTCGAGCGCCAGCCCGACCGCCTTCTGCACCTGCCAGCTCGCGACCGTGCCGGTCGCCGGGTAGATCGGGATGGGCGTCTGCGCCCACTCCTTCGCGGCGGCGCCCCCCGGCACGACGGCGTTCTCCGCATCCGGCTCGAACAGCTCGTAGTCGGGATGCGCGAGCTGGAGCGCTCCGCGGTACGCCGACACCTTGCCCGCGAAGATCCCGCGCACACCGGGCACGAGCTCCCGCGACCGCCAGGCCTGGTTGAAGAACGTGAGCGTCAGGATGCCCTCGCCGTCGGAGATCTTCACCTCCAGGATGCTCCCCCGTCGTGCGCGCATCGGCCGCTCCTGCACGCGGAGCACCTCGGCGATGATCGTCACGTTCTCGTCGAGCGGCAGGTTCGCCAGCGCCGTCAGCTCGCCGCGCTTGGCGTAGCGCCGCGGGTAGTGGCTGAGCAGGTCTGCGACGGTGCGCATCCCGAACGCCTTCTCGAAGGCCGACGCCGTGCGCCCGCCGAGCACGCCGCTCAGCCGCGCGTCGAGACCGACGGCGCCGGCGTCGGCGCTCGCCGGGCCGGCCGGTGCGGAGGAGGTCATAGTTCGATCGTAGGCGTCTCCTCCGACGCGGAGGGCGCGGAGCCGGCGAGCGCCGCCAGCTCCTCGCGCACGGCCTCCTCGTCGGGCCGCTCGGCCGCCAGCCGGCGCTGGACGGTGAGCGCCTCGGCGGTGCGGCCGAGCTCCCGGAGGCAGCGGCCGACCGCCCAGCGCGCCGCGAACTGCTGGTCGAGCGTGCCGTACTCCTCCGCGAACGCGGCGGCATCCTCGAACGCGGTCAGCGCCGCGGCCGGGTCGCCCTCTTCGAACCGCGCCCAGCCGCGCACCCCGTGCAGCACCAGGCCCCAGCGCAGCGTGCGCGGGTCGTCGGTGCCGGTCAGGTCGGAGAGCCCCTCCTCGGTCCACTGCTCGGCGTGCGGCACGTCCGTCTCCGCGAGAACGACCGCCGTCTCCACCGCGAGGGCGACGTCCCCGTTGCGGCGTGCGACATGGAGGGCCGCCTCCAGCACCTCCAGCGCGTCGGAGTGCCGTCCCTCCTCCGCCCTCAGCCGGCCGCGCTCCAGCAGGATGCGCACCTCGAGGCGGCCGGCGGCGGGCCCCAGGGAGTCCAGCAGGGCCTCCGCCTCCGCGAACCGGGCCTGGAGGCCGAGCGCGCGGGCGCGGAGGGTCTCCAGCTCGGCCCGGACGACCTCCGACCGGCCCGGCTCGGCGGCGGCAGCAGCCAACCGCTCGGCGGAGGCGATCGGGTCGCCGGGGAGCCACAGCGCGTCGAGCTCTGCCTGCTCCAGGCGTTCCTCCATCCCGCCATCTTGGCGGGTCTTGGCCGCGCGCCGCTAGGCTCGGAGGGCAATGACCCGAATCGTCTCCGGCTTCGCCGGCTCGCTGACCCTGCAGGTGCCCAAGAGCGGCACCCGGCCCACCAGCGACCGGGTGCGCGAAGCGATCTTCTCCGCCCTGGATGCGCGGTGCGCGGTGCACGGGGCGCGCGTTCTCGACCTGTACGCCGGATCGGGCGCGCTGGGGCTGGAAGCGGCGAGCCGCGGCGCCGCCGCCGTGGTCCTCGTGGAGAAGAACGCGGCCGCCGCCGCGGTGTGCCGCCGCAATGCCGCGGCCGTCGCCGCCGCCGCGCGCAGCGCGCGCGTGCCCGTTCCCGAGGTGGAGGTGCGTACCGCGCCCGTGCAGGCGTACCTGGCGGCCGCCTCCGGCCCGTTCGACCTCGTGTTCCTCGACCCGCCGTACGACCTCGGCGACGCCGAGCTGCTGACCGCGCTCACCGCGCTGGTGCCCCTGCTCGCCCCCGACGCCGAGGTCTGCGTCGAGCGCAGCGCGCGCGACCCCGAGCCGACCCTCCCCGCGCCGCTCACCCTGTCCCGCCTCAAGCTCTACGGCGAAACCGCCGTCTACACCCTCACCCCCACCCCCTGACCCCAGCCATCAGCTCCTGAGTTTTTCGAGCGACACGCCGGGCTCAGGTCGAAGAACTCAGGAGCTGACGGATTGGGGTGGGGGTCAGCCGGCGCGGCCGGACCAGTCCTGGTAGGGGTCCCAGCCGCCTCGGGCGGTGAAGGGGGCGCCGTCGACGAGGAGGCCGGAGCCGGCGCGCACGGTGCCGATGCGGCGGAAGGCGCCCGGCAGCGGGGTGCCGGGCGGGAAGGTCGCGAACAGGCCGTGGTCCTCTCCCCCGGTCAGCGCGATGCGCGGGTCAGGGCCGAGCGCGGAGGTCTCCAGGTCGATCGCGACGCCGCTCGCCTCCGCCACCCGCCGGGCGTCGAGCGCGAGCCCGTCGCTGAGGTCGAGCATCGCGGTCGCGCCCGCCCGTGCGGCCCGCGGACCGTCGGCGAGCGGAGGACGCGGCCGCAGCTGGGCGCTGACGAGCTCGGGATGCGCGGCCGCGACGGCCGCGAAACGTCCGGCGTCCGGCTCTCCCGCCGCATCCACCGCCTCCGTGAACAGCAGGCGCAGGCCCGCCGCCGCCTCGCCGAGCGGCCCGGAGACCGCGGCCGTGTCGCCCGGGCGCGCGCCGCCGCGCAGCACCGGGGCGCGCCCCTCCAGATCACCGAACGCGGTCACCGAGAAGGTGAGCGTGGCGGACACCGACAGGTCGCCTCCGACCACGCCGCAGCCCGGCTGCAGCGCGTCGCACGCCAGACGGAACCCGTCGGCGACGCCCTCCAGCCACGCGACGGGCGTCTCCGGCGGCGCGGCGATCGCGACCACCAGCGCGGTCGGCACCGCGCCCATGGCGGCGACATCGGACAGGTTCGTCGCTGCGGCCTTCCATCCGAGGTCCTCCGGACCGGACCACGCCAGCCGGAAGTCCGGGCCGTGCACCATCATGTCCGTCGTCACGACGAACCGGCCGTCCGGGGCAGCCAGCACCGCCGCGTCGTCGCCGGGGCCGACCAGCGTCGCCGACGACTCCGGGAGCCGGGGGAAGATGCGCCGCAGCGCCTCCCGCTCCGACGCCTCGCCGATGGTGAGGCCCGACCCGTCGCTCCCAGAGATTCCCATGATCTGAAACGGTAGCCTGAAACCGATGAAGTCCCGTCGCCGCGCCCTCCCGGCCCTCCTGCTCGCCTCCGCCGCCCTGCTGCTCGCCGGATGCGCCCCGACGGTGTCCCTCGACCCCGCCGCGAACAGCAACGCGCCCGGATGCGCGGAGATCAGCGTCCGCCTCCCCGACAGCGTCGCGGACAAGGCCAAGCGCGAGACCGACGCGCAGGCGACGGGAGCCTGGGGCGACCCGGCCGCCGTCATCCTCCGCTGCGGCGTTCCGCCGATCGGCGCCACCACGAAGCCGTGCGTCAACGTGAACGGCGTGGACTGGGTGCTCATGACCGACCCGGCCGCCAAGACCATCGTCTACCAGACGTTCGGGCGCTCACCCGCCACGGAGGTCATCATCGACCACGTCGCCGGGGTGTCCGACTCGTCGGTTCTGCCCGAGTTCGCCAGCGCGATCTCGACCGTGAAGCAGACGCAGAAGTGCCTCTCCACGCTCGACACCGACCCGACCGCGACGCCGTCGCCCTAGAGGGAGCGCCCACCGAGCGCCACCGCGAGCTCCGGAGTTGTTCGACTTCCGCACGGCGTGTCGCTCGAAAAACTCAGGAGCTGTCGGCTGGGGCGGATCGGGGAGCGGTCAGGCGGCGCGGGCGAGGGCGACCTGGATGAGCTCGTCGATCAGCGCGGGATAGGACAGGCCGCTCTCCTGCCAGCAGCGCGGGAACATGGAGATCGGCGTGAACCCCGGCATCGTGTTGATCTCGTTGATGACGAAGCCCTCGGCCGTGAGGAAGAAGTCCACACGTGCGAGCCCCTCCCCGCCGATCGCGTCGAACCCGCGGATGGCGAGGTCCGCCATCTCGGCCAGCTGGGCATCGGTGAGGTCGGCCGGGCACACGAGGTCGACGCCGGGCGCGTCGAGGTACTTGGCGGCGAAATCGTAGAACTCGCGGCCGGTCATGACGATCTCGCCCGCCACCGACGCGCGCGCCGGCTCGCCGGGACGGCCGCCCAGCACCGCGATCTCGACCTCGCGACCCGTCACCATGGACTCGATGAGGACGCGGTCGTCCTCCGCCAGCGCGACCTCCATCGCCGCATCCAGCTCCGCCCAGTCCGCGATCTTCGTCACGCCGACGCTGGATCCGGCCCGCGCGGGCTTCACGAACGCCGGAAGGCCCAGCCCGCGCACCGACTCCCGCACCGCGTCGGCGTCACGACGCCACTCGTACGCGGTGACCGTGCGCCAGGGCGCCACGGCGATGCCGGCCTGCTGAAGCACCGTCTTGGTGAAGTGCTTGTCCATGCCCAGCGCGCTGGCGAGCACGCCGCTGCCGACGTAGGGCAGCCCGACGAGCTCGAGCATGCCCTGCAGCGTGCCGTCCTCGCCCCACGGGCCGTGCAGGATCGGGAACACGATGTCAACGGCTCCCAGGGAGCGGCGCGACCCGTCCGCCTCCACGACCGTGAGCTCGCGGGTGGCGACGCTGTCCGGCCACAGCACGCGCGTGCCGTTGTCGTCGACCTGCGGCAGGTGCTCGGCGTTCAGCGCGAACTGCGCGGCGTCGTCCGGCTGCAGCGTGAACGCGCCCTCGCGGGTGATCCCGATCGGGATGACGTCGTACCGCTCGCGGTCGATGGCCTCAAGGACGCCTGCCGCCGTCGCGCAGCTGATCGAATGCTCGCTTGAGCGACCCCCAAACAGAAGCGCGACCGCGACCTTGTCCGTCATCCGTTGTCCTTTCGCCCTGCGGCTCGTCCGAATCCGTGGTGAGATGCGGTGCGATGTCCTTCGGATCGAGCGTACCGGCGAGCACCTGGCTCACCTGACGCACGATCGGCATGTCCACCCCGCGCGCCTCGGCGAGGCTCAGGATCGGTGCGACGGAGGCGAGGCCCTCCGCCGTCTGGTTCATCTGCTTCACGACATCGGTGAAGCCGTAGCCCTGGCCGAGCAGCCGGCCGGCCGTGTTGTTGCGGCTGAGCGGGGACTCGCACGTGGCGATCAGGTCGCCGAGGCCGGCGAGACCGGAGAGCGTCTCGGGCTGGGCGCCGTACGCGACCGCGAAGTCGGTCATCTCGACCAGGCCCCGCGTGATGATGGAGGCCTTCGTGTTCTCGCCGTAGCCGACGCCGTCGACGATTCCGATGGCCACCGCGATCAGGTTCTTCAGCACGCCGCCGAACTCGGTGCCGATCACGTCGGTGTTCACGAAACTGCGGAAGTAGCGGTTCGTCGCCGAGATCGCGACGGCCTGCGCGGTTTCGAGGCTGACCGACGAGACGACGGCGGCGGTGGGCTGCTCGCGCGCGATCTCGAGCGCCAGGTTGGGACCGGAGGCCACCGCGATGCGCTCCGGCTCGATCGGCAGGCCCTGGGCGATCACCTCGCTCATGCGCAGCCCCGTGCCCTTCTCGACGCCCTTCATCAGGCTCACGACCACGGTCTCCGGCCCCAGGAACGGGATCATCGCCTCCAGGTTGGAGCGCAGCGTCTGGCTCGGGATGGACACGAACACCTGCTCCGCGTCGCGCAGCGCCTCCCCCAGCCGCGGCGTTGCCCGCAGGTTGCGCGGAAGGTTGATGCCCTCCAGGTAGTCGCTGTTGCGCTTCACCTCGTTGATCTCGCGCGCCAGCTCCGGGCGCCGCGCCCACAGCACGACATCGGAACCGCCGTCGGCGAGGATCTTCGCGAACGTGGTGCCCCAGCTGCCGGCACCGAGGACGGCGATCCGGCGCGGGCGCGCCACGGGGGCCTTCGTTGCCTTAGCCATCGAAGCGTCCGGTCTCCTTCTGGTTGTGCTGCGACGGGTCCCAGCGCTCGGCCGGGGCCGTCTCGCCGCGGAGGTCCTCCAGCAGAGCCGTGATCGCGTCCATGATGACCGTTGTCGCCTCCGTCAGCGTCGTGTTGTCGAGCGGGCGCCCCTGGAACGCCGACAGGTCGACGGGGTCGCCGACCTTCACATCGATGGTCTTGCGGGGGAACCAGCTGATCTTCTTGGCATAGCGCGCCATGACCTGCTGCGTGCCCCAGTGCGCGATCGGGATGACCGGCAGCCCGGTCTCGAGCGCCATGCGGGCCGCGCCGGTCTTGCCGCGCATCGGCCACATGTCCGGGTCGCGGGTCAGGGAGCCCTCCGGGTAGATGATGACGATGCGGCCCTCCTCGGCGATCTTGCGCGCCGCGTCGAGGGGAGCGGCACCGCGGGCGCTGCCGCTGCGCGAGACGGGCACCTGGCCGGAGCGGCGCAGGAACCAGCCGAGCACCGGGACCTTGAACAGGCTCTCCTTGGCGAGGAACCGGGGCAGCCGACCGAGCTTCCACGAGACCATGCCCATCATCACGGGGTCGATCTCGCTGTAGTGGTTGGGCGTCAGGATGAAGGCGCCGGTGCGCGGGAGCTTGTCGCCGTCCACGACGCGGAAGCGGGCCAGCAGCGAGCCGATCGGGATGACGAGGGCCGCCAGCACCCAGAAGACCGACGGGCGGCTCTTCTCGGATCGCTGCTTCTTCACGGGCGAGGAGGAATCGGGCACCGTCCCATTATCCGCGACCCGGGATCGCCGACGGCGCATATGCGGGAGATCACGCCGACCAGCCGACCACCGAGACGGGCCGGACGTCGAGCTCGGGGATGCCGGCGAAGTCGGACGGATTGCACGTGTGCAGCGGAAGCTCGCGCGAGATCGCCGTGGCCGCGATGAGGGCGTCGAACGCCCGCGCCGCGGGCTTCCGCCCCGCCTCGCGCAGCGACTGGGCGACACGGCCGAAGGCGCGCGCCGCCGCCGAGTCGAACGGGATCGGGTCGAAGTCGGCCTCGGCCAGCTGCAGGTGCGCCTGGCGCGCCGCGCGCTCCTCTGCCGAGTGCGCGACGAGCGGACCCACCGTCAGTTCCGCCAGGGTCACCGCGCTGATCGACGGGATGTCCGGCAGCTGGGCCGGGTCGGCGACCCGGCCCAGCAGGATCAGCGTCGACGTGTCGAGCAGGCCCGGCTGCATTACCACGACTGGTCCACGATCTCGTCGATGTCGGTGCGCAGTGCGCGCGGGTCGACAGCCGGAATCGAACGCCGCTCCGCGATCAGCACGGAAAGCTCGCGCCCGGGCGGGGACAGCGGCGACAGCTCGGCCACCGCCGTCCCATCACGGGTGATGGTCATGTGTACTCCGCGGGCCACCCTGTCGAGGATGTCGCCGCCGTGGTTGCGTAGATCTCTCACGCTGACAGTCTCCATGAAGGGACTGTATCACGGGTGAGACAAGAGGCAATCTGTGGATAACCCGACGGATTCAGCTTTCGAGGACGAAGTCCGCCCCGAGCAGCTGCAGCTTGGTGATGAAGTTCTCGTAGCCGCGGCTGATGATGCCCACGTTGCTCACGGTCGAACGCCCCTCGGCCGTCAGGGCCGCGATCAGGTGGCTGAAGCCGCCGCGGAGGTCCGGGACCTCGATGTCGGCGCCCTTCAGCTCCGTCGGGCCCATGATGACCGCGGAGTGGTTGAAGTTGCGCTGGCCGAAGCGGCACGGGTGCCCGCCGAGGCACTCCTTGTGCACCTGGATCTTGGCGCCCATGTCGTTCAGCGCGTCCGTGAAGCCGAAGCGCTGCTCGTAGACGGTCTCGTGCACGATCGACACGCCCTCCGCCTTCGCGAGCGCGACGACGAGCGGCTGCTGCCAGTCGGTCATGAAGCCCGGGTGCACGTCGGTCTCGATGATGACCGGCTTCAGCGGACCGCCCGGGTGGTAGAACCGGATGCCGTCGTCGTGGATCTCGAACGCGCCGCCGACCTTGCGGAAGACGTTGAGGAAGGTCAGCATCTCGGGCTGGCGGGCGCCGCCCACGTAGATGTCGCCTCCGGTCGCGAGGGCCGCGGCCGCCCAGCTGGCGGCCTCGTTGCGGTCGAACAGCGCGGTGTGGGTGTAGCCGACGAGCTTGTCGACGCCCTCGATGCGGATGACGCGGTCGGTGTCGACCGAGATGATCGCGCCCATCTTCTGGAGGACGTTGATGAGATCCATGATCTCCGGCTCGATCGCCGCGCCCTTCAGCTCGGTGATGCCCTCGGCCCGCACGGCGGTGAGGAGCACCTGCTCGGTGGCGCCGACGCTCGGGTACGGCAGCTCGAGCTTCGCACCCTTGAGTCGGGTCGGGGCCGTGATGCGGATGCCGCTCGGCAGCTTGTCGACGACCGCGCCGAACTTGCGCAGCACCTCGAGGTGGTAGTCGATCGGGCGGTCGCCGATGCGGCAGCCGCCGAGGTCGGGGATGAACGCCTCGCCCAGGCGGTGCAGCAGCGGTCCGCAGAACAGGATCGGGATGCGGCTGGAGCCCGCGTGCGCGTCGATGTCGGCCATGTGGGCCGACTCGACCGCGCTCGGGTCGAGCAGCAGCTCGCCCTCCTCGGCGCCGTCTGTCACCTTCACGCCGTGCACCTCGAGCAGCCCGCGGACGACGCGGACATCGGAGATGTCCGGCACGTTCCGCAGAACACTCGGGCTCTCGCCGAGGATCGCCGCGACCATGGCCTTGGTGACGAAGTTCTTGGCTCCGCGCACCTCGATGCGGCCCTGGAGCGGCCGGCCGCCGTTGATCGTGATGCGATCGCCCTTGAGGCCCACGCGTGCTCCTGCTGCTTGTGCGTCCTGAAGAAGTGAGTTCAAAGTTTCACCGGGAGGGTCGTGGGCCGCCAACTGGCGCGGCCCGATTCGTATTCGGAGATGCGCGCCTCGTCGCGCAGGGTCAGGGCGATGTCGTCCAGCCCTTCGAGCAAACGCCAGCGAGTGTAGTCGTCGATGTCGAAAGACACCTGGACCGCACCGATGGTCGCAGTCTTGGCAACCAGATCGACCGTCGCCGCTATTCCCGGCTGCGCCTCGATCGCCTCCCAGAGCCGCTCGGCGTCCTCCTCGGAGATGATGCCGGTCAGCAGCCCCTGCTTGCCCGCGTTGCCGCGGAAGATGTCGGCGAAGCGGGGGCTGAGCACCACCCGGAAGCCGTAGTCGCGCAACGCCCAGACGGCATGTTCGCGTGACGAACCCGTGCCGAAGTCGGGGCCGGCGACCAGCACCGTCGCACCTTGGTACTCGGGGCGGTTGAGGATGAAGTCGGGGTCCTGGCGCCACGCGTGGAACAGCGCGTCGTCGAAGCCCGTCTTCGTGACGCGCTTGAGGAACACCGCAGGGATGATCTGGTCGGTGTCGACATTGGAGCGCCGGAACGGGACGGCCGTGCCGGTGACGGTCTCGAACTTCTCCATCAGGCGCCCACCTTCTCTCCGACGCGGGTATCCGCGCCGCCATCGCCCGGCGTGTCGCCGCCTTCGTTCTCCAGGTCCCACGGGCTGGACAGCGTCCCGCGGATCGCGGTGGCCGCCGCTACGAGCGGCGAGACCAGGTGCGTGCGGCCGCCCTTGCCCTGCCGGCCCTCGAAGTTGCGGTTCGAGGTGGAGGCGCAGCGCTCCCCCGGTGCCAGCTGGTCGGGGTTCATGCCCAGGCACATCGAGCACCCGGCGAACCGCCACTCTGCGCCGAACTCCTCGACGATCTTGTCGATGCCCTCGGCTTCGGCCTCGATGCGCACCCGCGCCGAGCCGGGGACGACCATGACGCGGACGCCGTCGGCCTTCTTGCGGCCCTTGATGATGGAGGCGAAGGCCCGCAGGTCTTCGATGCGGCTGTTGGTGCAGGAGCCCATGAACACGGCGTCCACCGGGATGCTCTTCATCGGCGTGCCCGGCGCGAGGTCCATGTACTCCAGCGCGCGCTCGGCGGCGGCCCGCTCGTTCGGGTCGGCGATGACGGCGGGGTCGGGGACGGGCTGGCTGAGCGAGACGCCCTGGCCGGGGTTGGTGCCCCAGGTGACGAACGGCTCGATGTCGGCGGCGTCGAGGTAGACCTCGGCGTCGAAGACGGCGGCGTCGTCGGTCTGCAGCGTCTTCCAGTAGGCGACGGCCTCGTCCCAGTCGGCGCCCTCCGGCGCGTGCGGGCGGCCCTTCAGGTAGGCGAACGTCGTCTCGTCGGGCGCGACCATTCCGGCGCGGGCCCCTGCCTCGATCGACATGTTGCAGATCGTCATGCGGCCCTCCATGGAGAGCGACCGGATGGCGCTGCCGCGGTACTCGAGCACGTAGCCCTGGCCGCCGCCTGTGCCGATCTTGGCGATCACGGCGAGGATGATGTCCTTCGCGGTGACGCCGGGCCGCAGCTCGCCCTCGACCGTGATGGCCATGGTCTTGAACGGCTTGAGCGGCAGCGTCTGCGTGGCGAGCACGTGCTCGACCTCGCTGGTTCCGATCCCGAACGCCATCGCGCCGAACGCGCCGTGCGTGGAGGTGTGCGAGTCGCCGCACACCACCGTGATGCCCGGCATGGTGAGGCCGAGCTGCGGGCCGACGACGTGCACGATCCCCTGCTCGACGTCGCCCAGGGAGTGCAGGCGGATGCCGAACTCCTCGGCGTTGCGCCGCAGCGTCTCGATCTGGGTGCGGCTGGTGAGGTCGGCGATCGGCTTGTCGATGCCGATCGTCGGCGTGTTGTGGTCCTCGGTCGCGATCGTCAGATCGGGGCGGCGGACGGGCCGGCCGGCCATGCGCAGGCCGTCGAAGGCCTGCGGGCTGGTCACCTCGTGCACCAGGTGCAGGTCGATGTAGATGAGGTCGGGCGAGCCGTCCTCGCCTTTGGCGACCAGGTGGTCGTTCCAGACCTTCTCGGCCAGGGTCAGCGGACCGGCCGGGTGGGTTGGGGTGGGGGTGCTCATTCTCTTACGAACTCCTTAGCGTGTGAACGGATCAGCCGTCGACGGACTCCGCGGCGAGGGTGGCCTGAGATTAGGACTCGCCGCGGCGGCTAAGGAGGAGAAGACCCGCGTACACGAGTGAAAGGGTATCACCCGCCGCCCGGCGGCCCGGTGTCAGGAGTGCTCGACGCGCGCGCGCAGGTCGCCGAGCCGCAGCTCCGCGCCGGAGGGGACGGGTGTCGGTACGCCCGGTTCCGCCCGCTCGCCGCCGACGACCACGCCGTTGGTCGAGTGGAGGTCGGTGACCGTCAGCGTGTCGTCCTCCGGGTCGAGCAGCGCGTGGGTCTTCGAGACCGTCGAGGTCGGGTCGTCCAGGGCGATCGGCTCCGCGGAGCCGGGGTGCGCGGACGGCGAGGGGTTGCGGCCGAGCAGGACGGGCCGGGTCACCGGGATGCTGCGGCCGCCGGGCAGGACGAGCCGCCACACGGGGCGCGGCGACGCGGGCGGCGCCTGGGGCCCGGCGGGCGGGGCGAACGCCGGGAGCGGCCGGACGGGGGCGGCAGCCGGGGCCGCTCCTCCCCCTGCGCCCGCCGCCGGCTTCGGCGGAATGAGTCCCGGCGGCGGCACGATGAATCCGCTGTCGTCCATGCGGCCACTATACGAGGATGCGATTCGTGCTGAATGTGCGCTTCAGCGCGGTTGGAGCGCACATTCGGCACGAATCCGCGATCAGGTGCGTCGCGACCGGCGGTAGCGGAACGCGGCCAGGCGGGCGCGCAGCGGGCCGGCGGCCTTCGTCGCCTCGGCGAGGGTCTGATCCGTCGTCGTCCAGGCGCGTTCGACGCGCTCCTCCGCCACCTCGCTCCCGTCGAAGACGGCGGCGTCGACGTGCCGCGCGAGCTCGGTGAGGGTGTCGCCCCGCACGGGCAGGTCCTGCGCGGCGGACTGCGTCTGGAGCGCCGAGGCGGTCTGCAGGCGCGTCGCGCGCTCCGGGAGCGTCAGTCCGAGCTCGGCGTAGCCGTCGGTCAGCTCGTCCCAGGCCCCCGCGGCGCGGCGATCCGGCGGTCCGGTCGTCTCGCGCCGCCTGCGCCGCCTCCGCTTCAGGGCGGCGATGAGCAGCAGCGGCACGAAGTAGGCGAGCAGCGGGATGCCGACCACGCCGAGCACCACCCACGCCCAGACCGGGAGCTGGAACGCCTTCGCCTTGTCCTTGGGGTCGTTGTCCTTGGTCTTGACCGGCGTGAGCAGGTCGTCGGCGCGCGGGTCGGCCGGCGGGGGCTGCCTCACCTGCGGCTGGGGCTCCAGCTTGGGCTTGGTGGTCTGGTTCTTGGGCGCGTCGGTCTTGGTCGGCGTCGGGAAGAACGGCACCCACCCCACGCCCTCGAACGCGACCTCGTCCCACGCGGTGACGTCGTCGCCGGTCACCGTCGTCGTGCTTCCCGTCACCTTGGGCGCGAAGCCCATGACGACGCGCGTCGGGTAGCCGAGGCGACGCGCCATGAGCGCGAACGCGCTGGCGTACTGCTCCTGATCGCCGACCATCGGCGCCTTGGAGAGCAGGTCGGTCATCCGGTCGGCGCCCTGACCCGCGCGCGACGGCACCGGGTCGGACGCGCGCCCGTGGCTCAGGAAGCCGAGCGACTTGAGCGACCGCTCGATGTTCCGCAGCTTCTGGATCGCCGTGTCGGCCGATCCCGCGTACTCCTCGGCCTTGGCGGCCACGACATCCGGAACGTTGCTGACCGGCGGGAGCGTCAGCTTGGCCGGAGGGACGGAGGCGAGCGCGCGGTCGTTCGGGACCTTCTGCGCCGTGGCACCGATCGTGTACGTCAGCCCGTCGCGCACCCCGCTCGTGACGGCGGCTGTGCCGGTCGCGGTGTTGACGCGCACGGTCCCGGCCGGGTCCTGGCCCCGGAAGGAGTCGAAGGCGAGCCGGTTGGTGTAGCCGAGCGTCGGCAGCCACACGTCGGAGTAGCCGAGGACGGAGATGGATGCCGTCGAGGAGGCACCGCCGGTGAACAGCGGCGGCTTCGGGATGGTGCTGCCGAGCAGCTCGAACGCTCCGGAGGCGTCGGTGTCGGTTCCGGGCGCGGCGACCGACCAGACGATGCCGTCGTAGCTGTCCATCGTCGCGAGCCGGACCACCTGCCCCTGCTTCAGCCCGGTGACGGTGAACAGCTTCGTCTTCTGGAGGTCTTTCGTGTACTTCCGGAATCCGGCGAGCGGGCTCGGGTAGTCCAGCGGATCGAACGGCGGCGTGATCTCGTCGCGGACGACGAAGCGCGACGCCGCCGGCGGGGCGAGCAGGGAGCCGGCGACGGCCCCGACGAGGACGGCGCCGAGGACGACCGACGCGCCGCCGAGCAGCCGGGTGCGCCGCACGCCGGCATCCGTCTCGACCTGGTCGCGGGTGAACCGCCCGCGCCGCCAGGAGAGCCAGACCAGGGCGATCGCGGCGAACAGCACCCCGCGGACGCCCGCGAAGAAGGGCTCGCGGGTGCCGAGCAGGATCGCCGCGAGCAGCAGGAGCGCCGGCCCGGCGAGGAGGACCGCCGCCCGGCCGGACGAGCGCTGCCGCAGCCGCGGGAGCCAGCGGACGGCGAGCGTCACCGAGACGAGCGACACCAGCCAGCCGGCCACGTAGGGCACGACGGCGACGTATGGCGGCGCCTCGAGCGGTGCCTGCAGCGTGACGGCGTCCGACCAGCCGAAGACCG
>Ga0209563_100386_pt1 | contig 15922 bp, 15 predicted proteins | sample AraplaCvi_mMF_r2_FD_184271 | JGI IMG/M metagenome (GOLD analysis project Ga0209563, IMG submission 184271) | Arabidopsis root microbial communities from North Carolina, USA - plate scrape CL_Cvi_mMF_r2 (SPAdes) (version 2) | ecosystem: Host-associated > Plants > Roots > Endosphere | place: USA... | reverse complement strand
GCGCGTCCGCCTGCAGGTCGGGCAGCATCCCCCAGCCGAGCCCGAGCAGCGCGGCGTCGACGAACTGCGTGGATGCGGGGATGTAGTGCCGCGGCGGCTGCGCACCGGGCGCGAACGCGGCGAGGTAGCGGTCCTGGAGCGCATCCTTGCGGTCGTACACGAGCATCGGCGCCTCGGACGCGGCCTGCGGCGTCCAGCCGCCGGGGCACCAGCGTTCGGCGAAACGCGGGGAGGCGACCGCGCGGTAGACCATCGCGCCGAGCGGTCGGGCCGTGCAGCCCTGGACGGGTTCCGGGTCGGAGCCGATCGCCGCCATGGCCGTGCCGTCGCGGAGGCGGTCGAGGGTGTGCTCCTGGTCGTCGAGCTGGAGTTCGAACGCGATCCCCTCCAGGCGTGCCAACGCGGGCAGCACCCAGGTGGCCAGCGAGTCGGCGTTGACGACGAGCGGGACCGCGGCTCCGGGCGTCTCGTGCCGCCCGGCCAGCGCGGCCTCGGCCTCAGTCTCCAGGAGCACCAGCTGCCGGGCGAGCCGCAGCAGCACGCTTCCGGCCTCGGTGGGCGCGACCGGCTTGCTGCGCCGCACCAGGACGCGCCCACTCTGCTCCTCCAGTGCCTTGATGCGCTGGCTGACCGCCGACGGCGTGAGGTGGAGCGCGGCCGCGGCGGCCTCGAACGTGCCGCCGTCGACGACGGCGGCGAGCGTGCGGAGCTGGTCGACGGTGGCTGCCATATTAAGGGATTCTAATGCAACGACAGAAGCGTGAACTGTACTGAATACCTTCGCCCCCGTAGCGTCGAAGAGTGTTCGCAACCTTCCTCACCGGCCTCGGCTCCGCCGCCTCCCTCATCGTCGCGATCGGCGCGCAGAACGCGTTCGTCCTGCGCCAGGGGCTGCGCCGGGAGCACATCCTGCCGGTCGTGGCGATCTGCGTGCTGAGCGACGCCGTGCTGATCGCCGCCGGAGTGGCGGGGATCGGCGTGCTCGTGAAGAACGCGCCGGTCGCGCTCGGGATCGTCCGCTGGGCGGGGTTCGCCTTCCTGCTCGGCTACGCCGTGTTCGCCGCGCGCCGGGCGATCCGGCCCGGGTCGCTGACCGCCGGCGGAGCGGTCGCGGGGTCGCTCGCGGCGGCGGTGGCGACGTGCCTGGCGATCACCTGGCTCAATCCGCACGTGTACCTGGACACGGTGCTCCTGCTGGGCTCGCTGTCCGCCTCCCACGGAGACCCGGGCCGCTGGGTGTTCGGCGCGGGCGCGGCGACCGCGAGCCTGCTGTGGTTCGCGCTACTCGGCTTCGGCGCCCGCTTCGCCGCGCCGGTCTTCGCCCGCCCCGTCGCGTGGCGCATCCTCGACGGCGCCATCGCCGTCCTCATGCTCACCCTCGCCGTGCTGCTCATCATCTGACCCCCACACCCCCGCCATCGAGTCCGCACAACCTGCACGCGACACGCCGTCGAAGCGTGCACTCTTTGCGGACTCGATGGTGGGGGCGCGCGGAGGAGTGGGGTGGGGCTGGAGAAGCGGAAAGGCCGCCCTCTCGGGCGGCCTTTCCAGAACCGGTGGAGCTAAGGAGATTCGAACTCCTGACCTCTTCGATGCGAACGAAGCGCGCTACCAACTGCGCCATAGCCCCGGGGAACTGCTTAGAAACAATAGCACCTGCGAGCGGCCGAACCGAAATCGAGCCGGGCTCAGCTGGCGGCCCGGCGGCGACGCAGCACGGCGTCCAGGTCCATGCTGCCGGTCTCCACCTCGTCCAGCACGCCCATGCTCGCGTAGCGGCTCGGAGCGGGAGCCGCGACCACCGCGGCGGGCGCAGCGGCAGGCGCAGCGGGCGCAGCTGCGGCGGGCTCGACCGCCCGCAGCGGCACCGGCGCAGGTGCAGGAGCGGCGACCTCCGCGGCCTTCCGCTCGAAGTCGGCGCGGGCGGCCGCCCGGCGCAACTCGGCCGCGGCATCCACCGACGCCATGGCGGCCGCGGCGACCGTGCCAGGAGACAGGTGGAGGGGCTTCGGGAGGGGCTGCGGCGTCCAGCTCTGACGCAACCGCTCCTGTACGGGCACGTCGTGCTGGGCGTCGTCGTACAGCTCCGGCGACACCTGCGAGGTGCGCACCACCGGCTGAGGCGCGACGGCGGCCTGCTGCGGCCGCGCCAGGCGGGCCAGCATCCATCCGGAGAGCAGCACGGCACCCGTGGATGCGGCGGCGAGCAGCCACGCACCGGTCTCGGCGGCGACCACTGCGCCGGCGACGAGCCCGGCCGAGCCGGCGACGAGCACGAGAGTCGACAGGGCGCGCGCCCGGCGCAGCCGCCGACGGCGCTGCGGGGAGATCGTGGAGACGCGGTTCGCGGTGGCGAGGGCACGCGCCCGCTGGGCCGCTGCGGCCCGGGCGGCGCGCTCAACGGCGATCGCCTCGGTCGCGGCACGCTCGGCCTCCTCGGCCGCGCGACGGCGCTCCTCCGCGATCGCCTGCTCGCGGCGGGCGTGCGCTGCGGCCTCGGCGCGGGCGGTGGCGAGCTTCTTCTCCTCGGCCCGGCGCAGGATGCGCTGCTGCTCGGCGACGGTGCGCGCGGTCGCCTCCATGCGCACCTGGTCGGGGAGCTCGCTCGTCTCGGCGAGGATGCGCAGCGTCTGCTGCAAGCGCACGGCGTTGCGTTCGGTGGCGAGGTACTCGCGGCGCCTCAGCCACACCGGGACCAGATAGGCCAGCCAGAGGGCGGCCGCTATGGCGACGACGACCCCACCGCCCATCACATCCCCAGTCATGCCTCTACGGTAGGGGCGGGGGACGCCGGGCCGGCGTCACCCACGGGGGTGTGTCACGCGATCAGCGGTGCCGGGCGATCGGGAGCGGGACGGCGGCAGCCGCGCGATCCTCCGCCGGGATGGTCGCCGCGTCGGCCGGGACGTTGCCGTCGAGCCAGCGGCGCAGCACGCCCTGGCTGAGCTCCTCCGACACCAGACCGAAGCAGAAGTGATCGCGCCAGTCGCCGTTGATGTGGATGTAGCGGCGCCGCAGCCCCTCGTAGCGGAAGCCGAGCTTCTCGACCACCCGCAGGCTGGGGCCGTTCTCCGGGCGGATGCAGATCTCCATCCGGTGGAGCCCCAGCTGGTAGAAGCAGTAGTCCGTCGCGAGCGCCACGGCGGTCGGCGTGATGTTGCGGCCGGCGAACTCCTCCGCGATCCAGTAGCCGATGGTCGCGCTCGACAGCGAGCCGTACGCGATCGACGACACGTTCAGCTGGCCGGCGAGCTTGCCGTCCCACTCCACGATGAACGGCAGGCCGTGCCCGGCGCGCGCATTCGCCAGCAGGGACCGGATGCTCGCGCGGGTGTCGAACGAGCCGGGCGCGTACGGGCTCGTCGCCTCCCACTGCCGCAGCCAGCCGCGGTTGTCGAGCAGCGAGCGCTCCAGCGCCCGCGCATCCCGCAGACGGATGGGGCGCAAGCCCACGCGGCCCTCGCTGAGGGTGGGGACCACGATCGCCACAGACTCCTCCTTCAGTCGTGCGTCAGTGGTCCCGTGCGGAGAGCGTCTGGATGGGGCCGGTCGGGTCGGCCGGCATCTCCTCGACGAACTCCACCGGCTCGTCCGCCAGCTCGCTCGCGAACTCGCGCAGCCAGGGACGCAGCTCGGGGCCGAGGTCCTCCCGGTCGATCGCGAGACGCACGATCGCCTTGATGTAGTCGAGACGGTCGCCCGTGTCGTAGCGGCGGCCGCGGAAGACGACGCCGTAGACGCCGCCGGTCCAGTCCGGCGCCTCCGCCATCGACTGCAGCGCGTCGGTCAGCTGGATCTCGCCGCCGCGACCCGGCTCGGTGCGCTCCAGGACGTCGAAGACCTCCGGGCGCAGCACGTAGCGGCCGATGATGGCGTAGTTGGAGGGCGCGTGCTCCTTGTCGGGTTTCTCCACGAGGCCCGTGATGCGCACGACGTCGTCCTCGTCCGTCTCCTCCACCGCGGCGGCGCCGTACAGGTGGATGGAGTCGGGGTCGACCTCCAGGAGCGCGACGACGGTCGCGTGCCGCTCGGCCTGCACCTGCAGCATCCGCTTCAGCAGGTCGTCGCGCGCGTCGATGATGTCGTCGCCGAGGAGGACCGCGAACGGCTCCCGTCCGACGTGCATCTTCGCGCGCAGCACCGCGTGGCCGAGACCCTTGGGGTCGCCCTGGCGCACGTAGTGCATGTCGGCGAGGGCGGTCGAGTAGTTGACCTTCTCGAGCCGGTCGGTGTCGCCCTTCTTGACGAGGGTCTCCTCCAGCTCGGCGTTGCGGTCGAAGTGGTTCTCCAGCGCGTTCTTGTTGCGGCCGGTGACCATCAGGACATCGTGCAGTCCCGCATCCACGGCCTCCTCCACCACGTACTGGATGGCGGGCTTGTCCACGACCGGGAGCATCTCCTTCGGCATCGCTTTCGTCGCAGGGAGGAAGCGGGTTCCGAGGCCGGCGGCGGGAATGACGGCTTTGGTGACGCGATCGTGATGAGCCATGCCGCCTACAGTATCCGCATTTCCGCAGACCACAGGACGGCATCTCTTAGGATTGGCGCATGGATTCTGACACGGCCGCTCATCGCAAGCGCGCCCTGCGCGCCGAGCTCCGCGAGCGGCGGCAGAACCTCACCAGCACGGAACGGCAGGCGGCGACCGCGGGCATCACCCGCAACCTCGTCGACCTGGCGACCGACCTGTCCGCGCGTTCCGTCGCCGCCTACCTGTCGACCCCGATTGAGCCGGACACGCGCCCGTTCCTCAACTGGGCACACAGCCAGGGCCTGCGGGTGCTGCTGCCGATCTCCCGCGAGGACGGCCTGCTCGACTGGACCGTCGGCGACGGCGAGACGGAGACCGAGGGTCTGTTCGGGCTGCCGGAGGCCGTCGGCGAGCTGCTCGGGCCGATCGCGATCAACGACGTCGACCTCATCCTGGTTCCCGCCGCGGCGGTCGACGCGCGCGGGATGCGCATGGGATGGGGCCGCGGCTACTTCGACAAGACGCTCGGCAGCATGGAAAAATGTCCCCCGGTGTACGCCGTCCTGTTCGACGGCGAGGTCGTCGACGAGGTGCCGCGCGAACGCCACGACCAGCCGGTGGACGGCGCGGTCACCCCGACCCGGATCGTCCAGTTCACCTGATTTCGACGCAAGCGGAAGAAGAATGCCCACCTACTCCTACTCGTGCCGCGACTGCGGGCACGCCTTCGACATCCAGCAGGCCTTCACCGACGACGCCCTCACCGTCTGCCCGAACTGCGGCGGATCTCTCCGCAAGGTGTTCGGCACGGTCGGCGTGACGTTCAACGGCTCCGGCTTCTACCGGACCGACTCGCGCGGTGGTACGAAGAAGACGGATGCGGCGGGCTCGTCGGGCTCGTCGTCGTCCGGTTCGTCGTCGTCCGGCTCGTCCTCATCCAGCTCGTCCACCTCCTCCCCCTCCTCGACCCCGTCGTCGGGCTCCGCCGCGTAGAAAGGCCCGTCCGTGCTCAAAGGCTTCAAGGAGTTCATCCTCCGCGGAAACGTCATCGACCTTGCCGTCGCCGTCGTCATCGGCGCCGCATTCACGGCCGTCGTCACGTCGATCGTGACCAACCTGTTCAACCCGCTCATCGGCGCGATCGCCATGAACGACAGCCTCAACAACGCCCTGACGTTGACGCTCGGCAAGGCAGAGCTGAAGTTCGGCGCCGTCCTGGTGGCGCTGATCAACTTCCTGATCGTGGCCGTCGTGGTCTACTTCGCATTCGTCCTGCCGATGAACCTCGTGAAGCAGCGCGCCGACCGCCTGCGCAAGAAGGGCGTGGTCGAGCCGGACAAACCGATCACCGAGCTCGACCTCCTCACCGAGATCCGCGACCTCCTGCAGGCGCAGCAGTCTCCCCCGCAGCCCACCGGCAAGCACGCCGACCCCCTCCCCTGACCCGCTGAGGTGCTCGCCGCTGCGCCGCCGCACGGCGTGTCGGCAGCAACTGCGAGCACCTCACCAGTGGGGTGGGACGTCTCGGCGGAGTCGGTCGTCGTTGGAGGACCAGGACGGAGTGTCGTCGGAGTCGGGGACGGGCGGCGGCGGCTCGCGCGGCTCGACCTTGGGGGCGGGGTCGGTTCCGGGCGCGCCGGGGCGCTGCACGCGCCGGTGCTTCCGCCGTCCAGAGGTGTCGCTCACCGCTCCAGCCTAGAGCGAGAGGTGGAAGCGGAGAGCCTCGTCGACCTGATGCATAATCCACGCCGGGGCGACACCCCGGTAGCGGCCGATGCGCGAGTGCCCGAGTGCCCGTACCTGCTCCGCCTGGATCTTTGACGCCTTCTCCAGGCCCATCAGCGCCAAGTCCTCAGGTTCGTCGACCGCCACCTGGAACTCGTGGACGGTCGCGACGTTGGAGGTGACGGGGACGAAGGTGAGGACGCCCCGCGCGCGGCGGGTCACCGCGGAATTCACGCCTTCGTTGCTGACCACGATGCAGGGCCGGAGCCGAGCAGCCTCCCCTTCCACCGCCGGGTCGAGCTGAACGTCGTAGACCTCGCCCCGCCTCATTCGTCGAGTCCGTCTCCGGCCGTCTGATCCCACAACTCCTGTTCGCCCGACGTCTCCCACTCCTCGAAGGCCTGGGCGTAAGCCGCCTCGGAATCGAGCTCGCGCTTGAGTCGGATCAGCCGATGGATCGCGGCCGAGCGGTTTCCCGAGAAGTCGGCCGCCACGGTGTCGAGGTACGCCACATCCTCCTCGGAGAGGCTCACGCTCAGCTTGGTCATACCCTGATGCTACCAGGGTCGGATCGCCTCAGAGCTGCGGCAGCACGATCGGCGCGGTCTCCGCGTCGGGCTCGCCCTTGCCGATCAGCTTGGCGATGCGGCCGGCGACGGCGTCCGGGTCGGCGAACAGCTCGAAGCTGTGCACGCGGAGGTAGTGCCAGCCGAGGCGGCGGAGCACGTCCGGGCGCAGCCGCAGCGACTCGCGGAGGCTGCCCTTCGACACGTCGGCATCGGTCTCGACCACGACGGCGCGGCCCTCGTGCGAGGCGACCAGGGTCAGCTTGCCGCGGTAGCCGAGGTGCACGTCCAGACCCCGGCGCGCCAGGCGCTTTGCGAGGTCGAGCACCATCGGGTCGGCGTCCGGGCTCAGGTACTCGGGTGCCGCCGCCTGCAGCTGGTCGGCCTCCCCCAGCACCTGCGCGAGCGCGGCGATGCCGTGGCGCATGCGGGACTCGTCGATGTCCTCCGGCTTGAAGCAGGAGACGATGTCCATGCCGCGGCGTCCGCGGGTCATGCCGACCGCGAGCAGGCGGTCGCCGCCCGGCTCGGCCAGCGCGCCGAAGTTCGACAGCAGGCGGCCGTGCGGGGTGCGGCCGTAGCCGATGGAGAAGATGACCCGGTCGCGGCTCTGGCCCACCGACTGGTCGAGGGTGACGACGGTGAACGGCTCCGCCCGGTCGCCCAGGATGAAGTCGGCCAGCTCCGAGCGCTTGGCGAACGCCGACAGCACGGCCTGGTTGACGCGCACGGCGTGCCGCTCGCTCGCGGTGATGACCATCAGGGATTCGCGCGGCCGCTCGGTGGCGTGCTGGAGCACCAGCTCGACCACCTTGGCGACCTCGGCGTCGGTCGACTCCACCGCACCGGTGTCGGTGTCGGGCATGCCCTGGCCGCCAGTGACATAGTGCAGCGACAGGCTGCCGTGGCCGAGGTAGGTGCCGGCCCAGGGCAGCGAGTCGATCATCCCGCCGTAGAAGCGCCGGTTGACCAGCTCGGCCAGGTCCTCCCCGCCCGCGCGGTAGCTGCGGCTGAGCGTGTAGACCGGGAGCAGCTCGGAGAGCCGGGCGAGGGCGGAGTCGGCGTGCAGCGCGTCCACATCCACGTCCTCGACGGTCGTGCCGTACTCGTGCACGCCGATGTCGAAGCGGGACGGGGTCTGCGTCACCGGGTCGCCGAACGCGACGACCTGGCGGGCGCGGCGGATGACCGGGACGTTCTCGGCGAGACTGGAGGCGCCGGCGTCCACCAGCAGGACGGCGTCGAAGCCGACCTCGCGGCCGATCGACGGCACCTCGTACGGCGAGACGAGCCAGACGGGCGCGAGCGGGCGCGCGAGGTGCGGCGCCGCCTCCGTCAGCGTCGTCGCGGTCAGCTCCCCGCCCTTGAGGAGGCGCTTGAGCGCGGCGGCCTCGTCGGGCCAGTCGACGATGCCGATCTTCCAGGTCTCGGCGAGCATCCACGCCAGCTGCTTGCCGGTGGCGGAGGCGTGCGCCTCGTCCACCAGGCGGAAGTCGGCCTCGAGCCGGTCGAGCACGGCGGTGTTGGCGTTGAGCAGCGCGCGGTCGGAGGCGAGCAGCGACTCCAGCACCGACTGCCACCAGGCCAGCTCCAGCTCGGCGCTGACCTGCGTCTCCGGCACGTGGCGGACGGACAGGTCGGAGATCAGCGGGTCGAGTTCGAGCTCGCGCAGCTGGGTGAGCAGGGCGGTGCGCTCCTGCAGGTTGGCGAGCACCTCCGACTCGGCGGCGAGGCCGGCGATCTGGCGGGTCAGCTCGTCGATCGGCAGCGCGGCGAGCGACTGCGGCGTCCCGGTGCGACGGAGCGGGATGTCGAGGCGCGCGAGGTCTTCCGCCACGCGCTGGTAGGCGACCTGCACATCCGCGATGCCGACCGGCACCTCGGGCACGACGCCCGCGACCGCGAACCGGTTCCACAGGATGCGCTGCTGCTGGATGCGGCGCAGGCTCTCGTTGAGGTCGGTGACGTGCACGCCGGGCCGCACATACTCCAGCGCGTGCTTGCGCAGGCGGCGGCGGTTGGCGCTCGACATCGACGGGGACTCGCGGCGCGAGGCCGTCGCCGCGATCAGCTCGGTGAGCGAACGGTCGAACACCGACGGCGTGAACTTGTCGAGCGTCTCCCGGATGTCGAGGAGCAGCCGCAGGTAGACCCCGAGCTCGGCGATGGAGGCGAAGGGGCGCATCCGGGTCTGCCCGATGAGCGCCTGAGCGCGGTCGATGAGGCGCGGCAGCTCGGCGCGGTTGAGCTTCTTCGCCAGCTCGTGCGCCGACTTCCCCTCTTCGGTGGTGCTGAAGGAGGCGCCGTACCACGGCGAGTCGTTGGGGCCGTAGCGGAACTCGCCCAGCCGTGCGGCGCGGATCAGCGCGTCGGCCGAGGTGGCCCGGTCGCGGGCGAGCGCCTCGATCGCGTGGCGACCGAGCCGGGCGGTCGTCGACGGCGGCGCCGGCAGCAGCGCCAGGCGCGACAGCTCGCGCAACGCATCCAGCACCGACACGCGGAGCACGGGGTCGCGGCGGGTGAGCGCCGCGCGGTAGTCGACGAGCACCTTGCGCAGGCGCACCAGCGCCTCGTCGACGTCGGTCACCTTCGGCTGCGTCGCCTTCTCGTTGCGGCCGATCGACTGCACCAGGTCGCGCCGGAGGGTGCGCGGCGTGACCGCGAGACCGGGCAGCCCGGCCTTGGCCAGTCGCTGAGCGATGTCGTCGAGGCTGGACCGCCGCGGGCTCACGACGAGCACGCGCTTGTGCTGTGCCACGAGCGCGCCGACGGCGTTGACGATGGTCTGGGTGCCGCCGGTGCCGGGGAGGGTCTTCACCACGAGCGAGTTGCCCGCGGCGATCTGCGCCACCACGTTCTCCTGCGCCTCGTCGGCGTCGAGGAGGAGGGTGTCGGTCGCGGGCGGGCGCTCGTCCTGGCGGATCGGCTCCACCGGGTCGAATGCGCTCTCGACCGTGGTGCGCGCCGTCGGGTTGCCGGCGAGCGCATCCAGGAGCGGGGTGTCGAGGTCGCGCGCCTCCTCGCTGAGGGCGGGGGCGACGTCGGCGAAGGAGGAGGCGACGAGCCGCGGCTGCACGTTGAACCAGGGCAGGTGCGAGGTGAGGCCGCGCAGCCGGTCGATCACCGGCTGCGGCTTGAAGACGCCGCCTTCCACGGCGAGCGCGACGAAGGCGTCCGCGTCGAGGGTGATCTGGAACTGGTCGTTGAGCGCGCGGGCGAGCTCCGGGTTGAGGAAGGTGCGGCCCTTCAGCTTCAGCTCGAAGTCGCGGCCGTAGCGGCGGATGGCGAGCGGACGGAGCAGGATGGGCGCGAAGTACTCCTCCGTGCCATGACGCCACTGCGCAAGGCCGATCGCCAGGTGCACCGACTCGATGCCGCGCACCGAGCGCAGTTCGATCCCCTTCGCGGTGATCGCGTTGGCGGCGGCGCGGGCGGTGCGGAGCGCCAGCTCGTCGCGGATGAGGCTGGACAGCAGCGTGCTCTGACCCGTGATGAACTGCGGCAGCCCGCCGGGGTGCGTCGTGCTCAGCTCGATCCGCGTCCGCGGGCTGTCCTCGAAGTGGAGGAGAGGGGACACGCCGCCGACGGCCGCGATCTCCTCGCGCCAGCGCCTCCAGACCGGGTCGGCGATGTTGCCGGCGACGAGCGCCGGGTCGCCCAGGCTGAGGGTGTGGGGGGAGGTCGTCGTGCGCGGGTTCAGGGCGTCGTCTTCTGAGATGTCCGACATCGCGTCGTCATCCTCGGTCTTCCTGTCCAGTCGCCACACACGGACACCCTACGTTCACTTCCGCGGATTCAGCGGGAACCCGGGCGGGTTTCGCGCCAATATCAGGTGCGGAATGTCGGCATTCGAACCTCACGCACCCTCCCCGCGCCCCGCCGCCCCCGCCGCCATCGCCTCCTGAGTTTTTCGAGCGACACGCCGCGGCCGGCTCGAAGAACTCAGGAGCTGATGGCTGGGGTCAGGAGGCGGGGGACGGGGTGAGGGTGTGGTACGGCTGCAGGGAGCCGGTGACGACGGGGACCTGGAGGCCGACGGTGGTGCCGCCGCTCGTGACGGTGACGGTCGTGAGGGCGCCGGGCTTGGCGGTCAGTCCGGTCACGAGCGACATCTCGTCCGGCGGGTCGCCCAGCTTCTTGATCTCGCGCGGCTGCAGCGAGACCGGGATGCTCTCGCCGCCCTCCGGCGCGATCTGCACCTGCTGCGTCGTCCCGCTCTCGTTGACGAGCGTCACGACGAGGTTGGCCGTGTCGCCCTCACCGCTCACGAGCACCGCGTTGCCGACGTAGACCTGGCCGACGGTCGCGCTCACCCCGACGCTGGCCTCCTCGATGTAGAGCGTGTCCTGCGGCGCCCACAGCGTGCACGCGGTGAGACCGGTGAACGCGGCGGCGGCGAGCACGACGGCGACGGCGGCGCGCCGTACCGGCGTGCGGCGGACCTGGATGCGGGACGTCATCACTCACCTCCGGGGTGACCTCGGTGGCGCCACCCTACTGTCGCGCGACGGCGGAGGGAAGACGCTTCTCGTGGCGCAGCGCCGCGATCCCGATGACGCCGCACAGCAGGTACAGCGACGCCTGCACGTCGAGGATCGGGACGATGTCGCCGCGGTCGGCGAGGAGTCCCCCGAGCAGCAGGCCGAGCGCCTGGGCCGCTCCGTCGACCGTCGTCATCGCGGCGATCACGCGGCCGAGCGTCCGCGGCGGCACGTTGGTCTGCACCAGCGTGATCTCGCCGGTCGCCGTCGTGACCGACGGAAGTCCCATCGCGATGAAGAGGCCGGCGTAGACCCACAGTGCTGTCGTGAACGGCGCGAGGTTCCAGGCGAGGAGGGACAGGATCCCGAACACGAGGTAGCCGCCGCCGACCAGCGACCGCGGGCCGAGACGTCGCGCCAGCCAGCCCGTGACCAGGCCGCCGAGCACGCCGCCGATGGCCTGCACGCCGCGGATGATGCCGGCGCCGGTGTCTCCCGCGCCGAGGTTCTGCGTCACGTAGACCAGGAACAGGACGAGGAAGAGGCCCTGCGCCACCCCGCCCAGCGCGGCGATGAGGGCGAGCACGCGCAGCGTGCCGGAGCGGGCGATCAGGGCGAGGCCCGCCACCCACTCGCGCAGGATGCGGCGCTCGGCGGCGATCGGCTCCTCCCCCTCTTCATCAGTCGCGACGGGTGGATGCGGCCGGCTGAGCGCGACGAGCACCGCCGTCACGAGGTAGGTCGCGGCGTCGGCGATGACGACGCCCGGCAGGCCCCACAGCGCGAACGCGAGGCCGCCGAGCGGCGAGCCGATCAGCCGCGCGAGGCTGTCGCTCACCGCGACCAGCGCGTTGCCGCTGGCCAGCTGCTCGCGACCGACCAGCTGCGGGATCATCGCCTGCCGCGCCGGGTTGATCACCGCGCCGAGCACCGCCTCCACGGCCGCGACCGCGTAGACGATGCCCATCGTGTCCGCGCTCGCCGCGAGCAGCGGGAGCAGCAGGACGCCCTGCAGGAGCGCGACCACCATGATGGTCTTGCGGTGGTCCCAGCGGTCGACGAGGACGCCGAGGAAGCTGCCGAGCAGCAGCATCGGGACGAGCTCCACCAGGAAGACGGTGGAGGCGCCGAGCGCCGAGCCGGTCGCCGAGAGGGCGAACAGCGGCAGCGCGATCATGAGCAGCCAGTCGCCGGTGTCGGAGACGAGGCCGGCCGTCCAGATCAGCGCGAAGTCGCGGCGGAACAGCGGCGAGCGGGTGCGCTGCGGGGCGGCGGAGGTGGAGGTGGTCATGCGAGGTCGTCTCCATCGGGGGCGGGGCGCGCAGCGTGTGCAGCTTCCTCCGCCTGCGCCGCAGCCGCCGCGATCGCGTCGGGGTGACGGAAGGCGCTGAGCTGCAGCGCGACGACGTCGCTCCCGTCCGGCGCGTCCGCCCGGGTGAGGGCGATGTACGGCCGGATGAGCGCATCCAGCCGCTCCCCCAGCTCGCGCAGCTCGGCGGGCGTGAGCCGGAGGGCGTAGCCGTTGAGCATGCTCGCCTCCCGCCACTCCACCGGCTGCTCGTCGCGCTGGGCGATCGCGCGGTGGGCGAGGGCGGCCTCGTCGTCGACCTGCCGGTCGGCGAGCGCGCGCTCGACGGTATCGGAGCCGATGGAGAACCCGGGGTCCTCCGAGCGCCCGAATGTCAGGCCCGTGGAGGCGGACCGCCAGGGACGCTCGCGGCCGTCCTCCGCATCCACCGCCTCCACGAGTCCCACCTTCGCCAGGGCGCGCAGGTGGTAGCTGCAGTTGGAGGGCGTGGAGCCGACGACCGCGGCGCACTCGCTGGCCGTGCGCGGGCCGAACGACATCAGGTGGTCGAGCAGCGCGAGCCGCAGCGGGTGCGCGAGGGCCCGCAGTGCTCGCGGGTCGGTGACGGTGGTCCGGCGCTCCGGCCTGCCCGATGTGAAAGACATGTTTCAGAGTTTGGCGCGGGTTCTCTTTCACGTCAAGCGGGAATGCGCACAGGAGGAGGACACTTGTTGATGGATATGAACGAACCCACCCGAGCGAGCGTCGGCTTCCGATCGGAACGCGGCCCCATCCTGATCGCCCTCATGCTGACGACCGGGCTGGTGGCGATCGACTCCACGATCCTCGCGACGGCGGTCCCCTCGATCGTGCAGGACCTCGGCGGCTTCGCGCAGTTCCCGTGGCTGTTCTCCGTCTACCTGCTGGCGCAGGCGGTCTCCGTGCCGGTGTACGCCAAGCTCGCCGACACCGTCGGGCGCAAGCCCATCGTGCTCATCGGCATCGCCCTCTTCCTGATCGGGTCGGTGCTGTGCGGGTTCGCGTGGAGCATGCCGGCGCTGATCGCGTTCCGCGCGGTGCAGGGCCTCGGGGCCGGGGCCATCCAGCCCATGTCGATGACCATCGCCGGCGACATCTACACGGTCGCCGAGCGCGCGAAGACGCAGGGGTACCTGGCGAGTGTGTGGGCGATCTCCTCCGTCGTCGGGCCGACCCTCGGCGGGGTGTTCTCGCAGTTCCTGTCGTGGCGGTGGATCTTCTTCGTCAACGTGCCGCTGTGCCTGCTGGCCGCGTGGATGCTGATCCGCACCTTCCACGAGAGCATCGAGCGCCGCAAGCACCGCATCGACTACGCCGGTGCCGTGCTGCTCACCGGCGGCATGACCCTCCTCATCCTCGCCGTGCTCGAAGGCGGCCAGGCGTGGGCGTGGAACTCGGTGTGGAGCATCGGCTCCTTCGCCGTCGGCGGCCTGCTGCTCGTCGCGTTCGTGCTGGTGGAGCGGCGGGCCGCGGAGCCGGTGCTGCCGCTGTGGGTGTTCTCCCGCCGGCTGCTGGTCACGACGACCCTCATCTCGCTCGGCGTCGGCGCCATCCTGATCGGGCTGACCTCGTACGTCCCCACCTACCTGGAGGGCACGATCGGCGTGGCCCCGATCGTCTCCGGTCTCGCGGTCGCCGCGCTGACACTCGGCTGGCCGATCGCGGCGAGCCTGTCCGGCCGGTTCTACCTGCGCATCGGCTTCCGCAACACGGCGCTGCTCGGCACCAGCATCGCGATCGTCGGCGCCGTGACGCTGGCGCTCACCTCGCTGACGCCGTCGGTGCTGCTCGTCGCCGCGAGCTGCTTCGTCGTCGGGCTCGGGATGGGCCTCATCGCCACGCCGACGCTGATCGCGGCGCAGTCGAGCGTCCCGTGGAACGAGCGCGGCGTCGTCACGGGCAGCAACATGTTCGCCCGCTCGATCGGCAGCGCCGTCGGCGTCGCGGTGTTCGGCGCGATCGCCAACGCCATCATCGCCGGGTCGGCGGCGGGAGGCGGCGCGAAGAGTCCCGCGAGCATCCAGGCCGCGTCGACCGCCGTCTTCGCGGCCGTCGCCGTCGTGGCCGTGCTCACCATCGCCGCCGGCCTCGCGATGCCGCGCTCGCGCGTGGAGGACGTGGAGCTCGGCCGCGCGCCCGCCCCGGCCGAGTGACCGCATCCACTGGTCCCGACACGCCGCCTGCCTGCGGGCGTGACGGCGTGTCCGGACCAGTGGATGGGCGTCAGCCGTCGCAGCCGACCCCGTCGCCGTCGCGGTCGAGGTCGTAGATGTCGCGGCCGACGACGGTGACCGGGCCCTGGACGTAGGCGGGACCGTTGCCGCTGCCGCCCGCGCAGTCCACATCGCTCGCGATGGGGACGCACGCCCCGGAGTAGTTGGGGTCGCAACCGCCGCCCGTCTGCGGGGCGGGCGCGGGTGCGGCCGCCGGCGGCGGGGCAGGCTGCCGGGTGCCGACGCTGGTCACCTGGTCGACCGGTGCGGTCGTGACCACCTCCGACACCAGCTCCCGCGCGGTCTCGGCCCCAGCGACGTACGTCACGCGGTAGGTCTTGGTCTTGACGCCGTTCTGGCCCGCCGTGGTGACGGCGCTCCAGCCGACATCGTGTCCCGCATCCTCCGCGGTGACCGCGGCGAACGGGACGGCCTCTTCCGCCGTCTCCGTGCGGACCTCCGGAGTCGGCGTGGGGCTCGGCGTCACGCTCGGGCTCGGGCTCGGGCTCGACGTGCCCGACGCCCGATCGGCCGTCGACGACGCCGCCGAGTTGGCCGCGTTGGCCGCAATCCCCACTCCCAGCACCAGCGCGGCGCCCAGGCCGATCGCCGCCCACGTCTTCGCCCCCAGCTGCGCCACCTCGTGCTCCTCTCGCGCGGTTCCTCCCGATCGTAGGGAAACTGAGCACCCCTCGAATATCCCGCGAACGGGGGCCGGGCGCCCGGCACAGCGGCTTCAAAGCAAAATCCCCCTACGATCATGAGGAAACTGTCCACTGTTCGATGGGATGAGCTGAATGGCAACTGGCAGGGGATCGACAGGTCCGACGAAACGCGACCGCCGCGAGGAGGCGCGCGAAACCGCCAGGAGGATGCGCGAAGAGGCCGCCAAGAAGGCGAAGAAGCGCAAGGTCATCGTGCAGAGCTCGGTGATCGTCGGCGTCGTCGCGGTGCTGGCCATCATCGGCGTTGTCATCTTCACCAGCGTGGGCTCCGGCGGCGGTGCCGCCGCCAACCCGAAGAACATGGCGAGCGGCGGCATCCTGCTGACCTCGACAAGCAAAGCGGTCAGCACTCCGGCCATCCAGAACGGCGCCCAGCCGACGCCGACGCAGATGAAGCTCGACGGCAAGACCGCG
>Ga0209563_100383_pt1 | contig 16023 bp, 19 predicted proteins | sample AraplaCvi_mMF_r2_FD_184271 | JGI IMG/M metagenome (GOLD analysis project Ga0209563, IMG submission 184271) | Arabidopsis root microbial communities from North Carolina, USA - plate scrape CL_Cvi_mMF_r2 (SPAdes) (version 2) | ecosystem: Host-associated > Plants > Roots > Endosphere | place: USA... | reverse complement strand
ATCGGCGCCGCCGGCTTCGGCTGGCTGGCGACGACGGCCACCGACCTCTCGATCCACGCCGACGCGTTCTTCAACGCGCAGACCTGGCCGATCGTGGTCGCCGGGGCCGGCATCGGCCTCATGTTCAGCCCGGTGTCGACCGACGCGGTGAACCGCGCGATCGGCGCGAGCTACGGCGAGGTGAGCGCCATCACCCAGACGATGAAGAACTTCGGCGGCGCGCTCGGCCTCGCGGTCTTCACCACGGTGGTGACCTCGCGGCTCACCGACCAGCTGACGGCGTCGTTCGCGTCGTTCGGGGGCACGGCGGCGGATGCGCAGAGCGCGGTGGCGCGCATCAGCGGCGCGTCCGGCGAGAGCGGCAGCGGGCTGTCCGCCCTCCCGCAGGCGATCCAGGAGCAGATCATGCACGCGGTCCGCGCCGACTACGCGGCGGCCGTCCAGTGGGCGTTCTGGGGCATGGCGGCGGCGATGGCCGTGGTGGCGATCGTCGGCCTGTTCTACCCGGCCGGACGCACGTCGCTCCCCGAGGATCCTGCGTCCGAGGCCGAGACGACCGCCGACCCCGCTACAGTCTGATCGTGACCGTCGAAGAGCGCGCGGACGATCGCTGGTTCGGCGACTGGATCGGCTACTCCGCCGCCGCGACCCTGGCGTCGGTGCTGCTGATCCTGGCGAACCCGTTCACCGGGTACCCGCGGACCATCGCGTCGGCCGTGCTCGTCCTCGCGCTCTTCCCGCTGTACTGGTTCCTCGCCCGGCCGAGCCGGGCGGGCGTCCGCGGCAACACCTGGCAGGCGTGGACCTACGTCGGCCTCTCGACCGCGGTGTACTTCGTCGCGTACGGGCTCAACAACTGGGCCAATGTCGCCCTGTTCATCGTCTCGCCGCAGTTCTTCCTCGTGCTGACGGCGGTGCCCGCGGCCATCGCGATCGTCGTCATCAACGCAGGCAGCGTGGTCGTCCGATGGCTGACGGGCGACCTCGCACCGGGGGATGTGGCGGGCACGATCGGCCTCACCGTCCTCGTCATCGCCGTGTCGATCTACTTCAGCAACCGCATCACCGCGGTGACGAAGGAGAGCAGGGAGCGCGGCCTCCTGATCCGGCGCCTGCGGGAGCAGCAGCGCGAGATCGCGGAGCTGTCGGAGCAGCAGGGCGCCGCCGCCGAGCGCGAGCGCATCGCGCGGGAGATGCACGACACGCTCGCGCAGGGCTTCACGAGCATCGTCACGCTGGGGCACGCGGTGCAGGGCGAGCTGGCGGCCGACCCGGAGACCGCGCGCAGGCACATCCAGCTGATGACCGAGACGGCGCAGGAGAACCTGCAGGAGTCGCGGCGCATCATCGCGGCCCTCACCCCGGGACGCCTGGCGGAGTCGACGCTCGGGCAGGCGCTCGGCCGCGTCGCGCACCGCTTCGAGGAGGAGACCGGCCGGGCGGTCGCGTTCCGGATCGAGGGGGAGGAGCGGCAGGCGCCCGCGCCGGTCGAGGTGGTCGCGCTGCGGGTGGTGCAGGAGGCCCTCGCCAACGTGCGCAAGCACGCCGGCGCGGCCTCCGTGGAGGTCGCGCTCGCCTACCGCGCGGACGCCCTTGCCCTCACGGTGCGCGACGATGGCCGCGGCTTCGACGCCACCGCGCCGCGCGACGGCTTCGGGCTCGACGGGATGCAGGCGCGGGTGCGCGAGGCCGGCGGCGTGTTCGAGCTGACCACCGCCCCGGGCGAAGGGACGCTGCTGAGCGTCGTGCTGCCGACGACCGTCGCGGGGGAGGCCGCATGATCCGCATCGTGCTCGCCGACGACCATCCGGTCGTACGCGAGGGCATCCGCGGGATGCTGCAGGGCTACGACGACATCGAGGTGGTCGGTCAGGCGGGCAGCGGCCCGGAGGCCGTCGCCCTGGTCGCGCAGCTCGCGCCCGACCTCGTGCTGATGGACCTGCGCATGCCGGGCGGCGACGGGGTGGAGGCGACGCGCGCGATCGCCGCAGCGCATCCGTCCACCCGGGTCGTGGTGCTGACGACGTACGAGACCGACCAGGACATCCTGCGAGCCATCGAGGCCGGCGCGAGCGGGTACCTGCTGAAGGACATCGCCCCGGCCGAGCTCGCGCGCTCGGTGCGCGCCGCCGCGGCGGGGGAGACCGTGCTCGCCACCTCCGCCGCCACGGCCCTGCTCGGGCGCGTGCAGGGCAGGCAGTCGGCGCCCGCGCTCTCGGCGCAGGAGGTGAAGGTGCTGCGGCTCGCCGCCGACGGGCGCACCAACGCCGCGATCGGGGCGCAGCTGTTCATCGGGGAGGCGACCGTGAAGACGTACCTGAGCCGGGCGTACGAGAAGCTCGGCGTCTCCGACCGCACGTCGGCGGTGCGCCGCGCCCTGGAGCTCGGCCTCCTCGACTGACGCGTGCGGCAGAATGACCGCATGGGGCAGATCAGGACAGAGCGTGGGCTGGACCGCCTGGTCAACTTCTCCGACGCGACGGTCGCCATCGCGATCACCCTGCTCATCCTGCCGCTCGTGGACGCGGCTTCTCGCATCGGGAGCACGCCGTTCGGCGCGTTCGTCGACGAGAACTTCTGGGAGATGCTGGCGTTCGTCATCTCCTTCGCCGTGATCGCCCGGTTCTGGGTGGTCCACCACCGCGTGTTCGAGTCGGTGCGCGACTACGACGGATGGGTCATCTGGTTCAACTTCCTCTGGCTCCTGGCGATCGTCGTCATCCCCTTCACCGCGAATGTGCTCTCCGCGGGAGCCGGCCAGCGTCCGGAGATCTACGCCCTGTACATCGGCGACATGCTGGTGGCGAGCCTCGCCATGCGGCTGATCGGGGACGCGCTTCACCGGCGACCGGAGCTGATGACCGAGGAGGGCCGCGCCCAGGTCGATCGCAGCTCGGGCCTCGCCGAGCTCATCCTGATGGCGCTGGCGCTGGTGCTCGCCGTGCTGGTGCCCTCTGTCGGGCTGTTCTGGCTGTTCCTGCTGTTCCTGTCCGACCCGGTGCACAGGCTGTTGAGGCGCGCGATCTACCGTGGCGACCGGTCGGAGCACCCTTCCACAAGAGACGAGTGAGGGCTACGGTCGGGGCATGCGTGGGAAGACATTCTTCGTCCTGATCGCGATCGCGGTCGCGTACATCCTCGGCGCCCGGGCGGGTCGCGAGCGGTACGAGCAGCTCACCGATGTGGTGTCCTCGTTCTGGAACGCGCCCGACGTGAAGAAGGCGCGCAAGAAGGCGAAGGCGCAGGCCGAGAAGGCGCGCAAGCGCCTCTCCTGACGCCGTCCCGGCGCGCACAACGGAGGCAATCCGGCCCGTGACAGGCCGGAACTCCTCCGTTCCTCGACGACACGCCGTCGCGCCCGCCGAATCTCCTCCGTTCTTCGCAGAGGTGAAGAACGGAGGAAGTCCCGCACGACGCGCCGCGGCGGCGCAGCGAAAGGAGGAGGTCGGCCTCCCGGCCGGTCTCAGACTCCTCCGTAAGCGGCGCGACGGACGCGGACGGGCTTACGGCTCGTCGTAGTCGCCCTCGGTGTACTCGCCCTCGGGTGCGTCCGCGGCCTCCGCGGCATCGGTGTAGGTGCCCTCGACGGCCGGATCGGGCCCCGGGTTCTCCTCGGTCTCGGTGTACTGGCCGTGCACGGTGCGCTCGTGCGGCGCCTCGCCGTCGACCTCGGTGTAGCTGCCCTCGAGGTTCTCGCGTTCGTCGCCGGTCGGCTGCTCTGGGTTGCTCATAGGCCAGACATTACGCCGAGTCCTCCTCCACGGCTACGGTCTGCACAACCCCCTTGCGACCCGGCCCCCTTGGGCGTTTCGTGGCCCGTATGACCGATCCGCGCAATGAAGAGGAGCCGATCACCGGCGCCGACCCGACCAACGGGCTGGCCGGCGATCTGCAGGGCGACGACGGCGGCGCCGTGGAGCCGCCGGCGCACGAGAGCGTGTTCCAGCAGGTGATCTCCGACCTCACCGACGACGACCGTCCGGACGGGGGAGCGGACTCCGCGACCTCGTACAGCGAAGAGGGCAAGCCCTAGGGCGCCCCGGAAGGAGCCGAACATGAGCGACACGAGCGGACTGCCGAACACGAACGCCGAGGGCGTCCCGGCCGAGGACCAGCCGGAGCGCTTCGAGGAGGGCGCCGACACCTCGCAGGAGGACGTCGCGGCCGCGGAGGACGACGGCCCGGACACCGAGCCCGGAGCCGAGCGGGACGCCCAGGCGGCGGAGCCGGCGGAGACAGAGCCCGGCCAGTCGGACGGGGTCTCCGCGCCCGGCGAGACCGGAATCGCGCCGGAGGGCGCGGAGGACGTGACGACCGCCGACGGCGGCACCGGCGCATCCGAGCCGCCGCCCGCCGACTTCGATCCGGCGGATCAGCCGTCGAATCCCGACCTCGTCAGCGGTACCGACGCCAGCGAGCCGCCGGACTGATCCGGCGCACCAGCCACCGGCCCGACCGCCGGTAACGACCGGCCCCGCCCTCCTCATCCCAGGGCGGGGCCGCTCGCTGTGCATCGACTGGTCCCGACACGCCGCCACCCTCGCGGGCGTGACGGCGTGTCGGGACCAGCCGATCGGGCCGCAGGCCTACGCGGCGGGACGCCCGGCCAGCCAGCCGGCGCCCGCGGCGAGCCCGGCAGCGCACAGCACGGCGCCGACGCCCAGGACGGACACGTCCCCGCCCGCGCGGGGCAGCAGCAGGCCGACCACGACGAGCAGCGCGCCGACGTTCAGCAGCACGGCGGCGAGCCAGCCCAGAGTCGTGCGCAGCGTCGCGTTCATCCGGGGTATCGTAGCCCGCCGAGCGCGGAGACTACTCCCCGTCGATCAGCTGGAGCAGGCGCTTGGTCTCGCGGGCGATGTCGTCGTGGTCGTTCTGGGCGGCCCGGCTCTCCAGCGAGATGACCGCGCAGCGGTGCACTTTCGTGAAGTCGCCGAACGGGAAGCTGAAGCGACCCTTGGTCTCCTCGCTCTTCTCCGGGTCCTCCCCCAGATGCCAGAGCGCGAACTCGTCCCAGCCGTTCTTCTCGATGAAACGGTTCTCGTCGTCGGCGCTCGGCGCGTGCTCGCTCCAGTCGTCGCGCTCGTCGCGCACGACCTTGCCCTGCTCGACCAGCTTCCTGGCGTGCTCGAGTGCCTTCTTGTTCAGGTGGATGCTCATGCCTCGCCCTGGTTCCCGGTGGCCGCCGTCTCGGCGTCGAGTGCCTCGTTGATGAGGGAGGAGACGAGGGTGCGCCAGTCGGAACCCTCGTGCAGCGTCTCGGTGTAGCCCGGCGGCACCGCGCCGAAGACCGGCTCGTGCTCCTCGCCCTCGGCTGAGACGCGCACCAGCGTGCCGAGCTCGGCGTGCGACTCGTCGAGGACGACCCACACCCCCGGCGACTTCTTCTCCACATGGAAGATGCGGTCCCGGTACGGGTACCGCACGCTGGACATCTCCAGTTCGCTCGCCGACATGGCGACTCCTCTCCTCGGACTCGTCAGACCCATCGAACGCCGTGGCGGCGCCGATGGCAAGAGGGCGGCCGCGCCCGTCAGGCGGAACGGCGGCCGCTCAGCACCCCGTCGAGCCGCGCCAGCAGGTCGGCCGGGTCGTCGAACACCGACGCCGCGCCCGCCTCCAGCAGCTCGGAGGGACCGACTCCGCCGGACAGCACCGCGGCTCCGCGCACGTGCGCCCGCGCCGCCGCCATCATGTCCCAGGTCGAATCGCCCACGTACAGTGCGTCGGACGGCGCCGCGCCCGCGCGCTCCAGCGCGACCTCGATGAGGCCGGGCTCCGGCTTGGCCGTCTCGACGTCGTCCGCGTTGGTGGTGGCATGGACGGCGTCCCCGGCATCCAGGACGTCCATCAGCATCGCGAGCTCGTCCTCGGGCGCTGAGGTGGCGAGCACGACCCGGATGCCGCGCGACGACAGGTCGCGCAGGAGGTCGGCGGCGCCGGCGAAGGCGCGCAGCCGGCCCGACTGCTCGCGGTAGTACTGCGAGTGCAGGTCCTTCGCCCGCTGCGTCCACTCCTCGTCGTGCCCGCCGACGAGCGAGTCGAGGAGGCGCGCCGAGTCCTGCCCGATGGCCCGGTGGATGCGCCACGAGTCGACGGGGTCGCCCAGCTCCGCGAACGCCCGGCTCCACGCATCCACGTGGAGGAAGTTGGAGTCGACGAGGGTCCCGTCGACGTCGAAGAGCACAGCGGAGATCGTCATGGCTCCACGACTACCACCCCTTGCGCCGTCCCGGCATGGGGTGCACCGTGCGGGGCATGGCCGATCACTCGTACCCGGAACTCACCGAACCGCGCACCGCCATCGTCACCGGCTCCGATTCGGGCATCGGCCGCGCCACCGCGGTCGCCCTCGCGCAGGCCGGCATGGATGTCGGCATCACCTGGCACTCCGACGAGGAGGGCGCGGAGGAGACCGCCCGCCTCGTGCGCGAGACCGGGCGGCGCGCTGTCGTGGCGCAGCTCGACACCACGGACGCCCCGGCGTGCGGCGATGTCGTGGACCGCATCGCCGACGAGCTCGGCGGGTGCGACGTCTTCGTCAACAACGCGGGCCTCAACGGGGGCACCCCCTTCTTCGAGACCGACTGGGACACCTGGCGGAAGACCGTCTGCGCCGACCTCGACGGGGCGTTCGTCTGCATCCAGCGCATGGCGCGGCGCATGGTGGATGCGGGACGCGGCGGCCGCATCATCGGCGTCACCAGCGTGCACGAGCACCAGCCGCGGGTCGGCTCCGCCGCCTACGACGCCGCGAAGCACGGCCTGGGCGGCCTGCTGAAGACGCTCGCGCTCGAGCTCGGCGAGTACGGCATCACGGCCAACGCCGTCGCCCCCGGCGAGATCTCCACGCCCATGAACGACGCCGAGGACGAGGACCCGCGCGAGGTGCACCGCCCCGGGGTCCCGCTGGGCCGGCCGGGAGACGCGCGCGAGATCGCGGCCGTCATCGCGTTCCTCGCCTCGCCCGCCGCATCGTACGTGACCGGTGCGTCGTGGGCGGTCGACGGCGGGATGCTGCAGATGGGCCCGCAGGCGGGCTCGCACCTCACCTCGGACGACTGGCGCCGCCTCTGAGTCGTGCGCCTTCGGGCGCACTGTCTTTCCGGCCGGGCGCCGACGTGCTGCAATTCAAGGGTCATCCTCGCGCCCCCACGTGATGCCGAGGATGCCTGCCGGCGGGCCCCTCGGATCGGGCGCTGACGGGCCCGCCGGCTCTTCCCGTCTCCGCTGTCCAATCGCCGGTCGCCGATGAGGCCGCGACTCTTCCTGAATGCACAGACCGGTTCGCGTAACGAAACGGCACATCGGCCAGTCAGTAAGGGTGTGGGTTCGATGACGGACGCCCACGTCCCGTCGTGCCCCCATCGACGACCGCCCGACAGCAAAGGACAGAACATGACCAAGAAGCGGAACCTCCTCCTCCCGATCGGTGCCGCGGTGCTCGCTCTGGGAGCACTGGCCGGATGCACCTCGCCGAGTACCGCACCCTCCCCCACCGCCAACGCGAACGGGTCGACCTCGACGGGCTTCCCGACGATCCCGGACGGCGAGGGCGTGATCTCCGGCACCAAGATGACGAGCTGCTCCGTCACCGGTCCGAACGTCACCGCCAAGGGCACGGTGAAGCTTCCCGAGGGCAAGAACGGCGACGTCGTCGTCTCGGTGAGCTGGACCAACGCGAAGAACGCCTCGGTGTACGGCCGCGGGGTCGCCACGATCAAGGACGCGAAGTCCGGCGACCAGAAGGAGTGGACGACGTCGGCCACCATCCCGGCCGACGCGGAGTCGGTGTCGTGCGTGGTCGGAGCGGTCATCCCGAAGTAGTCGCCGCCCGGTCGGTGTTCCGCGTCGCGAATCGGGAATCCCGGCATCGCGTCATGGAACACCGACCGGTCCGTCTATACCAGTGAGTCGGTGCCGCCGCGCCGCCACGATAAGGGAGAGAAGGCGAGATGACGGTGATGCCCCGTGTGCCGTTGAGACGATCCAGGGGTCGTCGCTCGTCCTTCGTCGCGCCCGCCGACTACGCGAGCACGGTGCCCGACGCCCTCTCCTGGCGGGACAGCCTCGGCGCTCCCACGCCGCCGAAGGGTCAGGACGCCTGGAGTGCGGCCAGCGTGACCGACAGCAACCGCACGGTCATCGACGCCGGACCGTACGGCGTGATCGACATCGCGCCGCCCGACCCGCACGCCGACGCGGCGCAGTGGCCCCACCTCGGCGTGGTCTGGTGGGACAAGCGGTCGTTCCTCGATGAGGGCGACATCGGCGTCGTCGACTCCGGCTTCTCGCCCGCGACCGTGGGCGATCATGTCTCGCTGACGGGCGGGCCCGCCGGCGCGGAGTCCGACCCGTCGGCGCCCGCATCGTGGGTCCCCGCGCCCCTCCCGGCCGTCGGCGGGGTTCCGGCCACGGGTGGGCCCGCCTCCGGCGGCGCGCAGGCGGCCCCGGGAGCGTTCGCCCCCGGGCAGCCCGCCGCTTACCACGCGCCGGCCGCGCCGCGGGCGTCACCGATGCCCGCCGCACCGACCGCCGCGCCTGCGGCGGCGCCCTCTCCGTACCCTGCGGCGGCGCCGGGCGCGATGCCGTCTCCCGGGGCTGCGGCCCGTGCACACGCTGCCGCGCCGGGCGCTGGGTTCGCGACGGCGACGCCCGCGACCGCGCTCGCCGGGCCGCCCGCGCCGCACGGGTCCTCGAACGGGTCCGCGACCGCGCTCGTCGGACCGCCGGCACCCTCCGGCCCGTCCGCGCCCTTCGCCCCGCCGATCTCGGCGAACCGGCCGTCGGGACTGGAGGAGACCCGCCGCAGCCGCGTACGCCGCTCGCGGCACGCCGCTCCCGTCGTGCTGACGCCCGGCGGCCGCTCCCGGTCGTCCGCGAGCAGCCACCCCCGCCGCGCCCGGCTCCGTCGCCGCCGGACGCGCCGGCGCATCGTGCTCGGGATCATCCTCGTGATCGTCGCCTTCGTCACCACCGTGCTGATCCAGAGCGCCTTCGTCGCGCCGTTCATCGTGCCGTCGGCATCGATGGAGGGTTCGCTGATGACGGGCGACCACATCCTCGTCAACAAGCTGGCGTACGCATCCAACTCGGTCGGGCGCGGCGACGTCGTCGTGTTCCACGACCCGGGCGGCTGGCTCACGGAGTCCGGCGAGCAGAACAACCCCGACGACGACTACCTCGTCAAGCGCGTCATCGGCGTGCCGGGCGACCACGTCTCCTGCTGCGGAACCGATGGGCGCGTGAAGGTCAACGGCGTGGAGCTGTACGAGCCGTACGCGATCATCCCGTCCGGCCAGCCGGCGTCGAGCGGCTTCGAGGTGACGGTCCCCGCCGGGGCGCTGTGGGTGCTGGGTGACAACCGCTACAACTCGCGCGACTCCAGCCAGACGCGCGACACCCCGAGTCAGGGCTTCGTCCCGATCGCCAACGTGATCGGCCAGGCGACGCTCGCCGTGTGGCCGTTCGACCGCTTCGGCGCGATCGATCAGGCCCGCTCCACGTTCGCGTCCGTCCCCGACCAGACATGCGCGATCTGAGCACACCCGTGCTGACCGAGGACGAGGTGGACGGGCTCGACGAGTCCTCCGCGGGGGTCCCGACCCCGAACGCCGCGGCGGAGTTCGCCTCCGACTATTCGATGCCGACCGTCGTGCCGAGACGCGTCCACCCGCTGGCGGTGGCGTCGCTGGTGTGCGCGTTCCTCGTCCCCATCGTCGCCATCCCGCTCGCGCACGGTGTGACCAGGAGGCTGCAGCATCACGGCGGCCGGGGGGTGGCGGTGGCCCACGCCGCCATCGTCGTCGGCTACCTGAACCTGCTCGTCCTGGCGCTCATCACCGTGAACGTGGTGGTGGCCCTGGTGATCGCTCCGCGCTAGGCGTTGCGCCGCGCGGGCATCGCCTCAGTTGAAGATCGCCCACTCCGAGCGGTCGAGTCTGGCGCGGTTGCCGTTGATCACGAGGTACCACGACCCCTCATCGCGGTGGAGGTACTCCGCGAGGATCGTGGTGTACTTCCACTCGCCGGCGACGAACGCCCAATGGATCAGCGAGATCAGCTGGCCCTGACGCAGGTACGGTACGGCGACGAAATCATCCTGATGTGGGGACTCCGGCAGGCTACGGCGGGCCCCCGTCCGCTGCATGGTCATGCTGAAGGGTAACTCCGCCGCAGACCTGCCGGATATACCCAGTTTCACTCTGTGGAGGCGCTCACCAGTTCGTGCACGGAGCGGACCGGCGCGATCGTGCGCTCGCGCGCGGACTCGTACGCGGCGAGGATGATGCCGAGCACCTCGATGCCCTCCTTCTGCGTGTGCAGAGGCCGGGTACCGTCGAGGATGCTGCGCGCGAAGTGGGCGATCTCCTCGCCGAACTCGTGCACCGGCTCCGGGGCGTACACGGTCGGCTCGGCGTCGCCGCGCAGGCGGAGCCGGAGGGTCGTGCCGTCGCTGGTGAGGCTGCCGAGCTCGCCCACCACCGAGAACTTCTCGGTCCCGTCGGCCGGCTGGTAGGCCCAGCTGGTGACGAGGCTGCCGATGACCCCGTTGTCGAACCGCACCAGCACCTGCGCGGAGTCCTCGCCCTCCATGAAGGTCAGCCGGTGCGTGGCCAGCAGGGAGGTGACCTCCACTGGCGAACCGCCCGCGAGGTGCAGCAGCAGGTAGGTCGGGTGGTAGCCCGTGTCGATCAGCTCGCCGCCGCCGCTGGTGGCGGCGTGGGCGCGCCAGCCCATCGTGGAGGGGTCGAAGTCGTTGTAGAAGCTGTCGGTGGTGCGCACCTCGTAGACGCGGCCCAGCGTGCCCGCGTCGATCAGCTCCCGGGCCGTGGCGACCGCGGGAAGGAACAGCTGGTTGTGCGCGCACATCAGGGTGACGCCCGCCTCGGTGACGGCCGCATCCACCTCCGCCGCCTCCTCGGGGCTCAGGCAGAGAGGCTTCTCGCAGAGGATGTGCTTGCCGGCGCGGGCGGCGGCGACGATCGCATCCTTGTGCAGGTGGTGCGGGAGGCAGATGTCGACGGCGTCGATGTCGGCCTCGGCGAGCATGGTGGTGTAGTCGGCGTAGATCGCGGCGCCGGTGTCTCCGGCGCGACGCTCCGCAGCCTCCCGCACAGGGTCGGCGACGGCCGCGAACGTGACGGTCTCGGGGTTGCGGAGGTAGCCGGCGACGTGGGCGCCGGCGATGCCGCCCGCCCCGATCAGCCCGATCCGCACAGTGTTCTGGGACATGAGTACTCCTAGGGGTGTGATTCGTGCCGAATGCGCGCTCAGGCGCAGCGATTCCGCACATTCGGCGCGAATGCCGAGGGCGGTCAGAGGGCGACGACGCGGCCGCCGGCGGCGGACTCGTTCGCGGCGACGACGGTGCGGGTGAGCGCGACGGCGTGCTGCAGGTTGTCGTCGGCGGTGGTGCCGTCGTGGATGTGCTGCACCCACTGCGCGAACGCGCCGGGCCGCGGGTCGGGCAGTTCGAGCTCCTGCCAGTCCTCGCCGAACGCGCCGCCCTTCGCGAGCAGCCGCTCGCCGCCGAAGCCGAACAGCAGGGTCGCGGCGGTCCCGCGCAGCTCGATGGTGAAGGCGCCAGGGGTCGTGACCACGCTCGCCTCGAACACACCGAGCCTGCCGTCCGGGAACGCGGCCGTGACGACCGCGTTGTCCTCCACCGCGCGGCCGGTCACGTGCCCGTACGACGCCGAGATGCTCAGCGGCTCGGCTCGGTGGAACAGCCGCGTGAGGTACGCCGGGTGGCAGCCCAGGTCGGTGAGCGCGCCGCCGATCGCGGCCTCCGGGTCGGCGAACCGCTCCGGCAGCCAGCCGGCCACCCACCCGTTGTGCGCCAGCCGCACCCGCGAGTAGGTGAGCTCGCCGAGCGTCCCCTCGTCGAGGATGCGCTCGATCGCCACGGTGTAGTCGTCGGAGAGCCGCGGGAGCGACACGACGAGCGCGACGCCGGCCTCGCGGGCGAGGTCGACCAGCTCTTCGGCCTCGGCGACCGTCGGGGCGAGGATCTTCTCGGTGAAGACGTGCTTGCCCGCCGCGATCGCGCGGCCGATGACGTCGCGGTGCTGATCGGTGGCGGTGGTGATGGTGACCGCGTCGAGCTCTGGGCGCGCGAGCAGTTCGTCGAGGTCGGCGACGAACTCCACGCCGAACTCGTCGGCGGCCGCACGGCCGCGCTGCTCGTCGTCGTCCCAGACGGCGACGAGGTCGGTGTCGGGGTGCTGCTGGACGTTGCGCGCGTAGTCGCCCGCGTGGACGTGCCAGAAGCCGATCGCTGCGACAGCGAGTGGGTGGGACATGCCTGTCAAGGCCTCCTTGCCTGGGGGTCGGTGCGCGCGAACCACGAAAGCGTATCTTCTGCTCCGGAGCAGTCGGAAGACTTTCGGGCAAATTTCTGGAATCGTTCCCAGATTGGGCATGATCGGGGGGTGAGCACATCGACGACGATCGTTCTGGACGGCGACGGCTGGACCATCCGCGAGGCCCTCGGCGACACCGCGGAGTGGTACCTGGGCGCGCCGCTGCCCGCCGCGGGCAACAACGTGGCGGAGGCGTCCGCGGCCATCGCGGCGGCCCCGGGCTGGCTGCCGGCGCGCGTGCCGGGTGCGGTCGTCGACGACCTGCACCGCGCCGGCGAGCTGCCCGACCCGCGTGTCGGGCGCAACAGCCGCGCCGCCGAGTGGGTCGCCGAGCGCTCGTGGGTGTACCGCCGCGCGGTCGACCTGGATGCGGAGGCGGCCGAGGCGGGCGTCGCGGTGCTCGAACTCGACGGCGTCGACCCGGGAGCGGAGGTGTACTGGGACGGCGAGCTGCTCGGCTCGGTCCGCGGCCTGTACCACCGGCTCCGTGTTCCGCTGGACGCATCCCGCCGCACCGAGGGCCGGCACAAGCTCGCGCTGCGCGTGCACCCGGCCCCGGACTCCGAACCGCAGGTCGGGCGCACCGAGCGCGTGCGCGTGCACACGCCGCGGCTCGGCTACGGCTGGGACTTCTCGCCGCGGCTGCGCCACCAGGGTGTGTGGAAGGGCGTCCGCCTGCGCCACGGGCGCGCCCTGCTCGGCGACGTCACCGTGCGCGCGCGGCTCGCCCCGGCGCCGAGGGGCGGCCAGATGTCGCACCTCACGCCGAGGGGCGACATGACGCAGCACCTCACGGCAAGCGGCGGCGAGACCTCGCACCGCGCGGCGGAGGGTGGCGAGACGCACGGCGCGCTGAGGGGCGGCCAGATGTCGCACCTCGCGCCGAGGGGCGACATGACGCAGCACCTCACGGCCGGGGTGGCGCCTGAGGGAGTCGTCGAGGTCGAGTGGGAGGCGCCGGCGGGCGGCCGCGCGCCCGGCAGCGGCCCGCTCGCCGTCACGGTCACCGTGCAGCTCGACGGGCGCACGCTCGGCTCGGTCACCACGGAGGCGGCGGCCGGCCGCGCGCACCTCCGCATCCCCGACCCGGCCCTGTGGTGGCCCAATACCGTCGGCGGCCAGCCGCTGCACACGGTGACGGTCGCGCTGGCCGACGACGAGGGCGAGGCCGACCGCACCGAGCGCCGGGTGGGCTTCCGCGCGGCAGAGCTCGTCCCGAATCCCGGCGCGCCCGCGGGCGCCCTGCCCTACACCGCCCGCGTCAACGGCGTGACGGTCCCGCTCCTGGGCTGGAACTGGACGCCCGCCGACACCCTGTTCGGCTACATCGACGAGGCGCGCGTCGAGCACCTCCTCGGCATGGCGGCCGCCTCCGGCGCCCGGCTGGTGCGCGTGTGGGGCGGCGGCCTGATCGAGTCCGAGCACTTCTACGCCACCTGCGACCGGCTCGGCCTGCTGGTGTGGCAGGAGTTCTCGCAGTCGAGCTCCGGGATGCAGAGCGCCCCCAGCACCGACCCGGCGTTCGTCGCGCTGATGCGGGCGGAGGCGGAGGCGATCATCCCGACGCGCGTGCACCATCCCTCCCTGCTGCTGTGGGGCGGGGGCAACGAGCTCGACGAGGGCGGCGTCCCGCTCTCCGACGACCGGTCGCCGGTGCTCGCGGCGCTCGCGGCGGAGGTCCACCGGCTCGACCCGGGGCGCGCCTGGCTGCCGACGTCGCCCACCGGCCCGGAGTTCCACAACCGGCTCGACCGCATCCAGGAGAACCCCGACGGCCAGCACGATGTGCACGGTCCGTGGGAGCACCAGGGACTCGTGGGCCAGTACACGCTCGCGAACGCCGGGACGAGCCTCGCCCACACCGAGTTCGGCGTCGAGGGGATGACCAACCTGCGCTCGCTCGAAGCGCTCATCCCGGAGCCGGAGCGCTGGCCCGCCGACCGCAGCAACGCCGTCTACCGCCACCTGGGCGAGTGGTGGAACAACGCCGATCAGGTCGCCGAGCTGTTCGGCGGCCGGGCGGACACGCTGGAGCGGCTCAACCGCGCCTCGCAGCTGCTCCAGGCGACCGGGCTGCAGTACGCGGTGGAGGCGGACCGGCGCCGCGCGCCGCGGTGCAGCATAGTGCTGCCGTGGCAGCTGAACGAGAGCTACCCGAACGCCTGGTGCACCGCCGCGGTCGACTTCCGCGGCGACCCGAAGCCTGCGTTCTTCGCCGTGGCGCGCGCCTTCGGGCGGCGCCGCGCCACGCTCCGCGTGACCCGGGCGGTGTGGGGCGGCGAGGCGGAGGCGTCGGCCGAGGTGTGGCTCTGGGCGGAGGATGCAGTGGCCGCGGGAACGACGGTGACCGTGCGGGCGCGCGGCATCGACGGGAGCGTGCTCGCCGAGCGCGCGATCGCGGCCGGACCGGTCGCGGACCCGGCGCCGGTCGGGAGCCTGGCCGTCCCGGTCGCCGCGCTGCCGGAGGTCTTCCTCTGGGAGGCGGAGTGGAGCGACGCCGCCGGCACGATCGACCGGGAGCGGATGCTCGCCACGACCACGGCCGACTTCGCGGCGCTGTTCGACGTGCCGGCGCCGTCGCTGGCTGTGGCGCGCGAGCCCGACGGAGCCGTGCGGGTGCGGAACGACGGGCCGGTCGCGGCGCTGGCGGTGCGGCTGGTCGACCCGCGTCCGGTCGACTCGCGTCCGGTCGACCCGCGTCCGGCCGACCCGCGGCCAGCCGACCCGCGTCCGGTCGACCCGCGCCCGGTCGACCCGCGGCCAACCGACCCGCGTCCGGCCGCAGGCGGTGCACCACTGACGGTGGGCGGGGACCCGCGACCGCTGCTGCCTGGGGAGGAGCGCATCCTGTCCTCCACCCCCGGGAGGGCGGTGCGCGTGGAGGCGTGGAATGCGTCGCCGGCCGACCTGGCCGCCTGAGCCGATCCAGGCGGCACACCGAACATGTTCACGGTCCGTTCAGAACCAGGTGGTGTGATAGCACCGTGAAGACGCGAATCGCGGAGTACCCGCGGCCGGACCACTTCCTTCTCCACATCAGCGACACGCATCTGCTGGCGGGAGGCGAACGGCTCTACGGCACCGTCGACAGCGAGCAGCACCTGCGCGCCCTCCTGCAGGAGGTGGAGGCGTCGGGCGGCAGGCCCGAGGCGATCGTCTTCACCGGCGACCTCGCCGACCGCGGCCAGCCTGACGCGTACGCGCGGCTGCGCTCGCTCGTCGAGCCGGCGGCGGAGCGGATGGGCGCGCGCATCATCTGGGTGATGGGCAACCACGACGACCGGGCGTCGTTCCGGCAGGGGCTGCGCGACGAGCTCGGCGATATGTCGCCCATCGACGACGTGTACTGGATCGGCGGCCTGCGCGTGATCGTGCTCGACAGCACCGTGCCGGGCCACCACTACGGCGACGTGAGCGAGTCGCAGCTGGACTGGCTGGCCGCCGAGCTGGCGAGCGCGGCGCCGGAGGGCACCATCCTGGCCATGCACCACCCGCCCGTGCCGAGCGTGCTCGACCTCGCGGTGTCGGTGGAGCTGCGCGACCAGTCGCAGCTGCGCGAGGTGCTGGAGGGCAGCGACGTGCGCAGCATCCTCGCCGGGCATCTGCACTACTCGTCGACGGCGACGTTCGCGGGCATCCCGGTGTCGGTGGCGTCCGC
>Ga0209563_100381_pt1 | contig 16054 bp, 14 predicted proteins | sample AraplaCvi_mMF_r2_FD_184271 | JGI IMG/M metagenome (GOLD analysis project Ga0209563, IMG submission 184271) | Arabidopsis root microbial communities from North Carolina, USA - plate scrape CL_Cvi_mMF_r2 (SPAdes) (version 2) | ecosystem: Host-associated > Plants > Roots > Endosphere | place: USA... | reverse complement strand
GACGACGAAGTACGTGTCGGAGACGTGGAAGTCGAGCGGCGGCGACGCCAGGATGACACCGGTCAGACCACCGAAGGTGAAGGTGATCAGGAAGCCGATCGACCACAGCATCGGCGACTCGAACGTCAGCGAGCCGCGCCACATGGTGCCGATCCAGTTGAAGATCTTCACACCGGTCGGGACGGCGATGAGCATCGTCATCAGCGAGAACCACGGCAGCAGCACCGAGCCGGTCACGTACATGTGGTGCGCCCACACCGTGACGGACAGCGCCGCGATCGCGATCGTCGCGTACACCAGCGTCTTGTACCCGAAGATCGGCTTCCGGCTGAACACCGGGAAGATCTCCGACACGATGCCGAAGAACGGCAGCGCGATGATGTACACCTCCGGATGCCCGAAGAACCAGAACAGGTGCTGCCAGAGCAGCGCTCCCCCGTTGGCGGCGTCGTAGATGTGCGCGTCGAACACGCGGTCGGCGGCGAGGGCGAACATCGCGGCGGCGAGCACCGGGAAGGCCATGAGCACGAGGATCGACGTCACCAGGGTGTTCCAGGTGAAGATCGGCATGCGGAACATGGTCATGCCCGGGGCGCGCATGGTGATGATCGTGGTGATGAAGTTCACCGCGCCGAGGATGGTGCCGAAGCCGGAGAGGCCGAGGCCGAGCACCCAGAGATTGCCGCCGATCCCTGGCGAGAAGGTCGTACTCGATAGCGGCGCATAGGCGAACCAGCCGAACGACGCCGCACCCTGCGGGGTGAGGAAGCCGGCGACCGCGATCAGCGAGCCGAACGAGTAGAACCAGTACGCGAGGGCGTTCAGTCGCGGGAAGGCGACATCCGGCGCACCGATCTGCAGCGGCATCAGCACGTTGGCGAAGCCCGCGAAGAGCGGCGTCGCGAACATGAGCAGCATGATCGTGCCGTGCATGGTGAAGAGCTGGTTGTACTGCTCCTTGGTCTGCACGACCTGCAGGCCCGGCTCGAACAGCTGGGCGCGGATGATGAGGGCCATCACGCCGCCGATGAGGAAGTACACGAACGACGAGACCAGGTACATGTACCCGATGGTCTTGTGGTCCGTCGACGTGATGTAGTTCACGAGGATGTTGCCCTTGCGCTCCGCACCGTTCCTGGTGAGGAGCGTGGGCGCGGGCCGGGGAGCGGTGGTGGCTCCCGGTGCCGGTGCAGTCGTCGTCATCTGTTGCGTCCTACTCGTTGCCCTGGCCGCCCGCGGGGGCGCCCGTTCCTGGCAGGTTCTGATTGCGGTCGTACTCGGAGCCGAGCTGGCCCTCGTAACCCTGTTCGCGCAGGCTCTTGATGTGCGCGTCGTACTCCGACTGCGGGACGATCTTCACGTTGAAGAGCATCGCCGAGTGGTACTCGCCGCACAGCTCGGCGCACTTGCCGACGAAGGTCCCGGTGCGGTCGGTGGTCTCGAAGTACATGTAGTTGGTCTTGCCCGGGATGACGTCCTTCTTGTAGAGCATCGCGGGGACCCAGAACGAGTGGATCACGTCGCGCGAGTCGAGCTGGATCGTGATCTTCTTGTTCTCGGGCAGGTACAGGGTCGGGATCTTGCCCTCCTGGACCGAGCCGGGGGTGGCGCTGTTGTCGTCGGGCTGCACCTGCACGCCCGGGTCGTAGACGTTGTCGCTCACGTAGTTGAAGTCCCACGCCCACTGCTTGGCGTAGACCTGGATCTTGAGGTCCGGGTTCGCGTACGGCTTCTCGATGGCCGCCTGGTCGCGGGCGGTGAAGGCGAAGAAGCCGAGCACCAGGATGAGCGGGACGATCGTGTAGAAGATCTCGATCGGCATGTTGTAGCGCAGCTGCACGGGGAGGCCGGTCTGGCCCTTGCGCCGGCGGTAGACGATGACCGCCCAGAGGGTGAGGCCCCAGACGACGATGCCGACGATGAGCAGGACGATCCAGCTGGTCACCCAGAGCCCGCTGATGCGCTCGGTGTGGTTCGTGACGGGCGGCTCGCCCTCTACGAAGCCCGGGAGGAATCCGTGCAGCTGAGCCTGCGTGCAGCCCGCAAGGACCGCGACCAGGGCCGCGGCGATCGGGATGGCAGCCCATCGGAGACGGCGATTGTGACGCACCGGTGACCTTTCGAGTGACTACGAGGACAGTTCACATGAAACTGTATGTGGCTGTCTCTACCCTACTCCGACCGACACCCTGATCCGAACAACAGGACCGCCCGGGAACGACGAAGGGCCGCCCTTTCCAGGACGGCCCTTCGTACTTCCGAGTGCTGCTGAGCGCTCAGTGGAACGAGTCCCCGCACGCGCACGAACCGGTGGCGTTTGGGTTGTCGATCGTGAAGCCCTGCTTCTGGATCGTGTCCTCGAAGTCGATCGTCGCACCGTCGAGGTACGGGACGCTCATCTTGTCGACGATGACCTCCACCCCGTCGAAGTCGACGGTCGCGTCCCCGTCGAGCATGCGCTCGTCGAAGTACAGCTGGTAGATCAGACCGGAGCATCCGCCGGGCTGGACGGCGACGCGCAGACGCAGGTCGTCGCGGCCCTCCTGCTCGAGCAGGCTCTTGACCTTCGACGCCGCGGTGTCGGTCAGCCCGACTCCGTGGGCCTTGGTCGCGGTCAGCGTTGTGTCGGTCATGGGACTCCTCACCACTGGTGTTTCGGAACGGTGGAACCAAATCTGCGTCGATTGTACGTCGCAGAAGTGGGAATGTGTTCAGGAAGCCTCGCGCGCGTTCAGACGCGCGAGCAGGAGCGCCTCGGCGAGCACCGCGCGCTTGAAGACGCCGAGGTGCAGCGACTCGTTCGGGCTGTGCGCGCGCGTGTCGGGGTCCTCCACGCCCGTGACGAGGATCTGCGCCGCCGGGAAGTCGCGGACGAGGTCGGCGATGAACGGGATGGACCCGCCGATGCCGGTCTCCACCGCCTCCTTCCCCCAGGCGTCGGTCATGGCGCGCTTCGCCTCGGTCGCCACCCATCCGGCGGTGTCGACCAGGAAGGGGTCGCCGAGGTCGACGTCGTCGATCGCGATGTGGGCGCCGAACGGCGCGTGCGCGCGCAGGTGCCGCTCCAGCGCCTCGTACGCCTCGCGCGCCGGCTGGCCGGGCGCGATCCGCGCACTGATCCGCACCGCGACGCTCGGGAGGAGCGTGTTGGAGGCGTTCGCCACGCTGGGCGCGTCGATCCCCGTCACGGTGATGGTCGGCTGCGACCACATCCGGGACAGGATGGGGCCGGAGCCGATGCTCGTCACGCCCGGCAGGAAGGCGGCGTCGTGCGCGAGCTCCTCCTCGCTGAACGCGGGAGGCTCCGCCGCGGCGGCGTAGGCGCTCAGACCCTCGACGGCCACCGATCCGTCGTCGGCGTGGAGGGTCGCGAGGAGCTTCACCAGGGCGAGCATGGCATCCGGCGCCGCGCCGCCGTACATGCCCGAGTGGGAGGCGTGCTCGAGCGTGGAGACGGTGAGCTTGAACGTCACGTTGCCGCGCAGCGACACGGTGAGGGCCGGCGTGTCCACATCGACGTTGTCGGAGTCGGCGACGATGATCACGTCCGCCGCGAGGGCGTCCTTGTTCTGCTCCAGGAAGTTCGCGAAGGAGCGCGACCCGAACTCCTCCTCGCCCTCGATGAACACGGCGATCCCCAGGTCGAGGTCGTCGCCGAAGACCTCCTTCAGCGCACGCACGGTCGCGACGTGGCTCATCACGCCGGCCTTGTCGTCGGCCGCACCGCGGCCGTACAGCCGGTCGCCGCGCACGGTCGGCTCGAACGGAGGGGTCTCCCAGTTCGCCTCGTCGCCTTCCGGCTGCACGTCGTGGTGCGCGTACAGCAGCACGGTCGGCCGCCCGTTGCGGGCCGGCCGGGTGGCGAGCACGGCCGGCTGGCCGAGCGTCTCCCCCTCGATCGGCGCCTGCTTGACCTCGACGCGCTCGAACATCCCGGTGTCGGTGAGCAGCGCGGCGACCGCGTCGGCGCTGCGGCGCACGTTCGCCAGGTCGAAGGCCGACCACGACACCGACGGGATGCGGACGAGCTGCGAGAGGTCGGCGATCGCCGACGGGAGGCCCGACTCGACCGCCGCCCTCACCTCCTGTTCTGCGCGGTCACCGGTGGAGGGCGACGCCGCGCCGGTCGCAGGCGGAACAGGGGTCTGCTGGCTGTCTGTCATGCGGGTAATCTTAAGCGGACCCCACAAACCGAAGGCGCGAAGTTGGCAAAGCGACAGAACCCGGCCGAGGCGGAGACGCCCGCGGTCGAGACCCCAGAAGAGACCGCGGCGCGGCTGAAGCAGGGCAAGGGCGTCCCCACGCCCAGCCGTCGCGAGCAGGAGGCTGCCCGCAAGCGCCCTCTGGTGCCGACCGACCGCAAGGAGGCGGCCCGCGCCGCCCGCGCGAAGCAGGCCGAGGCGCGCGAGAAGGCGCGCATCGGCATGGCGGCCGGCGACGACCGCTACCTCACCGCCCGCGACCGCGGACCGCAGCGCCGGTACGTGCGCGACTACGTCGACGCGCGGTTCTCGATCGGCGAGTTCCTGATCCCGGTCATGCTGCTCGTGATCGTGCTCACGTTCCTGCCGTGGCCGGCGATGCAGGTCTACGGCCTGTTCGCCCTGTGGGGCTTCTTCGCCGTCGCCGTGATCGACTGCGTGATCCTGGGCTTCATCGTCCAGCGGCGCATCGGCGACAAGTTCGGCAAGACGAAGGTGGAGCGCGGCCTGCGTTGGTACGCCGCCATGCGCGCCCTGCAGCTGCGGCTCATGCGCCTCCCCAAGCCGCAGGTCAAGCGCGGCCAGTACCCGAGCTGACGTGGCGATCGTCGCGGCGGCGGACGGCTCCGCCCTCGGTAACCCCGGCCCGGCCGGCTGGGCCTGGTACGTGGACGACGACCACTGGTCGGCGGGCGGGTGGCCGCACGGCACCAACAACCAGGGCGAGCTCATGGCCGTCATCGACCTCCTGGAGGCGACGGCGCACCTGGGCGAAGACCTGCACATCTTCTGCGACAGCCAGTACGTCATCAATGCGGTGACGAAGTGGATGCCCGGCTGGAAGCGCAAAGGCTGGCGCAAGGCCGACGGCTCCCCCGTGCTGAACCGCGAGCTGCTGGAACGGCTCGACCGCGCGCTCACCGGGCGCCGCTACCGGTTCGAGTGGGTCAAGGGGCACGCCGGGCACGAGCTGAACGAAGCGGCGGATCAGCGCGCACGCGCCGTGGCGACGGCCTACCAGAACGGCGACGCGATCCCGATCGGGCCGGGGTGGGGCGGAAGCGCGCCCGAGGTCGCGGCGGAAGGTGAGGTCGCGGAGGTCGCTGTGGAGGCCGCCGTGCCCCCGGCCGACGCGCCGATCGCGGCCGAGACGCTCGAATTCGACCTGTTCGACGGCATCCCGCCGGAGGAGTCCGACGAGGAGGCCATCGCGCGCCTGGAGCGGGAGCTGCTGGAGCCGGCCGTGCGTTCCGACGCGTCGCGCCTGGCCGAACTGCTGCATCCGTCCTTCGTCGAGATCGGCCGCTCCGGCCGGCTGTGGGGCCGGGATGCGCTCGTCTCCGAGCTCGCGGACGACGAGCCGCTCGCCGCCGACCTGGAGGTGCTCGCGGTGGACCGCGTCGCGCCGGAGACGCTGCTGCTCACCGCGCGCACCACGGACGCTCGCGGGGCGACGCTGCGCAGCTCGCTCTGGGTGCGCAGCTCAGGCCGCTGGCGTCTGCGCTTCCACCAGGGGACGCCGGAGGCGTAGCAGCCCGCGGTTGACCTGGCGCGCCCACAGCGGGCCGCGGTAGAGGAAGGCCGTGTAGCCCTGCACCAGGGTCGCGCCCGCATCCAGCCGCTCCTGCACGTCTTCGGCCGTCTCGACGCCGCCGACGGAGATCACGCACAGCTCCGGCGGGACGACCGCGCGGATGAGGCGGAGCACTTCGAGCGACCGTGCGGCGAGCGGGGCGCCGCTGAGGCCGCCGGCTCCTGCCGCCTCCACGACGGCCGGGTCGGTGACCAGGCCCTCGCGGGAGATCGTGGTGTTGGTGGCGATGATGCCGGCGAGCCCCAGCTCGACCGCAAGGCGCGCGATGCGCTCGACCTGCTCGTCGGTGAGGTCGGGGGCGATCTTCACCAGCAGCGGGGTCTCCCCCGCGACCTCCTTCACCGCCGTGAGCAGCGGGCTCAGCAGTTCGAGTTCCTGAAGACCGCGGAGTCCCGGCGTGTTCGGCGAGCTGACGTTCACGACGAGGTAGTCCGCGACCGGGGCGAGCGCGCGGGCGCTGGTCAGGTAGTCGGCGGTGGCGTCCTCGACCGCGACAACGCGCGACTTGCCGATGTTGACGCCCAGCACGGGACGGCGCCGGGCGCGTCGCACGCGCAGCAGGCGGTTGGCCGCGGACTCGGCACCATGGTTGTTGAAGCCCATCCGGTTGATGACCGCGCGGTCCGGGATGAGACGGAACAGCCGGGGCTTGTCGTTGCCCGGCTGCGGGCGCGCGGTGATGGTGCCCACCTCCACGTGGCCGAAGCCGAGCGCGCCCAGCCCGAGCACCGCCTCCCCGTCCTTGTCGAAGCCGGCGGCGACGCCGAACGGCGAGTCGAACCGCAGGCCGAGCGCCTCCACCGCCAGCGACGGGTCGGGCGCGGTGATACGGCGGGCGACCCCGCCGAGCCCGACGGACGGGAGGGCGCGGATCACCAGGAAGGCGAGGTGATGGGCCCGCTCGGGGTCGAGCCGGGACAGGACGAGGTCGAAGAGTGCGCGATACATGCCGATCTGAGAATATCGGCTATTCGACCTCGACTGGTTCCGCGCGGTGGAGCTCAGGGCAGCGCGAAGCGGTGCGCGACCCCAGCGCCGAGGGAGCCTGCGACCGAGGTTCAAGAGCCGGCGCCGGCAGGCTCCGCATGCGCGAGGCGCAGCGAGCGGATGGCCTCCTCGAAGTCGTCGAGGGAGTCGAAGCCCTGGTAGACGCTCGCGAAGCGCAGGTAGGCGACCTCGTCGAGCTCGCGCAGTTCGGGCAGGATGGCCAGCCCGATGTCGTTCGCCTCGATCTGGGAGGCACCGGTCGACCGGATCGTCTCCTCCACCTTCTGCGCCAGCACCGCCAGGTCGGAGTCGGTGACCGGTCGACCCTGGCAGGCCTTGCGCACGCCGAGCATGATCTTCTCGCGGCTGAACGGCTCCGCGACGCCGCTGCGCTTGATCACGCTGAGGCTGGCCGTCTCGGTGGTCGAGAAACGCCGGCCGCACTCGGGGCACTGCCGGCGCCGCCGGATGGACAGGCCGTCGTCGCTCGTCCGGGAGTCGATGACGCGGGAGTCCGGGTGGCGGCAGAAGGGGCAGAACATGGGGGGATTCTATCGCTCAGCGGGTGCGGAACCGCTGGGTGACCGCTTCGCCGTGGGCGGGCAGGTCCTCGGCGGTGGACAGGGCCACGATCCGGTCGGCGACCTCGCTCAGCGCGTCGCGGTCGTATCGGACGACCTGCTGCGGGCGCAGGAACGAGTACGCGCCGAGGCCCGGCGAGAACCGCGCCTGACCGCCGGTGGGCAGCACGTGGTTCGACCCCGCCAGGTAGTCGCCGAGGCTGACCGGCGAGGTGGGGCCGACGAAGATGGCGCCGGCGTTGTGGATGGACGCGAGCAGCGCATCCGGGTCCGCCGTCTGCAGTTCGAGGTGCTCGGGGCCGTAGGCGTTGCTGAACGCGGCGGCGGCGGCGAGATCGTCGACCAGCACGACGGCCGACTGCGGTCCGCCCAGGGCCGTGCGGACGCGCTCGGCGTGCTTCGTCGCGTCGGCCAGCCGGCCGAGCTCGGCGACGACCCGGTCGGCGAAGTCGGGGCTGTCGGTCACGAGCAGCGACGCCGCGGCCTCGTCGTGCTCAGCCTGGCTGACCAGGTCGGCGGCGACGTAGCCCGCGTCCGCCGCGTCGTCGGCGATCACGAGGATCTCGGTCGTCCCGGCCTCCGAGTCGATCCCGGTCTGACCGCGCACGACGCGCTTCGCCGCGGCGACGTAGATGTTGCCGGGGCCGGTGATCACCTGTACGGGCTCCAGGCCCAGCTCCTCGACGCCGTACGCCAGGGCGCCGATCGCACCGGCGCCCCCCATCGCGTACACCTCGTCGATGCCCAGCAGGCCGGCGGCGCCCAGGATGGTCGGGTGCACGCGGCCGCCGAACTCCCGCTGCGGCGGGCTCACCAGGGCGACGGAGGCGACCCCGGCGACCTGCGCGGGCACCGCGTTCATCACGACGCTCGACGGGTAGACGGCCTTGCCGCCCGGGACGTACAGGCCCGCGCGCTCGACCGGCTCCCAGCGCTGCACGATGCTCGCGCCCGGCCGGATCACGGTCTCGGCGGACGGCGGCACCTGTGCGGCGGTGGCCTGGCGGACGCGCGCGATCGCCTCCTCCAGAGCCTCCCGCACGTCGTCCGGCAGCGCCGCCACGGCGGCGTCGATCTCCTCCTGCGGGACCCGCAGCGACGCGGGTGCCCCGCCGTCGAAGCGCTCGGCCTGCTCGCGGAGGGCGTCCACGCCCCGCTCCCGCACGTCGGCGATGAGGTCGGCGGCGACGGACATGGCGACCTGCACATCCACGACGGGACGGGGCACGAGGCGCTGGAAAGCGGCGCGAGTAGGCTGGACACCTCGGAGATCGATGGTCTGGATCATGGCCTGTCCAGCCTACCGACAAGGAATGCCCGCCCCGCCCCCGAACGTTGAAGACGACATATGAACAGCGCAGCTCCCGACCCCACCGACGGCGCCGTCACCGACGCGACACCCGACCTCGCGGCCTTCCGGCAGACCTTCCGCCGTCACGCGGCGGGCGTCGCCATCGTCACCGCGCAGCACCCGGACGGCACACCGGTCGGCTTCACCGCGACCTCGCTCGCCTCCCTCGCGGCCGTTCCGCCGCTCGCGACGTTCAACATGGCGCTGTCCGCGTCGAGCTGGCCGGCGATCGCGGAGACCGACCGCGTCGTCATCCACACGTTGGGCGTGCGCAACCGCGGGGTCGCGCAGATCTTGTCGGGCGACAACCAGCAGCGCTTCCTCGGCGACCACTGGTACCGCGGGCCGCACGGACTGCCCGTCATCAAGGACACCACGGCGTGGATGGTCGGCCGCATCATCGAGCGCACGCTGGTGCACAACAGCGCCGTCGTCATCGTGCAGATCGAGGAGGGCGCCCTCGGCGAGGACGACGCCCCGCTCGTCTACCACGAGCGCACCTACTGGCGCCCCGGCACCGCCGTCTGACCCTCCGCTGAGGTGCTCGCAGTTGCACCCGGACACGGCGTGTCGGGTGCGACTGCGAGCACCTCAGCGGTCTTAGACCAGGCAGTTGGGGCCTAGGAGGCCTTTGAGTTCGCCGTAGAGGTCGGCGGAGACTTTGACGGGTTTGGGGACCTCGAAGACGCGCGCGACCTGGCCCTTCACGAGCCGGAGGCGCACCTCGCTCTCGCCGGGGTGGCGGGCGAGCACCTCGGCGAGGGAGGACACCGTGTCGGTGGTCGCGCGCTGGTCCGGCATCGTGATCATAAGGGTCCCGATGTCGTCCGCCTGCCCGAGGTCCGGCGTCATGAGCGAGAACGCGTGCAGGTTCATGCCGTCATCGCGCAGGCTGACCCGGCCGCGCACGACGACGATGGAATCGCCCTGGAGCGCGTGCGAGTACTCCTGGTACGCCTTGCCCATGAACATCACGGTCAGCTCGCCGCCGAAATCCTCGACCTGGATCATGCCGTACTGGTTGCCCGAGGCCTTCGCCACGCGGTGCTGCACGCTCGTCACGAGGCCCGCGATGGTCACGGTCTCGCCGTCCTGGATGTTCTCCGACCCGACGAGTTCGGCGATGCCCGTGCTCGCCAGCTTCGCCAGCTGCAGTTCGAGCCCGGCAAGCGGATGGTCGGAGACGTAGAGGCCGAGCATCTCGCGCTCGAACGCGAGCTTGTCGCGCTTGGCCCACTCCGGCCGCTGCGGGATGTGGTGCTGGGTCTGCGCCACCTCGTCCGCGCCCCACAGGCTGTCGAAGTCGAAGCCGACGTCGCCGTTGGCCTCGTTGCGCTTGATCTTGACCGCCGACTCCACCGCATCCTCGTGCACCTCGACGAGCGCGCGGCGGGTGTGGCCGAGCGAGTCGAAGGCGCCCGCCTTGATGAGCGACTCAACGGTGCGCTTGTTGGCGGCGTGGATCGGCACCTTGTTGAGGAAGTCGTGGAACGACTCGAACCGGCCCTTGCTCTCGCGGGCCTCGCGTACGCCCTCGACGACGTTCGCGCCGACGTTGCGCACCGCGCCCATGCCGAAACGGATGTCCTCGCCGACCGCGGCGAAGTACAGGTTCGACTCGTTGACGTCCGGCGGCAGCACCTTGATGCCCATCCGGCGGCACTCGTTGAGGTAGAGCGCCATCTTGTCCTTGGAGTCGCCGACGCTCGTCAGCAGCGCCGCCATGTACTCCGCGGGGTAGTGCGCCTTGAGGTAGGCGGTCCAGTAGGAGATGACGCCGTAGGCGGCCGAGTGCGCTTTGTTGAACGCGTAGTCGGAGAACGGGAGCAGGATCTCCCACAGCTTGTTGACCGCGTCCATCGAGTAGCCGTTATCGGTCATGCCCTGCGAGAAGCCCGCGAACTGCTTGTCCAGCTCCGACTTCTTCTTCTTGCCCATCGCGCGGCGCAGGATGTCTGCTTGACCGAGCGAGAAGCCGGCGACCTTCTGCGCGATCGCCATCACCTGCTCCTGGTAGATGATGAGGCCGTAGCTGGTCGACAGGATGTCTTCGAGCGGCTCCGCGAGCTCCGGGTGGATGGGCGTGATCGCCTGCTGGCCGTTCTTGCGCAGCGCGTAGTTGGTGTGCGAGTTGGCCCCCATCGGCCCCGGGCGGTACAGCGCGATGAGTGCCGAGATGTCCTCGAAGTTGTCCGGCTTCATCAGCCGCAGCAGCGAGCGCATCGGGCCGCCGTCGAGCTGGAACACGCCGAGCGTGTCGCCGCGGGACAGCAGGTCGTAGGCGCCGCGGTCGTCGAGCGCCAGGTCTTCGAGCACCAGCTCCTCGCCGCGGTTGTCGCGGATGTTGTCGAGGGCGTCGTTGATGATGGTGAGGTTGCGGAGCCCCAGAAAGTCCATCTTGATGAGGCCGAGGGACTCGCACGCCGGGTAGTCGAACTGCGTGACGATCTGGCCGTCCTGCTCCCGCTTCATGATCGGGATGACGTCGATCAGCGGGTCGGACGACATGATCACGCCGGCCGCGTGCACGCCCCACTGGCGCTTCAGGTTCTCCAGGCCCAGGGCCGTGTCGAACACCGTCTTCGCCTCGGGGTCGGACTCGACCACGGCGCGGATGTCGACCGCCTCCTTGTAGCGGGGGTGGTCCTTATCGAAGATGCCGGTGAGCGGGATGTCCTTGCCCATGACGGGCGGCGGCATCGCCTTGGTCAGCTTCTCGCCCATCGAGAACGGGAAGCCGAGCACGCGGCCCGAGTCCTTCAGCGCCTGCTTGGCCTTGATGGTGCCGTACGTGACGATCTGCGCGACGCGCTCCGAGCCGTACTTCTCGGTCACGTACTTGATGACCTCGCCACGGCGGCGGTCGTCGAAGTCGACGTCGAAGTCGGGCATGGAGACGCGGTCGGGGTTGAGGAAGCGCTCGAAGATGAGGCCGTGCTGCAGCGGGTCGAGGTCGGTGATCCGCATCGCGTACGCGGCCATCGAGCCGGCGCCGGAACCACGTCCCGGGCCGACGCGGATGCCGTTGCGCTTCGACCAGTTGATGAAGTCGGCGACGACGAGGAAGTAGCCCGGGAAGCCCATCTGCGAGATGACGCCGATCTCGTAGTCGGCCTGCTTGCGCACCTCCGGGGTGATGCCGTTCGGGTAGCGCTGCTCGAGGCCCTTCTCGACCTCCTTGACGAACCACGTCTGCTCGGTCTCGCCCTCCGGCACCGGGAAGCGCGGCATGTAGTTGGCGGCGGTGTCGAACCGCACATCGCAGCGCTCGGCGATCGCGAGGGTGTTGTCGCACGCGTCGGGGTGGTCGCGGAACAGCTGCCGCATCTGCTCCGGAGTCTTGAGGTAGAACTCGTCGGCGTCGAACTTGAAGCGGTTGGGGTCGTCGAGCGTCGACCCGGACTGCACGCACAGCAGCGCCGCGTGGCTCTTGGCGTCCTCCGCGTGGGTGTAGTGGAGGTCGTTGGTCGCCACGAGCGGCAGGCCGAGGTCTTTGGCGAGCCGGATGAGGTCGGACATGATGCGGCGCTCGATGCCCAGGCCGTGGTCCATGATCTCGGCGAAGAAGTTCTCGCGGCCGAAGATGTCGCGGAACTCGGCCGCCGCCTCCCGAGCCGCCTCGTACTGCCCCAGGCGGAGGCGGGTCTGCACCTCACCGGACGGGCAGCCGGTGGTGGCGATGATGCCCTTCGAGTACCGGCTGAGCAGCTCGCGGTCCATGCGCGGCTTGAAGTAGTAGCCCTCCATCGACGCGTACGACGACAGCCGGAACAGGTTGTGCATGCCCTCGGTCGTCGCCGCGAACATCGTCATGTGCGTGTACGCGCCGGAGCCCGACACGTCGTCGCCGCCGCCGTCTCCCCAGCGGATGCGGGTCTTGTCGGTGCGGTGCGTGCCCGGCGTGAGGTACGCCTCCGTGCCGATGATCGGCTTGATGCCCGCATCGGTCGCGGTGCGCCAGAAGTCGAACGCGCCGAACATGTTGCCGTGGTCGGTGATCGCGACGCCGGGCATTCCCTGCGCGGCCGCGGCCTCGATGAGCGGCTTGACGCGCGCCGCTCCGTCGAGCATCGAGTACTCGCTGTGGACGTGGAGGTGGACGAAGGAGTCGCTCATGACCCCTTCAGCCTAAACGCCTCGTCTGACTTTTAAGACGATCCGCGGAGCACGTCCAGGGCGTGTTGCAGGTCCTCCGGGTAGGTGGTCGTGAAGGTCACCCACTCCCCCGTCGCCGGATGCTCGAAGGCGAGCTGGACGGCGTGCAGCCACTGGCGCGTGAGGCCCAGCTTCGCGCTCAGGACGGGGTCGGCCCCGTACATCGCGTCGCCGACGCAGGGGTGCCGCTGCGCGGCCATGTGCACGCGGATCTGGTGGGTGCGGCCGGTCTCCAGGTGGATCTCCAGCAGGCTCGCCGACGGGAACGCCTCGATGGTCTCGTAGTGCGTGACCGAGGGCTTGCCGCCGGCGACGACCGCGAACTTCCAGTCGGAGCGCGGGTGCCGCCCGATGGGGGCGTCGATCGTGCCGGTGAGCGGGTCGGGGTGGCCCTGGACGACCGCGTGGTAGATCTTCTCGACCGTGCGGTCGTGGAAGGCGCGCTTGAGCGCGGTGTAGGCCCGCTCCGACTTGGCCACGACCATGAGGCCGCTCGTGCCGGCGTCGAGCCGATGCACGATGCCCGCGCGCTCTGCGGCGCCGGAGGTCGAGATCCGGAACCCCGCCGCGGCGAGGGCGCCGAGCACGGTCGGACCCTCCCAGCCGACGGAGGGATGCGCGGCGACGCCGACGGGCTTGTCGATCACCACGATGTCGTCATCGTCGTGGACGACGGTCAGCTCGGGCACGGCGATCGGGACGATCTCGACGTCCGACTTCGGCTGCCAGGTGACCTCCAGCCACGAGCCGGCGCTCAGGCGGTCGGACTTGCCCGCCTCGCGGCCGTCGACCGTCACCCCGCCTGCCTCGGCGATCTCGGCGGCGAAGCTGCGCGAGAAGCCGAGCAGCTTGGCCAGGCCGGCGTCGACGCGCGAACCCTCGAGCCCGTCCGGGATGGGGAAGCTGCGCGACTCCATCTAACTCTTCGGCTCGTCGTGACGGTCGGGAGCGGGATCGACGGGAGCATCCGCGGGCGGCTCGGCCGCAGGCGCAACAGCCTCCGGCTCGCCGTCCGGCTGCGCGCCGCCGTCCGCGTCGTCGTCGTGCGTGTGCCGCCCGTCCAGCCCGACACCGCGCAGGGTCAGGATGAGGAACAGCGCCATGCTCGACACGATCGCCACATCGGCCAGGTTGAAGATGGCCGGAAGCAGCGGGATCTGCAGGAAGTCGACGACATGGCCGACACCGAATCCGGGCTCCCGGAACAGGCGGTCGGTCAGGTTGCCGAGGAGGCCGCCCAGCAGCAGCCCGAACAGCACGGCCCAGGCGGTGGAGCGGATGCGCGGCGCGTACCAGATGACGAAGCCGAGCACGCCCACGCCGACGATGGAGAAGATCCACGTCGAACCGCTGCCGATGGAGAAGGCGGCGCCCGCGTTCTTCACGAAGTGGAACTGGAGCAGCTGCCCGAGAACCTCGATCTGCTGGCCCTCGAAGAGGTTCGAGACGACAAGGACCTTGGCGACCTGGTCGACGAGGTACACGCAGAGCGCCACCACCGCCAGGATCGCCAAGGCCTTGACGCTGACCTTGGGCCGGGAGGGACTAGCCTCCAAAGCCGGGGAAGACCGGGGGCTGGCCCTGGTTGCTCGAGTCGTCGGAACCGCCGGCGGAGACCGGAGCGGGGACGCCGCCGCCCGCGTTCACGGGTGCCGCGGAGCGCGGCGCGGAGCCGCCGCCCTGCACCGGTGCGTCGAGGTCGCGCAGCTGGCTCTCGATGTACGACTTGAGGCCCTTGCGGTAGTCGCGCTCGAACGTGCGCAGCTCATCGATGCGCCGCTCGATGGTGCTGCGCTCCTGGTCGAGCGCGCTGATCTGGGCGCGCTGCTTCGACTCGGCCTCCGCCACGATGCGGGCGGCGGTGGCGTGACCCTCGGCGATGAGCTGGTCGCGCTTCTCGACGCCCTCGCGAACGTGCTCCTCGTGGAGGCGGCGCGCGAGCTGCAGGAGGTTGTTGGTGGCGTTGGGGTCGTTCGCGTCGTCGGCGGGCGCCTGGTACGACGGAGCGGCCTGCTGGGCCTGCTGCGCCTGCTCGGCCTGCTGCTTGGCGGCCGCGGCCTCCTGCTGCGCCTGGGCGAGGCGCTGCTTGAGCTCCTCGTTCTCGCGCTGGAGGCGCTGGGCCTCGCCGTTGTCGGCCTGCGCGGCGGGAGCGGCCGCGGGCGCACCCTGGCCGCCGCTGCGCTGCAGCTCGGCGATCCGCGAGTCGGCGGCGACGAGGCGCTGCTTGAGCTCCTCGTTCTCCTGGTTCAGGCGACGCAGCTCGACGACGACCTCGTCGAGGAAGTCGTCGACCTCGTCCTGGTCGTAGCCCTCGCGGAACTTCGTCGGCTGGAACCGCTTGTTGACTACATCTTCCGGAGTCAGCGCCATGGCAAGCCACCCTTAGATCGTGAAATTGGAACTGGAACGCGTTCAGTCAACGCTAGCAAAGCGGGAGACTCTCGCGCGATCCGGCGCACGGTCGGCGCGTCGGTCCCGACCACGATACAACGCGACGTCGTGCGGGAGCCGGAGCAACGCTCAGCGGAATCCCAGGGTCACGTACAAGCCGATGATGACGACCAGCATGGTGAGGCTCCAGCCGAAGTCGAAGGCCACCGGACCCATCGAGACCCGCGGGATGATGCGGCGGAAGAAGCGGATCGGCGGGTCGGTCACGACGTACGTCGACTCCGCGAGCACCAGCCCGAACCCCCGCGGACGCCACTGCCGGGCGAACACCCGCACCAGGTCCAGCACGAACCGCGCCCACAGCACGAAGAAGTAGATCAACAGGGCGTAATAGAGGACGGTCGCGAGGATCGAGACGATGAACACCCTCCCAGTATGGACGAAAGCGCACCGGCTCCCCTGAGAGGAGACCGGTGCGCTTTCGTGTGTCTGGGAGCGTCAGGCCTGGGCGAAGAAGGACGCGTCGACCTCGGCGTCCTGGCCGCCGTGCTCGCCCGAGACCACGACGTGGCTCGGCGACAGCAGGAACACCTTCGGGGTGACCCGCTCGATCTTGCCGTAGAGGCCCTGCGACAGGCCGCTGGCGAAGTCGATGAGGCGGCGCGCATCGCCCTCGCTCATCTGCGAGAGGTTGATGATGACCGGGATGCCCTCCCGGAACGACTCGGCGATCGCCTGGGCGTCGCGGTACTGGCGGGGGTGGACCGTGAGGATCTCGTTCATTTCCTGTACC
>Ga0209563_100380_pt1 | contig 16068 bp, 16 predicted proteins | sample AraplaCvi_mMF_r2_FD_184271 | JGI IMG/M metagenome (GOLD analysis project Ga0209563, IMG submission 184271) | Arabidopsis root microbial communities from North Carolina, USA - plate scrape CL_Cvi_mMF_r2 (SPAdes) (version 2) | ecosystem: Host-associated > Plants > Roots > Endosphere | place: USA... | reverse complement strand
CACGGGATGTGAGAATGGCCTCCCTGCGCTGGCATGACCCAGATCAGGTTCGACGGTCGAGACTTGGAGAAGTCTCCTCTCAGCCCGGCTCACCGGACTCCCGTGTTCGCACACAGTCTAGCCCGGCGCGCGGGCCGGGATGCTACTTCTTGAGCGCCTTGATGACCCGCGACCAGGCGTGCCCGGCCACCCACAGGAACGGGATGCCGACCGCGAGCAGCGTGATGATGTTGGGGCGGAAGCGCACGCCGGTCTCATCGGAGACGTACGCGCCGAACGGGACCGCCCAGCCGCCGCCACCACCGCCGCTGCCGCCCGGCGCATCCTCCCCGCCCTCGCCGCCCTCGCCGCCGCCGAAGCCGAACTGGACGGCGGCCACCGGCACGATGGTCGTCCCGTCGACGACGACCGGCTCGCCGTAGACCGACTTGATGCCGGAGGCGCTGAGCGTCTCCGCGAGCTTGAGCGTGATGTTGGTCATGCAGCCACGGTAGCGTGCGCGTGCCCCGGTGACCAGGCTCCTTCGGGCCGTCCGCCTCAGTCGCTGACGTACTTCGGGTTGCGGCCGTCGCGCTCCTCGTCGTCGGCGTCGCGCGACCGGCGGACCAGCGACGCCGGCCCGATCATCCCGCGGCCGAAGCGCGCACTCACCGCGTCGAGCGTGCGCTCGGTCTCGCGCCACTCCTCGTCCGGGTCCCACAGCGCGAGCGCGTCGCCGCCGGCATCCAGCAGCTGCTCCGCCCGAACGCCGATCAGCCGGATGGGCGTCTGCCGCACGTCGAGGCCGAGCGCCTCGAACACGTCCCACGCCTCCTCGAACAGCCGCCGCCCGACGTTGGTCGGCTCGGCGAGCGTGCGCGACCGCGTGATGGTGCGGAAGTCGGAGAAGCGCACCTTGATGGCGACCGTCCGCGCCACCATCGCGTGCGTCCGCAGCCGCTCGCCCACCCGGCCCGACAGGCGCAGCAGCTCGCGCCGGAGGATGTCGGCGTCGGCCACGTCGGTGCCGAAGGTGTTCTCGTGGCCGATGCTCTTCTCGCGCGACTCGGTGACCACGCGGCGCGCGTCGCGGCCGTTGGCGAGGTCGTGGAGGCGACGGCCGCTCGCGTCGCCGACCGCCTTCTGCAGCACGTGCAGCGGCGCGTCGGCCAGGTCGGCGACGGTGAGGAGCCCCATCCGCTCCAGCGACGCCTGCGTGCTCGCGCCGACGCCCCACAGGGCGCCGACGGGCAGCGGACGGAGGAACGAGAGGGTCTCGGCGCGCGGGATGACCAGCAGGCCGTCCGGCTTCGCCCGGCCGGAGGCGAGCTTCGCCATGAACTTCGTGGCGGCGACGCCGACCGAGCAGGTCAGACCGGTCTCCTCCTGGACCCGCGAGCGGATCAGCTCCGCGATCCGGCGCGGCGAGCCCAGCAGCCGGCGCGCGCCGGAGACGTCGAGGAACGCCTCGTCGATGCTCAGCGGCTCCACGAGCGGCGTGACCTCGTGGAAGATGTCCATCACCCGGCGCGAGTACTCGGTGTACCGCTCGTAGTGCGGCGGAAGGATGATCGCGTTCGGGCACAGCCGGAGCGCCTGCGACATGGGCATCGCGCTGCGGACGCCGTAGCGCCGGGCTTCGTAGGTCGCGCTGGTGACCACGCCGCGGCCGCCGGCGTGACCGACGATCGCGGGCTTGCCCCGGGCATCCGGGCGCTCTAGAAGCTCGACCGACGCGAAGAAGGCGTCCATGTCGACGTGCAGGATGCTCGCCTCCGAGTCGTCGACGTCGGCCGCGCTGACCTGCCGCTGGCTCCCATCCGCTCGTCCCACCCCTCCACCCTCTCACCCCCGACCGACACCCGCACTCCCTCCTGCCGTGAGGTGCTCGCAGATGCACCCGACACGCCGTGCTCGGCCGCAACGACGAGCACCTCAGCGGGTCAGACGAGGGCGGCGACGAGCGGGCGGAGCCAGGCGCGGAAGGCGTCCGAGTCGTCGCGGAGGGTCGCGCTCACGACGACGGTGTGCGGGCCGACGATCCATGCGCCCTTCGCGGCGAGCGGCAGCACCTCGAGGTCGAGCCGGAAGTACCCGGCCTGGCGGCGCAGCTCGTGCTCGCGCTCGTGCACCACGTCGACGATGTCGGCGGCGCGGCGCGCGTGGTGCTCCGCGCTGGCGGCGACGTACTCCGCGTGGCGCGCCTCGGCCCACTCCGCCGCGGCGTCGAAGTGGGCGATCACCGCATCCTGAAGCTCGATGGCGCGGTCGAACGCCTCGAAGTGCGGAGGATGCAGCAGAGGCGCCGTCGGACGCCGCAGCCGGTCGGAGGCCACCTCGAACCAGGCGTGCCACTGGTCGGCGAGCGCATCGCCGGTGCCGCCGCGCGCGCCCGGCGCCGCTCGACCGCCCGGTCGTGCGGCGCGCCCGCGGGAGGGCGCTCCCCGGGGTTCGAGCACGGAGGTCACCGCCGGGTCGAGCGCCGGAAGCGCCGGCTCTGCGACGGCCGACAGCCCGGCGAGATCCCGCACGGCGAGGGCGACCAGCAGGTCCCACGGACAGTCCTCCGTGACCTGCCACCGAAGGGTGCCCTCGACGAACATGCCGACATTGTAGGTTCGCGCCGGGTGCGGAGGTAGGGGGCCGAACCGGTTCACCTTCCGGCGCGCGGGCTCACGCGCCGGCCGTCACTCCGGCCACGGCTCCTCGGCGACGAGCAGGGAGGCCGGGATGACGGCGGTGGCGTACGGCCCGCGCCCGTCCCTCCTGTGCTGCGGCTCGGAGAACGACACCGTCCACGTCGTCAGCCCGTCGAGCGGGCCGTAGACGTTGCGGAGGCTGCGGTCGCCGGGCGCGATGATCACGCCGGTCGGCTCGTCCACCCAGTCGTCGCTCGTCGGCGGCTCGTGCTCGCGCACGTACACCTGCACGCCGACGCCCAGCCCCGGGCTCCCGGGCGCCGGGCGCCCGGCCCCGGCCTCACGACGATCTCCTGAAACGCGCCTCCACATGCGACCAGCCTCCCACGCCCGCCTCGGCGCCGCCTCTGCTCCGCCTCTGTGCCCCGCCTCAATGCGACGTCGTCGGCCGCGTGCTCCCGCCCGCACGCCGCTCGGGGTCGAGGAGGCGGCGCAGCGTCCAGCGCTCCGCGACCGTCCACGCCGTCGACGTGAGGATGTAGACGGCCGCGGCAAACGGCACGAACGCCGCGAACACGACCGTCACATACGGGAGGAACGACAGCGCCCGCAGCATCCCGGCAGGCGCGGGCGCGCCCTCCGGCTGCGGCAGCGCGAGCACGCGCCGCGACACGGTCGTCACGACCGCGATCAGCGCGAGCACGCCGAGGTACACCAGCATCGCCGGCCAGACGCCCGCAGGCGCACCCGTCAGCGCGACGAAGCTCGTCCCGAGCGGCGCACCGAACGCGTGCTCGCCGAGCAGGTCGTTGGCGTGACCGGCGATCGTCGGATGCGTGAACACGGCGTACACGAGCGTCACCACGGGGATCTGCGCGAGCAGCGGCAGCATCCCGGCGAAGGGCGAGACGTGCTCGCTCTGGTACAGCTCCATCGTCTTCCTGGCGAGCGTCTCGCGGTCGCCGGCGTGGCGGCGCTGCAGCTCGGCCAGCTGCGGCGCGAGCCGGCGGCGATGGTACTCGGCGCGCACCTGGCTGACGCCGACGGGGATGAGGAGGACGCGGACGACGACGGTCAGCATGACCACCGCGACGAGTCCGGCGGCGGTTCCGGCGAACGGCTGCAGGCCGGAGGAGAGGGCGGTGACGAGGCCGTACGCCCCGTCGAGGAGGGCCGCGATCGGCGGCCAGGAGAAGAAGTCCATGGGTGATCCCTGCGAAGAAGACGGATGGGGACGCGTCTGGTCGCGGGGGCGCGCCCGCACGGGTGCGTGCGGGACGGCGCCGGTTACGCGACCGGCAGGGACAGCCCGGGCGCTCGCGGGCGCGGTCGGCCGTCGGCATCCGGATCGGAGGTGCTCTCCACGAGCCACCCGACCGCCGGCTGCACGGGATGCGCGAACACCGGCCGGCGGTGCAGCGACGCCGTGAGCGCCGCGACGGACCGCGTCGCCGCCACGGCGACGACCGCGACGAGGCCGAGCGCTCCGGCCACACCGGCCAGCGCGACGAAGCTCGCGGGGCTGCCGCCGCCGAGCATGCCGATGGCGGACGCGATGGAGCGTCCGAGCAGCTCGAGCAGGGCGGTCATGTCCCGACCGTAACAGAGCATCCGCCGCCCGGCCCAGAGCGTTCGCGCCCGGCGGACGCGTGTCGCCCCCGGCATGGGCGCGGTGGAAGGATGGGGACATGACTCGAGTCGCGATCATCGGTGCCCACGGAAAAGTCGCCCAGCAGCTGATGCGGGTGCTCTACGACCTCGGCGACGACTTCGTCGGCGTCGTCCGCAACGACGAGCACGCCGACGACGTGTACCGTCTCGGCGGCGAGGGCGTCCTCCTCGACATCGAGGCCGCCGACGCCTCCGCCCTCGCCGGCGCCATCGCCGGCTGCGACGCGGTCGTCTTCACGGCGGGCGCGGGCGCCGGGTCGGGCATCGAGCGCAAGCGGACCGTCGACTACGGCGGATCGGTGAAGGCGCAGGAGGCCGCGGCGCAGGCCGGCATCCGCCGCTTCGTGCAGGTGTCGGCCTGGGGCGTCGACGCTCCCGTCGAGGGCGACGACCCGGTCTGGGCCGCCTACGTCGAGGCGAAACGGGATGCGGACACCGCGCTGCGCGCCTCCGGGCTCGACTGGACCATCCTGCGCCCGGGCGGCCTGACCACCGAGGAGGGCACCGGCCGGGTGACCCTCGGCGACAGCGTCCCGCGCGGCAGCATCGCCCGCGAGGACGTCGCGCGGCTCATCGCGCTCGTGCTGCACGAGCCGGGCACGATCGGCCGGCAGTGGGAGGTCGTCGCGGGCGACACCCCGCTGGAGGACGCCGTGCGGGCCCTGGTCGGCTCCGCGTAGGCTTGCGGCCGTGACTACCGAGAGCGCGACGCGCGACGCAGGAGCCGGCGAGCACCCCCCGTACGACACGAAGCCCTGGGTGGCCTCCTACGCGGCCGACGTGCCGGCCGAGGTGGAGGTGCCGGAGGGCTCGCTCTCGCACCTCATCGACGCCTCGGTCGCGACCTACGGCAAGCACGTCGCGCTGGAGTTCTTCGGCGCCACGACGACATACGCCGAGCTCGGCGACCAGATCGCGCGCGCAGCGGAAGGCCTCCGCGCTCTCGGCGTGTCCAAGGGCGACCGTGTCGCCCTCGTGCTGCCGAACTGCCCGCAGCACGTCGTCGCGTTCTACGCGGTGCTGCGGCTCGGCGCGGTGGTCGTCGAGCACAACCCGCTGTACACGCCGCGCGAGCTGCGGCACCAGTTCGAGGACCACGGCGCCACCGTCGCGATCGTCTGGGACAAGGTCGCCGGCACCGTGCAGGAGCTCCCCGCCGACCTCGCCGTGACCACGGTGATCTCGGTCGACCTCACCCGGGCGATGCCCGCGTCCAAGCGCTTCGCGCTGCGCCTGCCCGTGCCCGCCGCGCGGAAGGCACGCGAGCAGCTGACCGCAAAGGCGACCGGAACCGTCCGCTGGGATGCGCTGGTCGCCTCCCGCCGGTTGAAGGCCACGCACCCGCGACCGGAGAGCGACGATCTCGCGCTCATCCAGTACACCTCCGGCACGACCGGCCTCCCCAAGGGCGCCATGCTGAGCCATGGCAACCTGACGGTGAACGCGGCGCAGTCGCGGGCCTGGGTGCCCACGATCGAGCGCGGGACGTCCGTCGTCTACGCGGTGCTCCCCCTGTTCCACGCGTACGGGCTGACCCTCTGCCTGACCTTCGCGATGAGCATGGGCGCCCGGCTGGTGCTGTTCCCCAAGTTCGACCCCGACCTGGTGCTGGATGTGGTGAAGAAGCACCCGGCGACCTTCCTCCCCGCGGTCCCGCCGATCTACGAGCGGCTCGTGCAGGCGGCCGAGAAGCGGAAGGTGTCGCTCTCCGGCATCCAGATCGCGATCTCCGGAGCGATGAGCCTGCCGCAGGGCATCGTCGACCTCTGGGAGGAGAAGACCGGCGGCTACCTCGTGGAGGGGTACGGCCTCTCCGAGTGCTCGCCCGTGCTCATGGCCAACCCGGTCGGCGCCACCCGCAAGCCGGGGACCGTCGGCCTGCCGCTGCCGAGCACCGAGCTGCGCGTCGCCGACCCGGACGACCCCTCCGTCGACCGGCCGTTCGGCGAGGAGGGCGAGCTGCTCGCCCGCGGCCCGCAGGTGTTCTCGGGGTACTGGCGGAAGCCGGACGAGACGGCGAAGGTGTTCTCGGCCGACGGCTGGTTCCGCACCGGCGACATCGTCACGATGGACGAGGACGGCTTCGTGCGCATCGTCGACCGCATCAAGGAGCTCATCGTCACCGGCGGCTTCAACGTCTCCCCCACCGAGGTGGAGGACGCGCTGCGCTCGTTCCCGGGGGTCGCGGACGTGGCCGTGGTCGGCCTCCCGCACCGCCGCGGCGGCGAGGATGTGGTGGCAGCGGTGGTCATGGAGAAGGGCGCGTCGTTCGACGAGGAGGCCATCCGGGCGTACGGCCGCGACTGCCTGACGCCGTACAAGGTTCCGAAGCACGTCATCCAGGTGGAGGAGCTCCCCCGCTCGATCGTGGGCAAGGTGATCCGCCGCAAGGTCCGCGACCAGCTCCTCGCCCGCTGACCCCCTGACGATCTGCGCCAAATCGCTGCTCTGCGCGGCTCAGAAGCACGATTTGCGCCAAATCGCGGGTCAGGCGGGGATCGGGAAGACGAGGAGGGAGCCGGTGGCTGTGGCGACCGGCTTGCCTGCGGCGTCGGTGATCACCGCGTCGGCGAAGGCGACGCGGCTGCCGGGCTTGGAGACCGTGGCCGTGCAGGTCAGCACGCCGGTGTGGGCGTAGACCGGCCGCAGGTAGTTCACGTTGATCTCGATGGACGTGTACCCCTGCCCCTGCGCGAGCGTCGTCTGCACCGCACAGCCGAGGGCGGAGTCGAGCACCGTGCAGAGGAAGCCGCCGTGCACCGTCCCGATCGGGTTGTAGTGCGACTCGTCGGGCTCGCAGACGAACGTCGCCGTGCCGGGTTCGGCGGCGACGAGCGTCATCCGCATGAGGGCGGCGATGGGAGGCTGCGGCAGCTCCCCGCCGATCATCGACCGCAGGTAGTCCAGGCCGCTCATCGTGGGCATCACCGCGACGCCGGGGGCCGGGTCCTCCCATGCGACGGTGCGGGTGCGGTCGGTCGGGGGCTGGCTGGCGACGTCGCTCATGCCGCCATCCTCTCGCGCCGCGGACGCGCAGCGCGAGCGGGGCTCCGATCGGATGGTCCCGACACGCCGCATCGTGTCGCCGCGAAGCGGCGAGTCGGGACCAGTCGATCCGTCGCGCAGCGCGAGCCGGTCAGGCGGCGAGCCGGGCCAGGCGCCGCCGCGCCGACAGCTCCGCCTGCGTCTGCGGGCCGAGCAGCACCCGCGCCCCGCGCAGCACGCCCGCCGTGGCGGCGTGCAACGGCACCAGACGTTCGGCGGGCGTGGGAGGCATCCCCAGCATCGCGCGGTGCCGCGGCTCCAGCGTCGACACCGCCGCGCGGAACAGCACCGCGTACGACGGCCGCAGCATCCGGCGCAGCGGCGCCCGGCGGATGAACCGGACGATCTCCTCCACCTCCGGTCCGCCGCGCAGCTCGCCCGCGTCGGTGATCGCGTCGATCTCGGCCCGGAGACCCGCAGCCGAGCGCGGCGCATCCGGAACGCCCATCAGCTCCGCCGCGGTCGCCCACTCGGCGACGTAGCCGTCGGACCCGCCCGGCAGCGCGCCTCCCCAGTGCTCGTGCGCGGTCAGGAACGCGTCGGTGAAGGCCAGGTGCACCCAGCGGGCCAGCTCCGGGTCGTTCGCCGAGTACGGCCGGGTGACGCCGTGACCGTCGACGAACGTCCCCGTCACCTTCCGGTGCAGGGTGCGCACCATCTCGGAGCCGGCGATCGCCTGGCCGCGGCTGCCGAACGTGACCGTGTGGATCCACTGGATGGTTCCGGCGAGGCGGCCCAGCGGGTCCTCGCGGTAGCGGGAGTGGTCGCGCACCCCGGCCAGCGCTCCCGGGTGGAGGGCCTGCAGCAGGAGGGCGCGGACACCGGCCACGAGGGTCGGCATCCCGCCGTGCACCGCCCACGCGGCGCTCTCCGGACCGAAGTAGCCCTCGTCCTCGCCGTGCTCCAGGCGCAGCACCCAGGCGGGCACCTCGTCGGAGCGGCCCGCCAGCGTCTCCATCAGGCGCGAGCGCAGGGGTGCGAGCACGCCGCCCGCGGGGCCGGTCGCGGTCCGGGTCGCTGTACCGGTCATCGGGGGTGCCTCACGCGCCCGCCGCCAGGCCGAGCCCGTCGATCGTCTGAGCGTCGGGCAGCTCGGCGATCAGACGGCCGGGCAGCAGGATCTTGGAGCGGCGCACGCCCGAGCCGATGATGACGACGTCCTCCCGGCCGACCCGCGCATCCACCAGCACCGGCCAGCCGGCGGGGAGGCCGATCGGCGTGATGCCGCCGTACTCCATGCCGGTCAGCTCCACGGCGCGGTCCATGGGCAGGAAGGAGGCCTTGCGCACATCCAGCAGCCGCTTCACGGTGTTGTTGACGTCGGCCCGGGTGGTCGACAGCACGACGCACGCGGCGATGCGCTCGACGCCGTCCCGCTTGCCCGCGACCACGACGCAGTTGGCGAGGTGCGACGCGTCGAGCCCGAAGGCGTCCCGCGTCGCTGCGGTGTCGGAGATGTCCGGGTCGATCTCCACGACGCCCACGTCGTCGAGCCAGCCGAGCTGTTCGAGCGCGGCGAGCGTCGCCGGGGCGAGCAGGTCGGTGCGGGTGGATGCCGGAGCGGTGGTGAGCCCGCCGAGAGTGAAGACGCCCATGCGCCTACTCTGCACGCGGCGGCTGGGAGTCGGCAAACAGCCGCTTGTACATCACGGTGGTGCCGCCGAGCCGGCCGGACGGGCTGACCGCGAAGTCCGGGATGCTCCCGACCGTCTGCCATCCCCAGCGCCGGTACAGCGTCTCGGCCAGGCTCCCCGTCTCCGTGTCGAGCACGAGGAGTGTGAGCCCCGAGAGGCGGGCGTGCAGCTCCAGCGCCCGGAGGAGCGCGGGCGCGACGCCGCGGCCGCGTGCCCGCGGGTGCACCATGAGCTTGACGACCTCCCCGCGATGCGGGCCGTTCGGCTTCGGCGACCGCAGCAGCGTGACCGTGCCGAGGACGCCCGGCTCGCCGGCGGCATCCCGCGCATCCCGCGCAGGATCCCGCGCGATCCAGGAGGCCGCGTCCGGGTCGGCGAACAGCGCCGTCCACCACGCGGCAGCGGCGTCCGGCGTCGGCGGCTCGATCCAGCCCACGCTCGCGCCGCCCTCGACCGTCGCGATGAGCACGGCGGAGAGCGCGGCGGCATCCTCCGCCGCGCTCTCCGCGGTGACACGCTCGACGACGACCGGAGGGATGCTCGGCCCCGTCACGTGGTGCGCTCCCCTACTCGGCGGAGCCGGCGCGCTCGAGCACCAGCTCCCGCACGCGCGCGGCGTCGGCCTGGCCGCGCATCGCCTTCATGACCGCGCCGATGACGGCGCCGGCGGCCTGCACCTTGCCGTCGCGGATCTTGGCGAGGACGTCCGGCTGCGCCGCGAGCGCCTCGTCGATGGCGGCGATGAGCGCACCGTCGTCGGAGACGACGGCCAGACCGCGCGCGTCGACGACCTCCTGCGGGCGGCCCTCGCCGGCGATGACGCCTTCGAGCACCTGCCGCGCGAGGCGGTCGGTGAGCGTGCCGGCGTCGACCAGCCCGGCCAGCTCGGCGACGTGCTGCGGGCTGACCAGGGTGCCGGCGGGCACGTTCTGCGCGTTCGCGAGGCGGGCGATCTCACCCGTCCACCACTTGCGCGCGGCGGCCGGCGTCGCGCCGGCGGCGATGGTCGCCTCCACCTCGTCCAGCAGGTCGGCGTTCGCCACATCCTGGAACTCCAGAGCGGTGAAGCCCCACTCGGCGGTCAGGCGCTTGCGACGCGCGGCGGGCTGCTCCGGCAGCGTGCCGCGCAGCTCCTCCACCCACTCGCGGCTCGGCGCGACCGGCACGAGGTCGGGCTCCGGGAAGTAGCGGTAGTCGTCGGCGTCCGACTTCGGGCGGCCGGCGCTCGTGGTGCCGGTGTCTTCATGCCAGTGGCGGGTCTCCTGCACGATCGTGCCACCGGCCTCCAGGATGGCCGCCTGGCGCTGGATCTCGTACCGCACCGCGCGCTCGATCGACCGGAGCGAGTTGACGTTCTTCGTCTCGGTGCGCGTGCCGAGCTCGGTCGTGCCGCGGCGGCGGAGCGAGACGTTCGCGTCGCAGCGGACGTTGCCCTCCTCCATCCGGGCGTTGGAGACGCCGAGCGCCTTCACGATGTCACGGATGGCGCGCACGTAGGTGCGGCCCACCTCCGGCGCGTCGGCCTCGGCGCCCTCGATGATCTTGGTGACGATCTCGACCAGCGGGACTCCGCCGCGGTTGAAGTCGACGAGCGAGTAGTCGGCGCCCTGGATGCGGCCGGTCGCGCCGCCGACGTGCGTCAGCTTGCCCGCGTCCTCCTCCATGTGGGCGCGCTCGATCTCGACCGTGATCTCGCGGCCGTTCTCCAGCTCGATCGTGAGCGAGCCGTCGTGTGCGATCGGCTCGTCGTACTGCGAGGTCTGGAAGTTCTTCGCGAGGTCCGGGTAGAAGTAGTTCTTCCGCGCGAACCGGCTCGACTCGGCGATGTCGCAACCGAGCGCGAGGCCGAGGCGGATGCTCGACTCGATCGCCTTCTCGTTCACCTGCGGCATGCCGCCGGGGAGACCCAGGCAGGTCGGGCACGTGTTCGTGTTCGCGCCCGAGCCGAACTCGTTGGCGCAGCCGCAGAACATCTTGGTCTTCGTGTTCAGCTCGACGTGCACCTCGAAGCCGAGCACCGGCTCGTACAGCTCCAGGGCCTTCTCGTAGTCCAGCAGATCGGCCTTGGCCATCAGACGGCTCCCTCTTCGCTCGCGAACATCTCGGTGGCGCTCAGATCCGGCGCCCGGCTGAGCAGCGTCCCGCCCCAGGTCTGCTCCAGCAGCTGCTCCAACGCCGCGCCGTAGGTGTAGAGGCGGGCGTCGGCGCGCGCGGGCGCCATGAGCTGCATGCCGACGGGCAGGCCGTCCTCGGGCGCGAGGCCGATCGGCAGGCCCATCCCGGGCACGCCCGCGAGGTTCGCCGGGATGGTGGTGATGTCGTTGAGGTACATCGCCATCGGGTCGTCGATCTTCTCGCCCAGCTTGAACGCCGTGGTCGGCGCGCTCGGGCTGACCAGCACATCCACCTTCTCGAACGCGGCATGGAAGTCGCGCTGGATGAGCGTGCGCACCTTCTGCGCGCTGCCGTAGTAGGCGTCGTAGTAGCCGGCGCTGAGCGCGTAGGTGCCGAGGATGATGCGGCGCTTCACCTCCGGGCCGAAGCCCGCGTCGCGCGTGACGGACATGACGCGCTCGACGGTCACCGGCGGGTCGGACGGGTCGACGCGGAGGCCGAAGCGCACCGAGTCGAAGCGCGCCAGGTTGCTGGAGGCCTCGGCCGGCAGGATCAGGTAGTACGCGGCGACCGCGTACTCGAAGCTCGGGGCGCTGACCTCGACGATTTCGGCGCCCGCGGATTCGAGCAGGGCGAGCGACTCGTCGAACCGCTGCTTCACACCGGCCTGGAAGCCGTCGCCCGCGATCTCGCGGATGACGCCGACGCGCACGCCCTTCAGCGCGCCGTCACGCCGACCAGCGCGGGCGGCGTCGGCCATCGAGGGCCAGGTGTCGCTGAGCGAGGTCGAGTCGAGCGGGTCGTGCCCGGAGATCACGTCGTGCAGGAGGCCGGCGTCGAGCACGCTGCGGCTCACCGGCCCGACCTGGTCGAGCGAGCTGGCGAGCGCGATCGCGCCGTACCGGCTGACGCCGCCGTAGGTGGGCTTCACCCCGACCGAGCCGGTCACGGCCGCGGGCTGGCGGATCGAGCCGCCGGTGTCGGAGCCGAGCGCGAGCGGCGCCTCGAAAGCGGACACCGCAGCGGCCGAACCGCCGCCGGAGCCGCCCGGGATGCGCTCCAGGTCCCACGGGTTGCGCGTCGGCCCGTAGGCCGAGTGCTCGGTGGAGGAGCCCATCGCGAACTCGTCCATGTTGGTCTTGCCGAGCGGAACGAGGTCGGCCTCGCGCAGCTTGCGGACGACGGTGGCGTCGTACGGCGGGATCCATCCTTCGAGGATCTTCGAGCCGGCGGTCGACGGCATGTCCTCCGTCGCGAGCACGTCCTTGATCGCGATCGGAACGCCCGCGAGCGCGCCGAGCGGGTCGCCCGCGGCGCGGCGGCCGTCGATCTCGGCGGCGGTGCGCAGCGCCTTCTCCCCCGCGACGTGCAGGAAGGCGTGGACGTCGGCGTCCACCGACTCGATGCGGTCGAGGTGGGCGCGCACGGCCTCCTCGGAGGAGACCTCGCGCGCGGCGAGCTTGTCCGCCAGGTCGGCGGCGGAGAGCCGGGTCAGGTCGGTCATGGCCTACTCCTCGTCCAGGATGGTGGCGACCTTGAACCGGTCGCCCTCACGTGCGGGGGCGCCCGACAGCGCCTTCTCGACCGTCAGCGACGGCCGCACCTCGTCGGCGCGGAACACGTTGGTCAGCGGCAGCGGGTGGCTGGTGGCGGGAACGTCGGGGCCGGCCACCTCCTGCACCTTCGCGACGGACTCGACGATCTGGCCGAGCTCCTTCGTGAGGCTCTCGAGCTCGTCGGGGCTGAGGTCGATCCTGGCGAGGTTCGCCAGGTGCGCGACCTGTTCTGCGCTGATCTCGCGTGCGCTGGTTTCAGACAAGGGTGCGTCTCCGTGGATTCGGTGGTGGGTGACGGGGCTCGCGTGGCATCCCGTCGCACTTCGATTCTAGGGCGAGCCGAACAGGCCGCGACCCAGCCGTTCGACCGCTTCGTAGGCCTGCTTGTAGGTGGCGGGCACCGGCGCGCCCGGCTCGCCGTAGCGCGCCGTCAGGAGGCCGACCAGCCCGACGCCGGGCGGGCTGAGCGGGCGGTCGCCGTCCTCGGGCGCCGGCGCGTCGGCCTCGGGGTTGGCGGGGAGGTACTGCGGGTGCGTGTCCGGCCAGGTCCCGGGCTGTCGGGGCGTGCTGCGGTTGATCGCGTTGTCGATCGTCCGTGCGCCGCGGTCGCGCTCCGTCAGGTGCTTCAGCCCGTACTTCCGGCTCAGCGTCGCGATGACCGCGGCGTGGTGCATCTCCTCGTGGATGATCGTGTTGCGCTCGGTGTAGGCCGAGATGGCGATGGCCGGCACCCGGACGCCGAGCCGGTCGAAGGCGAAGCCGTTCTCCCCCGGTCCGCTGTCATCGGGCGGCGCGGCCGGCCCGGGGGCGACGTGGTCGTACGTCCCTCCGTGCTCGTCGAAGGTGACCAGCAGCAGGGTGTTGAGCGCGTTCGACCCGCGGGCGCTCCGCGACGAGCGGATCGCCGAGTACACCCGGTGCAGCAGGAGGTCGCCTGCGCGCACGTCGGAGATCGCGCCGCCGACCACCACCTCGCCGGCGACCTCCTCCTCCGTCATCGGGCCGCCCGGCGGGTGCATGTCGTTGTGGTCGTAGAGCAGGCGCGGCTCGATGAACGCGTAGTCCGGGAGGGTCCCCTCCGCCACGTCCGCGTAGAACTGGGACATCGTCCGGAAGTGCGTCTTCCAGTACGGCTGCAGCACCGGCGCGTGAATGAAACCGGTCAGCGAGATGAGCTGCCGGTCGTCGAAGTAGACGCGCCAGCTCCGGCCCGCCTCCTCCAGCCGGTTGAAGATCGTCGCCGCGTCGTTCTTCGGGTCGAACCACTTGCGCAGGCCCTCCGCTCCGCCGTTGTCGACGTACCCGTGCGAGGTGGAGGCGTGGAAGAACGACCGGTTGCAGAACGTCTGGGACGGGACGGCGCAGTGCCAGTCGTCGTAGACGGCGAACTGCCGCGCGAGCGTGGAGAACACCGGGAGCATGTCGGGCGTGAAGCCGCCCATGATCCGCCGGTAGTCGTCGACCGCGGGCTCGCGGCCGGTGTCCTTGCGGAGAACGCCGATGTAGTCGCGGACGAAGCCGCGCATCGTCGGCCGCGCGCCCGGCGGAGGCGCGTTGTACGGAGGCTGCATCTCCCGCACGCGGGCGTCGGCGTTCGACGGCGGGTCGACGACCTCGTACAGCTGCGTGTTGACGTGCGGGTACACCTCCCCCGGATCAGGAGACGGCTGCCGCATCACGAAGTCCGTGGTGCCCTCGTAGGCGTGCGCCGGGATGTCGGGGCCGCCGTTCGGGTCCGGGTTGCGGTAGTCGCCGAACGCGAGCCCCTCGAAGCGCCTGCCCTTCGGGAGATCGTCCGGCCCGTACAGGTGGCCCAGCAGGTTGTCGAACGAGCGGTTCTCGTACATGAGGACCACGAGGTGGTCGAAGCCCGGACCGCCCGCGCGCGGCGGGAGCGGCGGGTACTCCTCGCCCGACTCGTCCGCGGTCGGGGCCGTCTGGCCCGCCGCGGCGCCGAGCGCGGCGCCGGCCGCGGCTCCCCCGGCCCCGCCCGCGACGGCGCCGGCCGCGACAAGGCCCGCGCCCTTGAGGAACGAGCGCCTGCTGGCGTGCGGGCGGTCACCGCCCCGGTCGGCGGTGCCGTCGGCGGCTCGTTCACCGGCTCCGTCGTTCGACGACGCGCGCGGCTCGTCGGGCCGGGAGTCCGCGGGGTGCTCGTCGTCCGGTCGCATCCCCTCCATTATGGGCGCAGGGTCCGACAGCGCTCAGCGCGCGGACGCGGCCTGCGCGCCCCCGCCGGAGGAGCCTCCCGGCCCGAGCACCAGATCGCCGCGGTCGATGCCGATCATCGCCAGGTTGCGCATGCACTCGGTGCCCGCGGTGAAGTACTCGTTGTGCCCGGAGGAGCCGGCGAGAGCGGTCCGGGTGATCGGGTCGACCGCGCCGCCCACGCCCATCGGCTTGGCGCCGTAGCCCGGCGAACCCGGGTCGCTCCCGAAGAACGCGCTGTTGACGATCGGGTCCATCGGCGCCTCGCCGACGAACACGTTGCCTCCGGTGACCGACAGGCCGGCGACCGACTGCGACGCGCTGCCCGGCGAGCCCATCAGCGCGAGCGCGTCGACCGTGACGGTGTGCCGCTCCAGCGCCATCAGCGCCGCAGTGGAGCCGTACGAGTGCGCGAACACGCTGAGGTAGGGCTGGTCGGCGGCACGCAGCGCGCGGATGCCCTCCAGCGTCCGCTCCAGGCTGTCCGCCCCCTGCGTGGCGAGCGTCGTACCGCCGATGTTCGTCAGCACCGGCGTCTGGTAGCCGATCCAGGCGACGACGGCCACCCCCGGCGCGCCGCCCTTGCCGCGCGGGCCGAGCACCCGGCGCAGGAAGCCGGTCTGCAGGTCGTACTGCTCCTGCGCGACCTTCGCCCACGCCTCGATCTGCTCGCCCACCGACATGTACATCCCGGGCACCAGCACGCTGACGTAGTGCGCCGTGCTCAGGTTGCCGACGACGATCGCCGCCTTCGCATCCTCCGACGAGTCCAGCGAGACGAGGGTGCGCTTCACGCCGTCGTGCTTCGCCAGCGCCTTCTCGACGTTGCGCAGCGTCTCCACCTGGCGCTGCAGGGTGACCCGCTCGGCGCGGCCGTGCTCGGACTTCAGGCGGGTGCTGACGCGCGAGATGGTCTGCTTCAGATCGAGCGCGTTCGCCTGGCCGCGGACCGCGTACGGCACGCCCTCCAGGTTGCCGATGACGTGCGGGGCCACCTGGATGAGCAGCTTCTGCTTGTCCGGGTCGATGAGCGTCCACAGCCGGCTGACGTCGGCGGCGGCGGGCGTCTCGACGAGCAGCGATTCGAGCTTGGCGCGGTTGGCGTCGAGGAAGGACGGCAGGGCCGATGCGTCCAGTCCGGCCACCGCGCCGAGCAGGGCGTCCGCCGAGCCGCGGCCGTTCGGAGCGGTCGGCAGATCGGAGACGGGGCCGGATGCCGCG
>Ga0209563_100376_pt1 | contig 16257 bp, 12 predicted proteins | sample AraplaCvi_mMF_r2_FD_184271 | JGI IMG/M metagenome (GOLD analysis project Ga0209563, IMG submission 184271) | Arabidopsis root microbial communities from North Carolina, USA - plate scrape CL_Cvi_mMF_r2 (SPAdes) (version 2) | ecosystem: Host-associated > Plants > Roots > Endosphere | place: USA... | reverse complement strand
ATTTCTACGGCGTGGTCGATCGACCGATCAACGAAGGCGCGACCCCGGCTGATCGCCTGAATCGCTTCCACGCTGCATTTGATTCTCTCGCCGTGCTGCCGGCCTCACGCGCCGAGGCCACGCAGATTCTCGCGGTCATGCAAAAGGAGATCGACGCGGTCAAACAGGCGATCAAGGACGGCAAAGCACCACATGAAGCCTACGACGCGCTCGGAGATACGTTGTCCGAAGAGTGGAACAAGCTCACCGGCGGCGGCAGTTTCGTCTCCGCGCTATTCCCGCTTGGGCGCTATCTGAAACTGGCGGCGAACAACGCCGACCACTTTGGTGAATGGGCCAGACTGGCCTACATCGCCGGCCACACCGCCGCCCTGCAAACCGCCGTCGCAGCCCGCGCCAATCACGATGAGCAGCAACTGGAACGGGCCTACGCGATGAACGCGTTTGCCGACCACTTCCTCACCGACCTGTTCTCTGCCGGCCACCTGCGTGTGCCACGCAAAGAGATGGCGGCGGTGGTCACGCCGAGCGATCTCGGCTCGCTGGTCACCCGTTTCATGCACGACGAGGACAGTAAATTCGGCCTCAAGGTGCGCAACGCCCATGGCGATCAATGGCGCGTCTACGGCGACAAACGTTACTTCGACGCCAGCGACGCGGACAACCGAACCCAGGTCAATCTGGCGGTGCAGGCTTCGGCGGATGAAATCTTCGCCGCCTACCTCAGCGGCAACGTGCCCGCCCCTTCAACGTTTGCCGCGCTGCAACGCCTGCCGGATCTGACGGCGGTGCTGAATCTTTCGAATAACTTCGCGCCGCTGTTCCGCGTCGAGGGCGGCAAGGTGCTGCGGCGCAAAGATGTGAACAACCTCAACGACACCGCCACCATCGATGACTGGTGGGGCTGGAGCACTTACTTGCTGCTCAAGGACTACCACCCGACGGGCAACGTCAATCAAGGAGAATGAGCAATGACGATCACTTTGAAACTGGAACTGACGTCGGGGCAGTCGCTGCAGGGCGCGCCGCTGGAGCTGCTGGAGGACGGCAAGCCGATTGCGCGGGGGGTTGTGGATAAATCGGGAGAGGTGGCGTTTGCTGCCAAGCCTGGTAACGCGAAACTGGCAGTGAGGGTGGATCGCTCGATATTGCCGCGCTGAATTCACGGGCCTCATCGCTGGCAAGCCAGCTCCCACAGTGACTGATGTCGTACACGGAATCCGCTGCAACATAGGAACCTGTGGGAGCTGGCTTGCCTGCTCCCCTCAGCGATCGATGTCGTACACGGGATCCGCTTCAACAAAGGAACCTGTGGGAGCTGGCTTGCCAGCGATAGCGGTATGTCAGGCGCACATAATCTGCCAGACACTCATCCGCGCTGCGCCTGCGCCTCTTCATGGGCCTGGCGCAGCCTTTCACGGCTGTTGGTCAAATGCAGGCGCATCGCCGCCCGCGCCGCATCGGCATCCTGGCGGGCAATCGCCTCGTAGATTTCCTCGTGCTCACGGCTCAGGCGATTCATGTAGTGCTGCTGGTCATCATGCGCCAGGCGTGCCGAGTTCAACCGCGTACGCGGAATGATGCTGGTGCCCAGGTGGGTCATGATGTCGGTGAAGTAGCGGTTGCCGGTGGACAGTGCGATTTCCAGATGGAAGGCGAAGTCCGACGCTACCGCATCGCTGGCGTGGGCCACGCTGTCGTTCAGTGCATCGAGGGCGGCGCGCATGGTCGCCAGTTGTTCGGGACTGCGACGTTGCGCGGCGAGGCCGGCGGACTCCACTTCCAGGCTGATGCGCAACTCCAGAATCGCCAGCACGTCACGCAAAGTGACGACGGTCGCCGGGTCGATGCGGAAACCGCTGGGGCTCGGCGTGTCGAGCACGAAGGTGCCGATGCCGTGGCGGGTTTCCACCTGGCCGGCAGCCTGCAAGCGGGAGATCGCCTCGCGCACCACCGTGCGGCTGACGCCATGCTCCTGCATGATCGCCGACTCGGTGGGCAATTTGTCGCCGCGCTTGAGCAGACCGTCGCGGATCTGCTCGGTCAGCACCGTCACCAGCTCCTGGGCCAGGCTGCGGCGCTTGCGCGGGAGGCGTGGGGTGTCGATCGGGTTTTCCATGGTCAACGTCTGGTCTCGAAAAATCGGCTTGGTGGGCATCATAGCGCAGGCGGGTTGTACGATCACTCGTCACAGACTTCCCCTGTAGGAGCTGCCGCAGGCTGCGATCTTTTGATCTTGAAAAACAACATCAAAAGATCGCAGCCTGCGGCAGCTCCTACAGGGGGATTTCTGTGGGTCAGGCGGTCACGGCCTGTTCCACCAGATGCCCGCTGTCGATCCGTACATGCCGTGGGTGGAAGCGCTTGAGGCTGCTGCGGTGGCCGACGCTGACGATGCTCAGGCCCGGCAACTGATCAATCAGCGCCTGATACAACGTTGCCTCATCCTCTTCATCCATCGCCGACGTCGCTTCGTCCATGTACAGCCATTGCGGTGCGTAAAGCATCGCGCGGGCGAAGGCCAGGCGTTGCTGTTCACCCGGCGACAGCATGCGCTGCCAGTGATTGGCTTCGTCCAGACGTGCGACCAGATGCGGCAGACGGCAAGTCTCCAGCACCTGCGCGTAACGCTCTGGCGCATAGGTGTCGCCCGGTTGTGGATAACTCAAGGCTTCGCGCAGGGTACCGATCGGCAGATACGGCTTCTGCGGCAGGAACAGATAACGCGCCGCCGGCAGGCGAATAGCGCCGTGGCCCGCGGGCCACAAATGCCCCATCGCCCGCAGCAACGTCGACTTGCCGCTGCCGGATCGGCCGCTGAGCATCACCCGCTCGCCCGGCTCCACCGTCATGTCGGCATTGGTCAGCAGGTGCCGACCATCGGCCAGGTCCAGGCCGAGGTTGTGCACTTGCAATTCGCTGCCTTGGTTTTGCACGTCGATGGCCGGGCGGCGCTGTTCGTTATCGGTCATGGCCTGACGGAAACTCAGCAGACGATCACAGGTGGCGCGCCAGGACGCGAGGCTCTGATAGGCGCTGATGAACCAGCTGAAACTCTCCTGGACGTTGCCGAATGCCGAGCTGATCTGCATCAGTTCACCCAGCTCGATCTTGCCGGCGAGGTAGCGCGGCGACGCCACGATAAACGGGAAAATGATCGCAGCCTGGCTGTAACCGGCAGTGAAGAACGTCAGGCGCTTGGACACTTTCATGATGTCCCAGAAGTTGTGCCAGACATTACCGAAGCGACCGCTCAAACGACGATTTTCGTTCGGCTCGCCGTTGTACAACGCGATGCTCTCGGCATTTTCACGAATCCGCACCATGGAAAAACGCAGGTCGGCTTCGAAGCGTTGTTGTTGGTTGTTCAGGCCGATCAAGCGGCGACCGATCAAGTGCGTCAGCCAGCTGCCCACCACGGCGTAGACCAGCACGCACCAGAACATGTAGCCGGGAATGGTGATGCCATAGACCTCAATGCTGCCCGACACGCCCCACAGAATGATCGAGAACGACACCAGGCTGACGATATTGCGCAGCAGGCCGATCCCCAGCTCAAGGGTATTGGAGGTGAAGTTATTGAGGTCTTCGGAAATCCGCTGGTCCGGGTTATCGGTGTAACCGCCCTGCTCCAGCTGGTAGTAATTCTTGTCGGCGAGCCAACGGGAGAAATGCTTTTCGGTGAGCCAGGCCCGCCAGCGAATCGTCAGCATCTGGGTCAGATAAAGCCGGTACACCGCACCGACAATCGCCACCGCTGCAATCGCGCAGAAATACAGAATCAGCTGCCAGAACGCCGCTTCATCTTTCTTCTGCAGCGCGTTGTAGAAATCCTTGTACCAGGTGTTGAACCACACCGAGATCCCCACGCTGAGCAACGACAGCGCAATCACCGCAATCAGCAATGTCCAGGCCTTGCCCTTCTCTTCGCTGCGCCAGTAAGGCGTGATGATCCCCCACACCTTGCGAAAAAACTGCCCGCGCACAGCATCGTTGACCGCGGAATATTCAGCGTTCTGATTCATGGAAAAGGCTCGATAAAGAAAAGAACAGACACGCACCGATCATAGTTGATCGGTGCGCGTTATCGCGAGGGCTGGCGATGGCCGTTCAGCGCAGGTTCAGCGACGAACCGGGCGCTTCTGCAGTTTGCGCTGCAGGGTGCGGCGGTGCATGCCCAGGGCGCGGGCAGTGGCGGAGATGTTGCCTTCGTGCTCGGTGAGCACGCGCTGGATGTGCTCCCATTGCAGACGGTCCACCGACATCGGGTTTTCCGGCACCAGGCTGTCGAGGTCGGCGTGTTCGGAAAGCAGCGCAGCCAGCACGTCGTCGGCGTCGGCCGGTTTGCACAGGTAGTTGCAGGCGCCGCGCTTGATCGCTTCGACCGCCGTGGCAATGCTCGAATAACCGGTGAGGATCACCACGCGCATTTCCGGGTCCAGTTCCAGCAGCTTGGGCAGCAGCACCAGACCGGAGTCGCCGTCCATTTTCAGGTCCAGCGCGGCGTAGTCCGGCAGGTCGGCCTGGGCGATGGTCAAGCCTTCCTCGGCGGAGCCTGCGGTACTCACGCGAAAGCCACGGCGGGCCATGGCACGGGCCATTACTCGGGTGAAGGTCGCGTCGTCGTCGACCAGCAGCAGATGCGGCAGTTCTTCGCCTTCGACTTGGATTTCGTCACTCATGTTGGTCTCCTCGGGCGCCGTGGGGCAGGCGCAGCTCGGTGAGCGTGCCGCCTTCCTCATGACTATAGAGTTTCACTGAGCCGCCGGCGCGTGTCACGCTGGCCTTGCTCAAAAACAGGCCCAGGCCGAAACCTTTGCCCTTGGTGGTAAAAAACGGTTTGCCGATCTGCTCGGCGATGGCCAGCGGCACACCGGCGCCGTGGTCACGAATACTGATGGTCACGGTTTCCGCGTCCCAGTCCAGCGTCACCTGAAGATTTTCCGGGCAGGCGTCGGCGGCATTGTTCAGCAGATTGAGCAGCGCCTGGGTCAGATCCGGCGGCGGTGCCATGCGCGGGACTGTGCCCTGGCCGAGACGCTGGAAGCGATAACTGGCCTCCGGACGCATCAGGTGCCAACGGTTCAGCGCTTCGTCGAGCCATTGGGTGACGTCCTGCATTTCCACGGCCATACGACGGTTGGCTTCGGCGGCGCGCACCAGTTGTTGCAACGTTTCTTTGCACAGCTTGACCTGATCCTGCAGCACTTTCAGATCGTCCTGCAACATCGCGTCGGGGTGATCCTGCTGCATTTCCTTGAGCAACACGCTCATGGTCGCCAGCGGCGTGCCGAGTTCATGCGCCGCGCCAGCGGCCTGGGTGGCGACGGCCAGCAATTGCTGATCGCGCAGGCCTTCTTCGCGGCGAATCGCACGCAACTCTTCCTGACGGCGCAGCTCTTCAGCCATGCGCGCAGCGAAGAAGGTGATGACCGCAGCAGCGAGGGCGAAGCTCAGCCACATGCCGTAGATCTGCAGGTTCTCGCGGGCCACCGGCAGGGTTTCCAGCGGGTAGAAACGCGTGAGCATCACGGTGTAGAGCGCCAGCGCGATACCCGACAGAATCACCGAATAACGCCACGGCAGCGTCACCGCCGCGATGGTCAGTGGCACCAGATAGTAGGAAACGAACGGGTTGGTCGAACCGCCGGAGAAATACAGCAGCGCACTGTGGATCACCAGATCGCAGGCCAGTTGCAGCGCATATTCGAGTTCGGTCACCGGCCACGACGTACGCAGTCGAACGGCGGTGAACACGCAGAGCAGAATCGAGCAGCCGAGGGTCATCGCCAGTTGCACCCACGGCAACGGCAACAATTGCAGCCAGTAGGCCAGGCCGACGGACCCGGCCTGCGCGGCGAGCACCAGGGTGCGGATGAACGTCAGCCGCCAGAGGTTCTGGCGAGTGGCGGAAGTCAGTTGTACGGGGGCGAGCATGAGCTCTCCTGATGAGCGCTCCAGGCGGATCGCACGGAGTATAACCAAGCCGCGCCTTTGAGAGGCGAAAGTGCGGCAAATGACCACATGGCGCTGGCGGTAAATTGGGCTACAGCGCATGGCTGTCCGAGATCGACTGTGGCGAGGGAGCTTGCTCCCGCTCGGCTGCGAAGCAGTCGTAAATCCGGTATCTCCGGTATTTCTGGCAGATCACGGTTGCCGGGTTTGGGACTGCTTCGCAGTCCAGCGGGAGCAAGCTCCCTCGCCACAAGAGCGCACTCGACTCAGGATCTGCGGTGAGCTGGGCGATCTGTATAGAAGTTGTAACTGGGCGAACCGCAGCGCAGAAGCTAGAGTCTGATGGTTTCACGCAGGGACGAACCAACACCTGCGCATTATTCAAGGAGCCTTCATGCACACCTTTCGCCGCAGCGCCGCCCTTCTCGCCCTGACCGTCGGCAGCATCGCCAGCCTTACGGCGCTGGCCGCCGATGAGCTGCACTACAACCAGATCTCCCTGCGCGCCGAAGTCAGCCAGGAAGTCGCCCGCGACCTGATGATCGTGACGCTCTACACCGAAGCGCAAAACACCGACCCGGCCAAACTCGCCGCCGATGTCAGCACCACCATGAACAAAGCGCTGGCCCAGGCCAAGCAAGTCAAAGACATCACCCTGCGCCAGGGCAGCCGCAACAGCTACCCGATCTACGACACCAAGGGCCAGAAAATCACCGGCTGGCGTGAACGCGCCGAACTGCGCCTGGAAAGCGCCGACTTCGCCGCCCTGTCCAAACTCACTGGCGAACTGCTGACCGACCTGAAAATGGGCGGCATGGACTTCGCCATCGCCGAGCCGACCCGCAAGGCCAGCGAAGACAAACTGCTCAAAGAAGCCGTCAGCGCCTTCAAGGCCCGCGCGCAACTGGCCACCGACGCACTGGGCGGCAAGGGCTACAAAATCGTCAACCTGAACCTCAACAGCAACGGCTACCCACAACCGTACATGCGCGCCCCGATGATGATGAAAGCCGCCGGCATGGCGGATTCGGCACCGGTCACACCGGAAGTCGAAGCCGGCACCAGCCAGGTCAGCCTGACCGCCGATGGCTCGATTGAAGTGTTGATGCAGTAATCTTTCCGACGAGGGGCGCCATTGCCGGCGCCTCTCTCTACAACTTGGCCGATGCGCAAACTTCAGCGAAGAATAACCTTCCGACATTTCGCTCATCGTCAATTTAATTTTCCACCTTGACATTTTAAAAGAGCAATGAAATGATCCGCCAAGAGTAAAGGAACTTACTCGCTATTCAATATAAAAAATATAAAAGCAAGGATTAGCATGAAACGTTCAAGCAGTACTTCTATGCATTCAAACCTGCATTCCCCAAGTAGCATTCGTCCAGATTCTACACCTCCCGTTCCAGTCCAATCCAATACATCACCTGTCACTCCCATTGCGGGATTGAAAATGCTTATTGCCCACTAAAATACTCTTCAAATTTCAAATCTGCACAACATAAAGCTGTGCAGGCAGTCATGCGCGCTGCATTAATTTTCTTTTCATAATTCCGAATTTCGCTTGTCTGAATATTTTTCAGCGGCCATTCGAAATGTTTTTTCTGCGCTTTTTTAAAGGCAATCAACTTCACATCGACCCCACACAAGGCAGACTATGAAGAATATCGTAATGATCGGTGGGCATGATGAAACGTTCATGCACTACAACGGTTTGGGTTTTGACTTCACCGTATTGCAACTGCCCGACTCGGTAGGCCCCAACCTGACGGCACTGACCGACCGCATTCACCTCGTCAACGATTTTTCCGAGGCAACGGTGCTGGCCAGGATGGAAGAAGTCCTCCTTTCGCAAAGCGTCGATTTCATCTTTTCATTTACCGAGGACGGTCTGCTGCCAGCTGCGCTTGCGAGCAAGCATTTCGCGATCCCCGGGATGGATTACGACACCTGCGAGCGGTGCATCGACAAGGCTTCGATGCGCTCGCATCTGGCGGGAAGCGAGTTTGCCGTCACCAGCAAGACCTGCCACAACCACGCAGAGGTCGAGCAATTACTGGTCAGCCACCCCAGTGGCATTGTGCTGAAAGACCCCAAGGGTTCCGGCAGTGAGAACGTCTTCATCATCAAAGACCGTACGGCGCTTCATGATGCACTGAGCCGAATCGGACAAGCGCCTTTCACTCTGCTCGCCGAAGAGTTCTTGAACGGACGCGAAGTCAGCGTGGAAACCCTGACCATCGACTCCCGACACCGCGTCCTGGCGGTGACCAACAAGCAACTTTATGGAACCTCACTCGCCGAAGAACAGCACATCATTTCACCGGACAACGTCGACCAGCAAACCTTCGAAAATATCAGTGGTTATTGCGAAAGACTGTTGACAGCGATCGATCACAAACATGGCCCATGCCATATTGAAATAATGATCTCCGGAAATAATTTACATCTGGTGGAAATCAACAACCGAGTCGGCGGCGACTACATCGGCTTATTGGTGGAACTTACCACCGGCGTCGACCTGTTCAGAGAAACCCTAAGTTTCCACAGCACAATAAATGGGTCGACCCCGGACAACTTGCCAGAGCGTTACACATTCGCCGGCTCCCACTTGTTTTACGAACCCGTCAACCCTGATGTCATTCGCGATTACATGCAGGAAGTCGACATTATCCGATTGATCATGGGCGACGCCAATCCGCCACTTGATCGTCCGCACACCAACGACGACAAAGTGGGCCTGCTGGTTATTGCCAGCGATGATCGCGACAAGTTCTATCGCGCTATTACCCGTTTGAACACACTCACTTCGGCTAACTGAATAATCAGGAACAAGAAGAAATGGAAGTCATCTCCAGACGCGACATCGAGCCCCTCAACAACGTGACCATCAACGGCGCCTTGCATGATCTGGGGGTGGTAAAGATTTTCTCCCGGCATCCCGCTCTGGCTCAATTCATCCCGACCAACAGCGAGCTGGCCATCAGTTGGGTAAGGCTCGAAAAAGATCAGGAACTGTCCGTTCACCAGCATCCCGAGCCGAGCCTGATCCTGATCTGCGACGGCTCCGGGAAAACCCTCGGCGCTACTGAGCAGGCCATCGAGGCCGGTGACATGGTGTTGGTGCCGCCGCACTCGCTGCACGGTTTCCAGGGGACTGACGATGGGTTCTGGGCACTGTCGATTCAGTTCAATGGCAAGGCACTGTATGAAGACAGCAGCAAGCCCAACGTCGTGTTCAAGTCCCGTGACACCTCAGACGCTCGCCCGGCCGAGGTGCTGCTGGAAGATAACGAACATTTTCTCGAAGACTTCCGTCACAGCCGACTATTGGCGCTGATCAACTCGGCGGTCATCGAGCACCCTCAGGTTCGCGAAAAACTCCTCGACTGCCTGCAGACCTGGTCGGACATGTTCCAGGACTTGCTGCACATACGAGTCGCGATGACGCTCGATCCCGCGCACAAAAAAATCGCCCTCGAACATTTGATCGAAGAGCTCGGCCACAATAACAACTTGCGCGACCAGCGCGAAGCCGGACATACCCCGGTGTGGGATGCAGCGTTTCTTTCGACGATGGAGTGGTTCCGGCACCAGATGCTCTACAAGAGCGACATGGTCAAGACACTGCTGATGCACATCGTGCTGGAGGGCAGCGGGGAAATTTTCCACAGCGAGGCTTCCCGCGTATTTGCCGGCATGCCGCATTTCCAGGAGCACGGCGAAGACGACGGCAGCCACGTCAGCATGGGCATCGAGCTGTTGAATCAGGCATCACCCAAGGAAATCGAAGAGCTGCGCGAAGCCCTGAGCGAAGGCTGGAACATGATGACTTTGCTGTGCAACCGATTTGCCGAAATTGCCTGTGCCGATCATCCGGATAACCCGCCGGCACCTGCCACCGCCCAAACGCGTGCGTACAACTGACCCATGAAGATTGCAGAATTCCTCAAGACAGTCCTGTGGTTCCGGCTCCCGGAGCCGGAAAAAAAACGCGCCGCAGCACAACTGCACGCTCATCGCTGGCAACGCTGGTCGAATGCCGCCAGCCGCGATGCTCGACCGGACGCCGAAACACAGCCGCTGCCTGCGAGGATTTTTGCCGCCCTGAAACAAGATATCGGCCTGGCGCTAATAACGATTGCCGTGCACACCAGCGCGGCATTCGGTGCCGCGATCACCTTGAAGTCACTGCTCGCGCAATTGATGCAGGGTGAGTCGGACATCGCGTCCAACCTGACATTGGGCGTGACCTGCATGGTGCTGACTTACTGCGCCTGGTTGGCCCTCAACCACACGTTTTTCCTCGCGGAGCTGGTGGGTATCGGCAGCCGCTCTTACGTAGAACAACGCTTGCTGCGCAAAAAACCGGCGCTGCAAAAGGCTACAGCTGAACCGAGCCTGACCAGCCTGTTTGATCGCGAAGCCTCCCGTATCGAGTCTTCCTGGTCAGGCCTGATAACCATATCGTTGGCATTGGCCACGGTCATTTTCACCTCGACATTCTTCTTTTATGCGCTGGGTGTCAGCGCGCTCGCGGCGCTGGCGGTCATTGCTATCAGCTCAATGACGGTCTACTGGATTGCCCGTCGCCTGAACCAGGCTTACGAAGCGCTTTCGCTGAGTGCGACCCAACGCCTGGAGGTCGGCGCATTTGCCGTAAAGAACCGGCGCCAAGCCTGGCTGAAAAACTGGACCGACCCATTGATCCGCGAATACGCCAGCAAACGCCACTTGGAAGAACACGCGCTGAAAAGAGCTGCACGTCTGGTCGCGGGCATCAGCCTGGTATCGTCGATGACCCCGATTGCCGCGCTGCTCAGTGCCGCTTTGCTGCAACTGGCCTACACCGGCCAGATCGACGCGCCCGGAGTTTTGGCCGCCATCGCCTTGATCGGCGGATTGCGCTCGGTGGCCAACAATATTCCGGACATCGTGCAAAGCCTGTCGCAGGGTGTCGTCGGGCATAAAAACATCGCCGCGTATTTACTCGCCAAGACGGGCGAAAACAGCCCGTTCGTTGCCCGCCAACTCCCGCCCATCGACGCCCGGCACATCGCGATTGTCGGCGCCGCCGGCAGTGGCAAGACCAGCCTGTTGAAGTTCTGTGCCGAACGACTGGCACACGCCGACGGCAAGGCACTGCTGATACCCGACGAGCCTTGGATCGTCGAGGGTGGCCTGACGGAAAACCTGAGCGTGTACGGGACGCTCTTTACCGACGAAGACGTACGCGATGCATTCGGTTACGCGCGTTTGCCAAAACACTTTTACCTGGACTACCTCAACGAACGGCGCCAAGGTGCAAACCGGCGCTGGGACGTTTCCAGGGGACAGGGCAAACGTCTCGAGCTGGCCCGGGCGCTGATACACCGACCGCAATGGGTGTTCATTGATCAACCCACTTCCGGTCTGGACAACGACATTGCCACGGGTTTGCTGCAATCGATGCTGAGTGGGCCATGGCGCGACACCCGGGTGATTTTCGTGACCGAACGCCCGGATGAAATAGCCGCGGCACAGCAAGTCTGGACGCTCGCAGACGGGCAGATAAACGTCAGTGAAAACCAGCAGCCGGCTACGCTGCCGGGCACGGCATCAGCCGACGAATCGGCTTTCGACAGTTCCCCGACATCGGCACAACGCTCGCCGGCCGATGATCCGCCACCCGCCGCGACGATCCGACCGCTGCTCGACAGCCTGCGCGAGTTCGGCATCTGGAAACTTTCGCTCGTTGCGTTCGCACTGCTCGCGCTGAAGGAAATATTCACCATCACGGGTGACTACATCATCGCCAGCGGCTACATGAGTTCGCACCTGCAAGCATCGCTGATCGGCTTGAGCAGTGTCCTGCTGATCAGCGCCGTGCTGTCGATCGGCAGCGCCCTGCTGACTGTCAGAAGAACCATCGACGCCGCGACGAATCAATGCCTGCGGTATTTCTCCCAGTTGATGAATTCCGGACTCAATCGGCAGCAGCAACAAGCCATCGATCACGACAGCCAGAACAAACTGACCCGCGATCAGCGACGTGTCGACGAAGTGTTGCCGGTGCTGTTGCTGGAAACCATCAGCGCCCTGACCCTGCTGTCGATCACTACGGCCTACGTGGTGCTTGGCAACCCGTATGTCGTGCTGCCATTCCTGATTATCGGCCTGATTTACTGGCACAGCGCACGACAGTCCGATGCCCTGCTGGCACATTTCAACAGTGCCGAGATCGACAGCTCCGGCGCCGTGCTGTCGCGCGTCCAGGCCTTGAGCTGGGCGGGTGGCCGATTCGATCTTGCGGCAGATCAATCTCAGGCGCTGGACTGGCTGGCGCCGGGCCTTGCAACCCGCGCCTTCGCCTCGCTGGACAACGCCGCAACTCGCCGTTGGTACAGCTACAAACTGGACTTGATGGGCGTGCTGTTCCTGTCCGGAATCATCGCGTCGACGATTACGATTCAGGCCGCAGGCGTGGTCAGCACCGCCAACGTGCTGGCGGTCAGTCTCTCGTACAGCCTGATCGCGATTTTCGCCCGGCTCGGCAGATGCGTCGTCGAGTTGCGACAGGTATTGGCCAGCGCTGATCGGCTCATCGTCAGCCCCGCCCGGGCGCCTGCCACGGCGTCCCCTGTCGAAGCTTCAGGCGCTGCAGCGCTTGTGGCGTTTCGCGACGTCACCTTCGTCAACCCGGCCAGCGGCGTGACGGTGCTGGAGCAATTCAACCAGTCATTCGAACCACGGGACGTAGTGGTCATCATGGGCCCCAGCGGCGTTGGCAAATCGACGTTCGCCAATCTGGTGATCGGCAGTCTCCTGCCAAGTGCAGGGCAGATTTCCACGCTCGGCGGCACCGACGGATATCTGTCCCGCCGCCACTCGCAAGAGGTTCGCCTGCTGACCTCCAATCCAGTCTTCAAACCGGGTCTGCTCGCCGATCACTTCAACCGTCCGTCTCCCGAAGCACTGCAACGAGGCGTGCACTTGCTAGGCCTGACGGACGTTGTCGAGCGACTGCAGAACGGCTTCGACCAGCACATTCCCTGGAGTGGTGAACTGGGCCTGAGCAAATCCGAGCTGCAACGCCTGGCCTTGCTGGACCTGACACTCAGTGCCCCGACGATTGCGATTCTTGATGAAGCGACTTCAGAAATGAGCAGCACGGAGGAAGTCGAACTGATCGGCAAGGTCGTTCGCGCGTTGCCGCAGACACTGTTTTTCATCATTACCCACAACCCTGACCTGTGCGAACTGGGCAATCGAACATTCAATTTCAATCACCAACGACGCCTGGTCGAGCAGCCGGCCTGAAGGTTACGGACAGCCTTTTCCAGTGCAGTCATTCAAGGATGGTAAACATGGAGTTGCTTGCGCAGCGGGAAGCGTTTTGTATCAGCTATGGCGTCTCCCGCCCCCAATTGCCCTTGCGGGATATTGCCCACTGGGAGGCTACGCTCAAAGGCACGGCGCACCAGCACAATCCGCTGCACGATGAACTCGCCAGCGTGGCACCCGGCTACTTTTATCTGCCGGTTTCGGCGCATCCCGATCCAATGCAAGTGGATCGCTTGGTCAGTGAAGCGCAAGAGGCCGACTGGCTGCTGATTCCGTCCCTGGACTCTTCGCAGCCTTTGCTGCATCGCCCTTACGATCGGCCGATCATCGCGGTGCCCTTTATGCCGGTCGCGTATCTGCGCGTAGATAACACCCTGGACAACAGCCTTTTGATGTCGATGGGGAGAAAACAACTCAAGGAGATGGTGCGCCTGACACGACGCGCCGAGGACTTCTGCCATACCGAGTTGCATCGACTCGACCGGCTGGCGGAAAACAGCGAAGTCTTGCTGGCATTTTCCACGCTTCAGTCATTGAACGTGGACAAGTACCGGCACGTGCGCAACCTGTATTCGCTGGCGGCCATGCAGGCACTCGCGCGCTCGGCGGATAGCTCCCGGTACTACATAAAAATCAACTACGAGAAAACCACCCGCCTGCCGGTGTATGCCTCGCTCAGCTACGTCGACGAGCAGCAGGGCGTTTTCTCCCAGCAGGTTCAGGGACAGGATCGCGATCGGGTTCCCGCCGGCCTCAATCTGTATGTCAGCGATTACTACCAACTCTATAAAGCCGCCGACGAACTGGGTTTGCGCACCCATTGCCTGGGACGCGGCGCCATCGACATCAAGAAACGCATGGGCGCCAACCTGATCGTCGACCTGGAAAACTGGTTGATTCCCTTACGCACCACCCGCGCCGAGCAGATGCGCGAATTTTCCAACAGAGACAGCTAACAAGGAGTTCAACATGTCTTTTTTTGATATCAACCGGCAACTGGGCAGTGCCCATCTGATTCAGAACGGCGTTTCGATCATGGATTACTCGACGTCTTCCTTTGACCTGGCGGGGACTCTGCAACAAACCCTCGCCAAGCGCTACAACCTGGCCAATGACTTTGCGCTGAACAAGATCCATGAATGCCTGAGCACCGAGCAGATCAGTACCCACCTGGAAGACTCAGGCCACTGGCACGACCCATTGCAGACACTCGGCCAGCCTATGATCGAGCAGTACTATCGCTTCGTCGGCTGGCTCAGCGAACACCTGGGATTCGACTTCGTGTTCGAGAACAACCCCTTGGTCCGCTACCACATTCCGGGTCGTCTGGATGACCGTTACCGACTGGCTGACGGTGAACTGTTCACCCACCATTCCGATACCCTGCTCGGCGACTACTTCCAGCAGATCAACATGTGGCTGCCCTTCTGCGACGTGAAAAACACCGGGGCACTCAGCGTCTGCTCGAAAAACACCAGCATCGCAGCGCTGAAGCAATTCGCCAGCGATCAGGGTTACGCCTACGACCAGTACAAAGAGAGCCGGGTCGCCTTTTTCGATTACGCGAAACAGCGTCCGCAATTGATGGCGGACCTGCGAGCCGACGCCATGCCGACAAACCTGCGTTATGGCCAGTGCCTGATGTTCGATCCACGTGTCCTGCACGGCACGGCCGAGAACATTGAAAACACCACGCGGGTCAGCATGGACTTCAGGATCGTGCCGCTCGAAGACTACCAGGCGATCATCCACGAGCTCGAACTTCAGGGTAAGACCCCCAACAGCTATGAGGGCGACGGTCTGATCAAGGGCGAGTTCTACCATGCCCTCAGTGCACGGGAAGTTGCCGGCACATTGACCACTGCGCACCAGCGCTAACTACACCGACAACCCTGGAAACAGACCATGACCACTGCTATCGCCTGGCTGGACGGTGAGTTCCTGCCGCAGGAAAACATCAATTTGTCACCCGTCACCCATTCACTGTCCTATGCCTCTTCGGTCTACGAAGGCATTCGCAGTTATGGCGGAAAAATATTCAAGTGCGAGGAACACCTGCAGCGCCTGCAGCGATCTGCACAGCTGTTCAAGCAACCATTGGAGTATTCCAATGCCACGCTGAACGATGCCTGCAACGAGCTTCTGCGTCGCAACGAACTTCAGGATGCCTACATCAAAATCATCATATTCCTCGACGACGCCGACGTGAGCTTCATGGGGCGCGGCTGTCGCAGCCGGGTGGTGATCTTCGTCCTGCCCTTCGCGCCCAAGGCCGCCACCACACCCTACCGGCTGAAAATTGCCGATTGGCGTCGTGCACCTGCCCACTGCCATCCGTATCAGGCAAAAACCTCGTCGACTTATGCCCTGAGCTTTCTGAGCTTCCGTGACAAAGGCGAAAACTTCGATGACGTGCTGTTTCTCTCGACAACCGACACCGTGTGCGAGTCCAGCGGCTCCAACATCTTCTTCATCAAGGGTCGCCAACTGATCACCCCGACCACGGAAATGGCACTGGCCGGCGTCACCCGCCGCTTCATCATCGACAAACTGGCCCCCGCACTCGATCTGCAAGTCACCGAGCGCGAAATCAGCGCATCGGAACTGGCCGGATTCGAAGGTGCTTTTCTATGCGGCACCGCCATGGAAATCACTGAAATCAGCCGAATTGACGACATGCAATACAAAACCAACCCATGGATCGAAATGCTCGCAACGCAATACAAGAAAAGCGTGCTGCATCCCCAGCGCTGAGCGAAGGTCGGGGAACAGATTTTTCAAGTGCCCCTCCCAATCCGCTCCCCAGCACTCAACAGGATGAGCGTTAGCTCGATTACCGCGGGACAGGTCCATGGTTACTTTGGGCTGGGCGGGCACTCCGGCGTATGCCAAAAGTGCTCCGCCGTAAGGGCGGAACCCCGAGAAGCCGTTACCGCAGCAACGGAGATGTGCCCAATCAGCCCAGATATACCGAGATAGACA
>Ga0209563_100370_pt1 | contig 16574 bp, 17 predicted proteins | sample AraplaCvi_mMF_r2_FD_184271 | JGI IMG/M metagenome (GOLD analysis project Ga0209563, IMG submission 184271) | Arabidopsis root microbial communities from North Carolina, USA - plate scrape CL_Cvi_mMF_r2 (SPAdes) (version 2) | ecosystem: Host-associated > Plants > Roots > Endosphere | place: USA... | reverse complement strand
CAGCTCAAATCCTGCAGATCTGGTCACGGCCGGACGACACAGTGGTAACAAATTTAGTTGACGGGCGTGGCGCGTCGCGCCGTCGCCGACGTGTTAGGCGCCTGGTTGCTGGCGTCATATCGATAGAACTTTGATTATTCGTTTCAACCGGCGAGTGTATTCGTCGCCACCTACTATGTCCCGCGATGCACCGCGCCTATAGTCAGTCCAAGGCCTGCAACCGATGTCAACGGTTACGGGAGCCACTAATCATCAGCGACTGAACAGAGCTTAAGAACGGGCCTGGTCCAGTCAACACATTCGATCAAGGACTGACATGACGAAACTATCGGGAAAGATCGCTGTAATCACGGGCGGAAACAGCGGCATGGGCCTGGCAACGGCGCAACTTTTTGCCAAGGAAGGAGCGAAGGTCATCATCACGGGACGCCGCCAGAAGGAACTGGATGAAGCGGTGGAAAGCATCGGTGCCAACGCGGAAGGCGTGCTGGGCGATGTCTCCAGGCTGTCGGATCTGGACAAACTTCACGACCACGTGAAAGCGAAATACGGCCGCGTGGATGTCATATTCGCGAACGCAGGTTTGGGTTCGCTCGCACCGATCGATCAGGTCACGGAAGCGCAATTCGATGAAACCTTCAACGTCAACGTGAAGGGTACTTACTTCACGGTGCAGAAGCTTCTTCCGCTAGTGCCGGACGGTGGATCGATCATTTTGAACGCATCGATTGCATCGTCCAAGGGTATGGAAGCGTTCAGCGTTTATTCGGCCACTAAAGCTGCAGTGCGTTCGTTGGCACGTACGTTGACGACGGATCTCAAGGCACGCAAGATTCGTGTGAATGCGATCAGCCCGGGTCCGATCGATACACCAATCTTCGGCAAGACTGGCCTGACCGAACAAGAAATTGAAGGCTTCAAGTCGGGCATTACTTCGCAGGTGCCACTAGGCCGCATTGGTCTCCCGGAAGAAATCGCCAAGCCGGCTTTGTTCCTTGCATCCGACGATAGCAGCTATATTTCGGGCATCGAACTAACCGTCGATGGCGGTATGGCACAAGTCTAAAAGTGCGCGGCAGGTGGGCGGCATCGACTTGAGCCAGCGATGCCGCTATTTGCGTTGACGCTGAGACTGCCTTAGTCGACGGGAAACGAATAGCGTAATTAAAGTTGCAATGGACGTTGCGGCCGATACGGCTAACATTCAGATGATGGCTTTGGCGCAATGGCACATGCGCTCCAGGTACTCAGAAGTGTCCTCGCTCGGTTCAGTGCCGGCCGACCTCAGCGCCGGAACCTGGTCGGTACTGCGGACGCGCTTACAAGGCAGCGGCGTTTTCAATCAGGACTTTCTGCGTCGCACCGTCGACGTCAACTCGGTGCCAGACGGTTCGGGGGGGAGGGCCGCGCGCTGGCCGGCACGCGGGACGGAAGGTCGTGGCCGTCGCTCCCGGGTTATCAATTGCTCCACCGGGGACGCGATGGAGCGCGCTTATTCAGGCGTGGGCTCGGCCTCGAAACCGGACCAGCTCACGCTCGATACTCCCTTCTCCATGCTCAGGCGACTGGCAAGCAGTTCGAGCCTGGATTGGTCCTTCGGATGCAACTTCAGCGTTGCAGTGACCTCGATGCGCTGCGGCGTATCTTCGTAGTCGCGGCTGGTCAGGCTCTGGAACGACAGCGGCGCCGAGGACATTGCGTTCGAAAGCACCGCGCGGACATGGATTTCGTCCTCTTCGCGGCAGACCACCGTCAAGGTGTATTGGCGTACAAGGTCGGCCGCTGAGACCGGTGCCGTATTGATGGCCCGGCTGACTTCGCGGAGGACCGTGTTGGTGAGCAGCACCACTCCCGTCCCGGCTGCCGCTGGCCCAAAATGGCCTGAACCGCACAGTACCCCGACAGCCGCGGAACACCAAAGCGTGGCGGCCGTGTTGATACCCTGTATCGAGCCCTTGTCGCGCATGATGACGCCGCCGCCAAGAAAGCCTACGCCCGAGACGACATAGGCGGCAATCTGCGTCACTCCGGTTGCCCCGTTTCCGGTCAGCACTCCCAGCGTAACGAACAGGCAGGAGCCACAGGCGACGAGCGTGATGGTCCGCAAACCGGCCGTGCGCTGACGCATCTGGCGCTCAAGGCCGATGACAACCCCGCAGGCGAAGGCGGCGAGCAGCCGCAAGAGGAAATCGAACGTCATGTTGGTAAATTCAGGTTGTGCCTGCGTGGGTCACGTCTCGTGTGGGAACGAGCGAAGTATTGTGTGCGCGCGAGGCTTTTTGAAGTCAGCGACGAAATTGAAGAACCGTCCTTGTGCCCCTTACGAACCTGACAGGTAGCGGGCGACGCAATTTTTTGTACCGCAAAAGAATCGTCTGGGCGGCCGTGATGATAACCAGGGCGACGGCCACGACGAAATAGCCGCGAAGTACGCCCGTGCAGACGCGGCTGTACAGCGTGAGTGTCGGGGCTAGCAGTCCTGAAGTGGCGACTTGCACCAGCCATTCGATTCACGTGATCGCGGCGAGTCGATAGTTGCCGGTCCTGAGTGGCGCTTACGAACCATGAAGTCGTTGGCGTTTCGTGCGCGACGGCTGCATCTTGACGATGCCGTTGGAGCCACCATGCCGTGGAGGTAGTGCGACACCGGTTGAACAGAAAGTGAATAAATGGGCCCATCGTCTCAGTCAGTCCAGCCGCAAGCAACGCGAAGCGAAAACGGAATTGCTGCCCTTGCCGAAGCCGATACGCGACGCTTTGTCACTGGAATATCATCTTCAGCTCGAGGCGCTGCACGCGGGTGTGGGCTCTTTGATGGCCCTTCAGGTTGTGATGAGGGCGGTCATTGCGACAGGAATTCTGTGCGAGTTCGGGTACGGAGATATCCAGAACGCGTCGTACAAAGACCTGGAAAAAATCGCGAATAATTCGTTTTCCTCCGGTGCGCAAGGGCGCTTCTATTTCGATGGCGACGCATTCCGTCTCTTCGCCAAAGTGTTGACGACCCACGATTCGCAGCTGGAAGCCGCTCCCGTCAAGGTAATAGACGAAGTCGCGAAGCGCCTGGAGCGGTATCGCGGAGCTGCCTGACGAGAAGACACACAAGATGCCCAAGGCTCAGGTTGAGCCGCGAAAGGCCGATAGCATCCAGGATGGCGACACCGTAAATATGCAGGACTTTTGAATATTTAATCGAGCCTTCTATCGGCCCCTTATCGTTGTCGTTAACTCCATGTCTAAAAAGAAATAGTTCACCTCGCTTATCGTTTGCGCAAAGGGACGCTTTTCCGAGACAAAAATCCTTGAGCGGCTTCCGCCCAAAGCCCCGCTGTTCGCGCGAGTTGTTGAAGAAGAGCAGGAAGAGCGGAGTTTCAGGGAGCTGGATTCGTGCCGACATAAGTCATATCCACACACGTAACGGAACGAAGCATGAAATCGATGACTGTCAGCAGAAAACTCGGCTTGGCGTTTGGCCTTGTTGTACTCATATCACTGGTTGGCGGCGCGATATCGCTGATTAACTTTCTCAGCCTTAATCAGGCGAATGGCTGGAACGTCCACAGCTATCAGGTACTTCGGGCGAACGACGACATGCTGACCAACATGGTGAACATGGAGACCGGCGTGCGCGGCTTTGTCGCCTCCGGCGACGATCGGTTCCTCGAGCCGTATGCGGCTGGAAACAGGGACTTCGCGAAGTCTTTCGACCTCGTTCGCAGCCTGACGGCGGACAACGCCAGCCAGCAGGGGCGCCTCGAAACGCTGCGCGACATGCACCAGAGAGTGGCAGAAATCGACGAGAAGCTGATTGCCATGCGGCGCGATGTCAACGCCGGCAAGCAGCCTGCCGATGGGTTGATCGACTACTTCAAGCAGGGGAACGACAAGCAGTTCATGGACCGCTATCGCTCGGTGTCGGCAGAACTCGGCAACGCCGAGCAGTCGTTGCTCGATCAACGTTCGGGCGCAGTCGCCAGCATGACGGCATCGACCAAGCTGGCGCTAGGGCTCTCCGGCACGATCACGGTTCTTGTGTCCATCGTTCTTGGTGTCTTCATCACCCGCGGCATCATGCGCGCATTGGGCGGGGAGCCGGCCGAGGCTGCGAGGGCGGCACAGCGCGTTGCGGAAGGTGATCTGGAGGCGGCCGTTGCGCTTGCGCCGAACGACCAGACCAGCCTGATGGCGTCACTCGAATCAATGCGCCAGCAACTGCGCGCTATCGTTTCCGATATTCATTCCACGGCGGAAGCCATTACGACCTCGGCGGGCGAGATCGCGCAAGGTAACCTGGACTTGTCGCAGCGCACGGAAGAGCAGGCGGCGTCACTGCAGGAAACCGCGGCGAGTATGGAGGAGTTGACCTCCACGGTCCGTCAGAACACCGAGAACGCGAAACAGGCAAACGCCCTCGCTGCGAATGCCCGCGAGGAGGCAACGCGCGGCGGCGAAGTAGTGAACCAGGTGGTCGAGTCCATGCGCGACATATCGAGCAGTTCCGGTAAGGTGGCCGACATCATTACCGTGATCGAAGGCATCGCGTTCCAGACCAACATTCTTGCGCTGAACGCAGCAGTGGAGGCCGCGCGTGCTGGAGAACAAGGCCGCGGCTTTGCAGTCGTAGCGGGTGAAGTCCGTACGCTGGCACAACGCAGCGCGAGCGCGGCGAAAGAGGTCAAGGACCTCATCACGAGTTCAGTTGAAAGTGTGGCTAAAGGCTCGGAGCAGGTTGGGAGAGCGGGCACGACCATGTCCGATATCGTTCAGTCGGTCAGGCGGGTGACAGATATCATGGGGGAAATCGCGTCGGCGTCGGACGAACAGGGAACGGGAATTGAACAGGTGAACGTTGCTGTTGGACAGATGGACGCGGTGACACAGCAGAATGCCGCGCTCGTCGAACAGGCATCTGCCGCTGCGCAAGCAATGGCTCATCAGGCGACGTCGCTTCGGCAGGCAGTGAGCGTGTTCAAGCTCGGGCACAAAGCTGCTTGAGCATAAGCGATCGCCGGCTGATCACGCGAATGCCGATAGCGTGCATCAGCCGCGAACAGCTTCAAAAGATCGACTCCTTGCGCGCGCGCCGTTATAAGTCTTGAGCGCGACGCGCAACATCGTTTCCGAATCCCGACTGGTTACGCTATACCAATGCGACCGCTTCGATCTCGATCTTCAGACCGAAGTGGAGCGCCGGGACCGGCACTACGGCGCGAGCGGGTCTCGCATCGCCCGCCCAACGCGCGTAGATCTCGTTGAAGCTCGCCCAGTGCGCGACATCGACGATATAGACACGAACCTGCGCCAGTTTCTTGATATCGCTGCCCGCACCGGCAAGCGCGGAAGCCAGATTTGCCAACACCTGCTCGGCCTGGGCTTCAAAAGAACTCTCCGTAAGCTTGGCGCCGTTCGCGTCGATAGGAAGTTGGCCGGACACAAAAACCAGGCCATTTGCGACCGATACGTGGCTGTAGTGGCCACCCGGCGTTGCCAGTCCAGCGGGGTTCATCGTTTGAGGGAACTGCGCATTCTGCTGATGCTGATCCATGACGAACATTCCAGGTAGAAAGGACCGCTTCAACCACAGCCACGACGAGGTCAGGAAGCTATCCGGGTTTGTATTCGGGAGCTGGAGTGCCAATCCCGGTGCCATCAGTATGATGCATGGAGTCTACGGTTATCGGCAACCAGCGACGATTCGGAGGTCAATTGGATCGCAACCGTTGGCCTCGGGGAATTGACATACGCGGTGGCGATCACAAGCAGCATGCATTGTTCGATTCCATCATGGCTTTTGAACTGGTCTTTCAGGCTGACGAGTCTGGAAGTATTGCTGCGCCAACGAAATCCAGTATTGAACACCTGCTGGAATGATGTCGTCGTTGAAGTCGTACTTCGGGTTGTGCAGACCCGGTGCAGTCTTGCCGACATGGGCGTTGCCGATCAGCACATACGTGCCGGGTCGCTCTTCCAGCATGAAGCCGAAATCTTCTGATGTCATGTTGGCCGGCACGTCGGCGTGCGTACGTTCATCGCCGAAAGTCTCGCGAATGACGGCCTCGCATAGTTGGGTCTCGGCCCGCGTGTTGATGGTCGCCGGATAGTACTGGAAGAACGTGACTTCGACCTGAGCGCCGTGCGCGGCCGCCAGCCCTTCGCACATTAGCTGGATGTCGCGCTGCAATTTCTGCTGCAGTTCCGATGAAAGCGTACGTATCGTTCCGCGCAAGTCGGCGCTGTCCGGAATCACGTTGTCGGTGTCGCCGGCGTGGATCATGCACACGGAGATCACGGCGGGATCGACCGGGTCCTTGTGTCGCGCAGCGATGGTCTGACAGTGCAGCACCATCGAGCAAGCCAGCGGAATCGGATCGAGGCCGAGATGCGGTTGCGCTGCATGAGCGCCCTTGCCGGTGACTGTGATCCTGAAGCGCGAACCCGCCGCCATGATCGGGCCCACCCGCAAGCCGAAATGTCCACCCGGCAAACTCGGCCAATTGTGCATGCCGAACACTGCCTCGGTGGGATATTGCTCGAACAGACCGTCGTCGATCATCTTTCGCGCGCCCGCGCCGCCTTCTTCTCCTGGCTGGAACACGAAATGAACGCTGCCAGGCAATTGCGGCATGCCTTTCAGAATGCGCGCGGCGCCGAGCAGCATCACCGTGTGGCCGTCGTGCCCGCACGCGTGCATGATTCCATGAGTGCACGACGCGTGCGTGAAATCGTTGGCTTCCTGGATGGGCAGCGCATCCATGTCCGCACGAAGCACGATGCCCCAATGCGGATTCGCGCCCGGCAAGCTTGCCACGACGCCTGTTCCGCCCAGTCCGCGCGATACCGTATAACCGAGTTCCTCAAGCTCACGCGCGACGACGTCAGCGGTCCTGTGTTCTTCAAAGCGCAACTCGGGATGCGCGTGAAGGTCGCGCCGCAACTTTGCCCAATGCGGATGATGCGCGGTTAGCGATGTTTCGGGAATATCGGTGGTTTCCAATCTCGGCACCTTTCTAAAGCGGGCAGCATCAAGTCGGCGACATCACGGCGTGACGTCTCGCGATGGCTTAATCGTAGTACCCGAGGATCGACTTCACCTCCATGTACTCTTCCATTCCTTCGATCCCGTACTCGCGACCGTTTCCGGATTGCTTGTATCCGCCGAACGGAGCTTGCGGGTCCCACGCCGGATAGTTCAGATGCACCTGGCCTGATTCGATGCGCGCGGCGACCCGACGCATCAGCGTTTTGTCCGTGCCCTGCACATGTGCGCCTAGTCCGTACACGGTGTCGTTCGCGATGGCGATCGCTTCTTCGACCGTGTCATACGCGAGGATCGCGAGGACCGGCCCGAAGATCTCCTGCTGGGCAATCGGCATGTCCGTGCGTAGATCCGAGAAGATTGTCGGGCGTGCATAGAAGCCCTGACTCAAGCCGACGGGTTTGCCTGCACCGCCCACGATCAGCTTCGTGCCGTCGTCCACGCCCGCTTCGATCATCTGCTGCACCCGGTTGAACTGTGCGCGATTCGCGAGTGGACCATGAGTCGTCGTCTCGACGAACGGATCGCCGACGATCATCTGTTTCGTCGCCGCCACGGCGAGTTCATCCACCTGGGCCATGACGCTGCGTGGGACGATCAGGCGCGTCGGCGCGCTGCATGACTGGCCCATGTTGCGAAACGCAGCCGCTACGCCGAGCGTGACCGCACGCGGCAGATCGGCGTCAGGCAGCACGATGTTGGGCGACTTGCCGCCCAGTTCCTGCGCAACGCGCTTGACCGTCGGCGCGGCCGCCTGGGCGACCAGCACGCCGGCTCGCGTCGAACCGGTGATCGACACCATATCGACTTGCGGATGGCCCGACAGCACCGTCCCCACTTCCGGCCCCGTGCCGCTCACGAGATTGAACACGCCCGCTGGAATGCCCGCTTCGGCGACGACCTCGGCAAACAGCAGGGCGCTCAGCGGCGACAACTCGCTGGGCTTGAGGATAACGGTGCAGCCGGCAGCCAGTGCCGGCCCGACTTTCGCGGTGATCTGATAGATCGGCCAGTTCCACGGTGTGATGAGCGCGCACACACCGATCGGCTCGCGCGCGATGGCGGTGGCGCCACGCTGGGCGACGAACGGATAAGTCGCGAGGTTGTCGCGTGCGACGCGGATATGTTCGGCTGCGAGCGGCACATGGGCACTGCGCGCATAGTTGATCGGCGCGCCCATTTCCATCGACAGGGCAAGCGCAAACAGTTCGGCTCGTTCGAGGAGGAGGGCATGAACGCGGTCGAGCAGCGCGGCGCGCTCTTTGGGCGAAGTCGCGGACCAGCTCGCGAACGCTTTGCGCGCGGCTAGCACCGCGCGGTCCACGTCGCCGGCGTTCCCTAACGGGATGTCGCAAAGCGTCTCTTCGGTGGAAGGGCAGACCACGGCGGTGCGTTCCGTGCCGATAGGCGCGACCCATTCGCCGTCGATAAAGAAGCGGTCCAGATGGCCAGCCTGCATCAGATGAAGCACAGGGGATTTCATTGCTGCTTGTCCTTGCGTCGATACCGTGCGCTCGTAGCAGGCGAAAGCGCACGGATAGAAGTCGAAACGAAACCGTTGTCAGAAGTCGGCGACCTTGCCCCACGCCGATTTGTCGAAGCGTTCGGGACGGTAAGGCTCGGGGTCGACGATCGGCGTCGCGCCTGTGACCATATCCGCCACGAGATGACCGCATCCAGGCCCGATTCCGAAGCCGTGGCCACTCAGGCCAGCGGCCAGCACGAAGCCTGGCAGCGACTGCGTTTCGCCGATGGCGGGGATGCCGTCAGGCGTCATGTCGATATAGCCGGCCCAGGAGGCCGTCACGCGTGCTTCGCCAATCACTGGACACAGATCGATGGCACGCCTGCGAATTTCCGTGAGTGTGGCTTCATCGGCGCTGGGGTCCAGCACGCGCCTTTTTTCCATCGGCGTCGGCTGATCGAGCCGCCAGCGGTTCAGGCCTTCATGGCCCGAGCGCACGCCTTCCAGACCGCCGGGACTGAGGCTCTGCCAGCGACGCGCGAACATCGGCAGAAAGTCCTTCGCATAGCGAAGTTTTTGCAACGTGGGATCGAACTTTGCCAATCCGCTGATGGCGAGCGAATAGGTTTCGTCGCCGCGACGCGTGATCGTGATGCTTTTCGTGTGCAGCGCATCCGGCAACGTGCCGCGCGGCAGCGAGACCGACGCGACCGACGAGCGAATGGTCGCCTGGGGCAGGCGGATGCCGAGTTGCCGGCAAAACGTCGAGGCCCATGCGCCGCCCGACAGCACCGCGATCTTCGTGCGGATCACGCCGTGCTCGGTCACGACACCGCTGACCCTGCCGCCCTCTGTTTCGATGCCCCGTGCCGCGCAATTCTGATGGACGGTGCCGCCCAGCTTGATGATGCTGCGTGCCACGGCCGGAGCGGCGTTGGCCGGGTCGGCCGTGCCGTCGGTCGGCGCGAACACGCCGCCTTTCCAGCTGCGTCCGGTTGCGGCCGCCCGCTCGTTGGCCTGTTTGCTGCCGAGCACTTCGGTTCTGACGCCGGCCGTGCGGGCGAATTCGCACCAGCGCGTCCATCCGCCGAGTTCGTCGTCGTCGTTGCTGAGATACAGCAGACCGCCGCGGCGAAAGCCGGCGGATTCCCCGGATTCGTCTTCGAACTGCTGCCACAGTCGCAGACTTTCGGTCGCAATCGGCAATTCTCGCGCATCGCGGTTCTGCTGACGGCACCAGCCCCAGTTCCGGCTGGATTGTTCGCCGCCTACGATGCCTTTTTCGATCAGCGCGACTTTGACGCCGCGCTTCGCGAGAAACCATGCAGTGAATACGCCGACAATGCCCGCGCCTATCACGACGACGTCGGCGCTATCGGGCAGCGCCGGGCTGCTATCAATGCGGGTCAACGGTACGCGCATCTATGAAAGTTCCTTCGTGAGTCGCGTGTCGGGTAAATGTCTGTCGGCGAGCTTGCCAGTTGCAACGCACAGAACCGGTACGACCGGTAGACCGGATCGGGTGCGCCTTGATGCGCGGCGGCGGGCACGTTGTGCACCATCTTCAACGTGGTGTCGACGCAGCACCATGTTTTCGCCCCTCTTCAGCAACGCGGACATCGTCGACTTTCGTTCAAGGTCCGAAGCGCGTGTCGCGAGTTCAGGAAGCGGAGGGGAATCGGCGGCAGTCACATGACGCGTCCACTCACCGTCGGGCAGTTCGACAGGCCAAGGCGGTCGAAGTCGAACAGAGTTAACGGTGTCGTTGCTGACGTGGCAACGTGTTCTCGTGCAGCCTGTACCATCTGTGTGTCCTGGATCAATCAGCCGTGGACCTGCCAGTGCCGAGATGCTTGCTGCCGGCTCGAAGAGCCCACGGATCAGCAAGACTTCAAGCGCGCTATACGGGCCGGGCCGGTAGAGTCTTTATGGTACGTGGGCAATGTCACTCTGCGACGCTCGAAAAATATTTCAAAAGAGTATGAACACTGCGTTTGGCGTGCCTTGCGCAGCATTTTATGTGGCGCACTCATCGACTTGACTCGCTGGAGCGGCGAGTCGCGATCCGTGGAAACGCGGCCAGGCTTCGATCGCGTCGCCCGGCGCGACTGTCTGATAGGTGTGATAGGTCTGTGCCGCGTCCCGGTCGCACACGCAGATTTGTAGAATGCTCAGTTGCGCTTAAACTGGATGCAAGGCGCAGCAACGCAATCGCTGGCCTACGGGTGGGGCGCAATTGATGATTGCCAGCAACCGGTTGCGCAACAGGGCCGTAGTTCGTTCTTTTTCTTCGGGTGTGGGCCTGCCCATGTGAGCCACCGTCAGCAGGGTGAGCGGGCATACGTCGAGCACTTCCGTAAGCTGTTCAATCCTTAGCAGTGGGTTTCTGGCTCGATACCGCCTGCAATTCGCCGACTTCAGTTCGCAGGCGGCATTGTTCACGTTAGCTTGTCGATGACGAGTAATGTTGAAGTGGCGGACGCATATAACTTTCCGGTGCTGTCCTTTAGCGTGGCCTCGGCGAACGCCGCGCGGCGGCCAATGCTAATCACCCGGCCTTCCGCCCGAAGCGTGCCGGTCTCATGCGTTATCGCTTTATGGTACGAAACCTTGAGTTCCAGCGTTGTATAGGCCTGCGTTGGCGATAGCCGGGAATGGGTGGCGCAGCCGCATGCGGAGTCGAGCAGTGTGGCTGCATATCCTCCATGTACCGTCCCGATAGGGTTATAAGCGCGCAGTGACGGTACGCTTTCGAAAGCTGCGAAGCCTTCCGACGCTTCGACCAGCGTGAAGTCCAAGGTATCACCGATCGGTGGCCGTCCCCCCGATTGCATTAATTTGTGTAGCTGCTCCAAGCCGGAGAGATTGGGTGGCAGCTGTTCGACAAGGTTCATTTGCAAGACTCCAGATGGAAGCGTTGTTTAAGCGCTGTCTTCGCGCGCATCAATATTTTGTCGGAGCGCGTTTGATCTGGCTCCCCTCTGGCAAGCATTAGCGCGCCAACCATCTCGCACAACAGCGACTCCGCGTTCGGGTTCGCCTCTGCGTCTCCAAGCTCCGACAAAAGTCCTGCAAGCCGCTTTCGCAGCCGTGTCGTTCCCTCTGCAAAGGCCGCGCGTGCTTCAGGGGATACCCTCGTCATTTCAGAAACTAACGCAGCAACCGGACAACCAACCGGAATTGCGTCCCGGTGCGCGCGCGACAGATAAAAGCGGATGTAATGCCAAAGGCCTTGCGCAGGCGATCGACCGGATACTTGATGGAGAAAGTGGGCTTCACTCTCTTCAAACATCGTGGCAATGGCAGCAGTCACAAGCTCGTCTTTCGAACGAAAGTGAGCATAAAAGCCACCATGAGTCAGTCCGGCGCCCTCCATAACCCGCGCAACAGCAATCTGCTGTGGCCCGTGTGCCCGAATTGCATCCGCGGCTACCTTCAGCAGCTTTTGACGCGTTTCGTCCTTGTGTGTAGCGCCATATCGCATTGACCGGTCCCGACCATAGTATGATAACGATCATATAAAGAAACGTGTTCAATCACAACGCTTCTCGCCACGACAGTTTTCGCGAGAGCTGGCACCGCCGTCAGGCGGCGAGTCGTCCGTTCGCTCGGCGACTCGCGCCAGGCAGGTTTAGTTTTGCTGGCCGACTTTGACGGCTGACGTTAACAGACGCGAAGGCGAATGCGAAGACACGTGCGAAGACACGTGCGAAGACGAATGCGACTGACAATGCGGGCATCCACACTGCGAAAACGGGCCGGTCCGCGCTCATAACGTAAAGAACGCGGCATCCTCTCTGAGCCTCGGGGCGATTCGTCTCTCCGCCCACTCCAACCACGCCCGGGTCCTGGCGTCCATGAAGTGCCTGGAAGGCAGGAGTGCATATATTCCAATGTCCGGCGACCGCCACGCTGGTAACACCCGGCGGAGCCGGCCATCGCGGATCGCGTCTATGACCGAGAAAAGCGGAAGCAGCGTTATTCCGGCGCTCCTCACGGCAACATCGAGCAGCAATTCTGGCGTGTCCGCCACCAGCGGCCCTTGAGGGGAAAACTCCTGCACCGGGCCTTGCCCGTCTGTCAGTCGCCATTCAGGAGTGGTGGAAGGATTAATCAGACGCAGGCATGAGTGCTCGCTCAATGCGGCGGGCGTCGTAGGCTCGCCGAAGCGTTGCAGATATTCGGGCGACGCGCACACCACCGCGAATGTCGTTCCCAGCCGACGCGCCACCAATCCCGAGTCAGTCAGCGACTCCGCCAGATAAAAGCTCACGTCTACACCGCGGGCGAGCAGATCAGGAAAGTACTGCGAAGTACTGTAGTTGACGATGACTTCGGGATAACTCGCACAGAAATCGGCGAGCTCAGGCGCGACATAGTGGTGGCCGAAACTGGTCATACATTGCACGCGCAGCCGGCCAGACGGAGTGGATGCCGTCCCGGAGGCCTTCGCTTCGGCTTCGTCCATAAGCGCAACGATCTCGCGACAACGCTCGGCGTATTCGGCGCCTGCATCGGTGAGTATCCGATGGCGGGTCGAGCGCTGAAGCAGCTTGACGTCAAGCCGCTTCTCCAGGTCCGACACGAGCCGCGAAACCTGCGCCGTAGTGAGATCCATCTGCTCGGCTGCGGCAGTGAAACTGCCGCTATCGACCACACGCAGGAACGCGCGAATCGCATGGAAGAGGCCTGTCTGAAGGAGGTCTTTGCGCATTCCGTAAATATACTTTGTTCGGTGCTCTATTGTTACTGAAGTTGTAGCGTCTCACAATCGGGCCACTAAATGGCAACTGCGGAGAACCTCCCATGAAACCCGATGTGCGTGCTCCGGTGAGCAGTAGCGGCCGGCTGGCAGGCTTGCTAATTCTCGTTTTGCCTCCGCTGTTGTGGGCCGGAAACTTCGTGGTCGGCAGGCTCGCACGTAACGACGTGCCACCTATGACGCTGGCCTTCGGCAGGCATCTCATCGCGCTGGTGTGTCTCCTGCCGTTTGGGTGGGCCGCGATGAAGCGCGACATGAGTCGGTATTGGGCGCTTCGCTGGCGACTCGTGCGCGTATCCCTCGCAGGTATGGTCGCCTTCAATCTTCTCGTCTATGTAGGGCTGCATTCGACGACGGCATCAAATGCGCAGTTGATGAACTCTGCGATTCCCGTACTGATCATCTTGATCGGTGCTGCGTTTTTCGGGCAACGGCTGACCGCCGTCCAGAGCTTCGGACTCGTTCTATCCTGCGTCGGCGTTTTGACCATCATCTCGCACGGCGACACTGCGCGACTGTTAGCGCTTCAGTTTTCCCGTGGCGACCTGTTCGTCTTCGGCGCGATGGTGGCGTTTGCTCTCTTCTCGGTCTGGCTGCGTTCTTTTCCGGCGGACATGGACCGTCTCGGGCTACTTGGCGCACAACTCGTCATCGCGGTAGTGGTGCTCTTTCCGCTGTTCATGTGGGAGTACATCGCGGGGGAACGTGCAACCTGGAACATCGCGTCTCTTGGAGAAATCATGTACGTAGGGCTCGCACCCTCCCTGATCGCCAACCTCCTGTATATGTTTGGCATTGCCCGCGTAGGTCCAGCTCGGGCGGGGCTCTTCATTCACCTGATTCCGCTCTACGGCGCGTCGATGTCAATCGCGTTTCTGGGCGAGACGCTGCACGTTTATCACGCGATCGGCATGGCCGCGATCGTCGTTGGTCTGGCCTGCTCACGTAGCAAAGACAGACCGGTATCCCGGTCTGCCGATGAGAACGAGGGCGATCGCTATAGCAAGCGTCGTCGGGTACAAACGGTTGGATGAGTCTCCTACGCTTTGACCACTTTATCGATCGCCCTCACGGGTATTAACCGCCGTCAGTACGCCTTGGCAGCTTGATGAACCGTCTTAATGTGTAAGCCGATCCAGGCCACATCAACTTCACAATGTCATATCAGCGAGTCCGAACATGAGTTTGCAATCCGTCCGTACATTTCTTTCACAGCATGCTCCCGACCTCGAAATTCTGGAAAAGCAGACGAGCACCGCCACTGTCGCGGAAGCCGCCGATGCCCACGGCGTGTCCCCGGGGCAGATCGCGAAGACGCTGTCTTTGTGGCTGAAGGACGAAGTTATCCTGCTGGTGCTTGGAGGTGACGCGAAGATTGACAACCGCAAGTTCAAGGATCAGTTTAAAGGCAAGGCCAGGATGCTCAATGCCGAGGAGGTGGTTGAATGGACCAGTCATCCGGTGGGCGGGGTGTGTCCGTTCGGACTGCCGCGCGAAATGAAAGTCTTTGCGGATGTGACGTTGAAGAAGTTCGATGTCGTGTTGCCTGCAGCGGGCGCAACGAACGCGGCACTCCGCATCGCGCCCCAGCGCCTTATCGAACTGGTTGGGGCAGAGTGGGTCGATGTCGCTCAAGGTCCAACCCTGACCGTCTGACGGACTGTTTTCTTCCGGTCCGTCAGCGAGGCAAAATCGACACGACCTTCCGCTCGTTGGACGGCGCGGCCGCGACTGAAGTTATCGCCTCCGCGGCGTCATACAATCGTTCGTCCCCAACTGTAGTTTCTGCCGCCGCTTGGAGTTAGCGCGCCTCTGCAAAAAGTTCAGCGAGAAATGTCCTCCAGCGACTTTCCAAGCGTCCGAGGCCCCATCAGTCCGATTGCGAGGATGACCAGCATCATCGCGCCGGCGATGAAAACGAACACGCCAGTGACGCCGAAGTCCTTCAGCATGAACGCAATGATGAACGAGCTGAACACCGCGGATGCACGACTCCATGAATAAACGAAGCCTACCGCCCGTGCGCGAATCGTCGTGGGGTACAGCTCCTGCTGATAGGCATGGTAGGTGAACGATATGATGTTGCCCGCCAGCGTTAGACAAACGCCCAGCATCACGATCGCCACGGCCGACGTTGTTTGGCTAAAGAGAAGTCCGGCCACAATGTTGAGCGCCGCCATGCAAACAATGACGTGCTTTCGCTCGAAGCGGTCAGCAATGAGATAGCCGAGCAAAGGTCCAAGAGGCGCCGCCAACCCGATGACTGTCGTGTAGAGCAGGCTCGACGTCACGGTGATTCCCTGCTTCACAAGCAGCGTGGGTACCCAGTTAGCAAAACCGTAAAAGCCGACCGTCTGGAATATGTGAAAGACGATCAGCATGACGGTTCGCTTGCGGTACGGCGCCTTCCACATATCAGAAAAGCCGCCTTTAATTGCGATCGGCTCGGATGGTCCTGGCGGAGGAAGAGGCCTTCCGTACTGGCTTTCAACCTGCGCTTCGAGCCGGGAGAGCACGGCGTCGGCCTCTGCGAATCGCTGCTTGCTGGCGAGCCAACGCGGGCTTTCCGGCAGGTTTCGACGGAAATACCATACGAACGCCGCACTGATGCCGCCAATCAATACGACCCACCGCCAACCGTCCAATCCCAGATAGGATTTCGGTACGAGCAGGTAAGACAGGAAGGCTACGACCGGGACCGCGGAAAAGCCGATTGCCTGGCAGACTGCAAACGCACGCCCGCGCATATGCTTCGGTGCGAGTTCGGACATATAAGTGCCAATGGTGATGAGTTCGACGCCGATACCAAGACCGGAAACGAAGCGCCAGAAGTTCAGTCCTGTCGCTGTATCCTGGAAGGCCATTATCGTATTGGCCGCTACGTACCAGAGCAATGAATACGTGAAGATTGCACGCCGGCCAAAACGGTCAGCGAGGAATCCGCAGGCGATGGTTCCGACGAACAGACCGCTAAAGAGAGATGCGATAAAGCTGGCGACACCCGACGTTCCGAAAAGCCCGTGCGTCGTCGCAGTGAGAATTCCTGCCTTCACGAGACCAGGTGCGATGTACCCGGTGAAAAGCAAATCGTACAGTTCGAAGAAGAAGCCGAGGCTAAGCAACACGATCAGTTTCCAGACGCTCCGCGTGACGGGAAGTCGGTCAAGACGTGCAGATATTGCGGCTCTATCGACGAGCGAATCCTCACCGGGCACGCTGGTTTCTTTGGCGCCTAAGGGTGAAGCGCCTTCCATAGTGGTCATGGTTGTCTCCGTCTAGTATTTGCTTTTGATGCTGCCGTGCAAAAGTCA
>Ga0209563_100369_pt1 | contig 16586 bp, 14 predicted proteins | sample AraplaCvi_mMF_r2_FD_184271 | JGI IMG/M metagenome (GOLD analysis project Ga0209563, IMG submission 184271) | Arabidopsis root microbial communities from North Carolina, USA - plate scrape CL_Cvi_mMF_r2 (SPAdes) (version 2) | ecosystem: Host-associated > Plants > Roots > Endosphere | place: USA... | reverse complement strand
GGCCTGATGCTGCACGACGTGCTCTCGCTGGGCAAGCCGCTTCCGCTCAACCGCGTCGTCTTCCGCAAGCGGCTGAAGCGCGACTGGCCCGCGCTGGCCGACGCCGGCCTGCGCTGGGGCGGCCTCTTCCACGACGCCAACGTGCCGGTCACCGAGCGGCTCGCGGTCGAGCTGGCGGTGGATGCGCAGCGCCACGGCGCGATCGTGTCCACCCACTCCCGGGTGGAGTCCCTGGTCCGCGCGGGCGGTCGCATCACCGGGCTGCGCTACCGCGACCGGGCGACCGGCGAGACGAAGACCGTGCCGGCGCGCATCGTGGTCAACGCGGCAGGGCCGTGGGTCGACAGCGTGCTCGACCTGGCCGGTCCGCACGAACGGCGCATGGGGCCGACGAAGGGCAGCCACCTGGTGGTGGATGCGTTCCCCGGCGCCCCCGAGACGTGCATCTTCTTCGAGTCGCCCGACGACACCCGGCCGATGTTCGTGCTGCCCTGGGAGGGCAAGTACATGATCGGCACGACCGACCTGCCCTACGACGGCTCGATCGACGAGGTCGTGATCGACGACGACGAGACCGCCTATCTGCTGAAGGCCGTCAACGAGCTCATCCCGCAGGCCGGTCTCACGCCGGACGACGTGCTGTGGTCGTACTCGGGCGTCCGCCCGCTGCCCTACGTCGGCGACCTGGACGACCCGTCGAAGGTGAGCCGCGACCACGAGATCGTGGTGCACACCGGCGCGGACGAGGGGCTCGTCACCCTCATCGGCGGCAAGCTGACCACGCACCGCGCGCTCGGCGAGCTGGTCGTGCGGCGGCTGGAGCGCGAGCTGGGCCGCCGGCCCGGGCCGTCGCCCACCCGCTCCGCCCGCCTCCCCGGCGCACCGGAGGGCGACTGGCCGGAGTTCCGGCGCCGCTTCATCGAGCGCAGCCCGCTGCCGTCGAGGACCGCCGCGCGCCTGGCGGACACCTACGGCGCGACGGCGACCGGGATCGAGCGGCTCGCGGTCGACACGCCCGCGCTCGCCGAGGTGGTCGACCCGGACACCGGCGCGATCGCGGCGGAGGCCGTCCACGCCGTCCGGGAGGAGGGGGCGCTGACCCTGGAGGATGTCGTCCTGCGCCGCATGGCGGTCGCGCTCAACCGCGATGTCGGCCTCGCCGCCGCGCCGCGCATCGCCGCGGTGCTCGTGGCGCACGCCGGCTGGAGCGAAGAGCAGGCGGCGGCCGAACTTGACCGGTACCGCGCCGCGATGCGACGCTTCAAGCCGCGCGCTCTGGACAGCGAGCGCGAGGCCGGGACCATGCGAGGAAGCACGGAATGAAGCACTGCCTGATCGGGATCGACGTCGGCCTCACCGCCGCCAAGGCCGCCGCGTTCGACGAGCGCGGAGTCGAGCTCCGCACGGTGTCGGCGGCGAACCCGCGCGTCGCGGTCGCCGCCGACCGGCAGGAGATCGACATGGTCGCATTGTGGGAGGTCGTGTCCGGCGTGCTGGCCGACCTCACCGCATGGCTGGCGGCCGAGGGCTGGACGGTCCGCGCGGTCGGCGCGACCGGCCACGGCAACGGCCTGTACCTGGTCGACGAGGAGTTGCGCCCGGTGCGCACCGCCTTCGCCTCCACCGACAGCCGCAGCGAGCGGATCGTCGCGGGCCTCGACGCCGCAGCGGTGGAGCGCGCCCAGCGGATCACCGGCTCGGTGCCGTGGGCCGGACAGCCGGGCGTGCTGCTGCGCTGGCTGCAGGACGAGGAGCCGGAGACGCTCGACCGCGCGCGCTGGGCGCTCAGCTGCAAGGACTGGATCACCGCCTGCCTGACCGGGCGCCCGACCGCCGACTACTCCGACGCGTCGGCGTGCGGCCTCGTGAACCTGTCCGAGCGCGTCTACGAGCCGACGGTCTTCGACCTGCTCGGCCTGCCGCGCGAGCTGATGCGGCTGCAGCCTCCGCTGTTCCGCTCCGACGAGGTCGTCGGCGCGGTGACCGCCGACGCCGCCGGGCTGACCGGTGTGCCGGAGGGCACCCCGGTGGTCGCGGGCTGCATGGACTGCATCGCCAGTCCCATCGGCGCCGGGGCCACCGAGCCGGGAGACGTGACGGTCATCGTCGGCACGTGGGCGATCAACTCGGTGGTGGTGCCCGCGGACTCCGAGCCGCCGCGCGTGACGCTCAACGCCCTCCTGCCCGACCCGCGGTACATGCTCGCGCAGGAGGTCGCCCCGACCTCCGCGGCGAGCGTCGAGTGGTTCGCCTCGCTGATGTCGACGCTGGCCCTCGACCCGGTCAGCCCGCGGGAGCTGCTGCACGCCGCCGCCGGGGTTCCGGCCGGTGCAGAGGGTCTGCTGTTCCTGCCGTTCGTGCACGGCGCACCCGAGCATCTGGGCGCCTCCGGCACCCTGCTCGGGGTGAAGGACAAGCACGGCTATCGCGAGATCGCCCGCGCCGTCGTCGAGGGCATCACCCAGTACCACCGCGTGCAGCTCGCCAAGGTGCGCGTGAGCGGCGCGACGGTCTCGACGGACCCGTGGACGCTCGCCGGCGGCGGCGCGAAGAACCCGCTGTGGGCGCAGATGTTCGCCGACATCATCGGCCACCCGGTGCGCCGCCAGCTCGGCACCGAGCTGGGCGCCCGCGGCGTCGCCTCGCTCGCCGCGGCCGGTGCCGGTATCGACACCGGCTGCTGGCGCAGCGACCCCGACCCGTCACTCGTCGTGTCGCCGGGGGAGGACAGCGCCGCATACCGGGTGCAGGCCGACCGCTTCGACCGCACCCTCGCCGCGATGGGCGCCGTGTGGACGGAGCTGGCCCGATGACCGCGACCGCATCCGACGGGCTCGGCCTCGGGCGCGAGGTGGAGGAGGCCCTCGCCGAGATCACGCGGGTCTCGCGGGCGCTCGGCGGCGACCCGGCGCTCGTGCTGCACGGCGGCGGCAACACCTCCATCAAAGCCACCGGCCGCGACATCACCGGTGACGACGTGGAGCTCGTTCTGGTGAAGGGCAGCGGATGGGATCTGGCCACCATCGAGCCCGCCGGCTTCGCCCCGCTGCGGCGCGAGCGGCTCCGGCGGCTGCTGCGGCTCGACGACCTCAGCGACAGCCGCATGGTGAACGAGGTGCGCCAGGCGTCGCTCGACGCGACCGCGCCCGCCGCATCCATCGAGGCGCTGTTGCACGCCCACCTCCCGTCGCGCGTGGTGCTGCACTCGCACGCGGACGCGATCGTCGCCCTGACGGACCAGCCCGAGGGGGAGCGGCATGCGGCCGAGGTGCTCGGGGCCGGGGTGCAGGTCATCCCCTACGTCATGCCCGGCTTCCCGCTCGCGCGCGCCGTCGCCGCCGTCCCGCTCGACGGTGTCGATGCGCTCGTGCTCGCGGGCCACGGCCTCTTCACCTTCGCGGACGATGCCGACGAGGCCCTGCGGAGGCACCGCGAGCTCGTGGAGCGGGCGTCGGCCTCCTTCGGCTCGCCGGACTGGGGTGCGACCGGCGCCCCCGTCGAGCGCGGCGGGTCACCCGTCGAGCTCGCGCGGCTGCGCCGGGACCTCTCGACGGCGGCCGGCCGGCCGCTCGTGCTGCGGCAGTCGGCGTCGTCGCGGGCGCTCGACTACGCGCGGCAGCCCGACCTTCCCGCGGTGACGAGCCGAGGAACGGCGACCCCGGAGCACATCATCCGCACCAAGCGCACGCCCCTGATCGGGCGGGACGTCGCGGCCTACGCGACCGCCTATGCCGCCTATGTGGATGCGCACCGCGACCGTGCTCCCGGCCCGCTGGAGCCGATCGACCCGGCGCCGCGCGTCATCCTCGACCCGCAGCTCGGCCTCCTCACCGCGGGCGTCTCGCGCTCCGCCGCGGACGCCGTGCACGACATCGCACTGCACACCATGGACATCGTGGAGGCCGCCGACAGGCAGTCGGGCTACCGCTCGCTCGATCCCGCCCTCAGCTTCGACATCGAGTACTGGGAGCTGGAGCAGGCACGCCTGCGCTCCGGGAGCTCGGGCAGGCTGCTGGACGGCGAGGTCGCCCTCGTCACCGGGGCCGCCTCGGGCATCGGCCGCGCCACCGCGGCGGCCCTGCTCGCGCAGGGAGCGTCGGTGGTCGGTGTCGACCTGAGCCCCGCCGTCTCGGAGGCGTTCGGCGGCGCCGCCTGGCGGGGCGTCGTCGGCGACGTGTCAGAGCCCGGTGTGCTCGACCGTGCGCTCGACACCGCGGCGCGCGATTTCGGCGGGCTCGACATCCTCGTGGTCGCGGCCGGGATCTTCCCGGCGAGCGAGCCGCTGGCGGACTTCGCGGACGACGTGTGGGAGCGCTCGCTGCGGGTCAACACGACCGCGGTCGCCCGGGCGCTGCGTGCCGCGCACCCCCTCCTGGCGCTCGCGCCGCGCGGCGGCCGGGTGGTGCTGGTGTCGACCAAGAACGTCGCCGCCCCCGGCCCGGGTGCGGCCGCCTACTCGGCCAGCAAGACCGCGGCGGCGCAGCTCGCGCGGGTGGCCGCGCTGGAGTGGGCCGCCGACGGCATCCGCGTCAACCAGGTGGAGCCGGACGCGGTGTTCGACACCGGCATCTGGACCCCGCAGCTGCTCGCGGAGCGTGCGGCCCGCTACGGGCTGAGCGTCGAGGAGTACCGCACCCGCAACCTGCTCGGGGTCGAGGTGACGAGCGCGGCGGTCGCGGACGCGGTACTAGCGTTCGCCGGGGGACTCCCGGCGACCACCGGCGCGCACCTCCCGGTCGACGGCGGCAACGACCGCGTCGTCTAGCCGTCCGGCCGGGAGCCGCGACGCGGCCGTGGTGGGCTCAGGCCCCGTCGTCCTTCTTGGCGTCGGCGCTGTCCGCGTCCTTGCCCGCCGCCTTGAGGTCGGCCGCGGCGGCGTCGTCGAGCGCCTTCTCGACGATGTGATCGGCCTTCTCGAGCGCCTTGCGGACCTTGACCTCGCCGGGGTCGGAGACGAGGGCGACGATGCCGGAGTGCCCCGGCTCGATCGAGTCCTCGAGCTCCTTCGCCAGCTCCTTCTTGTGGTGACGCTCCCGCAGCTTGCCGATGATCCCGCCGCCGGCACCCACCACGAGGGCGCTGCCGATGATGGAGGGCGGGAACAGCACGCCGAGGACCGCGCCGCCGACAGCGCCCCACTTCAGGCCCTCACGGGTGCTGTGGTCGGTGGCCTTCTGCACCTCGAGCTTGCCGTCGGCGTTCCGCCGGACGACGACGACCCCTTCGATCTTGACCGTCGCGCCGTCCTCGACCTTCTTGAGCGCTTCGTACGCCTCCATGGCGATGTCGGTGTCCGCGAAGTCGGCGGCGAGCAGGGTGTACGCCCCGTCGCTGATGCCCGCCGCCTCGACGCTGACGGGCGCGTCGCCCGTGCTGGTCTCGTCGGCGGAAGTGGATGATGAATCGGTCATGTCGGCCCTCCTAGACGCGTAATGACTGCCGTTCGGGCGCCAGTATAGGAGCGGGGTCCGCGCGCGGCTATGCAGAGAAAATCCCCGAGAAGACCTCCCGAGCGGCGCGGACGAGGGCGCCGCTGTGAACGCACGGAGGCGCAGCTATTGACGAATGTCGACAATCGACCATATGCTCGCATCGACCTGTAAACCGACTGCCGCGAAGGAGAGGCCATGTCGAGCACTGTGCGACGGATCGCTGCGGGGGCGGCGTTAGCAATAGCGGGGGCCCTGACCATCACGGCGTGCACGGGCGCGACCGACGATGGGCTGGGCCCGATGCCCAAGAGCGGGAAATTCGATGGCGTCACCCTGAACATCAGCGCGATCGCCGACGCCTACGTCCAGGGGTTCAAGAAGTACGAGACGCAGATCCACGATGAGCTGGGCATCACGATGAAGTTCGATGTCGTGCCACCGGCCGACGCGTACACGAAGGACATGCTCGAGTTCCGTTCCGGGAAGTCGAGCCACGACATCGTGCTGCTGCAGCCCGCGAACCTGGCCGACTACAGCCCGCACCTCAGACCCCTGGACAAGCTGGCGTCGGAACTGAAACTGTCCTTCGATACGGATGACATCGAAGGCGTGTACAAGGACGTCTACACGTCGTGGGCCGGCACCACATACACGGTGCCCTGGGATGGGGACCAGCACAACCTCTTCTACAACGTCGCCGCCTTCGAGCGCCCCGAGAACAAGGCGGGCTTCCAGGCGAAGTACGGGTACGCGCTGGAGCCGCCGAAGACGTGGCAGCAGTATCACGACGCGGCGGAGTACTTCTCCAGCCACGACTGGAACGGCGATGGGAAGAAGAAGTACGGGGTCGCCGAGGCGTGGCAGCAGGGGGGCTACTCCGCCTGGTGGTGGACGAACAAGTTCGGCAGCTACGGGGGCGTCTGGTTCGACGACGACATGAAGCCGCTGATCGACTCCCCGTCCGGAATCAAGGCCCTTCAGTCTTCTGTGGACATCGTCCCGTTCACCCCGCCCGGCACACTCAACTTCGGATACCCGGAACTCGAGGCGGCTCTGCTGAAGCAGCAAGTTCCCATGGTGATCCAGTGGTCGTCGACGGGCAAGGCCGCACAGGACCCGTCGGTGTCGACGATCGCCGGCAACGTGGGCGTCTCGATGGTGCCCGGTGTGAAGCTGTCCGACGGATCGATCACACACCGGCCCGCTCTGCCGACCGGATGGTCGGCCGGCATCCCGAAGGGCAGCAAGAAGGCCGCTGCCGCCGCCTATCTGCTGCAGTGGATCTCGCAGCCCACGCATGCGCTCGCGCTCGCGCTCGACCCCAAGACGGCCATCGACCCGTGGCGCACGAGTTCGTTCCAGGACACGAGTGCCTGGGAGAAGGCGTTCCCCGGCAACGCGAAGTACGGGGACGACTTCGTCTCCGTCCAGAAGCAGACGGTCGAGACGGGCATGCCGGACCTCCAGATCCCCGGGTCGAACGAGTACCTTCTGGCGCTGTCGGCGGAGATCAACAACGCGCTCGCCGGCAAGAAGCCGGCCGAGAAGGCCCTCCACGATGCCGCCGCCGCATGGGACACGATCACCGACAAGCTCGGACGCGACAAGCAGCTCGCCGCCTGGCGTCACCAGCAGGACGCCATGAAGAAGATCGGCGTCGAGTATCGCCCCGACTGGGCTCGGTGAACCTGCGCCACCCGACCACGGCGGGGGCTGCTGACGCGGCCCCCGCCGCGAACCTGAGAAGAGAGACAATGAGACTCGGACTGATCGGCACCGGAGTGATGGGCCGCAGGTACCTGGACGCCTACTCGACCGACCCCCATGCGGATATCGTCGCGGTGTGCGACCTCGACCCCGGCCGTAGCGCGGCCCTCGCAGAGCAGTACTCGATCTCGCAGTCGTACTCGAGTGCCGATGCGATGGTGGAGAGGGCCGACCTCGACGGCGTCATCGTCGCCACCCCGGACTTCGCACACCGCGACCCCGTCGTCGCCGCTCTCCGCGCGGGGCTCGACGTCCTCTGCGAGAAGCCCCTGGCGACCAGCGTCGCCGACGCGGTCGACATGGTGCGCGAGGAGGACGCGTCGGAGGGGCAGCTCATGCTCAACTTCGGCAACCGGCATCGACCGGCCGCGCTCCGCTCGAAGGCGTTGATCGAAGCGGGCGGGATCGGGACGCCGCGTTACGCCTTCCTCTGCCTCAACGAGAAGAGCGTCAAGACCGCGACGCTGGCGTGGAGGGAACAGACGAGCCCGTTGTGGTTCCTGATCTCGCACATCGCCGATCTGGTGCAGTGGCTCATGGGGGACCGGGTAGCGACGGTCTACGCGACGAACGGCAGGGCTGCAGGTGCATCCACGACCACAGCGGTCCTGAACTTCGCCGGCGGATCGACGGCGGTCCTCGAGAGCACCTGGGACATGCCCGCCGCGTACCAGCGCGACATCGACCTGCGGCTCGCGATCCATGGATCGTCGGGCGTCATCGACCTGGACATGGGCGACCAGGGTCTCGTGCTGAGCGGCGACTCCTCGACCCGGACGGTGCAGTGGGACTCGGAACCGGGCGGATCGGCCGAGGACTGGTGGAACCGGTCGTGCCGGTACTTCTCCCGGACGATCGCGGAGGGCGGACGAGTGCGCCCGAACGGGAGGGACGGCCTCGCCACCGTGCTGGTGCTCAGTGCGCTGCAGCGCTCGCTCGATCGCGGCGGCGTCGTGTCGGTGGACGAGTGGCCGGATGCACTCGAACTTCTCCGATGAGCACCGCCTTCGCCTCGGACAGGCGCTACGTGTGGGGCTACTCGGGCGGCGCGATCGTCTTCACGACGGCCCTCGTGCTGGTGCCGCTGGCCTACGCGACATGGACCTCGTTCTTCGGCTTCTCGTTCGCGTCCCCTGAGCCCACCCCGGTCGGTCTGGCCAACTACGCTCGGCTGTTCACGGATCCTGCGTTCGGCGCATCCCTCGCGACCACGGCGCTCATCGCCATCCCCGCGCTGGCGGTCGAGATGGTGATGGGCGTCGTCTGGGCTCTGGCGATCACCTCGCTCCGGCGCGGCAGGGCGGTGTTCACGACCCTGCTCGCGCTTCCGGTGATGGTGTCCGGCGCTTCGGCGGGGATGGCGTTCCGCTTCCTGTTCACATCCGAGTGGGGTCCCGTCGACAATGCGACCCGCTCGCTGACCGGAGCCGGACTCGACTGGTTCGGCAACGGGACGCTGGCGCGGATCGCGATCACCCTGGCGGACATCTGGCAGAACACGCCGTTCGTGATGCTCATCGCCCTGGCGGCGCTGGCCGCCATCCCCAAGGAGATCGGCGAGGCGTCGAGCGTGGACGGCGCCGGAGGGTGGCAGCGGTTCTGGGCCATCACCTTCCCCCTCATCCGCAAGTTCCTGCTGGTCGCCCTGCTCTTCCGCATGATCGACCTGTTCCGGATCTTCGACGTGATCTTCGTCATGACAGGCGGAGGTCCCGCATCGGCGACCGAGACCGTCAGCTACTACGTCTACAAGCAGGGGGTCCAGTTCTTCGACATCGGCTACGCCGCAGCCATGGGTCTGGCGTTGACGGTGATCACCGTGCTCATCAGCCGAGGTCTGATCCGGGTCCTGGAGGGAAGCAGATGAGGTCTCGAGGCGCGGCAGCACGGATCGCCGTGACGGCGTTCGTGGTGGTCGGAGCGGTCGTATCGCTGTTCCCGATCGTCTGGATCGCACTCACGTCGGTGAAGACCGCCGGCGACTACTTCGCCACCCCGTTCCGTTGGCTACCCGAGCACCTCACGCTGGACCACTTCGTGCGTCTGTTCACCGACCTCGGCGGAGCGGAGAGCATCAAGAACAGCCTCATCGTCTCGCTCGGGTCGATGCTTCTCACGCTGGTCATCTCCGTCCCGGCGGCCTACGCGATCGCCCGTGCGCGTCGCGGGCTGCTGCGGTCCGCTCCCACGTACGTGCTCTCCCTGCGGGCCCTTCCGCCGGTGATCCTCCTCATCCCGCTGTACCTGGTGTACTCGGCCACCGGGCTGATCGACACGTACATCGGGCTTGTGCTCGCGTTCTCCACCTTCAACGTCCCTTTCGCGATCTGGATGCTGCGCGGCTTCTTCGAGGACTTCCCCGAAGAGGTGCAGGAGGCCGCTCAGCTCGACGGGCTGTCCGAGTTCGCCAGTCTGATCCGGATCGTGCTTCCGATGATCGCCCCGGCGATCGTGGTGGTCGCGTTCTTCTCGTTCCTGGCGTCCTGGAACGAGCTCATGCTCTCGGTGACGTTCACCGGGGAGCAGACGCAGACCGTCACCAAACTGCTCTCCAGCCTTCTGCAATCGCCGACCGGCGCGGACTTCGGTGCCGCCGCGGCGATCGGCATCATCAGCATGGTGCCAGGCATCATCCTGGTGGTGCTCTGCCAGAGGTTCCTCGTCCAAGGCCTGACCGCAGGGAGTGTCAAATGAGCCGATCAGACCTTTCCGTCCTCGCGATCGGCGCGCACCCGGACGACATCGAGCTGCTCTGCGGGGGCACGATGGCGCTGTACGCGCAGCAGGGCGCGCGTGTGACGTTCGCGATCGCGACCAACGGGGAGGTCGGCGGTCCGGGCGACGATCCGGCGCCGATCGCGCGTCGGCGTTTCGAGGAGGCGACCGCGGCCACCCGTGCGCTGGGGGCCGACCTCATCTGGATGGGCTACCAGGACGAGATGCTCTTCAACACGCGCGAGGTGCGCGAGCGCTTCATCGACGCCTATCGGCAGGCGCTTCCGGATGTGGTGTTCGTGCACTCCCAGGAGGACTACCACCCGGACCACCGGACAGCGGGTCAGGTCGCGATCGATGCGAGGATCCCTGCGGCGGTGCCGCTCGTGCGGACGACGCTCCCCGCGCTGGACAAGATCCCGCATCTGTTCATCATGGACACCCTCGGCGGGATCGGGCCGGCGCCGGAGCTGCTGGTCGACGTGAGTGCGACGCAGGTGACCAAGGAGCGCCTCCTCGCCATCCACGACAGCCAGGTCGAATGGATGCGGATCGCCTACGGTGACGACTACATCGCGAATGCCAGGGAGCAGGCGTCGCTTCGGGCGAGAAACGCCGGGTTCGCCTACGCGGAGGGCTTCCGGTCGCTGGCGACCTATCCGTCGACGGGCGGACCCGAGCTCCTCCCCGACCCGTGGACCATGGCGTGAGCGCGGTCCGGCTGAGCGCCGGGGGATCGACCGCGGTGGTGCATCCCGCGTACGGCTGCCTGATCTCGTCGTTCGCGGTGGAGGGAGTCGAGCTCTTGTACAGCCGCGGCGGCACGCCGTCCTCCCTTCCTCCGCTGGGGCCGCCCGGGCGGGCGTCGGAGCGGGACTTCGACGACGGCATCTTCCGCGGTGGGTGGTTTCCGATGTTCCCCGTGGCGGGGATGCCGGATGAGAGCACCTGGCAGCACGGCTGGGCGCCTCGCGTCGCCTGGGAGGTGGGGGCGAGGCGGAGCGACTCGCTCCGGTCGTCGGCCGGGGGAGACTTCCTCGATGGCGGAGGCGCACGCGTGGTCCGGGAGATCCGGCTGTCCCGGAGCGCCTTGACGGTCTCCACCGCCATCACCAACAGCGGGGATGGCATGCGGACCTACACCTTCGGCGAGCACCCCTGCTTCCCGCGGGAGCTCTTCGCCGGCGGAGCGATCGTCTCGCCGGAACCCCTGCCGCTCGCCGCGCGCGCGGACGGCTTCACGGGGCACGCACAGTGGGCCACCGGGTCCTTGGCGGTCAGCGGGCCCCCGGGCGGCCCGACCGTGACCGTCGCCGCAGAGGGACTTCCGTTCGGAGTCCTCTGGTCGAGTTTCGCGGCGGACGATCTGCCCGACGTGGACTGCTTCGCCTGGGAGCCGTGCACGTCACGGGGACTCGGCATCGTGGATGCCCGCACGTCGGACTCGCTGACGCGGATCGCGCCGGGGGAGACTCATCGGTACCGCGTCCGCATCGAGGGACGTACGGCCGATGTTTTGGAGAAGGCGGTCGAGGAGGAACGATGACGGATGCAGTGGTGATCACCGGTGGAGGAAGCGGGATCGGGCGGGCGATCGCGCTGCGCGTCGCCCGGGCGGGACGTCCTGTCGCGATCCTCGACCGCGACCTCGGCAGGGCCCGGGACGCGGCGCGGGAGTGCGAGGAGAGCGGGAGTGTGCGCGCGCTCGCCGTCGCGGCCGACGTGTCCGACCAGGAGGACATCGCCCGGGCGTTCGATCTCACCGTTGCAGAGCTCGGCGGCGTGGACGGCGTCGTCGCGAACGCCGGGATCGAGCTCAACGGCCACATCGCCGACCTCGACCTCTCCACCTGGAAGCGAGTCATCGACACCAACCTCACCGGCACCTTCCTGACCGTGCAGGCGGCCGCGCGGCAGCTGCGCAGCGCCGGGCGCGGCGGGAGCATCGTCTGCGTGTCGTCGCCCTCCGCCTTCGTCGGATTCGCCGGCGGCGGCAACGCGGCGTACGGCTCGTCGAAGGGCGGCGTGTCGGCCCTCGTCCGCGCCGCGGCCCTCGACCTCGCCCCGGACGGCATCCGGGTCAACGGCCTCGTGCCCGGCGCGACGGATACGCCGATGCTCTACTTCGGGCTGGAGGGCGAGGAGCGGGACGAGGAGCGCCGACGGTTGCAGGGCCTCGCCTCGTCGCAGATCCCCCTCGCCCGGATGGCCGACCCCGCCGAGGTGGCGAACGCCGCCTTCTGGCTGCTGAGCCCGGAGAGCTCGTACGTGACCGGGAGCCATCTGGTCTGCGACGGCGGGCTCATGGCGAAGAGCGCGAACGACTTCTGAGAGCAGCCAGGCCAGTGTGTCCGAACTCTGTTCTTGATTATTGTCGACAATCGACGATATGCTCCCGTAAACCCTGAGACGAAGAGGATTCAGAACATGCACATCACCCGAAAAGCAGTCGTGCTCGCCGCCGCCGTGGCCGCCGCCACCGCGCTCGCCCTCAGCGGGTGCACCTCGCCCTCGGCGGGCGAAGGCGCGGGCGGCGGTCAGAGCGCCCTGACCAAGGTCCTCAGCTCCAAGACCATCAAGATCGGCGTGTTCGCCGACGCGCCGCCCTACGGCGTGATGAGCAGCAACGGGACCTACGAAGGATTCGACATCGACAAGGCGAACGCGCTCGCCAAGTCGCTGGGCGCCAAGGCCCAGTTCGTGAGCGCCACCAACGCGAGCCGCATCCCGATGCTGGAGACCGGCAAGGTCGACGTGATCATCGCGGCTCTGACCAACCTGGACGAGCGCGCTCAGAAGGTCGCCATGACCCGCCCGTATGCGGCGGAGGGCCAGGTCGTGCTTGTCCCGGCCGGCAGCCCCATCAAGACCTACGCGGACCTCACCGGCCGGAGCGTCGCCGCCACCCGCGGCTCCGTCCCGGCGACGATCCTCGCCTCCAAGTTCCCGGAGGCCAAGGCGACCCTGTTCGAGGCTGTCGCGGACTCCATCCAGGCGCTGCGCAGCAACAAGGTCGACGCGCTGATGGAGAGCAACTCGGTGGTCGCGGGGATCATGAAGGAATCGGGCGGCCAGTTCCGTGTGCTGGAGGCTCCGCAGCTGAGCCCGTCGTTCGTCTCCTTCGGCGTCAAGCAGGGCGACCAGCTCTGGCTCAACTACCTCGACAACTTCATCATGAACTACAACATCAGCTCGGCGGCCGAGGACTCCTACAAGAAGTGGCTGGGTACCGACGTGCCCGACCTGATCAAGTGACATGCCGCTCTACTTCGGGGACCTCATCCCCTACGCCGGTGAGCTCTTCACCGGCCTGCTGATCAGCCTGGGCATCACGGCGGTGGCGGCCGTGGCCGGCGGCCTCCTGGCCATCGGCCTCTACCTCGGGCGGGCGTCGCGGCGGGCACTGCCGCGGCGCCTCGCCGGGGCGTACATCGAAGTCATCCGCAACACTCCGCTCCTGCTCCAGCTGTACCTGATCTACTTCGCGCTGCCCCAGATCGGGGTGAACTTCGATCCGATCACGGCCGGGATCATCGCGCTGACGCTCAACAACGCCGCGTACGTGGCCGAGATCTACCGGGCCGGGTTCGAGTCCATCCCCACCGGGCTGAACGAGGCGGCGGCGGCGCTCGGGCTCTCGCGACGCTCGACGTTCGTCGATGTGCAGCTGGTGCCCGCGCTCCGCAACGTGATCCCCCCGCTGACCAACCAGATCATCCTGCTCTTCCTCGCGTCGTCGATCGCCTCGATCGTGGCGGTGCCCGAGCTGATGCACGTGATGATGGGGATCACGTCGGAGACGTTCCGGACCGTCGAGACCTTCGTCGTCGGTGGCCTGCTCTACTTCGGCGTGGCCTTCCTGCTGGCCATGACGTCGAAGCTCATCGAAACGCGCGTCATCCGATGGAAGGTTGCCTGATGTTCCAGTCCTTCGGCCCCGACGACCTCCTGCTCATCGCGCAGGGTGCGGTCGTGACCCTGGTGATCTGTTCCCTCGCCGTCGTCTTCGGCGGGACGCTGGGGCTCGCGCTCGGCCTCATGTCGGCCGGGCGGATCGCGATCCTCCGCTGGATCAGCGCGGTCTACGTCGGAGCGATCCGCGGTGTTCCCGTGCTGCTCATCATCTTCTTCGTCTACTTCGGACTCCCGCTGGCGGTGCCGGGGACCGACGTCCCCGACTACCTCGCGGCGGTCATCGCGCTCTCGGTCTTCGCGAGCGCGTACGTCAGCGAGATCGTCCGTGGCAGCATCGCCGCCATCCCGCGCGGTCAGTTCGAGGCCGCTGAGGCTCTCGGCCTGAGCTACTGGAGCCGCTACCGCTTCGTGATCCTGCCGCAGGCGACGCGGATCATCGTGCCTCCCGGGATCGGGTTCCTGGTGGTCCTGATCAAGGACAGCTCGCTGGTCGCCGCGATCGGCCTGATGGATCTCGCCCGCTCCGGCAACATCGTCGCCTCGCTGACCGCCAACCCCATCCTGTCGTACCTCGTCGTCGGGGCCGTGTACTTCGTCATCTGCTACACCGCCTCGGCCTTCGCCCGTCGCTACGAGCGGCGCTTGTCGACGAGAGCAGTCGCCCCCGGTGTGGGCGATTCCCTCGTCGTCGGATCTGGAGTCGAAAAATGATCGAAGTCACTGACCTCCGCCTGAGCTTCGGCAAGACGGAAGTCCTCCACGGCATCTCGTGCTCGGTGGCCGAGTCGGAGGTGGTGTGCATCATCGGCGCCTCCGGCTCCGGGAAGAGCACCCTGCTGCGCTGCATGAACGGACTGGAGCGGCCGAGCGCGGGGAGCATCGCGATCAACGGTCACCGGCTCGGTCCGGGCGAGAAGCCGACGGACCTCGCCGTGGTGCGGCGCGACGTCGGCATGGTCTTCCAGCACTTCAACCTCTTCCCGCATCTCACGGTGCTGTCCAACATCACGCTGGCCCAGCGCCGGGTGCTCGGCCGGACCGCGCAGCAGAGCGAGGAGCGAGCGCGGATGCTGCTCGACAAGGTCGGCCTCGCCGACAAGGCGGACCGCTATCCCGACTCCCTCTCGGGCGGTCAGGCGCAGCGGGTCGCGATCGCCCGTGCCCTCGCCATGGACCCGCAGGTGATGCTGTTCGACGAGCCGACCTCCGCGCTGGACCCCGAGATCGTCGGAGAAGTGCTGACCGTCATGAAGGACCTGGCCGCCGAGGGGATGACCATGGTCGTCGTCACGCACGAGATGGGCTTCGCCCGTGAGGTGTCCGACCGCGTGATCTACATGGACCACGGCGCCATCGTCGAGACGGGACGACCCGACGAGCTGTTCGCGAGCCCGCAGGCGGAGCGCACGAGGGCCTTCCTCAGCAAGGTGCTGTGATGCTCGACGTCGTGATCACGGGCGCTCGGATCGTCGACGGGACCGGGCGCCCCGAGTTCCGCGCAGACCTGGGAGTGAGTGGCGACAGGATCGCGATCGTGGGGGACGCCCGCGACGTCGAGGCGGGGGAGCGCATCGACGCCGACGGCCTGATCGCGACCCCCGGCCTCATCGACCCGCACAGTCACAGCGACTGGTCGATCCTCAGCAACCCGGAGGCGGTCAGCACCATCCGTCAGGGCGTCACCACGGAGATCGTCGGCAACTGCGGGGTGACCTACGCCCCTCTCGCGGAGCGGGACGTCGCGCCGGCATCCGCCGCGCTCGGCGCCTTCGGGTTCGACGAGCCGGTCAGCTGGCGCGGCTTCGGCGAGCTGCTCGCGGAGGTGCACGGACGTGGCACCAGCCAGAACCTGTCCTGGTTCGTCGGCCAGACCGCGCTCCGCCAGGCGGCGCAGAGCCGGTCGGAGGAGAACCGGACCTCCATCGCGTCGGAGCAGGAGCACCTGCTCCACGACGCGATGGAGGCGGGCGCGATCGGGTTCTCCTCCGGCCTCGAGTACGGCGCCGGCCGGTTCTCGACCGTCGACGAGCTGGTCGGGCTTGCGCGGGTCGCGGCCCGCTACGGCGGGATCTACGCGAGCCACATCCGCAATCGCGACAGCGCCCTGGATGCGGCGGTCGACGAGTTCTTCGCCATCGCGCGCGCGGCCGGGCGGGCCCAGCTGTCGCACCTGAACGTCCGCCACAACACGGGAGCCGATGCGGGCGCCTGGCGCCGTGCCGCCGACCGGGTCGTCGACGAGCGCGCGGGCGGGCTGGATGTGCTCGCGGACATGACCCCGTACAACCAGGGGATCGGGTTCGCGGTCGGTCTGCTGCCGCGCTCCGTCGCGGACAACGAGCCCGCACGCATCGCCCGCCTCCTGCGCGACCCGGAGGTTCAGGAGGCTGTGCGCGCCGACAGCGACCGCTACTGGAGGTTCGTCCACCGCGGCGAATGGCAGCGCGTCCGCCTCGGAGTCGCGCCGGCCACACCGGAGCTCGAAGGGCTGTCGTTCCCGGAGATCGCCGGCCGCCTCGGCACCGACGAGTGGGGGGCGTTCTTCGAGGTCCTCGCCGCCGCCGGCGACGAGGTCGGCAGCGTGCAGCTGCTGGGCGATCTGTTCACCGATGAGCACCTCCGCGAGGCGATCGCGCACGACCACTTCCTGCTCGGCGTGGACGCGTACACGAGCCGGACCGACGGCCCGCTCGCCGCCCGCACCCGCCACCCGCTCTTCTACTACGGCCACACCCACTTCCTCGCGCACCACGTCCT
>Ga0209563_100363_pt1 | contig 16754 bp, 15 predicted proteins | sample AraplaCvi_mMF_r2_FD_184271 | JGI IMG/M metagenome (GOLD analysis project Ga0209563, IMG submission 184271) | Arabidopsis root microbial communities from North Carolina, USA - plate scrape CL_Cvi_mMF_r2 (SPAdes) (version 2) | ecosystem: Host-associated > Plants > Roots > Endosphere | place: USA... | reverse complement strand
CACGACGGTCGCCAGGAAGCCGCGCTTGCGGGCGCGCCGCGCGCGGAACTCGTGGAAGGCGTCCTCGATGCGGGCCGCCCGGTGCATGAGCGGTTCGACCGCGGCGCCGCGGCGGACGGCGGGGTCGCCGGGGGCGGGCACCTGGCTCGATTCGGGGGAGGGCATCTGAGGCATTTTCTCATGGAGTGAACGTGCATACGAATGCATCCCCCAGATCTGGGGGACAATTCTGCGGCGCGTCGCAGGGTAATGCCCAGCGGAAGTGAGGTTTCCCCGAATATGATCCCGGTAGTGCGACGGTTCTGCCGTCGTCGGGCTGGGGACCCGCACCACCACTTGTACGACTGAGAGTAAGGAGTCGCCCTCGTGCCCATCAATGATCTGGTCGCAGGCCAGAGCACCGCAGGAGCACCCCTCGTACGCACCGAGCCCATCCAGGAGCGCAGCGCCGCGCGCATCGATGCTCTGCTGGATGCGGCCGCCGCCGTGGTCGACGAGATCGGCTTCGACCGTCTGACGACCGCGATGGTCGCCGAACGCGCCGGCGCGTCCATCGGCACCGTGTACCGCTACTTCCCCGACCGCATCGTGCTGCTGCAGGCGCTGCGCGACCGCGCGCTGCAGCGCTACCGCCGCTCCGTCGTGCAGGCGATCGACGCGCAGTCGCCCGCGCACTGGTGGAACGCCGTCGAGTGCGCCATCGACGCGTTCGTCGGGATGTTCCGCACAGAGCCCGGGTTCCGCATCATCCGCTTCTCCGACGTCGAGCGCGCCGGGGTCCCGGAGGACGAGGTGCAGCGCCCGGTCGGGTTCGCGCAGCAGTTCGCCGAGATCCTCTCCGACGAGTACGGCCTGCCGGCGGGCGAGGAGCTCTCCTTCCGGCTCGAGGTGGTCGTCGAGATCATGGACTCGCTGATCAACCGCGCATTCGTGGAGGACCCCGACGGCGACGAGCGCTTCATCGGCGAGGCGCGGACGGTCGCCCGCGAGTACCTCGAGCGGCGTTTCGGCGACGGCGCCTGACTCCGGTCGTCCGCATCCTGTCCTCGGGATGCGGGAATGTCGGTGGCACGTGGCAGGTTGGCATCCACACGGGCGAGCGCTCCGAACAGTGAGCGAACGAACGGCCTGACGGCCACGACACCGAACGAAGGGGGGCCGGTATGCGACCGACCCTGAACGCCACAATTCGACCCAGAACGTTGCGCAATCGGTCCGACACTGTTTGGCTGAAGTGGATGGCCGACTCAGTCTCCGCATACCCGAGCGACTTCGAGCGCGCAGCCCTCCCCGTGGGAGCGGCGTCGTGATCGAGTTCCGCGACGTGACGAAGCGCTTCCCGGACGGGACGCTGGCCGTCGACGACTTCTCGCTGGTCATCCCGTCGCGCAAGATCACCGTGCTGGTCGGTTCCTCCGGCAGCGGCAAGACGACCATCCTGCGGATGATCAACCGCATGGTCGACCCCACGTCCGGCGCCATCGAGATCGACGGCGAGGATGTGCTGTCGCTGAAGCCGGTCGCCCTGCGCCGGTCGATCGGCTACGTGATGCAGAACTCCGGCCTGCTGCCGCACCGCAAGGTCGTCGACAACATCGCGACCGTGCCGCTGCTGAAGGGCGTGAAGAAGAAGGAGGCGCGGGAGCGCGCACTCCAGCTCATGGACACCGTCGGCCTGGAGCGGTCGCTGGCCGATCGCTACCCGAGCCAGCTCTCCGGCGGCCAGCAGCAGCGCGTCGGTGTGGCACGCGGGCTGGCGGTCGACCCGAACATCCTGCTCATGGACGAGCCGTTCGGCGCGGTCGACCCGATCGTGCGCGACGACCTGCAGAACGAGCTGCTCCGCCTGCAGCGCGACCTCGGCAAGACCGTCGTCTTCGTGACGCACGACATCGACGAGGCCTTCCGGCTCGGCGACCAGGTCGTCATCTTCCGCAAGGGCGGCATCGTCGCGCAGAAGGGCACGCCGTCCGAGATCCTGGCCGACCCGGCCGACGACTTCGTCGCGTCGTTCGTCGGCGCCGATCGCGGCCGGCGCGTGCTGCACGTCGAGCAGACGCCGACGGGCTCCGTGCTCGTCGACGGCGACGGACGCGCTGCGGGCGTCCTCTCCGGCACGCCGAACGGCGCCGCCGGCTCCTCCGAGGCAAAGGCCGCGACCGTCTCGGTCGCGGGTGCTCCGGCGCAGGGTGAGGACGCGTCGTGAGCTTCTTGTGGTCGAACCTCGGCCTCGTCTGGAATCTCACGGTCTCCCACGTGTGGCTGGCGGCGATCCCCATCGTCATCGGGTTCGTCGTCGCGCTGCCGATCGGGTGGGTGGCGAACCGCTACCGCTGGAGCCGCGGGGTGCTGCTCACGGTCTGCGGCATCCTGTACGCCATCCCGTCGCTGCCGTTCTTCTTCGCGATGCCCGCGCTGATCGGCACGCAGATCCTCTCGCCGGTCAACGTGATCGTGGCCCTGAGCGTGTACGCGCTCGCGCTCATGACGCGCACGGCGGCGGATGCGCTGGGCTCGGTGCCCGGCGATGTGCTGCAGTCGGCGACCGCCGTCGGCTTCTCGGGCTGGCGCCGGTTCTGGACCGTGCAGCTCCCGCTGGCCGGTCCCGTTCTGCTCGCCGGCCTGCGGGTCGTGTCGGTGAGCACCGTGAGCCTCGTCAGCGTCGCCGCCCTGCTCGGCGTGCCGAACCTCGGCTTCCTCTTCACCGACAGCCTCAACCGGTACTACCCGGAGGAGGCGGTCGTCGGCATCGTGCTCATCATGATCCTGGCGCTGGTGTTCGACCTGGTCCTGGTCGGGATCGGCCGGCTGCTGCTGCCGTGGACGCGCGCCGACCGCCGCGCGCGCAAGAGCGGACGCAACGCGGCGATGAAGGCGGTGACCGGAGCATGACCGATATCCTCGCCGCCTTCGGGTGGATCTTCGACCCTGCCAACTGGGTCGGCGCCGGCGGCATCCCGGCGCGGACGATCGAGCACATCCTGTACTCGCTGCTCACGCTGCTGCTGGCGGCCGCGATCGCGCTGCCGATCGGCTTCGCCATCGGCCACACGGGCCGGTTCCGCGGCGTCGCGGTCGGCGTCTCCGGCGCCCTGCGCGCGCTGCCGACGCTCGGCCTGGTCATCTACCTGGCCCTGATCACCGCCAACCTGACGATCGTGCCCCCGCTGATCGCGCTGACCATCCTGGCGATCCCTCCGGTGCTCGCCGGCGCGTACTCCGGGCTGGAATCGGTCGACCGCGCGCCGATCGACGCCGCGCGGGCGATCGGGATGACGGGCTGGCAGGTTTTCGCCAAGGTGGAGCTGCCGCTCGCCCTGCCGCTCGTGATCGGCGGCATCCGCTCCGGCGCGCTGCAGGTGATCGCCACGTGGACCGTCGCGGCCATCCTGCCGGTCGGCGGGCTCGGGCGGTTCCTCATCGACGGCATCGCGGTGCAGAACTACCCGGAGATGCTCGGCGGTTCGATCATCGTCATCGCGCTCGCGCTCGTCTCCGACGGCCTGTTCGCGATCGTGCAGCGCCTGGTCGTACCGCGCGGCGTCGTCGCCGGGCGCGTCCGCGACTCGGCGGAGGGCGGCCGTCGGGCGACGCGCTCCACCGCTCCCGAGAGCGCCCCCACCACCTGATCTTCCCCTCCCCGCACTCACCGAGAACCATCAATCACACCGAAAGAAGAGAGATCATGTTCGCATCGAAGAAGAGCCGCGTCGCGGCCGGCGTGCTCGCCGCCGGGGCGCTGCTCGCCCTCAGCGCCTGCTCGTCCGGCGGCGGCGCGTTCAGCACGGGAGGCGCCTCGTCCTCCAGCGACACCGTCACCGTCGGCTCCGCCGCGTTCGGCGAGTCCGAGATCCTCATGCAGGTCTACGGCCAGGCGCTCGAGGCCAACGGCGTGAAGGTGTCGTACAAGCCGAGCATCGGCCAGCGCGACGTCTACCTGAAGGCGCTGCAGGACGGCTCCATCGACCTCATCCCCGAGTACAGCGGCAACCTGCTCCAGTTCTACGACAAGAAGAGCACCGCCACCTCCAGCGACGACGTCTACGCCGCCCTCAACGACGCCCTGCCGAAGGGCTACGAGGTGCTCGACCAGTCGCAGGCGCAGGACGCCGACTCGTACAACGTCACCAAGGAGTTCTCGGACAAGTACGGCGTGACGAGCCTGGACGACCTCAAGAAGGTCACCGTTCCGCTCGTCGTCGGTGCGAACCCCGAGTTCCAGACCCGCCCCTACGGCATCCCGGGCCTCAAGTCGGCGTACGGCGTCGACGCGACGCTCAAGCCGATCAGCGACTCGGGCGGCCCGCTCACCGTCACCGCCCTCAAGAACGGCGACGTGCAGCTGGCCGACATCTACACGACGACGCCGGCCATCAAGGACAACAACTTCGTGACCCTCAAGGACCCGAAGAACCTGATCGCCGCGCAGAACATCGTGCCGCTGATCAACAGCAAGAAGGCGTCGGACAAGGTGAAGGAGGTCCTGAACAAGGTCTCCAAGGAGCTCACCACCGCCGACCTGATCGACATGAACAGCGAGAACCAGGGCGCGAACAAGACGCAGCCCGATGCCGTCGCCAAGAAGTGGCTGCAGGACCACCCGATCAAGTAGCGGACGGATCGGTTCCCTCAAGCGGCGGCTCGGATTCCCGGGCCGCCGCTTCCATGTGCCGGGCCTCGCGCTTGCCGAGCACCTTCTTGACGACGAAGACGGCGAGCACGAAGAGCGCGATCACGGCGACGAAGACGTACCCGGCCCAGTGCAGCTCGCGCGACAGCTCGCGATAGCCTCCCGCGGCGGCCGAGCCGACCGTCACGTAGGCCAGCGCCCACAGCACGCAGGCCGGGGCCGTCCAGGCCATGAAGGTGCGGTACCGCATGGGGCTCATCCCGACCGTGAGCGGGATGAGCGAGTGCAGCACCGGGAGGAAGCGGGACAGGAAGACTGCGATCCCGCCGCGCCGGGCGAGGTACGCCTCCGCGCGGTCGAAGTTGCGCGTGCCGATGCGGGCGCCGAGCCGGCTGCTGCGGATGCGCGGGCCGAACCACCGGCCGAGCGCGAACCCGATCGACTCGCCGCAGAGCGCGCCGACGATCACGGCGACCACGAGCGCCAGGTACTCGACCGGCCCCTCCACCGCGGTGCTGGCGACGAGGACGATCGTGTCGCCCGGGACGATGAGCCCGACCAGGATGGACGTCTCCAGCAGGATGCCGACCCCCGCCAGCAGCGTGCGCAGCACGGGGTCGACGCTCTGCACCAGGTCGAGCACCCAGCTCAACGCGTCGTTCATGCGAGTGTGTCGTTCATGTCGTCGGCTCCCGTCGCGGCATACCCGAACCCTAGCGTCGTCCCCTGAGCGCCCGGCCCACAGTTCCCGATTTCCCAGCCAACAGCTCCTGAGTTTTTGGAGCGCTCACCGCGTGTCGGCTCGAAAAACTCAGGAGCTGATGGCTGGGTATGGCGGGTGACGCGGGTCAGGAGAGGAGGACGACGACCGGGGGGACGAGGACGAGGAGCACGGTCGCGGCGACGACGGCGACACGGAGCGCGGGGCCGACGGTGCGGCGGCCGTCGGTGAGGCGCTCCTCGCGGGCGACCAGCGCGGCCCTCCGCTGCTCGGGCGTCCGGCGGTCCTTCGGCGCCCCGAGCACCGCGCCCGCCTGGCCGGTCTCGTCGACCTTCCGGATCGCCCGCGCCAGCACGGCATCCCCGCTGCTGCGCCGCGCGGTGTCGTCGGCGAGCATCTCCAGCAGCAGCGCGACCGCATCCTGTGCCCGCGTCGCGATGGGGAACCACGGCAGCGAGCGCTTCCACGAGCGGAAGGCGTCGAGCAGGAGGTGGTGCTTCTGCCGCAGGTGCGCCCGCTCGTGCGCGACGACGGCATCCAGCTCGGCGGGGGAGAGCAGCGCGATCATCCCCTCGGACAGCACCGTGACACTCCGTGCGCCGGGCAGGCAGTACGCGGCGGGCGCCGGATGGTCGATCACGCGGGTGCTCGGCGCATCCGGCAGCGGGGAGGAGAGCAGGCGCAGCAGCTCCATGTGGCGGTGCCGCTGGTTGCGGCTGCGCACGGAGGTGAGGGCGAGGTTCAGGAGGAGGTGCGCGGTGAGCAGGACGGCCGCGCTCAGCAGGAACGCGTTCAGCAGCGTCGCGTCCGGCGGCAGCGGCCCGTGGAAGACCGACGACGCGGCCCCGGCGATGCGGCTCCACAGGTCGTCACCGAACGGCTGGAGCCCGGCGACGAGCAGCGACCCGATCATCGAGATGCCTCCCGCCAGCGCGATCGACTGCCAGAGGGCGACGGCCAGCACGGGCGCGGCGGAGGGCCACTTCGCGCGCGCGAGCAGCAGGGGGACCGGCCAGGCGAGCGCGACCGCGAGGGCCCCGAGGAAGAGTGCCGCCCAGAGCCCGGCGACGGGGTCCGCGCTCACACGCTGCGTGCGTCGAGGAGGCGCCGGAGCACCTCGGCCTCCGACTCGTCGACCGATCCGACGAAGTAGGCGAGGGCCTGCGTGCGGTCGGAGGACGACTCCAGCACTTCGCGCATGAGGTCGGCGACGTGCCCGGCGCGGGTGAGCGCCGCGTAGTACAGATGCGGACGGGCGTCGCGATCGCGGCCGACGAAGCCTTTCGACTCGAGGCGCGACAGCACGGTGAGGATCGTGGTGAGCGCCGGTGCCTTGCCACTACCACGCGCCGTCGCTAGCTTGTCGCGTAACTCCCCGGCGGTGACGGGGGCGTCGCCGTCCCACAGGGCGTCCATGACGGCCCGTTCGAGTTCTCCGAGATTGGCCACGTTCCCAGGGTAGCGCGATCCACCTGGGAATGTTCTACACTCTGTAGAAGAAGTACTTCTACAAGTCGTAGAAGTGACGGAGGGATGGCTTGTGAACGAGCTGCTGGATCCGCTCCTGCTGGCACGCTGGCAGTTCGGACTCACCACGATCTACCACTTCTTGTTCGTACCGCTCACCATCGGGCTGGTCACCTGCACCGCGATCTTCCAGACCGCCTGGTACCGGACCGGCAAGCCGCACTACCTGCAGCTGACCCACTTCTTCGGCAAGATCTTCCTGATCAACTTCGCCATGGGCGTCGTGACCGGCATCGTGCAGGAGTTCCAGTTCGGCATGAACTGGTCCGACTACTCCCGCTTCGTCGGCGACATCTTCGGCGCGCCGCTCGCGCTGGAGGGCCTGCTCGCGTTCTTCCTGGAGGCCACCTTCATCGGGCTCTGGATCTTCGGCTGGGACCGCCTCCCCAAGCGGCTGCACCTCGCGACGATCTGGATCACGTCGGTCGGCACGATCCTCTCGGCCTACTTCATCCTCGCCGCCAACGCATTCATGCAGAACCCGGTCGGCTACCACCTCAACGCCGCGAAGGGCCGCGCCGAGCTGACCGACCTCTGGGCGGTGCTCACCAACAAGGTCGCCCTGGCGGCGTTCCCGCACACGATCTTCGGCTGCTTCATGGTCTCGGCGGGTCTCATCATCGCTGTCGCCGCGTGGCACCTCTCGCGCAACCGCAACCTGGAGACCATGCGTCCGGCGCTCAAGTTCGGCCTGTGGCTGATGATCGGCGCCGGCGTCGGCACCGTCCTCAGCGGCGACCAGCTGGGTCTCGCGATGGTCGAGACGCAGCCGATGAAGATGGCCGCCGCCGAGGCGCTCTACAAGACGTCGACCGGGGCGGATGCGTCGTTCTCGATCTTCACGCTGGGCACGCCGGACGGCGTGCACGAGCTGTTCTCGATCCGCATCCCGTACCTGCTGTCGTTCCTGTCGACGCACACGCTGAACGGCACGGTCGAGGGCATCAACGACCTCCAGGCGCAGTACACGCAGCTGTACGGCCCCGGCGACTACACGCCGATCATCTGGGTCACCTACTGGGCGTTCCGCTGGATGATCGGGCTCGGCATGCTGCACGTCCTGATCGCGGTCGTGGGCCTCTGGCTGACCCGCAAGGGCCGCACCCCGGCCCGCCCGTGGATGTGGAAGATCGCGATCTGGGCCATGCCGCTCTCGCTGCTGGCGATGATCGTCGGCTGGATCTTCACCGAGATGGGCCGCCAGCCCTGGATCGTGTTCAGCCTGATGAAGACGGCCGACGGCGTCTCGCCCGGCACCACGGGCCTGGAGGTGCTGATCTCGCTGATCGCCTTCACCGCCATCTACGGCGCCCTCGCCGTGGTCGAGTTCAAGCTGATCAAGCGCGCCGCCCAGAAGGGCCCTGAGCCGGTCGAGAAGCACCTCGACGAGGCGGGCGAGCCCATCCCGGTCACGACGGTCTACTAGGAGGAGCACGGAAAATGGATCTGGCAGTTCTCTGGTTCGGCATCGTCGCCTTCTTCTTCGTCGGCTACTTCGTGCTCGACGGGTTCGACTTCGGGGTCGGGATGGCGCTGCCGTTCCTCGGCCGCGACGACACCGACCGTCGGGTGATGATCAACACCATCGGTCCCGTCTGGGACCTCAACGAGACGTGGGTGATCGTGGGCGGCGCCGCGCTGTTCGCCGCCTTCCCCGAGTGGTACGCCACGCTGTTCAGCGGGTTCTACCTGGCGCTGCTGCTCATCCTGCTCGCGCTGATCGTGCGCGGGGTGTCGTTCGAGTACCGGCACCAGCGGCCGGAGGCGCGGTGGAAGAAGTGGTTCGACGGCATGATCATCGTCGGTTCGGCGGTCCCGGCCTTCCTGTGGGGCGTCGCCTTCGCCAACATCGTGCAGGGCGTCGCGCTGAACGCGGACCACGACTACACCGGCACGCTGTTCGACCTGCTGAACGGCTACGCGCTGCTCGGTGGTCTCACCACCCTTCTGCTGTTCTTCACCCACGGCGTGGTGTTCGTCTCGCTGAAGACGGACGGCGACCTGCGGGTGCGGGCGCGGAAGCTGGCGACGCGCTCGGGCGCCGTGGCGATCGTGGTGGCGGCGCTCTTCCTGGGCTGGACCGCGGTGAACCACTTCTCGCCGGTCTTCCTCGCGCTCGCGATCTTCGCGGCGGTGGCCCTCGTGTCCTCCTGGATCGCCAACCTGCGCGGTGCGGAGGGCTGGTCGTTCGGGTTCATGGCCGCCACGATCGCGCTGGCGGTGGTTGCGCTGTTCGCCGCGCTGTTCCCGAACGTGATGCCGTCCTCGCCCAACCCCGAGAACAGCCTCACGATCGCGAACGCGTCGAGCTCGGACACGACGCTCTCGATCATGACCTGGGTGGCCGCGATCTTCCTCCCGCTGATCCTGGTGTACCAGGGCTGGACGTACTGGATCTTCCGTAAGCGCGTCACCCGGGGGCACATCCCGGAGGAGGCCGCGGGCGACGGCGGGCAGCACGAGACCGTGACCGCCTGACATGCGCCCCTTCGACCCCCGTCTGCTCACCTACGCCTCCGCCACGCGCGGCACGCTCGCGGCCGGTGCGCTGATCGCGGTGCTCCGCACGGCCTCCATCGTCGCGTTCGCGTGGCTGGTGACGGACGTGGTGGTGCGGGCGATCGCCGGGGCCGACCTGGCGTCGCTCGGCGGGACGCTGCTGCTGCTCGCGGCGGTCGTCGCGGCGCGCGGCGTGCTGCTGTGGGCGGGGGACGCGGTGTCGGCGCGCGGGGGCGCGCGTGCGGTCGGGCAGCTGCGCGAGAAGCTGACGGCGGCCATCGGTCGCCTCGGCCCCGGTTGGGTGGCGCGCCGCAACGCGGGTGACGTGACGCTGGTCGCCGGGCACGGGATGGAGGCGCTCGACGGCTACTTCGCCGGGTACCTCCCGCAGGTGATCGCGACAGCGGTCGCCACTCCACTGCTGGTGCTCACGGTCGACTGGCGGGACCTGACCAGCGGCCTCATCCTCGTGGTCACGCTGCCGCTCATCCCGCTGTTCATGGTGCTCGTCGGGTGGGCGACGCAGGCGGCGCAGAAGCGGCAGTGGCGTGCGCTGTCGACGCTGTCAAGCGGGTTCCTGGATGTGGTGGCCGGCCTGTCGACGCTGAAGCTGTTCGGGCGGCGGCACCGGCAGGAGACCCGCATCCGGGAGGTCAGCGAGCAGTACCGCGTGCACACCATGAAGGTGCTGCGGATGTCGTTCCTCTCCGGGTTCGTGCTGGAGCTCGCGGCGAGCCTGTCGGTGGCCGTGATCGCGGTGACGATCGGCCTGCGGCTGCTGGGCGGGACGCTCGACCTGTCCGCGGGCCTCTTCGTGCTGCTGCTCGCGCCGGAGGCGTTCCTGCCGCTGCGGAACGTGGGGGCGAGCTATCACGCCGCGGCGGAGGGTGTGGAGGCGGCGGCGCGCGCGTTCGACGTCATCGAGGCGGCCGAGAAGGTGGGCGTCGCGGGGGCGGGTGCTGCTGCGGCTGGTGCGGCGCCTGTCGGCGACGAGCGCGGTGGTCTCGTCTTCTCGGATGTCCGCGTCACCCACGACGGACGGACGGTCGTCGACGGCTTCGACGCCGAGGTTCCGGAGGGCACGCTCGCGGTGCTCCGCGCTCCGAGCGGCGCCGGCAAGTCGAGCCTGGTCGCCGCCGTGCTGGGCTTCGCGGACGCGGAGGGGCGCATCCTCGCCGGCGGGCGCGCGGACGCCGAGGGCCGGAGGGACGCCGTGGCCTGGGCCGGGCAGCGACCCGGGCTGATCGCGGGCACGATCGCGCAGAACGTGGCGCTCGGCGACCCGCAGCCCGACGACGCCCGCGTGGCGGAGGCGCTGCGCGAGGCGGCGGCGGAGGAGCTCGACCCGGCGACACGGCTCGGCGTCGGAGGCGCGGGCCTGTCCGGCGGGCAGGCGCAGCGTGTCGCCGTGGCGCGCGCGCTGTACCGGCTGCGGATGCGCGGATGCCGCGTCCTCATCCTCGACGAGCCGACCTCCGCGCTGGATGCCGCGACCGAGCGGCGGCTGCTCGCCTCCTTGCGCGGCGTCGCCCGGGAGGGCGTGGCGGTGCTGCTGGTGAGCCACCGGGAGGCGGCCGCCGAGGCCGCCGACCGGGTGCTGGGGCTGCGAGCGGGGGAGGTGTCCGGTGTCCGTTGAGCTGCATCCCGCCGGGTTGAGTCCGGCCGCGCTGGGTCCGGCTGAGCCGCATGCGGCCGACGCCCAGGAGGTGCGTCGCATCCTGCGCCTCGCCATCCCGTCGGCAGGGCGCCTGTGGACGGCGGTCGCCTTCGGCGTCCTGAGCGGCGCGAGCGCGGTCGCCCTGCTGGGCGTCTCCGCGTGGCTCATCACGCGCGCCTCCGAGCAGCCGGCGATGATGTATCTCTCGATGGCCGTCGTGGGGGTGCGGGCGTTCGCGCTCGGCCGCGCGTTCTTCCGGTACCTGGAGCGGCTCGCCGGTCACGACGCGGCCTTCCGCCAGCTCGGCACCGTGCGCGCCCGCCTGTACGCGCGCTTGGAGCCGCTCGCGCCGGACGGGCTGCGCGGCGTCCGCTCGGGCGACCTGCTGACCCGCATCGCCGACGACGTCGACGAGCTGCAGAACCTCGCGCTGCGGGTCGTGCAGCCGCTCGTCACCTCCGGGATCGTGGTCGCCGGGAGCATCGTCGTGGCGTTCCTCATCCTCCCTGCCGCCGGTGTCGCACTGCTGATCACGCTCGCCGTCGCGCTGGCGGCGGGCGTGCTCGTGAACCGCTGGGCGGCCGGGTCGGCGGAGCGGCGGATCGCCCCGCTGCGCGCGGACCTGAACGACGCCCTGCACGACCTCGTCTCCGACCTCGACGTGCTCACCGCCTACGGCGCCCTCCCGGCGGCCCAGGAGCGCGTGCGGGTCGCCAGCGACCGGCTCACGGCGGCCGCGCGGTCCCGCGCGATCGGCCTCGGCCTGACCGCGGCGGCGGTGTCGGTGCTGGCCGGCGCGGCGACGGTGTGGGCGCTGGCGGTGGGCGTCCCGGCGCTCGGCGGCGGGTCGCTCAGCGCTCCGGGACTCGCGGTGGTGTCCCTGCTGCCCCTCGCGGTGTTCGAGGTGTTCGGGATGGTGCCGCTCGCGTTCGGCGCGTGGCGGCGGGTTCGCGCGAGCGCCGAGCGCATCGCGGCGGCTGCCCCGGTCGTCGTGCCGGACGGCATCCCGGTGGATGCTCCGGACGCGGCCGCGCTGACGGTCGACGGTGTCCCGGACCTGCGGCTCGACGGCGTGACCGCGCACTGGCCCGGTTCGCAGGACCCGGTGCTGCGTGACGTGAGCCTGCGCCTGCACCCGGGGGAGCGCGTCCTGCTCACCGGACCGACCGGCGCGGGCAAGACGGCGCTCGCGCACGTCCTCACCCGGCTCCTCGACCACACCGGCGGCTACGCGCTCGACGGCGTGGAGACCGCGGAGCTGCGGCAGGACGACGTGCGCCGCGCGGTCGGGCTGGTCGAGCAGCGTCCGTACCTGTTCGACTCCGACCTGCGGCAGAACCTCCTGTTCGCGCGCGACACCGCCACGGACGCGGACCTGCTCGCCGTGCTCGACCGCGTGGGGCTCGGGGAGTGGGCGTCCCAGCGCGGCGGCCTGGACGCCCGGGTCGGCGAGCGCGGAGCCCTCGTCTCCGGCGGGCAGGCGCAGCGCATCGCCCTCGCCCGGGCGCTGCTGGCCGACTTCCCGGTGCTGGTGGTCGACGAACCGACCGCCAACGTGGACGCGGCCGCCGCCGACGCGATCGTCCGCGACGTGCTGACGACCGCGGCGGAAGACGGCCGCAGCGTCCTGCTCATCTCGCACACGGAGGTGCCCGCCGACCTCGTCGACCGCACCCTCCGCCTGGAGTCCGGTCGCCTGGTCCCGTAGCCGCCCTCCGCTGGTCCCGACACGCCGCCTCGCGCCGCCCGCTCACGGCGTGTCGGGACCAGCGGTTCGTCTCGGGCATCCATGGGTCGCAACACGCCGCATCCCTTCGCGGATAACGGCGTGTTGCGTCCCACGGATCGGGGCGAACCGCTTCCCGTGCGCGCCAGCCGCTGGTCCCGACACGCCGCCTGCCGCCGCCCGCTCACGGCGTGTCGGGACCAGCCGTTCGCGTGGGCGTTCCATGGGTCGCAACACGCCGCATCCCGTCGCGGGCAACGGCGTGTTGCGACCCATGGATCGGCTACGGCAGCGGCCGGGCGAGGGCCGCGAAGCGGGCCCGCCAGGCGTCCGTGCGCGCCGCATCCACCGTCAGCGCCGGACCATCGACCCACGAGGTGACCGAGCGGATGCCGTGCAGCGCGTTCACGGCCCACAGCACCGCGCCGTCGAGCTCGGAGGGCCGGGCGGCCTCGTCCTCGACCGGGACGCCCAGCGCCGCCGCGATGCCGCGCACGGTCCGCGCGGCGACGCTGTCGACCCGCGGCAGCGAGAACGGCGGCGCGAACAGCGCATCGCCCCTCCACCACAGCAGCGCGGTCGTGGCGCCGTCGGAGATGCGACCGCCGTCCAGGATGACCGCCTCCTGCGCCCCGCGCCGCTGGACCTTCTGGCGGAGCGCGCTCAGCCGCTCGATGTCCGGCCCCTTCAGGTGCGGCACGCGCCGCGGGTCGGCCTCCGCCGTCGCCACGACGAGCGCGGACGTCCGCTCGGGCGCCGTGCGCAGGCGGAAGCGCAGGCGCAGCGCGTCCCGCACCCGCACCAGCTCGAAACGCGGAAACCACGCGCCGTTCCGGGGGAGGGATGCGGCGCCCGCGTCCCAGAAGGCGTCCAGGTCGTCCCTGTCGCCGAAGCCCTGTTCGCGCGCCGTCTCGGCGAAGCGCGCCCGGTGCAGGCCGAGGGCGAGGACACGTCCCTCCTCGACCAGGAAGGAGTCCGCCGCGAGCAGCTCCGTCTCGACCGGTTCGCAGTCGTCGCGGACGCGCAGCCCGTCTCCCGTCCAGTCGGCGAGCGAGGTGATCGGTCCGGTCGCGGCAGCATCCACCCGCCTAGGCTAGTCCGGTGACCTTCCCGCTCCTGGCGCATCGGCTCGACACCTGGGTCGACCCGGCGGACGCGTTCGTGACGCTGTTCGGGGCCGGCGGCGATGCGGTGTGGCTCGACAGCGGGCCGGATGCGACCGAGGGGCGCTCCTTCCTCGGGACCGGGTCGGTCACGGCGACCGCCTCCGCCGCCGCGGGCACCGTGACCGTGGGCGGCGTGACGAGCCCGGGCCGCATCATCGACGCGCTTCGCGACGACCTCGCGTCCCGTCCGCGACCGGAGCCGGGAGGGTACCCGGTCGGCTGGTGGGGCCGGTTCGGCTACGAGGCGGGTGCGTCCGCGGCGGGCGTCCCCGTGTCCACCGAGGGGGAGGGCTCGACGGATGCCGCCCTCCTGCTCGTCGACCGCCTCCTGTGCGTGGATCATGCCGCGCGCACCACCGACCTCGTCGCACCCGACACGCCCGACGGTCGCGCATGGATCGCCGAGACCGCGGCTTCCCTCACGCGGGCCGCCGGCGCGTCCGCCGCCTACCTCGCCGCGCACCCCCTCCCACCCGCCGTCGCGCGCTGGCGGCACGACGACGACGCCTACCTCGCCGCGATCGCGGCCTGCCAGGATGCGATCCGGGCCGGCGACGCGTACCAGCTGTGCCTCACCAACCGGGCCGAGGCGCGCACCGACGCCGACCCGCTCGCCGTGCACCTGCGGCTGCGCGAGCTCAGCCCGGCACCGCACGCCGGGTTCGTCCGCGTCGGAGGGGAGGTGCTGGTCAGCTCGTCGCCGGAGCAGTTCCTGCGCGTGGAGGCGGACGGCCGCGTCCGCACGCGCCCGATCAAGGGCACCCGCCCGCGCGGCGCGACCGTCGCCTCCGACCTGGAGCTGCGCGCCGACCTGGAGGCGAGCGAGAAGGAGCGCGCCGAGAACGTCATGATCGTCGACCTCATGCGCAACGACCTCGGCCGGGTCTGCGAGGTCGGCTCGGTCGAGGTGCACCACCTTCTCACGGTGGAGAGCTACGCCCAGGTGCACCAGCTCGTGTCCACCGTGGAGGGCCGACTGCGCGCCGGACTCGGCGCGATGGATGCCGTGGCCGCGTGCTTCCCGGCCGGCTCGATGACCGGCGCGCCCAAGCTGAGCGCGATGCGCATCCTGAACCGGCTGGAGCAGGGGCCGCGCGGGGCCTTCGCCGGGTGCTTCGGCTTCGTCGGCCTCGACGGCACGGCCGAGCTCGCCATGGTGATCCGCAGCATCCACTTCTCCGGCGGCACGGCCCGGATCGGCGCAGGCGGCGGCATCACGGCCCTCTCGGTGCCGCGCGAGGAGTTGGAGGAGGTGCGCGTGAAGGCCGCAGCGCTGCTCACCGCCGCCGGGCTCAGCGTCGAGCGTGCGCCCTCAGCGGACTGAGGGGCCGCTGGGAACGGACTGGACGCCTCCGACGTTCAGTAAGCTGGAGACCCGGACGCGCGCCGTCCGGACCTCTTCCGTGCCGCCGAACCCACCCGCGGCACGACGGAACCGAGATTGAGAGTCACGTGGCACACGAGCACGACGCAGCCGGCACCACGGCCGCGAGCACCCCGCAGGACGCGCAGACCGAGCGCCCGCAGTACGACTTCGCGCAGATCCAGGACAAATGGCTCCCGATCTGGGACGAGCTGCGCCCGTTCGCGACCGACGACCCCGCCGACGCGCGGCCGCGCAAGTACATCCTCGACATGTTCCCGTACCCCTCCGGCGACCTCCACATGGGCCACGCCGAGGCGTACGCGCTGGGCGACGTCATCGCCCGCTACTGGCGGCAGCAGGGCTTCAACGTCCTGCACCCGATCGGCTGGGACTCCTTCGGCCTGCCCGCCGAGAACGCGGCCATCAAGCGCGGTCTGGACCCTGCCGGGTGGACCAACGACAACATCGCCCAGCAGAAGGCGTCCATGCGCCGCTACGCGCCCAGCTTCGACTGGGACCGTGTGCTCCAGACGAGCGACCCTTCCTACTACCGCTGGAACCAGTGGCTGTTCCTGAAGCTGTACGAGAAGGGTCTGGCGTACCGCAAGGCCAGCCAGGTCAACTGGTGCCCCTTCGACCAGACGGTGCTGGCGAACGAGCAGGTCGTGAACGGCCGCTGCGAGCGCTGCGACAACCTGGTCACCAAGAAGAAGCTGACCCAGTGGTACTTCCGGATCACCGACTACGCCGACCGCCTGCTGGACGACCTGAACCAGCTGGAGGGCGCGTGGCCGTCCAAGGTCATCTCGATGCAGCGCAACTGGATCGGCCGCTCGACCGGTGCCGACGTCCAGTTCCGCATCGAGGGGCGCGAGGAGCCGGTCACGGTCTACACGACCCGACCTGACACGCTGTACGGCGTCACGTTCATGGTCGTCGCCCCGGACTCCGACCTGGCCGCCGAGCTGGTGGAGGGCGCGCGTCCCGAGGTCAAGAAGCGGTTCGACGAGTACCTGGAGGCGGTGCGCGGCACCACCGAGATGGACCGCCTGAGCACCGAGCGCGAGAAGACCGGCGTCTTCCTGGAGCGCCACGCGATCAACCCGCTGACCGGCGAGAAGCTGCCCATCTGGGCCGCCGACTACGTGCTCAGCGACTACGGGCACGGCGCGATCATGGCCGTGCCGGCGCACGACCAGCGCGACCTGGACTTCGCGCGGGCCTTCGACCTGCCCGTGCGGGTCGTCGTCGACACGACGCAGCCGGTGACCGGCGCCATCCCGGTCATCCACACGGACCCGGAGACCGGCGAGCCGATCCTCCCGGAGGAGGCGGCGCTCGAGAGCCCGGCGGAGACCGGCGTCGCGCTGACCGGCGAGGGCCGGCTGGTGAACTCCGGGCCGTTCGACGGCCTGAGCAAGTCGAACGCCATCCGGCGCGTCACCGAGGCGCTGCAGGGTTC
>Ga0209563_100361_pt1 | contig 16828 bp, 10 predicted proteins | sample AraplaCvi_mMF_r2_FD_184271 | JGI IMG/M metagenome (GOLD analysis project Ga0209563, IMG submission 184271) | Arabidopsis root microbial communities from North Carolina, USA - plate scrape CL_Cvi_mMF_r2 (SPAdes) (version 2) | ecosystem: Host-associated > Plants > Roots > Endosphere | place: USA... | reverse complement strand
CAACGCGTTGTCGGCGTTATCAACGTCAAGCAAAACCGTGTACAGCACAACGCGGGCGCTGCCGCTTTTGCTGCTGCTGGCCGGGCTGCCGCCGCCCTGGCTGGTCTGATCCAGAGGCTTGGGCGGCACCGGCAGGATCTGCCGCACGGTGCTGCTCCAGCGCCGCTGGCCGCCGCTGAGGGTGGTGAAGTAGGCGGTCATGCCCGGTTTGACGTGGCCGATGTCAGCCTCGGAAACCTCGGCCCACACGGTCATCGGTGACAGTTTGGCGATGCGCAGGATCAGCGGTGTCTGCTGTTGTGCGTTGAGGGTCTGGCCCTCGCGGGCGTCGAGGGCGACCACGGTGCCGGCCATCGGCGCGTAGATCCGCGTGTAGCCGAGTTCAGCCTGATCGCTGCGCAGGCTCGCTTCAGCCTGGCGGATCTGTGCCTGGAACATGTCGACGCGGGCCTGAGTGGCTTTCAGTTCGGCGCGGGCGGTCTGCACGTCTTCTTCACGGGTGGCGCCGCCGGCGACGAGATGCTGCTGCCGCTGATACTTCTGCCGCGCCAGCTCATGCTGGGCGCGCTGCTCCTGCAATTGCGCCTTGAGGTTTTCGATCGAGAAGCGCCCGGCGTCGAGTTTGGCCTTCTGCGTGGATGGATCAATCTCCACCAACAGTTGACCTTCCTTGACCACGTCACCGACTTCGACGTGGATTTTCTGGATCTGTCCGGAGGCTTGCGCGCCAACATCGACATATCGGCGCGGTTGCAGGGTGCCCAGCGCGGTGACGCTGCTTTCGATGTCGCCGCGGCTGACTTGCACGGTGGCGAAGCGCTCGCGGCCCGGCGGCATGATTTGCCACGCGGCGAAGGCAACAACGGGAATCAGACAGAGGGCTGCGAGCAGGGCGCGTCGGGCGGGGCGGGGACGTTTCATGCAGGGTTCCGGCCAGTGGAATTCGGCCCGTCGTCCGGCTGCGCGGCACAGCGCGCAGCCGCTGAACGCTGTCGCAGGGCACGACAGACACGGGGAGCTGTCCTGTAAACGAGGAATGCGCAGGGGAATTTAAGCGAAGACACAGGATGTTACAGGTATAGAACGGCACTATTTGGCGGGCAACGACAAACGCCACTTTAAATCTATATGAGAATTACTATAAATTACGCACCTCAAGTTGCCACTATCTTGCTACCCGTGTTTGCGGGGCCGTCGATCAGTGTGCTCAAGGATCGAATCCGCATCGAAGCGGCCGGGAGTCATGTTGGAAAACTACTATCGCGAGCTGGTGTGTTTCCTGAACGCCAAGCTCGGCAACCGTCAGGTCGCCGAAGATGTGGTGCATGACGCTTATGTGCGCGTACTGGAACGCTCCAGCGACACGCCCATCGAGCAGCCCCGGGCGTTTCTCTATCGCACTGCGCTGAATCTGGTGATCGATGATCATCGGCGCAACGCCTTGCGTCAGGTCGAGCCGCTGGAAGTGCTCGACAGCGAAGAGCGTTATTTCACCCCGTCGCCCCACGGCACCCTCGATCACGGCCAGCGTCTGGAGATGCTCCAGCGCGCCCTGGCAGAATTGCCGCCGCTGTGCCGCGACAGTTTTCTGCTGCGCAAGATCGAAGGCCTGTCGCACCCGCAGATCGCCGAACACCTGGGCATTTCCAAGGCACTGGTGGAAAAACACATTGTCAATGCGATGAAGCATTGCCGCCTGCGCATCAAGCAATGGGATGCCCATTGAGCCGCCATCGCTAAATTTTATTTCACTGTCCTCGTTCCTACTCAACAGACGACCTGCTGTCCTGCTCAAGGCCAGTCGGGTCACTTAGGCTCTCCTTTCCCCTTGTTGAGGGGTTCATCCAGAGGACACTGGAAATGACTCAGGCAATTGCATCGCCCATCGTTCACGACCTGATCGGCGTCGGTTTCGGCCCTTCGAACCTGGCGCTGGCCATCGCTCTGCAAGAGCGCGGCCCGACCCACGGCGAGCTGGATGTGCTGTTCCTCGACAAGCAGGCCAACTACAGCTGGCACGGCAACACCCTGTCGACCCAAAGCGAATTGCAGATTTCCTTCCTCAAGGATCTGGTGACCCTGCGCAACCCGACCAGCCCGTACTCGTTCGTCAATTACCTGAAGGCTCACGGCCGCCTGGTGGACTTCATCAACCTCGGCACCTTCTACCCGTGCCGCATGGAGTACAACGACTACCTGCGCTGGGTCGCCGGGCAGTTCACCGAGCAGAGCCGCTATGGCGAAGAAGTGCTGACCATCGAACCGGTGCTGCACAACCACCAGGTTGAAGCGTTGCGCGTGATCTCCCGCGACAGCGAAGGCCAGCAGTTTGTGCGCACCGCGCGTTCGGTGGTGGTCAGTGCCGGTGGTACGCCGCGTATTCCGGAGGCGTTCAAGGCGTTGAAGGGCGACAGCCGTGTGTTCCACCACTCGCAGTACCTGTCGCAGATGGCCAAACAGCCGTGTGTGAACAACCAACCGATGAGCATCGCGATCATCGGCGGCGGGCAGAGCGCGGCGGAAGCCTTCATCGATCTGAACGATTCGTTCCCGTCGGTGCAGGTCGACATGATCCTGCGCGGCTCGGCCCTCAAGCCTGCGGACGACAGCCCGTTCGTCAACGAAGTGTTCTCGCCGGAGTTCACCGATCTGGTGTTCCAGCAAAACAGCGCGGAGCGTGAGCGGCTGGTCAACGAGTACCACAACACCAACTATTCGGTGGTGGACATCGACCTGATCGAACGCATCTACGGCATCTTCTATCGGCAGAAAGTCTCGGGCATCGCCCGTCATGCGTTCCGCACCCTGACCACTGTGGAAAGCGCCACCGCCACCGAGCGCGGCATCGAACTGGCGGTGCGCAACAACGCCACCGGTGAAGTCACCGTGCGCCTCTATGACGCCGTGGTCCTGGCCACCGGTTACGAGCGGCAGATGCACCGCAAATTACTGGCGCCACTGGAAGAGTACCTCGGTGATTTCGAGGTCGATCGCAACTACAAACTGATCACCGACGAACGCTGCAAGGCCGGCCTGTACATGCAGGGCTTCTGCCAGGCCAGCCATGGTCTGAGCGACACCTTGCTGTCGGTGTTGCCGGTGCGTGCCGACGAGATTGCCGGGTCGTTGTATGAGCATGGCAAGAACCGTGGGCATCGTTCGATGGCGGATCTGTTGTTGGCGACTGCCAGCTGAATCTGCTTTGCCTGATCGACCGCCTTCGCGAGCAAGCTCGCTCCCACAAGGGATTTTCAGTGAACACAGATTTTGTGTCAGATGAAGATCCAATGTGGGAGCGAGCTTGCTCGCGAAGGGGCCTCAAGGATCACCGCAAAAAACCATTCCTGAACCCTTCCTGAACATCCCCCGATATTCCCCGACACACTTCCTTTTGCGGGTTTACTCTCCAATCATCGAGGCGTAAGCTTCGCGCGTTTTCATCAATAGCGGAGACCCACAGTGGGTACTTGTTCGAGTGACAGTTGTCGGCCGGTCTCGGTAACCGGCAGATTCTCGGCAAGATAACGCGCAGCCTTTCTCTGCCGTTGTCTCGCCGTAAAGCGAGCAGCGGCATCCCGATCATGGTCAGTTGAGACCATGTCCCGACGTCCTTCTCATCGACACTGAAAGTATGTGATTTCGACCGTGTGGTCGTGATCGCAAACCTATCGACACGCCTGTCTTTTCTGACCGGCGCGCCAAGCCTTGCCGTGCCGGATTTTCCGGTGAACGAGGCGTGGTCGTACCTGCTCGACGGTTTCCCGGCTGACCATAGGGGCAACAGCCATGAAACTTACGCTCAAGGAATTTTTCGCAGGCTTCCTGCGGACACGCCACATCGCCCGGCACTTCCGCCGTCTGGCGCTGCTGGAATCGATCAACGACACCACAGTCAGCCGTGAAGTCCCGCCCACGCTGGCCAATACTCTGGTCGATGCGGCCCATCGCGACAGCGGTGAACTGCTCTCGTCGCTGGGCACTCACACCGACGGCCTGACCGATTTTGAAGTCGACGCACTGCGCGCGCAGTACGGCCTCAACGAAGTCGAACACGAGCAGCCGCTGCCATGGTGGACTCACCTGTGGCACTGCTATAAAAACCCGTTCAACCTGCTGCTGACCCTGTTGGCGGTGATCTCCTGGCTGACCGAAGACCTGAAAGCCGCCACGGTGATTTTTTCCATGGTGGTGCTGTCGACGCTGCTGCGCTTCTGGCAGGAAAGCAAATCCAACCGGGCCGCCGACTCGCTCAAGGCGATGGTCAGCAACACCGCCACGGTGATGCGCCGCGACGAGCCACGCATCGAGCTGCCGATCAAGCAACTGGTCCCGGGCGACCTGATCGTGCTGTCGGCCGGCGACATGATTCCCGCTGACTGCCGGGTGCTCAGCGCCAAGGACCTGTTCGTCAGCCAGGCGGCGATGACCGGCGAATCGATGCCGGTGGAAAAGTTTGCCCGTCAGGCCGACCGCGACACGCGCAATCCGCTGGAGCTGGAGAACATTCTATTCATGGGCACCAACGTGGTGTCCGGCACGGCGGTGGCGGTGATTCTCACCACGGGCAACAGCACCTATTTCGGCGCGTTGGCACAGCGTGTGGGCGCAACTGACCGCGCGGTGACCTCGTTCCAGCTGGGCGTGAACAAAGTCAGCTGGCTGCTGATCCGCTTCATGTTCGTCATGGCGCCGCTGGTGCTGTTCATCAACGGTTTCACCAAGGGCGACTGGACCGAAGCGCTGCTGTTCGCGCTGTCGATTGCCGTGGGCCTGACCCCGGAAATGCTGCCGATGATCGTCACCTCGACCCTGGCCAAAGGCGCGGTGTTCCTGTCGCGCAAGAAGGTCATCGTCAAGCGGCTGGATGCGATCCAGAACTTCGGCGCGATGGACGTGCTGTGCACCGACAAGACCGGCACCCTGACCCAGGACAAGATCTTTCTCGCACGCAATGTCGACGTCTGGGGTGAAGACTCCGACGATGTGCTGGAAATGGCTTACCTCAACAGTTACTACCAGACCGGGCTGAAAAACCTGCTCGATGTGGCGGTGCTGGAGCACGTGGAAATCCATCGCGAATTGAAGGTTGGCACGGCGTTTCGCAAGGTCGACGAGATTCCGTTCGACTTCAATCGCCGGCGCATGTCGGTGGTGGTCGAAGGGCGTGGTCAGCCACATCAACTGATCTGCAAAGGTGCGGTGGAAGAAGTGTTGGCGGTGTGCACCCGTGTGCAGCACGGCGAAGTCGAAGAAGCCTTGAGCGATGAATTGCTGACCCGGATTCGTCAGGTCACCGCAGCATTCAACGCTGAAGGCTTGCGCGTGGTGGCGGTGGCTGCCCGTTCGATGCCGGAAGGTCGCGACACTTACAGCCTGGCGGATGAACAGGAACTGACGCTGATCGGTTACGTGGCGTTCCTTGATCCACCGAAGGAAAGCACTGCGCCAGCGCTCAAGGCGCTGGCCGAGCACGGCGTGGCGGTCAAAGTGCTGACCGGTGACAACGAACTGGTGACCGCGAAGATTTGCCGCGAAGTCGGCCTCGCGCAACAGGGCTTGCTGATGGGCAACGACATCGAGCGCATGAGCGATGCCGAACTGGCCGTGGCGGTAGAGAAAACCAACGTCTTCGCCAAGCTCACGCCGTCGCACAAGGAGCGCATCGTGCGCATCCTCAAAGGCAACGGCCATGTGGTCGGTTTCATGGGCGATGGTATCAACGATGCGCCGGCGCTGCGTACCGCCGACATCGGTATTTCGGTGGACAGTGCGGTGGACATCGCCAAGGAAGCCGCCGACATCATCCTCCTGGAAAAGAGCCTGATGGTGCTGGAGGAGGGCGTGCTCGAAGGGCGTCGGACCTTCGCCAACATGCTCAAGTACATCAAGATGACGGCCAGCTCCAACTTCGGCAACGTGTTCTCGGTGCTGGTCGCCAGTGCGTTCATTCCGTTCCTGCCGATGCTGCCGATGCACCTGCTGGTACAGAACCTGCTCTACGACATTTCGCAGATCGCCATTCCGTTCGACAACGTCGATGACGAGATGCTGAAAAAGCCACAGCGCTGGCAGCCGGCGGATGTCGGTCGCTTCATGCTGTTCTTCGGGCCGATCAGTTCGATCTTTGACATCACCACGTTCGCCTTGATGTGGTACGTGTTCGATGCCAACACCCCGGATCACCAGACACTGTTCCAGTCCGGCTGGTTCGTGGTAGGGCTGCTGACCCAGACGCTGATCGTGCACATGATCCGCACGCCGAAGATTCCGTTCCTGCAAAGCCGTGCAGCCATGCCGCTGCTGGTGATGACCGGGATCATCATGGCGGTCGGGATCTTCCTGCCGATGGGGCCGCTGGCCAACTACTTCAAACTGCAGGCACTGCCGTCGCTGTACTTCGTGTTCCTGCCGATGATCCTGCTGGCGTACATGGCGCTGACCCAGGCGGTGAAAGGTTTCTACATCCGCCGGTTCGGCTGGCAATAACAGCAGGCTGCAATCTTCACCTGCCAACCTGTAGGAGCTGTCGCAGGCTGCGATCTGTCGATTTTGTTTTTAAAAGACAAGATCAACAGATCGCAGCCTGCGGCAGCTCCTACAGGGAACGGGTAGTTCAAGTGAATTGGCAGCAAGCCCAACAAAGGGACTGTGGACTATTCAAGGAGCTTCATCATGCAAGCCATCAACAACCTCAACCTCACCTCGCTGCTCGACACCCTCGTCAGCCTCAGCGCGGCGTTCATCCTCGGTGGCCTGATCGGGTTCGAGCGCCAGTACCGGCAACGCACCGCCGGCCTGCGCACCAACGTGCTGGTGGCGGTCGGTGCGGCGATTTTCGTCGACATGGCCAACCGTCTCGGCGGCGCAGAAGGCGCGGTGCGGGTGGTCGCGTACGTGGTTTCCGGGATTGGCTTTCTCGGCGCGGGCGTGATCATGCGCGAGGAAGGTAACGTCCGTGGCCTCAACACCGCCGCGACCTTGTGGACTTCCGCCGCCGTCGGCGCTTGCGCCGGGGCCGACCTGTTGGCCGAGGCGGTGCTCGGCACGCTGTTCATCCTCGCCGCCAACACCTTGCTGCGGCCGATCGTCAACAACATCAACCGCCAGCCACTGGACGTGGTTTCGGCGGAAGTCACCAACATTGTTTACGTGATCGCCCGGCGCTCGCAGCAGAAAGCCGTGTTCGCCCTGCTCGAAGCCGAGCTGGAACGCAGCAATTACCCGGCCAGCGACGTCGATGTACACGCCTTCGGTGCCGACGAAATCGAGATCGAAGCCACGCTGGCGACGACTTCGGTCGACGGCGATGAACTCGATGCGCTGGTGGCGCGGATTTCGACTTCAGCGCTGGTGGTGCAGGCGTTCTGGAGTCCGAGTACCACCGAATAAGGCAACCACATTGCACCGCCATTGGGCGTGGCTCTCAGCGTACACAGTCGCCGGTGCTGTCATGAACATCGCCGCATCGGCCAATGCCTGTGCGGCATGTTGCCTGCTTTCAAGAGATTTCCAGCTGTTTTTCAGGACGTTTCCTACAGTGTTTCTGGTGAGTTCTGTATAGCGTGCTCAGCACATTTTCTTACGCCGTCAAACTCTAAGTCCTACACGCTCTGCGACGCGGAATCGCCAGGGCCCTGGCACCGTGCTGGTACATCTCGATGGTCAAGCAAATGCAGACGCTCCCTCGCGAGCTCAACACTCATCCGCACTTCACCCACAGCGAGCCGACCCTCATGCCCAACCTGCCGCTTCGTATCCTGGTGCTGGAAGACCACGCTTTTCAGCGCTCCGTGGCGGTGAACCTCCTGCAAGGGCTGGGTTGTCAGCAGGTGCTGGAGGCCAGCGATGGTGCGCAGGCGCTGGCGTTGCTCGATGAAGTCGGCGCGGTGGACATCGCCCTGTGCGACTTGCAGATGGAGGGCATGGACGGGCTGGCGTTTCTGCAACGGGTCGGCGCCTCGGGGCAGGTCAGGTCGGTGATCATCTGCAGTGCGCTGTCGGCGGACCTGCGGCGCGCGGTGCATCAGATGGTCGCACTGCTTGGGCTGGACCTGCTCGGTGATGTCGGCAAACCGCTGCACGTTGAGGGACTGGCCGAGTTACTCGACACATTCGTCAACCGGCAGATCAACCCGCCGCAGCCGCTGCGCGCGATGACGCTGGCCAGTGAAACGACGGTCCGCCATGCGCTGGCCGAGGGCCAATTGCAGGCCTGGTATCAACCCAAGTTCGACCTGCAGAACGGCGAGGTTCGAGGCGTCGAAGTGCTGTGCCGCTGGCAGCACCCGACACGCGGGCTGATTTCGCCAGCATTGTTCTTGCCGGTACTCGAGCGTTGCGGGCTGCTCGACGAGATGCTGTTGGCGCAGATCGACCAGGCCTTGCACGTGCAGCGCAGCGCCCGGGCGCAAGGTTTTGTCCTGAACCTGGCGTTCAACCTGCAAACCGTGCAACTGGCCAATGCGCAACTGACATCGACGTTGAAAAGCCTGTTGGCCGAACATACAAGCAGCGGCTCGAGCCTGACCTTCGAGCTGACCGAAAGCGGCCTGCTCGAAGCACCCGCCACCAGCCTGGAGACACTGGTGCGGTTGCGGATGATGGGCTGTCGCTTGTCGATCGATGACTTCGGCGCCGGATTCTCTTCGTTGCAACGCCTGTGTCAGTTGCCCTTCAACGAGATCAAGCTCGACGCCGATTTCATTCGCAACCTTGCGCATGAACCCCGTTGCCGCGCGGCCATCAGCAGCACCCTGGCGTTGGGCGAAGCCTTGGGCATGAGCGTGGTCATCGAAGGCATCGAAACCGCTGCGCAACGTCGTGAACTGCTGGCGCTGGGCTGCACGCAAGGGCAGGGCTACTGGTACGCACGGCCGATGGCCGGGGCCGATCTGTTGAACTGGCTGCAACGGCGCAACCACGGCAAAGGAACAGACGAATGAGCGGATTTTTAGGAAAGGTCCTACAGAGCTGTTCCGGCGAGGTGCGTAGTCTTGGCGCGCCACCTCCGAGCTTCGGGACATCGAGCATGATCAATAAAACCCTGCGCATACTGATTGCCGATCCGCAGCATTTTCACCGAATGAAAATCGAGCGGCTGTTCAACCATCTCGAATACTTCCGCATCGCTCCGGTGCAGAGTCTGCTGGAGTTGCTGACGCTGGTGGAATACGGCTGCGAACCCTTCGATGCCTTAGTCATCAATGCCGAACTGACGGCCGGGTCGCTGGACCTGTCGGACTTTTTCCTGAACAACCCGCATGTCCGTCATGTTCTGATCTACAACGAACCTTCGGCCCCGGTGCAGACCCCAGCAGGTTTTGCTCAGGAAAACATGCAGATCAGCCATGTCGCACTGCCCGACCAGGCTGCGATCAAGCACCTGATGGATCGGGTTGAGGGCCCGCCGCAGTGCGCAGCGAATGCCCGGAACCCGGCATCGGCCCTGCAGCGCCGGGCTTGAGCACGGTTTGGCGTTTGCTGCAACTGTCAGATCTGACAGGTAGATCCTGCAGGGTTCCCGTGTAACAGTCTTTGCACAGCAGCGGCGTCCGCAGCATCCGACGTCGTGGCACCTTTGTCATGTGGTTGCACGGGGAGCCGTCATGAAGTCAGCGCTGATCGTCGACGATCATCCGGTGGTGCGCGCAGCCGTGAGACTCGTACTCCAAACCGAGCGATTCAAGGAGATTCACGAGGCCGCGAGCGCCAGCGAGGCCCTGGCCCTGAATCGTGAGCACAAACCCAAACTGGTGATACTCGACCTCAAGTTACCGGGGATCGGTGGCCTGGAGGTGCTGGAACGGCTGAAGGCCATCGACCCCAAATGCAAGGTGCTGATCTTCACCTCTCAGGACCCGCAGTATTATCAGGACCGCTGCCTGCGTGCCGGTGCCTTGGGCTTCGTGGCCAAAACCAACCAGTTACTGCAATTGCACAAGGCAATTCAGGCGTTGATGTCAGGCTATTCCTACTTTGCGGCGCCGTCTGACAAGGACTATACGTCGACCCCTTTGCACCGCAGCGAAAAGCAGATGATCGACGACCTGTCCAATCGTGAGCTAAATATCCTTGAGCAATTGGCCCAGGGCAAAGCCAACAAACTGATCGCCGAACACATGCACCTGAGCCATAAAACCGTCAGCACCTACAAAACCCGTTTGATGAAAAAACTCGGGATCAACTCGACGGTGCACTTGCGCGAATTCGCCAAACGCAATCATTTGCTCTGAGTGACCTGATGAATCGGCAAGGCTGGTGCTGTGTCCTGTGGTTGAGCATCACGGCCACCTCTTGGGCCAGTGACCCGGCGCAGCACCTGCAACTGTTGCCCCAGGCCGAACTGGACAATGTCCATGTTGCGCTCGATGGGCGTGACCGTCAGTGGTTACGCCAGCATCCGGTCTTGCGCATGGGCATTTCCGGTGCGGACTATCCGCCGTTCGAAATCACCCGCAATCAACAAGAGCTGGAAGGGCTCACCGCCGATTACGCCGAGCTGCTGGCGCAACTGCTCGGGGTGCGCATCGATGTGCAGCGTTTCGCCAATCGCGAGCAAGTCATGGCTGCGCTGAAACATGGTGAACTCGACCTGCTCGGCACCTCCAACAGCTTTGAACTCGCCGACCCTGATTTCGTCCTGTCGCGACCCTACGCCGACGATCAGCCGATGCTGGTGACCCGGTTTGACGAAACGTTGTCGGTGGATCTGGCAGGCAAACGCATCGCCATGGTCGAGGATTATCTGCCGCTGGCCAGTGTGCAGGCGTTCTATCCCGAGGCGCAGGTGCTGCGCTATCCCTCGGCGATGGACGCACTGGGGGCGGTGGCTTTCGGTGTCGATGATGGCTATCTCGGCGATCTGATCAGCGCCAATTACCTGATCAACACCAATTATCGCAATGACCTGCAATTGGCCGGGCCGTCCGGGCTGGATGCCAACGCCTTCGGTTTCGCCCTGCGGCGCAGTGAAGTACGCCTCAAACGCATCATCGACAAGGCGCTGGCGGCAATTCCCATGGAGCGTCGTCAGCTTATCGAGCAACGCTGGAGCGCAGGACGCGCGCAGATGGCCGCACAGTCGCGGGTACACCTGAGTGCCAGCGAGCAGGACTGGTTGGCGCAGCACCCGGTGGTGCGGGTGGGGGTGATCGAGGACTTCGCGCCACTGAGTTTTTTTGATGCCGAGGGCCGTTTCAGTGGTCTGTCGGCACAGCTGCTCAACCTGATCAGCCAGCGCACCGGTTTGCAATTCGACGTGGTTCGGGGGCGTTCGCTGGACCGCCAGATCGAACAGCTCAAGGCCGGTGAACTCGACGTGTTGCCGGTGGTGACGCCCAGCAGCGAGCGTGAAGCCGAGCTGCAGTTCACCCGCGCCTATCTGAACAACCCGTTTGTGCTGATCAGTGCGACAACGGCCGGCAGCCCGCGCAGCCTCGACGATTTACAGGACAAGCGCCTGGCGATTTATCGCGGGCATCCGTTGCGCGACTACCTGGTGCGGCGCGTGCCACGAGTCCGACTGGTGGAGGTGCGCAGTCCCGCCGAGGGCATGGAACTGATCGTCAAGGACCAGGCCGATGCGACCGTCAGTTCACTGCTGGTGGCGCGCTTTCTGCTTGCCCGCCAGTACCGCGAGCGTTTGCGCATCACCAACACCGTCGGCGATCAACCGGCACGCATTGCATTGGCGACTGCACCGCAAGCCACGGCGCTGCACACAATGCTGAACAAGGCACTGCTGAGCATCGCGCCGCAGCAGATGGACGAGTTGGTCGAGCGCTGGAGCCATGATGTGGTGGTGGAGGAGAGCTATTGGGTGCGCCACCGCCGCGAGATTGTCCTCGGGTTTGCCGCCGCGGCGGGGTTGCTGGTGCTGGCGCTGGCCTGGATCGGTTTTCAGCGCTGGCAGTTACGTCAGCGTCAGCAATGGTTGCATCAGTTGCAGCAGGCCAAGGAGGCGGCTGACGATGCCAACCGCGCCAAGACGACTTTCCTGGCGACCATGAGCCATGAAATCCGCACGCCGATGAACGCGTTGATCGGCATGCTCGAACTGGCGCTCAAGCGTGCCGAGGAGGGTGTCACTGACCGGTTGGCGATTCAGGTTGCGTCGGGCGCCGGTCAGCAACTGCTCGCGCTGATTGGCGATATTCTCGATATCGCGCGCATCGAATCCGGGCAGTTGTCCCTCGCGCCGCAGCGGGCCAACCTGCGCGAACTGGTGGCCTCGGTGTGCCGGGTATTCGAAGGGCTGGCGCGACAAAAGTGCCTGTCATGGCACATCGAGCTGGGGGCGGGCAGTGACGTTGACGTATTGATTGATCCGGTGCGCTTCAAGCAAGTGCTGTCGAACCTGTTGAGCAACGCGATCAAGTTCACCGAGCAAGGCGAGGTCAGCTTGCGGCTATCAGTGCACGCGATGCCGCTCGCAAGCGTGGGCGTGACGGTGGTGATCGAAGACAGTGGCATCGGCATCAGCGAGCATGACCGCCAGCGCCTGTTCAGCCCGTTTGTTCAGGCCGGCAACCCCGGGCAGTCCGCGCGCAGCGGCTCGGGGCTGGGGTTGGTGATCAGCCGTGAGCTCTGCGAAATGATGGGCGGTACGCTACGCCTTGTCAGCGAGCCGGGACATGGAACACGGGTCGAGGTCAGTCTGCAATTGCAATCGTTGGCCGCGCTTGCCACCGAGGCTGCAAGCACCGCGGTGGCGGACACGCCGGCGCGCTCACTGAGCGTGCTGGTGGTGGATGACCATCCGGTCAACCGGCTGCTGCTCTGTTGGCAGTTGAGTGAACTCGGCCACCGCACCGTTGATATGGAGGACGGGGAACAGGGGCTGCAACGCTGGCGGGCACAAGCGTTTGACGTGCTGATCACCGATTGCAATATGCCCCGGCGCAACGGCTACGAACTCGCGCGGGCGATCCGTGGCGAAGAGGCGGCGAGCGGCCGGGCACGGTGTCTGATTCTCGGCTTTACCGCCAATGCGCAGATCGAGGAAAAGGCACGGTGTCTTGAGGCCGGTATGGATGATTGCCTGTTCAAACCGATCCGCCTGGCTGATCTGGCGCTGGCGTTGCAGGGCGCCAGGCACAGCGAAAATGCGGGCGAGCCGAAGCAGCCACGGCCCTTGACCGAACTCGACCTGAGTGCGCTGGAGCAAATGGCCGGTGACGATCATGCGCTGATGCAACGATTGCGAGAGCAAGTCTTGTGCAGCCTGCAGGACGACCTGCAACGGCTGGACGTCGCACGCCGGCCCCTCAATCCGAGTGAATTGCGCACGCTGGCGCATCACATCAAGGGCGGCGCGCAGATGGTCGGTGCCGCGCGAGTGGTGGCAGCCTGTGCGGATCTCGAGCAGGCCTGCCGAGACGCCGAAATCCAAGTGGTCGAGCGCTCGGTCGAGGTGCTGCGCCAGGCCATGCTCAGTCTCGCGCAGCGCCTTCAGAGCTGAACGATCAGTCCCACAGCGGAGCAATGCCTTTCGGGCTGGTCAGGCGCTGGCCGCGCTCCAGCGTGGCGATCAACGCCATGTCGGCGTCGCTCAGGGTCAGCGCCGCAGCACCGAGGTTGCTCTGCAGATTGGCGCGTCGGGTCGACGATGGAATCACCGCGTAGCCCTGTTGCATTGCCCAGGCCAGAGTGACTTGCGCCGGGGTTGCTTGCAGGCGTGCGGCAATCTGCTGGATCAGCGGGTCCTTGAGCACTTCGCCATAGGCGAGGGTCATGTACGAGGTAATCTGGATGCCTTGGCTTTGCGCGAACTCGACCACTTTGCGGTTTTGCAGGTACGGGTGCAGTTCGATCTGGTTGGTGGCGATGTTTTCTGCGCCGACCGCTGCAATTGCCTGTTGCATCAGCTCGATGGTGAAGTTGGAAACGCCGATCTGCCGGGTCAGGCCCAGACGTTTGGCTTCGAGCAGCGCGCCCATGAACTCGGCGACGGGCACTTGATCTTCCGGCGATGGCCAGTGGATCAGCGTCAGGTCGAGGTAGTCGGTCTGCAGCTTGCGCAGGCTTTCCTTGAGGCTGTCGATCAAGCGATCCTTGGCGAAGTTGGCGATCCAGATCTTGCTGGTGATGAACAGCTCTTGGCGAGCAATGCCGCTGGCGGCGATGGCTTGACCGACCTCGGCTTCGTTCTCGTAGATCTGCGCGGTGTCGATGACGCGGTAACCGAGATCCAGCGCATTACGCACCGAATCGATCACCACCTGGCCTTGCAGGCGAAACGTACCCAGACCAAAAGCGGGAACAGACATTGATGACTCCAGGGTTGCAGTGAGAATGGGCGGGAGTATCCGCGTCTGCGTTCTTGAGAAAAACCGCTGGTGGGACAAAGCACTGTTGAGCACAAGTCACGAATCTTGCGGGCGCTGCGGCACGCCGCGATCTTTTGATCCTGTTATTAAAATCAAAAGATCGCAGCGTGCCGCAGCTCCTACAGGGCGAGGCGGGGACGCTTTTGGATGAGGACTGTTCTATGAGTGGGACGCTAAGACTGGTTTTTGCCGTCTAGTCCTTCAACCGTCATGGATTTAAGCTTAATTCATTGCGTCACCCACTTTTCTGGAGGCAACCATGAAAAACATCATCGGTATCTACACCAGCCCTCGCGGCCATTGGGTCGGCGATGGCTTCCCGGTTCGCACTCTGTTTTCCTACGACAATCTGGGCAAGCACATCAGCCCGTTCCTGCTACTCGATCACGCAGGACCTGCGCAATTCACCCCGACCACCGAGCGCCGCGGTGTTGGCCAGCATCCGCATCGTGGTTTTGAAACCGTGACCATCGTCTACGACGGTGAGGTACAACACCGTGACTCCACCGGCAGCGGCGGCACCATCGGCCCGGGCGACGTGCAGTGGATGACGGCTGCGTCCGGGATCCTGCATGAAGAGTTTCATTCGGATGATTTCGCCAGAACCGGCGGCAAGCTCGAAATGGTGCAGCTGTGGGTCAACCTGCCGGCCAAGGACAAAATGGCCGCGCCCGGCTACCAGACCATTCTCGACGGCGATATTCCGAATATCGCGCTGAAGGACGACGCCGGCAGCCTGCGGCTGATTGCCGGTGAGTTCGATGGGTATACAGGCCCATCGCGCACGTTCACGCCGATCGACGTCTGGGACCTGCGGCTCAATGCCGGCAAGTTGTTGAGCCTGGATCTGCACGAAGGGCGCAACACTGCGCTGGTGCTGTTGAAAGGTTCGGTCAAGATAAACGGTGTGGAAACTGCGGGTGTCGGGCAGTTGGTGCTGTTCGAGCGCGACGGTCGTCAGTTGACCCTTGAGGCCAGTGAAGACGCGGTAGTGCTGCTGCTCAGCGGCGAGCCGATCGACGAACCGATTGTCGGCCATGGTCCGTTCGTGATGAACACCGAGCAGGAAATTCATCAGGCATTCGCCGACTTCCAGTCCGGGCGTTTTGGCCAAATGCACGGGTAAATTTCACCCCTGTGGGAGCGGGCTTGCTTGCGAAAGCGCAGTGCCAGTCAATGCGTGTCTGACTGATCCACCGCCTTCGCGAGCAGGCTCGCTCCCACAGGGGTTTTTGGTGTTTTTGCGCGGGCGTTCTGCCTCTGAAATCAATTGCTCCTACACTGAGCCAATCTGTGCGATCTTCTCGCGATTGGCCCGTATCGGAGTGGTTTGATGCTGTCTTTCTTGACCGAACATCCGTTGTTTTGCGCGTTGATCCTGATCCTGCTCGATCTGGGCCTGTGGCGCCTGATCAGTTCCCGTGGCAGCGCGTGGAAGCTGTTGGTGCGGGTGCTGATTTTCAGCCTGTTCAGCGCGGTGCTGTTCAACGAAGGCCTCAACCCGATGGAGCCGGCGCCGTGGGCGGACAACGTGCCGTTGCATCTGGCGGCGACCGGGTTGCAGATCGGCTGGTGGCTGTTCGGTGCGCGCACCCTGACCGTGCTGATCGGCGCGGTGATGATGCAGCGGGTCGGGCACACCGGACGGCTGTTGCAGGATCTGCTCGGTGCGGTGATTTTCCTGATCGCGATTATCGCGGCCCTGGCCTACGTGCTGGATCTGCCGGTCAAAGGTGTGCTGGCGACGTCCGGGGCCTTGGCGATCATTGTCGGTCTGGCGTTGCAGAGCACCCTCAGTGATGTGTTTTCCGGGATCGTGCTCAACACCACCAAGCCGTATCAGATCGATGACTGGATCTCCATCGACGGCACCGAAGGCCGGGTCATCGACATCGATTGGCGCGCTACGCGTCTGCAGACCAGCCAGGGCAGCATGGCGGTGATTCCCAACTCGCTGGCGGCCAAGGCCAAGATCATCAACTTCAGCCGGCCGAGCAACATGTTCGGCCTGGCCGTCAGTGTCCAGGTCAGCCCGCATGCCCGGCCCAATACGGTGATCGATGCGCTGGAACGGGCGATGCAGGGCTGCCGTCCGCTGCTGGACAATCCCGCGCCGAGCGTCGCACTGAAAAGCGCCAGCAGTACCGGTGTCGAATACGAAATCAGCGGCTTTGTGTCGTCTATGGACCAGAAACGTCCGGTGCGCAATCAGCTGTTCGATCTGGCTTACCGGCATCTGCAGGCGTCCGGGGTCAATCTGTTGTCGAGTGTCGAACCGATCGTCACCGGCAATCTTTCGCGGCCGCGGGCGCTGCTCGACAGCTCACCGATTTTCTCCACGCTGCGCCAGGAAGAGAAAGACACCTTCAGCCAGAACATGACCCTGCAAACCTTCCGTGCCGGCGAGACGATCCTCGAAGCCGGGGAGGTCAGCGATCATTTGTTCATTATCGAATCGGGCGTGGTCAGCGTGACCTTGACTCGCCATGGCAGCCCGTTCG
>Ga0209563_100357_pt1 | contig 16958 bp, 13 predicted proteins | sample AraplaCvi_mMF_r2_FD_184271 | JGI IMG/M metagenome (GOLD analysis project Ga0209563, IMG submission 184271) | Arabidopsis root microbial communities from North Carolina, USA - plate scrape CL_Cvi_mMF_r2 (SPAdes) (version 2) | ecosystem: Host-associated > Plants > Roots > Endosphere | place: USA... | reverse complement strand
CCCGATCGTCGCCACGATCAACGACCTGGAGGACGTGCAGGTCAACTTCGACGGCATCACCTACGCCAAGGGCGCCTCGGTGCTCAAGCAGCTCGTCGCCTGGGTCGGCCAGGACGACTTCCTCGCGGGCGTGGCGCAGTACTTCAAGAAGCACGCGCACGGCAACACCGAGCTCAAGGACCTGCTGGTCGAGCTGGAGGCCACGAGCGGCCGCGACCTGACCGACTGGTCGAAGAAGTGGCTCGAGACCGCCGGCGTCAACACCCTCCGCCCGGAGCTGTCGGTGGATGCGGACGGCACGATCACGTCGTTCGCCGTGCTCCAGTCCGCCCCGGCCGACTACCCGACCATCCGCCCGCACCGCCTCGCGATCGGCCTCTACAACCTCCGCGACGGCAAGCTGATCCGCGACCAGCGCCTGGAGCTGGATGTGGACGGCGAGCGCACCGAGGTCGCCGAGCTGGTCGGCACGAAGCGTCCGGACCTGGTGCTCATCAACGACGACGACCTCGCCTACGCGAAGATCCGTCTCGACGAGGCCTCGCTCGCGGTCGCCATCGAGCACCTCTCCGACATCGAGAGCCCGCTCGCCCGCTCGCTCGTCTGGGGCGCCGCGTGGGATGCGACCCGCGACGCCGAGACGAGCGCGAGCGACTACGTGCGCCTGGTGCTCGGCAACATCGCCTCGGAGACCGAGTCGACCACCATCCGCACCACGCTCAACCAGCTGGTGCTCGCCGCGAACGCGTACGTCGCCCCCGAGCGGCAGACGGAGACCGCGCATGCCGCAGCCGACGCCCTGTGGGAGCTCGCGAAGGGTGCGGCGGCGGGCAGCGACGCGCAGTTCCAGTTCGTGAAGTTCTTCGCGGCCCTGGCGTCGACCGACGAGCAGTTGGCGACCATCGCGGGCCTCCGCGACGGCTCGATCGCGCTCGACGGCCTGACCGTCGACACCGACCTCTCGTGGGAGCTGCTGATCGCGCTCGTCGCGGGCGGCGCGGCGGGAACCGCGGAGATCGACGTGGCGCTCGCGGCGGACAACACCGCGAACGGCGGCCAGTTCGCCGCGCAGGCGCGCGCCAGCATCCCGACGCTCGAGGGCAAGCAGGCGGCGTGGGACTCGGTGTTCGGCTCGGACAGCCTCCCGAACACGATCGTGCGGTACACCGGGATCGGCTTCCAGCGCGCCAAGGACAAGAGCGTGCTCGCCGCCTTCGTCGAGCCGTACTTCGCCGCGCTGCAGGGCATCTGGACCTCGCGCACCTACAAGATCGCGGAGTACCTGGTCGAGGGCATGTACCCGGCGCCGCTCGCGAACGAGGCGCTGCGCGACGCGACCCGCGCCTGGCTCGACGCCAACAGCGAGCCGGCGGCGCTCCGCCGCATGGTGGTGGAGAACCTCGCCGGGGTCGAGCGCGCGCTCGCCGCGCAGAAGCGCGACGCGGCCGCCTGAGCCCACTGCGGCACCCTGTCACGTCTGCGGCTGCGCGCGCAGCCGCAGACGTGACAGACCGCAGCAGTCGCCGGTCGGACCCGGCGACGTGCGTCGTCGTACCGCGGGACGATGACGCCACGGCGCGTGCGCCTCTAGTCTCGGAGGCATGATCCAACTCGATCACCTCACCAAACGCTTCGGCGCGAAGACCGCCGTCGACGACATCAGCGTCACCATCCAACCGGGCAAGGTCACCGGCTTCCTCGGCCCGAACGGGGCGGGCAAGTCGACCACCATGCGCATGATCATGGGGCTCGACCGGCCGACCCGCGGCCGCGCCCTGATCAACGGGAAGCGGTACGCCGAGTTCCGCTCGCCGCTCACCGAGGTGGGCGCCCTGCTCGACGCGAAGGCCATCCACACCGGCCGCACCGCCTACAGCCACCTGCTGGCGATGGCGGCGACCCACGGCATCCCGAAGTCGCGGGTGCACGAGGTCATCGGCATGACCGGCCTCGAATCGGTCGCGACCAAGCGCGTCGGCGGGTTCTCGCTCGGCATGGGACAGCGGCTCGGGATCGCCGCCGCCATGCTCGGCGACCCGGCGACGCTCATCCTCGACGAGCCGGTGAACGGGCTCGACCCCGAGGGCGTGCTGTGGGTGCGGCAGTTCGCGCGGCACCTGGCGAGCCAGGGGCGCACGGTGTTCCTCTCGTCGCACCTGATGAGCGAGATGGCGCAGACGGCCGACCACATCGTGGTCCTCGGCCGCGGCCGCGTGCTCGCGGACGCCCCGGTCGACCAGATCCTCGCGGGCGCCACCCGCCACGCGGTGCGCGTGCGCACGCCGCAGCCCGACGACCTGGCCCGCGCGATCGCGGGAGCGGATGTCGCGGTCACCGGCGTCGAGGCGCAGCTGTTGGAGGTCACCGGCCTCACCGCTCCGCAGATCGGGGAGGCGGCCGCCCGCAACGGGATCGTGCTGCACGAGCTGACGCCGCTGAGCGCCTCGCTCGAGGAGGCCTACCTCGAACTCACCCAGGACGACGTCGAGTACCGCACGGAGGTCAGCCGATGAGCACCGCAACCGCATCCCCGCAGACGGCGGGCCACCCGCACTCCTCGCTCGGGCGGCTCAGCTTCCCGCGCGTTGTGCGCTCCGAGTGGATCAAGCTGCGCACGCTGCGTTCCACGTTCTGGACGCTGGCCAGCGTCGTCGTCCTCCTCGTCGGGCTGCCCGCGCTCCTCGCGGCGGTCGTGCCGAGCCTGTCCGCGATCGAGTCCCGGGCGCCGAAGAGCCAGCTCGCGGAGTTCACCACCAACACCGCGACGTCCGGCCTGACCTTCGCGCAGCTCGTGGTCGCCGTGCTCGGCGTCCTCGTGATCAGCGGCGAGTTCTCCACCGGGATGATCCGCTCCTCCCTGGCGGCCGTCCCGCGGCGCTTCCCGGTGCTGGCGGCGAAGGCGATCGTCCTCTTCGTGACGTCCTTCGTGATCGGCCTGGTGAGCTTCGCCGCCTCGTGGGCGATCGCGGTCCCGCTGCTGACCGCGAAGGGATACGCGGGAGAACTGTTCACCTCGTCCACGCTCTGGAACATCGTCGGGGCAGCGGCCTACCTGGGCCTCGTCTCGGTCTTCGCCCTCGGCGTCGGCGCGATCGTGAAGTCGACGGCCGGCGGCATCGCCACCGCGCTCGGCGTGCTCTTCGTCCTGCCGATCATCGCGGCCCTGCTCTCCGCCACGCTGCCGAAGCAGACCTGGATCGCGGACGCGTCGCACTACCTCCTGAGCGCGGCGGGTTCCGGTATGGCCGGCCTCGCCAACGGCTCGCTCGACCCGTGGGTGAACGTCGTCACGGTGCTCGTGTGGGCCGCGGTCGCCTTCGTCGTCGGAGCCGTGCTGCTCCAGCGCAGGGACGCCTGACCGGTCACGTGACCACCGGCACCACGACGACGGACGCCCCGGGCGGTCTCGAGCTTCCGAGACCGCCCGGGGTGATGCGGCGCTTCCTGGGCGCGCACCCCGTCGCCGTGGACGTGACCGTCGCGGCGGTCTACCTGATCCCGTCGCTGCTCGGGGCGATCGTCCTCTCGGCGCGGAACCCCTCGCCGCAGGGGCTCGTCCACCTGGTGCTGACGCTGGTCGCCGGCGTCGCGCTGCTCGCGCGCCGCCGGCAGCCGGCTGTCGTGTTCGCGCTCGCGACCGTGCTGCTCGGCGCGAGCGTGTTCCTCGGCCGGGACATGGATGTGGTGCCCACGCTGATCGCGCTGTACGCGCTCGCGGTCTACCGCTCCATCCGGGCCGCCTGGGTCGCGTTCGGCGTGACCGCGGCCGTCACGGTCGTCACGGTCACCGTGGAGACCGTGCTCGCCCAGGTGCGCGCCTTCACGCCGCTGGAGACGGCCGCGGCGCCTTCCGGCATCCTGGTGCTCTCGTTCTCCGTGGTCGCGGTGCTGATCGGCAGCAACGTCGGCAACCGGCGGCGGTACCTGGACGCGCTGATCGACCGCGCCCGCCAGCTCGCCCGGGAGCGCGACCAGCAGGCCGAGATCGCCGCGGCCGCCGAGCGCAGCCGCATCGCGCGGGAGATGCACGACATCGTCTCGCACAGCCTCACGGTGATGATCACGCTCGCGGACGGGTCGGCCCGTCTCGCGGACGCGTCCGCGCGGGAGCAGGACGCGTCGCCGGACGCAGCCGAGCGGGCCGCCGAGACGATGCGCCTGGTCGCGGAGACCGGCCGCGGTGCGCTGGCCGACATGCGGCGGCTGCTCGGTGTGCTCCGCGACGGCGACGGGGATGCGGCGCGCCAGCCGCAGCCGGGCGTCGCCGACCTCCGCGACCTCGTCGACACGTTCCGCGCCGCCGGGCTGCCGGTGCGGATCACCGTCTCCGGCGTTCCGCCGGAGGACGTCGGGCAGCAGCTGACCGTCTACCGGGTGGTGCAGGAGGGGCTCACCAACGCGCTCCGGTATGCGCAGGCGGCCACCGCCGTGCGCGTCGTCATCGTCTTCCAGCCCGGGACGGTCGTCATCACGATCGACGACGACGCCGCCCTGCACACCGAGACCGGGCAGGGCTCCGGCCGCGGACTGGTGGGCCTGCGCGAGCGCGTCGGCCTGTACGGCGGGACGATGGAGGCCGGCCCCCGGCCCGGCGGAGGCTGGCGGGTGCGGACGGTGTTCGAGGCCGTCCGGAGCCGGCCCGACGCTCCCCCGGCCGCGACCCCCGATGCACCCCATCCCGAACCGACCTCCGAGGAGAACCCGTGACCGACGCCCCCGTCCGCATCCTGCTCGTCGACGACCAGCAGCTGGTGCGCCTCGGCTTCCGCCTGGTGCTGGAAGCCGAGCCCGACCTCGTCGTGGTCGGCGAGGCGGCCGATGGCGCGGAGGCTGTGCGGCTGACATCGTCGCTGCAGCCGGACGTCGTGCTGATGGATGTGCGCATGCCGACGCTCGACGGCATCGAGGCGACCCGGCGCATCGTCGAGGCCGACCCGTCCGCGCGGATCATCATCCTCACCACGTTCGACCTGGACGAGTACGCCTTCGGCGGCCTCCGGGCGGGCGCGAGCGGGTTCCTGCTGAAGGATGCGCGCCCGGAGGAGCTGACCTCCGCGGTCCGCGCCGTCGCGGCCGGTGACGCCGCCGTGTCCGGTCGGGTGACCCGGGCGATGCTGGAGCTCTTCGCCGACCGCCTCCCCGCATCCGCTCCGGGACGACCCGGCGGCGACCCGGCTTCGGCGCTCACCCCGCGCGAGCGGGAGATCCTCCTCGCCATCGGCGAGGGCCTCTCGAACGGAGAGATCGGCGCGCGGTTCTACCTCACCGAGTCGACGGTCAAGACGCACGTCGGCCGCGTGCTGTCGAAGCTGCAGCTGCGCGACCGGGTGCACGCCGTGATCTTCGCGTACGAGAACGGGCTGCTGGAGCGGTGAGTTCAGGATCTGCCAAGCGGGTCGTCGGTAGGCTCGGGAGGGTATGGAGATTCTGAAAGCCAACTTCTGGATGGATGCGGGCACCTGGCTCGCCGACGCCGCGTGGAAGCTGCTCGGCGTCGCGTGCATCATCGGCGGAGCATTCCTGGTCAGCTGGATCCTGCGCGTGGTCATTCGGCATGTCGTGGCGCAGATCGTCAGCGGGGTGAAGAAGGGCCAGAACGTCTCCGACACGCAGGCGCTCGTGGCCTCGCCCCTGGCGGCGGTCCGCGTCGTCCAGCGGACGCGCACGCTCGGGTCGGTCCTGACCAACATCGTCAACGTCGCCGTGGTCATCGTCGCGATCGTCTGGATCTTCCAGGTCGTCGCACCGGGAGCGGCGACCTCCCTCGCCCTCCTCACCGCCGCGATCGGCGCCGGCCTCGGTTTCGGCGCGCAGAACATCGTCAAGGACGTGCTGAACGGCCTGTTCATGGTGATGGAGGACCAACTGGGCGTCGGCGACGTGGTCGACCTCGGATCGGCGACCGGCGTCGTGGAGGCGGTCGGCATCCGCGTCACGCAGGTGCGCGACGTGAACGGCACGCTGTGGTTCGTGCGCAACGGCGAGATCCTGCGCGTGGGCAACATGTCGCAGGGCTGGGCGCGCGTCATCATCGACCTCGCCGTGCCGTACGACACCGACATCGAGGCCGTGCAGGCCAAGATGCTCGAGGCGGCGAACGCGCTGGCGACGAGCCCGAAGTGGCGGTCGCGCATCCTGGACAAGCCGGAACTGTGGGGGCTGGAGTCGATCTCCGCCGACGCGCTGGTGATCCGCATCGTGCTGAAGACCCGCACGACCGCGAAGGACGACGTGTCGCGCGAGTTGCGGGTGCGGCTCAAGCAGGCGCTCGACGAGCTCGGCGTGAAGCTGCCCTCGCTGTCGGCCGTCGTGCTCACCGGCTTCGACAGCGCGGCGAGCGTCTCCGGCGCGAAGCCGCCGCGGACCCGCCCGAGCTCCGCCGTCACGCCGGAGCCGCCGCTCAAAGGTCGCAAGGCGCGGGCCGCGGCGAAGCGTCAGGCCGCGACGGCCGCCGACCCGGCGGCGCAGGGCGCCTCCCCCGCCCCCAAGGCGGCGAAGCGCCCGGCCGACCCGGGCGCGATCCGCATCCAGCCGGCCATCGAGAACCGGCCGAAGCCGAACGACGAGGGGTCGCCGCAGTGAGCATCCCGGTCGGCCCGCAGCCCAGCTTCTTCGACCAGGTCGGCGGGCACACGACCTTCGAGCGCCTCGTCGACGCCTTCTACCGCGGCGTCGCCGACGACCCGGTGCTCCGGCCGATGTACCCGGAGGAGGACCTGGGACCGGCGAAGGAGCGCCTCGTGCTGTTCCTGGAACAGTACTGGGGCGGCCCCACCACGTACAGCGAGCAGCGCGGCCACCCGCGGCTGCGGATGCGGCACAACCCCTTCAAGGTCAATCCCGACGCCCGCGACCGGTGGCTGGCCCACATGCGCGTCGCGGTCGACGGGCTCGGCCTTCCGCCGCTCCAGGAGGAGACGCTCTGGAGCTACCTGGAACGCGCCGCGTTCGCTATGGTCAACACATTCGAGGAGTAGCCCTCCCCCGCCATCCCGGTGCCGAAGGAGACACGGATGACCTACGAACCCGACGCGATCGTCGTCGGCGCGGGCCTGTCGGGCCTCGTCGCCGCCTCCGAGCTGCTGGACGCGGGGCGGAGGGTGACGATCGTCGAGCAGGAGCCGTCGGCCTCCTTCGGCGGTCAGGCGTGGTGGTCGTTCGGCGGCCTGTTCCTCATCGACTCGCCCGAGCAGCGGCGGATGGGCGTGCGCGACTCCCTGGCGCTCGCCCGGGACGACTGGTTCGGCACCGCAGGGTTCGACCGCCCGGAGGACCTCTGGCCGCGGCAGTGGGCGGAGGCGTACCTGCAGTTCGCCTCCGGTGAGAAGCGGGCGTGGCTGCACGAGAAGGGCGTCCGGTTCTTCCCGGTCGTGGGCTGGGCCGAACGCGGCGACGGCCGCGCCGGAGGCCACGGCAACTCGGTGCCGCGGTTCCACATCACCTGGGGTACCGGCCCCGGGGTGGTCGAGCCGTTCGCGCGTCGGGTGCAGTCGGCCGCGGCGAACGGGCGGGCGGCGGTCCGCAACCGCCACCGCGTCGACGAGCTGATCGTGGAGGACGGCCGCGTCGCCGGGGTCCGCGGCGTGGTGCTCGCACCCGACTCCGCCGGGCGCGGGGCGCCCAGCAACCGGGAGGTGGTCGGCGACTTCGAGCTGCGCGCGCCGGTCGTGATCGTCGCCTCGGGCGGAATCGGCGGAAACCACGACCTCGTCAGGGCGGCGTGGCCCGCGCGGCTGGGCGAGCCTCCCGCACACATGCTCTCAGGCGTCCCCGCGCACGTGGACGGCCGGATGCTCGGCATCGCAGAGACCGCGGGCGCGCGCCTGATCAACGGCGACCGGATGTGGCACTACACCGAGGGCATCCAGAACTGGGACCCGGTGTGGGAGCGGCACGGCATCCGCATCCTCCCCGGGCCCTCATCGCTGTGGCTGGACGCGCGCGGCGACCGGCTGCCGTCGCCGCTGTACCCGGGGTTCGACACGCTCGGGACGCTGGAGCACCTGCGCCGGACGGGCTTCGACTACAGCTGGTTCGTGCTGACGCAGAAGATCATCGAGAAGGAGTTCGCGCTCTCCGGCAGCGAGCAGAACCCCGACCTGACCGGCAAGGATGTGCGCCTGCTCGCCAAGCGCGTCGCCCCCGGCGCGCCCGGGCCGGTGGAGGCGTTCAAGGAGAAGGGCGCGGACTTCGTCGTCGCCGACACGCTCGACGAGCTGCTTGCGGGGATGCAGCGCCTCGCGGAGGTTCCCCTCGACACCGAGCTGGTCGCCCGGCACGTGCGCGAGCGCGACCGGCAGCTCGACAATGAGTTCGGCAAGGACCTCCAGTTGGCCGCGGTGCGGTCGGCGCGGAAGTATCGGGGCGACCGGCTCATCCGCGTGGCGTCGCCGCACAAGCTGCTCGACCCGGCGGCGGGACCGCTCATCGCGGTGAAGCTGCACATCCTGACCAGGAAGAGCCTGGGCGGGATCGAGACCGACCTCGACGGCCGCGTGCTCGGTGCCGACGGCGCCCCGCTCCCCGGCCTCTTCGCCGTGGGCGAGGCGGCCGGCTTCGGCGGCGGCGGGATGCACGGCTACCGCGCCCTCGAGGGCACCTTCCTCGGCGGCTGCCTCTTCTCCGGCCGCCAGGCCGGTCGCGCCGCCGCCCGCGCCTGACCCGTCCCTGCACCGCGCCGCCCCACCCCCCCTCCGCCCCCCAGCCATCGCCTCCTGAGTTTTTCGAGCATCTCGGCCCGATTTGCTCGAAAAACTCAGGAGCTGATGGCTGGGGCGCTGGGGCGCTGGGGCGGGGTCAGCGGCGGAGGGTCCAGGAGGGGCGGCGGAGGAGGGTGTGGCCGCGGCGCGTGGTGAGGCGCGTCCAGGTGCCGGTCTCGTGGATGGTGACGGGGTCGTCGTCGCCGAGGAAGCCGAGACTGTCGGCGGCGAACGCGGCCCCGGCGGGGATGTACTCCAGGCCCTCGATCGGGCGGCCCCAGACCTCGGCGCGGACGCGCTGCACCAGCTGCTCCCCCGTGCCGGACGGCACCGCCTCCGCGACCTCCGCCACGCCCTGCTGCGCGGTCGCGCGCAGGAGCTCGGACGTCGTCTCGCCGACGGCGCGCCAGCCTCCGCGCGGCGGCGAGATGCCCGCCCAGGTGACCGTCGGGACCTCCAGCGGCAGCCGGATCTCGAGCGGAGACCCGTCGCCCTCCCCCGCCGCCGCGGCCGCCTCCGCGGCCTCGCGGACGCGCGCGACCCGGTCGAGCAGCGAACGGATCGGGACGACGACGTCGAACTCCACGTCGCCGCCGGTCGCGAAGGTGCGCAGGCCCAGCACCGTGGGCGTCTCGTCCATCAGGCCACGGGGGTACAGGATCGCCGCGTACACGGCCAGGACCCCGGTCCCGGCGATCAGGCGCACCGAACCCTCCTCGACGCGGGACGCCCGCGACAGATAGGTCTGGAGATCGGCGACGGCGAGGGTGTCGGCGAGAGAAAACGACTGGCTCATCGGATGTCTAAACTACCAAGAGACCACCGACTTGGAGGCACCGTGACCGAGCCCCTGGCTTCCCTTCTGACCGCGCTCGATCTCACCGACACCGGAGCCCGCACCAGCGAGGACATCTTCACCGGCCCGTCGCAGTGGATGCCGCTGGGCCGCGTGTTCGGCGGCCAGGTGCTCGCGCAGTCCATCGTGGCGGCGACGCGCACCGTGGAGGCCGACCGCAGCATCCATTCGATGCACGGCTACTTCCTGCGGCCGGGCGATGTGAACCTGCCGATCACGTTCTCGGTGGACCGCATCCACGACGGCCGCTCGTTCTCGACGCGGCGCACCCAGGCGTACCAGAACGGGCTGCCGATCCTCAGCATGATCGCCTCCTTCCAGACGGAGGACGAGGGCGTGGAGCACCAGGTCGCCATGCCGCAGGGGCTGCCGGAGCCGGAGGACCTGCCCTCGACCGCGTCCACGCTGGAGGACGTGCAGCATCCCGTCGCCCAGTATTGGGCCAGCCAGCGGCCATTCGACATGCGCCACGTGACCTCGCCGATCTACCTCACCGTGGACGGCGAGCACGTGGCCGAGCAGGCGGTGTGGTTCCGCACCATCGGCGAGATGCCGGACGACCCGGCCCTGCACCGCGCTGCGCTCGCGTACGTGAGCGACTACACGATCATGGAGTCGGTGCTGCGGCGGCACGGGATCGCGTGGGCGACCCCCGGGCTGAAGGCGGCGAGCCTCGACCACGCCATGTGGTGGCACCGCCCTGCCCGCGTCGACGAGTGGCTGCTCTACGTGCAGGAGTCGCCGACGGCGGGAGGCGGGCGCGGGCTCTCCGAGGGCCGCATCTTCACCCGCGACGGCCGCCTGGTGGCGAGCGTCGCGCAGGAGGCGACCATCCGGGTGCCGCGCGACGGCTGACCCGGCGAAGCGGTCAGCCCGGCCCGCCCTCGCCCGGCCCGCCCACGAGCTCGGCCGTGATGATCAGGTTGTCGACCGATTCCGTCTGCTCGGGCACCTGCAGGCAGGTGAGGAGCACCAGCCTCCCCGGCCGGTTGTCCCAGACCGTCGCCGCGTTGCGCACGTCGGGCTTGAACACGCTCTCCGAGCCGGTCACCCGGTAGTGCAGTCCGCCGAGGTACACGTCGGCGCCGATCGCGGTCGACGCGGTGCCCGCCTCGACGTCGATCAGGTAGTTGCCCGGGCACACGGCGCCTCCACGGCAGGAGTGCATGACGGCGAACACCGTCCCGGTCGCGGCGTTGCTCAGGTTCGCGCCGTAGTTGCGCACGAGGTAGGCAGAGGAGAACCCCCGAGGGTCGATGATGCCGTCGACCTCGTTGAGCTCGCCGAGGGGCACATCCAGCCCGGTCTGCGGGACGCGCAGGCGGAGGCCGTTCGCGGCGTCCACGGCGTCGATCCGGGCCAGCACGGCCTGCGGCGGCTGCGCGAGGCGCACCGGCGTGCCGCGCATGTCGGTCGGGAGGCCCTGCTGCTCCAGGTAGCCCGAGACCGCGATGCTCCCCGCGACGACCGCGACGCCGCCGAGCGCGGCGGCGAGAAGGATGCGGAGCACGCTCCGCCTGCGCCGGCGCGGCGACGTGGCCGTGCGTGCGGAGGTCTCAGTCATTCGCCCGCAGCCTCGACACCCACAGGTAGGTCCCGACCGCGAGCAGCGCCGCGGCGAAGCCGAGCGCCCACCACGGGAAGCCAGGACCTGCCGGTGCCGCGCGTGCGCCGGCCTGAGCGCTCAGGGACGTGGGAAGCACCCGCTCCCCGGTGACCAGGATGCGCTGGCTGTTGACCCCGATCGGCGTGCACGTCACGAGCGTCACGAGGTCCTTCCCGGCGACGGGGTCGAGGCTGCGCGTCTGGTCGGGATCCACCACCCGGATGTCGACGATCCGGTACTCGAGCGTCTCCCCGAACACCGAGAGGGTGAACGAGTCGCCGGGCGCGACCTTGTCGAGGTCGGTGAACAGGGTCGAGGAGGCCAGGCCGCGATGTCCGGCGAGCACGGCGTGGTTGCCGGGGCCGCCCACCGGCAGCGACGACCCCTCCAGGTGCCCGACCCCGTTCACCAGCACCGGGTCGCTGGTGCCGTGGTAGATCGGGAGGTCGACCGCGATCGACGGGATGAGGATGCGCCCCATGAGCCCGTACGCATCGGCCCTGAGCAGCCCGTCGTAGTCGAACCCCGTCGGGAGGCGCGCGCCGGCGGCGTCGGGGACCCTCCGGCCCGCCCGCACCTCCGCGCCGCCGGACAGCTCCTCGTTGTACGCCCGCGCCCGTTCGAGCGCCTTCAGCCGGCTCACCGGGCCGATCCGCTCGACCGCCCGGTTGTAGCTGCCGACCTGCTTCGCCTCCTGCACGGCGCTGAACCACGATGCCGTCGCCGGGTACAGCGCCACGGAGACGCCGAGCAGGCAGACGACGGCGATCACCAGCGACAGCGCCGAGAGGCGCCGGCGCGAGGGCCGGACGCCGGGAGGCGTGACAATACCGGTCACGGGCATGGGAGGCCTTCCGGGACGACGCCGGGGCGGTGGGCTGCACAGCCCCACCGCCCCGGCGGGGAGGGATGCTACTGCGGCGTCGCGTCGCCGGTCACGGCCTCCGCGACCACCGGGTGACGGCGACGGCGGGCGAGGAGCACGGCCGCGGCGAGGGCACCGGCGACGAGGGCGATGCCGCCGGTGACGAAGATCGCCGTCCCGGTGGAGCCGGTGAGCGGCAGGGCGATCGGCGGCGTCTGCGGGTCCACGATCTCGAGCGTGAGGTTGGCGTTCCCCGGTGCGACGGTGACGGCGTAGCCGCCGTCGCTCGCCCGGAAGCCTGCGGCGATCTGGTATCCCGCGGGCGCCTTCGTCTCCACCACGTAGTACGTGAGGTTGGCTCCGGCCCCGTTGTTCTGCGCCTTCAGGCTGTCGATGACGATCCGGCCGCTCCCGTCGGTCGTGAACGTCGTGCTGCCGCCCACCGGGATGGGGTTGGTTCCGCTCGTCGCATCGGCGGCGCTCGCGTAGACCTGGAACTCCGCGCCCTGGAGGTCGTTGAGACCCGGGTCTGTCTTGTGGATGGTCACGGAGCCGAAGGTCACCTGGACGGGCGGCGTCGGCGTGTCCGTCTCCGGGTCGCCTGCGTCCTCCTGGTTCTTCGACCGGGTGCTCTGCAACGCCGTGTTGCGGATGGTGCCGTCGCCCGCCGCGTTCACCACGGTCGGGATGGTCACGGTGATGACCGCGGACGGGTTGGCCGTGAGCAGCGCGAGGCCCGACGCGGTGAAGGAGACCGTCACCGTCTGGTTGGTCACCGTCACCGTGCGGTCGGCGGCCGGCAGGGCGATCGCCGTCCCGGCGGAGTCGGCGAGCGACACGGTGACGTCGGCCACCGCCGGCGGCGTGAGCCGGGCATCCAGCGTGTCCGTCAGCCGGTACACCGTGAACGGGTTGCCTGCGGCCTGATTCGGCACCGTCGAGGTCACCGTCCACGTGATGGTGTCGCCGACGGCGTGCGCCCGACCGTCGTCGACGGTCTTGACCGGCGCGCCCTGGAGCGTGTTCTTCGGGTAGACGAAGACGTCGGTGAGCCAGTTGCCCGACTGCGGCAGCGGCAGCGCCACCAGGAACGGCGCCGCCAGCTCGTATCCCGCCGGTGCGCTCGTCTCGGTGACCTTGTAGACCCCCGCCGTCGGCGTGGTGTACGTGGTCACACCGTTCGCGTCCGTCGTGGTCAGCGGCGTCGCCGCGCCCGTCGTGAACGTCGAGGTGCCGTCGGTCACCGCTCCCGAGCTGTTGACGGCGAGCCGGGATGCGGTGTCCCAGCCGGACGACGTCGACAGGTCCACGCCGTTCACCGGCGCGATCGTGTAGGTCACGCCCGGGATCGGCACCGCCCCGGGCGGAGTCTGCCGTGTGCCGTTCGTCGCGGAGCCGCCGCCGGGCGGCGTCTCCAGCTTGGTGAGGGTGAGGGTGTACGGGCCCGGAGGGACGTTCCCGCCGTTCGTATCGGCATGCGCCGGCCCGGCGAACGCCGCCAGCCCGAGAAGGGCGAGGGATGCGGCTCCGAGCGCGGCGGTCAGCCGCCGGCGGTTCGCCCCGCTGAACGGGTTCTTCATGATCTTTCCTTACCTAGTCGTCGGCGGAGGGGTGAGAGGGTGGTGCGCCTGAGCTGCCAGGCCAGCAGCGCGATCGCCGTCCCGAGGAGGCCCCAGGTCCAGAACGCGATCACGTCGGTGCCGAGGCCGCCGGTGAGCGGCAGCGTCAGGGCGGGGAGCTGCTCGTTGACCACGTCGGGCAGGGTGGTGAGCTGCACGGCCGTGGAGATCGTCACCGGGATCGGCGTCGGGTTCAGCCGGTAGCCGACCGGGGCCTTCGTCTCGGTCAGCGCGTAGCTGCCCGGGCTCAGCTTCGCCACCAGCAACGACCCGGCAGCCGGGTCCTCGTCCGCGCCCGCCGCCGGGCACGGCGCTGCCACGCAGTCGGTGACGAGGATGGCGGCCCCGGACGGATCGCCGTTGCCGTCGAGCCGCTGCAGCGACCACTCCGAGCCGGACAGCCGGTTCTTGGACGCCGTGTCGTCGACCTTGTTCCAGCGCAGCGAGGACGCGATCGGCACCGTCACCGTGCACGCGGGGTCGGTCGACCCGGTCTCGCAGTTGCTGTCCGGCGCCTCCACGGTGTTGACCATGGTCAGCGGCGCCGTCATCGCGCCCTTGGCCGTCACCGAGTAGGTGACGGTCGCCGTGTCGCCCGGGGCGAACACCGGCGGGCCCGTCCACGACAACACAGGGGAGGCGAAAGACGTGCTGCCCTCTGTCGCCGAGGCGTCCGCGTTGTACGACGCGTTCCGGAGCACGTCGGTCAGATCGTCGCGGAACGACGCCGGGTTGCCCGACAGGTACGCCGAGGTCCCCGTGTTCCGCACGACGATCCGGTACGTGACCGTATCGCCGCTCGTGACCGGATCCGTCGGCGCCGTCTTGGCCACCTCCAGCGAGCAGGAGCCCGCCACGGGGGTGTTGAGGAACGTCGCCGTGCCCGACCGGTTCCCGCCGGGCGCATCCGTGCCGCCGCCGGTCGCGTCGGTCACGGCGACGGCGTCGTTCGACAGCGGCGTGGACTGACCGCAGCCGACCATGGGGGCGGTGGTCTGGAAGCACATCTCCGGGCTCTTCCCGGCCCACGAGATCGACACCTGCGCCGCCCTGACCGCCGTCGTGGTCGTGTGGAACACCACGCTCGCGGTCAGCACGTTCGTCGGAGCGCTCTTCGGGATCGAGGACAGGTCGATGGTCTGGCCCGGCAGGAGCTCCTGCGCCGCGAAGCCGGGGACGACCGCCCCGTCGGCGCCGGTCAGGGTCACGGTCGCCGACTGGAACGCCCCCGCCGCGGCGCCCGCGATCGACAGCCGGCCCCATCCCGTGAAGCCCGCATCGCCGGAGCCGCAGTAGTACTCGGCCGGCGAGACCGTCGCCGCGACCCGCGTGGTGGAGCAGGCCGCGCCGGTCGTCGCGTCGAACGACGTGATCGTGCGGCCGTCGCCGTCGGCGAGCATGCAGGTCGGGTCACCGGTCATCGGGCGCACCGTGTAGTTGGTGGGGTTGGCCGGCGGGGTGAAGCCAGCGCACGGCTGCACGATCCCGCTCTGGAGGGGCCGGGAGAAATCGAAGCAGCCCACGGCGTCCCCGTCCTGAACGGGAGCATAGACGCGGGTGCCGGAGACGTACGCGTCACCCGTGAATCCGGAGTCGCTTCCGACCGTCGCCGGGTACGCAGCGGGAACGCTCTGTCCGGAGAGGTCCCAGCAGCCGAATTGCACCTGGTTGTTCTGGGCGCAGACACCGGAGACCACGCCCGCCGTGCTCACGATGGGCAGCAGCAGGGAGGCCACCGACCGATTGCCGCCGAACGCGGACGGCAGCGCGATCGGATAGCCCGGGCACGTGCTCGGGCCGCTCACCTGCACGCAGGACAGCTGGTACGAGAATGACGAATCCGACCAGTTCAGGGCGAAGACGGTGTTCCCGTACGTGGCCGACCACGGACGGGAGTCGCTGTTGCCGCTCGCCCCCGGCAGAACGAAGACCCCGCACGCGCCCGACGCAGGATCGAAGCACAGCAGTCTCCCGTCCGAGTCCGCGAAGTAGTATCGGCCGTCCGCCGCCGCAAGACCGTTTCCGGCGATCATGGCGTAGGTCTGATTGTTCGGCGGCCAGGAGGTCGCGCTCAGCGGGGTGAACCCGCAGCTGAGGAGGGTGCTGAGGTCCAGACACATCATGCCGGCCGCCCACGGCCCGGTGGGCTGCGCGGCCACGGTCGTCTGCGCCTCCCAGTACAGCCTGTCCCCGACCAGGAAGGTCCCGTTGACCTCGGCGGTCGTCATCCCGTGGCTGCCGGTGCCGATCGGCGTGCCGGCGTCAGGTGAGACGTAGGTCGCCGAGGTGTTGGACCCTGTCGGCCAGCCCGGGCAGAGAGCACCGGACGAGGTGGCGCAGAAGACGGGGTTGTCGCGGTTGTGGTGGAAGACGGCGTACACCAGCGAGTCGTCCGGCGAGCTCACCGCGTTGTATCCGTCGCCGGCGCCGTTGTTCAACGCGACCTCGACCGGCGCGGGCGGGTTCGTCGAGAGCTGCTGCGTCCCGGGAGGGAACGTGCCGGCCAGCCCGACGCCGTTCGCGGCGGCCGGGGGCGTTCCGCCGCTCCAGTTCGCGCCGGAGTCCGTGCTGTACTGGGCGCCGAAGGGGCTGGTCGGGTCCGGGTTCGGCGGGAGCTGCAGGGAACCGTCGACGTACGCGCCCGCATCCGGGAACGGATCCTTCAGGTCGACGGCGGCCTTCCCCCCGGCGCGGTTCTGATACGAGACGACCCACTTCAGCGTGTCTCCCGGGTGGGCGGAGCCGGTGACCGCACCGCCGGGCGCAGCGGCCGACGCCGCCGTGCTTCCGGACGTGAGGTTCGTGCCTGTCTTGGAGACCTCCGAGAGCGGGGTCACGTCGGCTTCGGCCGGTGCCGACGGCTGGACGGTGGCGGCGAGGAGCGCCGCGGACACCGCTGCGACGACGGCAGCGGCGACGATCGACCTCGATCGCGGACCTCGGGCAGGGCCATCCCCGTTACGGATCAACCGCTCGTCTCCATTCGCTCGGGCACCCGGCGCACAGTCCGCGCCGAGGGCCGTACGGAAACTAGTGCCGACGGAGGAGCGGCCACAAAGACGGCCGCCCGGCGGAGCGCGCCCGGTCGCTTGCCCGGACGCTGCTCCCCCGTTCGGCTCTCATTGATGACATCTCATGCGCTATGTGAACGAATGATGCACAGCGTTACTCCCGGTCAGGGGATGTTTCCGGAGGCCGTGCCGGCGACCGTGACCACCTCGCCGTTCGCGGCGACGCACTGACCCGGCCGGATCATGTCCGCATTGACTCTCGGCACAATGCGGTCAGCCAACGGCCCGGCCGGCCACGTCCT
>Ga0209563_100355_pt1 | contig 17050 bp, 18 predicted proteins | sample AraplaCvi_mMF_r2_FD_184271 | JGI IMG/M metagenome (GOLD analysis project Ga0209563, IMG submission 184271) | Arabidopsis root microbial communities from North Carolina, USA - plate scrape CL_Cvi_mMF_r2 (SPAdes) (version 2) | ecosystem: Host-associated > Plants > Roots > Endosphere | place: USA... | reverse complement strand
GCACTGTGTTTGGCCAGAGTAACGCCGCCCAGCACATCGTCCGAGCAGCAATAGCGGCCCTCTGTGAAAACCTCCCGATGTTTGCCATCGACCTCGAACAGCCATGAGATGCGACGACCGCTGCTGGGCAGTTCAAATTGAATGCACTCGTGAGTGACAAGGTCATCCAGTGTCGTTGGCGTGCCGGCTCTGGTCAGGTATTCAGGTGTCGCGACCACGACCAGTTGTGCGTCCTCCAGCAAGCGGGCGATCAGGGTCGAGTCCGGTTGAGCTCGGACCCGAATCGCCAGATCGTAGCCTTCCGCCACAAAGTCGATATTTCGGTTACCCAAATGGATATCCACGCTGACGTCTGGATAAAGCGCCCGAAACTTCGGCAGAAGCGGCAGGATCCGGTGATGCCCATACGTGGTCGGAAGACTGATGCGCAGCCGCCCTGAAGGCGTCGATTGAGCGCCCATGACTTCTTGCTGTGCTTCCACCAGTTGCGTCAGGGCCTGTCGGCATTGTTCATAGAACACCCGGCCGGGTTCAGTCATCCGGATGCTGCGTGTGGTTCTGACGAAGAGACGTGATCCCAAACGCTCCTCAAGACGCAAAATCGTGCGGCTTACTGCTGCAGGCGTCACACCGGCTACCTGCGCGGCTGCTGTGAAACTGCCCGTTTCCGAGGCCAGGCAAAATAGCTCGATGCTTCCTAGCTGCAGGTCATCAAAATGACGCTTCATATTCATCACACCGAGTATTCGCGAAGTGCCCAAAGCATACCGAGGTCGATGACGCAGTGGCGAGGACCGCGGCTTTTATTCATTACATGGCGTCATAAATGAAGTAACCGAGCGCGCATTTATTCATTCAAGGCCAGCTTTTAGAGTTCATTCCACTTGCGGTCTCATCATGCCGATGAGACGCGAACTGGAGACTTTTCCGTGCCTTTCATCAACGTTCGTATCACCCGTGACGGCGTTACCAAAGAACAAAAAGCACAGGTGATCGCCGAGATCACCCAGACCATGCAGACGGTGCTCAACAAAGACCCGCACCTGACGCACATCGTGATCGAGGAAGTCGATACCGATAACTGGGGCTACGCAGGAATATCCACGACCGAGTACTGCCAGTCGCTGGTGGAGCCCAGGTAATGCTGAGGCACCTGAAACCGCTTTTTTAAACTATCGAGGCATTATCATGAGCCATTCAAAAAAAGTCGTTGTGGTCACTGGCGCATCCCAGGGTCTGGGCGCGGGCATCGTCGAAGGTTTTCGTAAACTCGGTTATCAAGTGGTGGCGACTTCGCGCTCCATACAGCCGTCATCGGATCCGGACATCCTGACCGTCGCCGGTGACATTGCCGATCCGGCGACGTCCGAGAAAATCATTCGCGAAGGTGTAGCGCGTTTTGGCCGCATCGACACGTTGGTGAACAACGCCGGGATCTTCCTCGCCAAGCCGTTCACGGCCTATACCCGCGAAGAGTATGTAAATACCGTGGCCACCAACATGGGCAGCTTCTTCCATATGTCGCAGCAGGCGATTGCCCAGATGGAGAAGCAAGGCGAGGGCGGTCACGTGGTCAGCATCACCACATCGCTGGTCGATCACGCCATCGAGGGCGTGCCATCGGTGCTGGCGTCGCTGACCAAAGGTGGGATGAACGCCGCGACCAAATCCCTGGCGATCGAGTACGCCAAGCGCGGCATCCGCGTTAACGCGGTCTCGCCGGGCATCATCAAGACCCCAATGCATGGCGAGGAAAGCCACGCCGCACTGGGCCGCCTGCATCCGGTCGGCCACATGGGCGAAGTGCAAGACATTGTCGCAGCGGTGTTGTATCTGGACAGCGCCCACTTCGTCACGGGCGAAATCCTGCACGTCGATGGTGGTCAAAGCGCCGGCCACTGATGGAAACGGCGGCCTGGCTAACCAGGCGACCGGCAATCTGAAGCAAGAAGCCGCCATTGGCGGCTTCTCCCATCACATTTGAGGGGCGTTGCGAGCAGCGATCGCGACGGTGGTCGGCGAATCTGCAAGTGGGACGAATTGCCGTGTCGCGCCATCAAGTGCATCGATGCATCCGGCTTCGATGTCGTAAACCCAGCCGTGCAGATTCAGCCGCCCTTGCTCGAGCGCGAGGGCCACTGATGGATGCGTACGCAGATTCGCCAGTTGCGCGATCACGTTTTCACGCACAAGGCCATCGAGCTTGGCGCCGGGCGTATCGAACTCATGCGCCGCGTTAATCGCTTTCGCGGCGTCCGCGTGACGGAGCCAGTTAGCAACCGCTGGCAGGTGGTCCAGACAAGTGCAGCGCGAAATCGCGCCCATCGCGCCGCAGTCCGAATGGCCGCAGATCACTATGTCCTGGACGCCCAGCACCGCGACCGCATATTCGACGGTGGCCGAAACGCCGCCGGGCTCGGGGCCGTAAGATGGCACAATATTGCCGGCGTTACGAATCACGAACAGTTCGCCCGGTTCACGCTGCGTAAGGAGTTCCGGCACAACACGACTGTCCGAGCAGGTGACAAACAGCGCCTTGGGATTTTGTGCCGTCGCGAGCTGCTTGAACAGCTCGACACGCTGCGGATAAACCTCGCGCTGAAAGCGCAGAAAGCCGTCAATGATGTCACGCATGAAGTTCTCCAAACCCGATTAACAGATGGGGGCACAAGCACTCGATGTGCTGTCGCGCCGCGGTGGCCGGTATTATCGCAAACGTTGCGCGTGTTAGCTGTACTTGACTTGATGTCTGCAATCTACAGCGCCCGGAAGAAAACCTTCAAAACTCTCCTATATAGAAAATAGTAGAAAAAACAAATGCTAAACCCATCTGGCTAAGCGGGATTCTTGTTTGTTTTGATGCTGATCTTCCTTCTGGCGATCACCGCAAAAAAATGGCTGTAGGTAATTATCTAAATAGAGGAAGTTCATTAGGATTTTCGATTCTATTAGTTTGGAGGTTGTGTAGTTTCTTGCGCTATAGAAAAACGGTGACTACTCTCATGGCCGAGGATTATCTTGGAATGCCCCAATCATAAGGAATTGAGATAAGGATCAGCATATCCACAACCTAAAATGGGGGTGGTTATGCCTAAACGCAGCAGGACTTCACATTTTACCAAGCGCGGACAGCATTTTGGAAACCTTTGGGCCGTATACAGTTGCAAGGTCGATGAGGTTTTATTGCTTTCGACCGACAGGCAATTGGCGCATTGGCTTTTATTTCTAGAATTCTCTCCATCAGTTAAAACATTTAGCTTTAAATCCGGCGCAATTGAGCTCGGTCAGAATCCTGGGTTAACTTTAAATTATCACGTCGAAGTTGTTCCTGTGGAAGGGGATAACGAACTACACTACTTGCAGGCTGAAGGATACACTGAGTCCTTTTCAGATAAGATCTTGGAGGCAAGCCGCTGCAGATATAAGTACAGGGAGTTCAATGACAAAGATTGGGAGCCGAGGCGAAATCATGTGCTACCTCTGCTTAAAGTGGCAAGTTTCCTTGCAGGAAGCAGAAATATATATATCCCATCGATGCTTCGCGAAAAAGCAATTGAATATATTCTGAGAACCCGATCAGGGACCTTGCGCGGCTTTTTGTCAGCATTGTCTGAATTTGAGCGAAATTTAATTTTAGTAATCTTTGCGCGCCTATTTTTGGAGCGTGTGACCTCTGTCGACTTCGAGCTTGGCTTTTTTAGCCAAGAGACTCAGTGGAGGTTTAATGAATACTAAAATTACGAAGGAAAAGGTTGTTTTGATTGGGTATAAAAAGGTAGATGCCACTGCCATGAATGAGGAGGATCGGGAGCTTTTCGTTAGGCGAAAAAAAGCGATTGATATGAGGCTGGATGGCTATACTGGACGAGAAATTCGAGAACAGACCGGCATAAGTGAGAGTGAACTGACCAGAATGTTCAAACGTTATACAGTAATGCTAGTTGAGGGGGTGTTTCTAGGTGAAGCGGGTTTGGTACCGCACTCCCGCTTGAGCTCAAACGTCAGACACAAACCGCTACCTAATAAACATACTGAATCACAGGGTGGGCTTTCCGGTGCCCTCAGTTATACGCTTGGAAAGCATCCCAAAATAGCTGAGAAATTTGTGCCTGAAGTATTTCGCAAGGACTTTAGGTATGGGCACGGATCTCGCTACGATAAAAAGCATCTGTGCGCAGTCTTTTATAATATCTGCGAAGCTGAGGGAGTGCTTGCAGATGAATGGCCACTCAATCAACCACGCGGCGCGAGTAGAACAATAAGAAAATATATAAAAGAGATCTTAGAAAGCGATTTTGAAAGGGCAGCGCTTGCTACAGGAGGCAAACTTGCCTTGACCCATTCCAGAGCAGGTACCGGACGCCCCCCGCTTTTTGACAACTATGATGTCTTCGATCTTATTGAGATAGATTCGTATCATGTAGATGCATTCTTTGTCTTGAACCTCACAGGTGACAGGCGGGTCAAAACCAAGGATGTGATAAGCCGCATATGGATAATTGCAGCCGTGTGCAGGAGAAGCAACGCTGTACTGGCTATAAAGTTCGTGTTTTCCAGTGAGATAAGAGCGCAAGACTTGGTAGATTTGATCTGCGAGGCCTACACCGGTTGCTGGACACCTCGGCCAACACTAAATGTGTTTAATCTGGAGTACTCTGGCTCAGCAGGTATGCCGGGTTATTCTATCCCTGCACTAAAAAACCATACCTGGGGGGCGGTGTGTTTGGACAACGCGATGCAGCATCATGCGAATCAGGTGTATGAACTAGCTCTGTATGCTATTGGATTTGGTATCAATTTTGGACCTCTGAAGCAACCAGCGAGAAGAGCTAAAGTCGAGGCACTATTCAAGCGAATTTCTTCGAGGGTCATGCACCAGATCGAATCCACAACTGGATCGTCTCCTGAAAATGGGCGCGCCGAATCGCCTGAGAAAGCTGCTATCTATTATCAAATCGATGTTGATGATGCACTAGAGGTTATGGATGTCTACACAGCTAATTATAATGGCATACCTCAAGGCGGATTGAACAAGGGAAACAGCCCTTTGGAAGTGTTGTTAGCCTATTGTAATGATCGACACGCCCTCTTGACCACCTCCTCCGAGGTTTATTTAAACAGCATCGCTCTGGGCAGCACTAGTCGAATAGCGCGGGTGACTGGAAATATGGAGAAGGGTATCAGACCTCGAATCAAACTCGACCAAGCCATTTATACAAGCCCGGACTTGGCAAATTCGGCAGGCCTCATAGGTACTAAACTTACGATTCGAATCACACCAAGCGATTATCGATACGTCGAAGCTTATCTACCTAATGGGATCTTCTTTGGCACCTTAACGGTTGAAGCAGCATGGCGCAACATTGCTCACAGCGTGACGACTAGGCGCTTAGTGAACCGAGCATTTTATAAACGCGAATTCGAAATCATGGAAGGCGAAAACCCGCTACTTGCCTGGCGCAGGCATATGAGAACAACTCCCAATCCCGCAAATAACCGCGAATTGCAGCGGCTCAAAGTGGAAAGCAAGGGACAGGTTAGTGAGGCGCCGATGAAAGACTCCGCGGAGAAAGATGTGTCACAGAAGCCGGCCGTGAGTGAACGATGGAAAAATCTGGACATTCTCAAGTAGGAGGAACTCATGGAACATTCTCATCCTATACTGAGTAGAGAATATAGATTAAACACTCCAACTTTGCTGGCCGTGGTTCAGAATGCCTGCTTCAAAGTATTAATGCGAAAGACGGGCGTGGTTTATACCGGCGAGCCAAGGGTGGGAAAAACCGTGTGTTGCGAAGCATTGCTAGAGGAGATTCCTAAGCGCTTCCCGAATGTGTATGTTGTCATGATACCCGCGATAAATAAGGATATTGATTCGCCTCGCTATTCCTCAATTGTTCACCAACTCATCGATCAGGAAGGTATTCTTCCCAAAGCGAGAACGACTTTTGTCCAGCGTCAGTCGATGCTGCTGGAACGCCTTAAGACTAGAGCTGAGTTTCGCAATGCGAAGCAGATTGTGCTTTTGATCGATGAACTGTCAAGGCTTTCGATTGCTGACTTTAAACAGCTGGCGGATATTTACAACAAATTGCGCGCCGAGAAAATAACCATGACAGTCATTTCATTTGCGATGCCGTCCATTGAAAAAGTTGTGGCGGACTTTCTTCGTAATGATGACAGGCATATCATTGGTAGGTTTTTATCTGATATCCGTCCATTGTATGGTGTCACCACAATGGTCCAGTTAAATCAGGTGCTCAAACTCTACGATGACTGTGCTGAAGAAAAACTTCTCGGGCACAGCTTTACTAGAAACGTGCTTCCGCAAGCTTATGCGGCGGGGTTTAGATTAACTAGTATTACTGCTGATGTCTGGCGTGAAATGTCGCGCATCGCCGCCGGAAAGTATGTTAATAACTTACCCATGGAGCATGTCGCTCTGGTAATCGCCTATTTGTTTTTGATATTGAGCGATGAAGATTCAAGTGTGCTAAGTGTACCGCAAGATTTGATTGAAGAAGCCGTACGCGAGAGCAACTTTAAGGAATTCTGCAGGAAAATAACTGATTGGAAGGGAGCAGAATGAAATCTTTATTTTATCCCGAATGCGGCCCAATGCCTTATGAGTCAATTCTGTCCATCTACTTAAAAATCTCCCACAGTAATTTTATAGAATTAACCGACCTTCGGAAAAAGATTGGTGGACTCTGGGTAAATGGAAAAAGCGGCCGCATGCTGATCACTCATAAGATTGAAGAATGTCTAGAGGATAATATTCAAGGGATTGCGCATCACCTGCCTTGGAAATACGCTCCTGCGATCGCGCTGAGTAGCCCAGCATCACTAATGTTCTGTACTGAGTGCGTGAAATTTGGTTATCACTCCGTGTTTAATTCGATCTGCCTGCATCGCGTATGTCCTTTACATAAGCGTGCGCTGAGCTTGGCCTGCGATGCCTGTAGGCGACATTTCTTTAAGGGGTTTAGCGCTGCTCATAGCATACCTCGCGCTTTGGAGGTTTGTAGTAAGTGCGGTTTCCAAGACATCGGACTTCGCCGTGAGATAAAGATGCGCCGCTCACCCAAGCTACAGATCGCGCTTGATTACTTTGGTAGAGCCCAAGCTCGTTGGTACAGGGAGATTTATGGCCTCTACACTGCTGAGAGCGGCTACAGTGGCCTGTATTACCAGTCAAATCTTGCGCGTGCTGAACTTTCGGGTCCAGGTGAACGGCTGTTCGATATGCAGAGCCCTGAAAGCCTGGCAGGGCGTCGACAATTTTCGCCACCGATTGCTTGCGTCAGCTGGTTCAGAACCTATCTACATGACCGCTTGTACCGGACTGACTCCCCATTTCATTTGGCTGATTATCTGCGGTTGCATTCGCAACGTGAAATATTAAACCGTTTGAAAGTCAGGTTTTTGGGCAAGCATATGAGGTGTTACAAGGAGGGGTGCGAAATAGTAGGCTATCCTGATGGCCAACCTAGGACAAGATCGTTCTGTCCCCTAACGGTGGCATTTATTCTTGTGTGCCTGAAAATGTCTTATAACACATGGCCGACTCCAGGCAGTGATTTTCATGACTTCTCGCTCAAAGGTTCAAGGAATAAGGAGTCGGCTCCCTTGCTTACAAGTTGGAGCTACCGTGAAGCAGTGCTGGTTTTTCTGACTATACTGGCACGCTTGGAATATTATGTTTCCGAAGGGCAAGATTTTTTTGTAATTTGTAGATCTGAAGTGATTTATTTTCCAGATGACCGTGGCGTGACACTCCTGCGGAAGTCATCTTACAAGTTTCGCTGTAACTGCCGTAATCCTCAGCGCCGACATTTACTGTCTCGCAATGGCGCTGGTGGCGCTTTAATAGTCGAGTGCGCTACTCAAGGAAACCACGTTGATGGAAGCTCCAACCCCAGGCAGCTTGTTGTATAGATGCCCTGACCTAAGGTTTGCCACAACAGGAGTCCCCAGGACTGTTCTGAGTGCGGATAGCCGGGAGGGCGTCCGAGAGTTTGGGCATTGGCGCCTCAAGTTTATGGATCATTGGCTGTAGTCATCGACCAGGCTAGGCATAAACGCCGTAGGCGAGTTGCTGCAAATACACCTTGAGGGCTTGAAAGCCCACAGCGTTGCTCAACATGTCGAGCGGCAACTCTCCGCCAAAATGGAAGCAGGGTCGAACCAGCCAGGCTTCAGCAAGTGCCAGCGAACCGAAGACCTCGCTGGCAAGTTCCACGGCGCAGGCGTAGTGCAGGGCGATGGCACTCTGCTGCGGGGTTAGCCGGGCAGGCCGCTGCCTGCGCCGTGACCGTTGTCGGCTCTGGGGCTGCCCTAGTATTCGCCTCCAGACCTGTTGTTCACCGCACTGGGTGGTGGCCGACAACAGGTTCTGAACATCCGTAAAGGCGAAGCCATGCGCAACCTGGTGGGACACCTGTGCTGGGTTGAGTTCATCGGGATCAGGGTGTAGCAGATAAGCCGTGGGCCGCAAGGGTGTGATGAACACTTGATCGCGAGTATGACGTGGTGTCGACATCCACAGATCCTCCATCGGCGGGCTTGCTAGTTGCCCAGCCCTAGGTTGCCCCGGCAGCAGGGCTATGACATACGGCAATGAATCATTACACCGCTTTCGCGCGCTGCCAGGGTATCGTCGATTACAGATCGAATGCATCAGGAAGGCAACAGTATGGACCCGATAGTCGTTCCAGGCCAATGACTGAGAATCGGCTTTAAGGTCGTGGTCTGCTGGGCCGGCTTTGATGCAGATGGCGGGCTCATTGAGGAGGCGGTTCTATGGACGTTGTGCGCGGGATCGAAGCCGTGGCAAACCCTGTCGCGACCGGATCGGGTCTAATGTGAATCACCAGTCGTCAATAGTTCGGAGTTCCCGCCAGCATCTTCCTGGGTGATGGCCAACAATTGGCTCGCCCGACTGCCTAGCAGTGATCCCGCCTGGAAATATCCCATCACCGTACTGACGCTGCGGTGCTCGGTCATCGCCATGACTTCACCGAGCGGTACCCCTTGGCGCCCGGCCTCGGTGACGAAGCCAGAGCGCAGACTGTGCGCCGCCCAGTCACCGTCAAGTCCGGCCAGCGCGGCGCGCCGTTTGACGATGCGCGCGACCTGGTCGCCGGACAGCCCGTCGCTACTGACGCGGCCTCCTTTGTACAAGCGGCGGAACAGCGGCCCACTACTCGCCGGGGCCGCAGCCAGCCAGGCGGCCAGCGCTTGCGCCACCGGCCCCTGCAGCGGCTTTTCTCGACGCAAGCCGCCGGTGTCAGTCTTGGTCGCCCCGAGCGCATACAACCAAGTGTTGGCGTCCAGGCGACGCAAGTCCTCGACCAGAAGGCCAATCACCTCCGAACGGCGCCGACCGCCGCCGCTCCAGGCCAACAGCAACAGGGCGCGATCGCGCACGCCGCGCACCCCGTCGGTGCAGGTGGCGAGCATCGCCTGCAACGGCTCGAGCACGATCGCGGTCTTCTTGCGCACGTTCACACCCTGGCGAGTCTGGGTCTTGCGCGCCTCGCGCAGCAAGGTTTTCACCGCCGGCGCGTCGCCGGGATTGTCCCAGTCTTTGAGTCGGTGCCACTTGGCCAGGACTGCCAGGCGATGGCTGACGGTGCTGTATGCCAGCGGCCCCACCTTGGCCTTGACCCGGGCGGTGACGAGTGCGACGTCGATTGACGGTGGCAGCAGGTGCGTCCAGCTGCCGCCAGCCTCAGGCCTGGCCAGATGATCGACGATGAACTGCACCGCCACAGTCGGTGGCAGCGCAGCATCACCCAGTGCCTGGCCGTAGCGCAGTTGCAGCCAAGCCGACCAGTAGGCGAGGGCGCTGCGGTAGCTGCGCACGGTATTGGCGGCGGTGCCTGCAGCGATAAACGCCGCCGCAGCCTCTTGGGCGTTAAGGGCCAGGGAATGTGGATCCAGAGGTGTTTCGTCGACCAGTGGCAACTGATCTGTAATATCTATTACGTTCAACGTATTATAATTCCAATATCGGCCAAATAAGGTCGGATAATCTTTTATTATCAGACCTAATATACGCCGAGGTGAGTCATGGCAGTAGGAGTACCGGAGCACGATGTGTTTGCCGCCGCGGACGCAGTGTTGGCCCGGGGTGAACGGCCGACGGTGGAGCGGGTACGCTTGGAACTGGGCCGTGGCAGCCCGGCGCGTGTCAGTGGGTTGCTCGATCAATGGTGGGCACGCCTGGCCGAGCGGCTGAACGGTGAAACTCGCCTGCCAACGCTGCCAAGCGAAGTATCACAGGCCTTTGTGGCGGTGTGGCAGCAGGCGATTCACCTGGCGCAGGGCGTCGTCGAACGGGGCTTGGCCGAGCAGCGCCAAGTGCTGGACGACGAACGCGAACGCATGGCCGTGGCGGAAGATCAAGCGCGGCAGGACATGGCCAAGGCGCGCCAGCAGGTGGCAGAGGCAGTGGCGGGGCGTCAGGCCGCCGAATTGCGTTTGGCTGACCTGGAACTGCTGCTGTCCCAACGTCAGACCCAGATCGATGACCTGCAACAGCAACGGGAGAGTCTGGTGCACGAGCGCCGCGAGGCCCAGCAGCATAATCAGGCATTGCAGCAGGAGCTGCAGGTGTTGCGACTCAAGGCCGAGCAGGAGCGTGTCGCGCAAGAGACCTACGTGCGCGGGGTTGAAGATCGGGCTCACCGCGAGATTGATCGCGCGCGGGAGGAGGGCAAAGCTGCTGCAAATCAGTTAAAAGCCGCTAGCCGAAAGAGTGACGATCTTCAGCGAAAACTGGAGCTGTCTCAGAGCGAACTCAGCCAAGCGCAGCAAAGGGCTACCGCGCAGTTCGCGAGGGCTGAAACCTTGGAGCGGCAGTTGATTCATATGCGCGAGCTGCCCAAGGTCGCGCGCAAGCCTCGAGTCAGAAAAAGTTCAAAAATCCATAATCGCCAAGAGTGAGGTGCTTTCGTTCCACAGAACGACTGCTATCGGCCAGAAGCGGACATTGGCACGCGACTGCTGACGGCCAAAAGCGAGACTTTGCGAATACTTTAAATAAATCTGTGCCCTTATCGCTGTTTCGACGTCGACGCTCGAAGGGTTAGCAAACTGCCTAGTGCGCACCTGCTCGTCGTGTTTACGCAGCGCCTCGGTATCGAGCTTAGCCGTCCGGGCATTGACACGTTGATTTGACTCATCTGCTCAGCTACGTGATACAGCCACCGACGGCATTCCTGCCCCGACGAGCATAGCCCTCTCCAGGTAACGATATTCCCAGCCTTGCAATGAACTCTCGAAGGCCTGTCACTAGATCTGGCTTCATCCCATCACTTTATCCATGGCAAAAGTGAATTCGCATCCTTCACGCATTATTGGTTTTTTTGAGAGTTTTACTAGACAACCAGCATTCACCCATCTAGCTTCTAGGTAGTGGCTTTTTGCCAAAAAAATTTGCTACAACGTCATTTGATCAATCGAATTAACTGCCTCAATTTCAGATAATAGAGGCATTTTGCCAAGCTGGATTTTTTTTGTATTTGAGGAGCGAAGATTGAAGAAAATTGACCTCCATATGCATACTATCTCCACAATCAGCGACTCATACTTCGAATTCTCACTAGAGAAACTTAAAGAATATGTTGAGATAGCAGAGTTAGACGCTATCGCCATAACGAATCATGATACTTTTGATCTTGCTCAGTTTAATGAAATTTGTGAAACAATAAACTGCGCTGTCTTTCCCGGTATTGAGATAAACTTAGACGCCGGGCACCTGCTTCTAATTTCAGAAAACCATGACCTTGAAGGCTTTCAACTTAAGGCGAATGAAGTAGCCAAGAACGTGGTAGCAATCGGCGACTCAATCAATGTCGATGATTTGATACGAATTTTTGGTGATCTTAACAATTATTTGCTGATCCCCCATTATGAAAAGAAGCCAAGTCTTCACGCAGAAACTATTAAAAGACTTAAGGATGTAATCTCTGCAGGTGAGGTCGACAGTCCTAAAAAATTTGTTCGTATGTCAAAAGATGAAACCGAACTTACACCAGTAATCTTCAGCGACATGCGATTTCACGTGGGGATGACTAAATTCCCAACAAGGCAGACTTACATAGATTGCGGGGATATATCATTAAAATCGTTGAAGTTTGCCTTGCGCGATAGGAACAAGGTGTCTCTTTCAAAGCTTGAAGGTGATTCAATTTTCCAAGTATTTGAGGATGGGCAATGTCTCTCAACTGGCTTAAATGTAATTCTTGGCGCTAGATCTTCGGGAAAAACCGAAACCTTAACCCAGATAAACAATAGCTGCGAAAACGTAAAATACATCCCTCAATTCTCTCTTGTACAAAGAGACGATGCCAACTATGAAAAAGAATTCAATGCAGATGTAACGCGCAAGAAAAGTATTTTTTCAGACAAGCACCTGGCTCCCTTCAAAACGGTATTAGACGATGTATTGAGCATCGATACTGAAACCAACAAACGAAGAGTCGCAGATTACTTAGACACTCTAATGAAATCGGCCGAAGAGGCACAGAAATTTGATTCATTTTCCAAAGCTTCGTTATTCAATGAAACCTTATTCGATTTAGGTGAACACACATCGCTCAACGATCTTGTCGGCTCAGTAAGGCAGTTGATAGAAAATATTGAATATAGAGATGTCATAGATAGGTATATCGATACAAACGCCCTAAAGGCACTGGCCTGCGAATTAATAGTCATCTTGTGGTCCAAAACCTACGAGAGAAAAAAGAAAAGCTTGGTGAATGACATTATTCGCGAGATTAAAAGCAAACTCCAACTAAAGACCTCAGCAACTCAAATCAAAGATGTTGACCTTTATCGAGTTATGTTCGAGCACAAGAAACTTCTGAAGTTTAGCGAAATCGCCAAGCTGCTTCAGGAAGAGAAAACAATATATCAAGAAAACTTTCAAGGGTTTAAGATCGTCTGTAAACAACGTGCGTTTCAAGGTCCAGGTGAAATCAAAAATGTTAGCGGCCAAAAGGTTGCTTTTAGTGATGCATTCAGAGATTACGCACATCCGGCAAAATACCTCTCCAGCTTGAAAGCAAACGAAGCATTCACTCCTTCAGAATTTTATAAGTATTTTTCATGCATTGAGTATGAAATTTTGAATAAAGATGGCTTTAAGGTTTCTGGCGGAGAGCGCTCTGAATTTAGACTATTGCAAGAAATAAAGGATGCTCAAAACTTTGACTATTTACTTATCGACGAGCCAGAGTCTTCATTTGACAACCTCTTCCTAAAGAGTGAAGTCAATCAGATGCTCAAAGAAATATCAAAAAGCATGCCGGTAGTTATTGTAACTCATAATAGTGTCGTAGGTGCATCCATCAAAGCCGACTACATAATCTACACTGCCAAAGAACTTGAAGAGGAAAAGATAATATACAGAAGATATTCTGGACATCCTTCAAGCAGAGAGTTAATTTCAACCGACGGTAAAAAAATTAATAACTTTAAAGTCACCATGGACTCTCTGGAAGCAGGTGAATCCGCTTACATGGAAAGGAAGGCAGGATATGAAAATATTAAAAATTGAAAACAGCCAAGGATACTATCTAGACGCCGAAGGAAGTTACGAAGCCATTGATAAAATTGATAAGCCTGTCTTATTATCACTCGTCAACCTAGCTCTTTCCGACGATTTTGAAATTGATGAGTACAATGAAGAAAATCTAAAAAACCAAGCTCATCAAATAATTTACAAAAGCATTAGCAGTAAACTAATAGATCTGCATCAAAGGCGAAATCAATTTCGCGACGAGTCCGAGCGACTATATCTAGAAGAGTACGAAAAATACAAGGCTTGACCGCGCCAGTTTTGTCTCATTGCAAAGTTATCTCATTTTTTACAAAGCGCGGCGCTATGCGCCGCCACTCCAATAGAGGCATTGCAGTAAAATTACAGGTTTGTATCTTCTGGCTATAAAGAGCAAGCTCCATGTTTAGGACTTATTTTGTTCTTCGCCTATATCTTGGCCCACCCGCTGCCTCGCAAGCTCATGCAATACCTGACCAAGGGGGTTCTGGATCGCACCGAAGATAGCCCTCTTGCGCCTCTTCGGAATAAGGACGACGTGACACTTACTGTCCCACTTCGTGTAAGCAAGGCTCCATTTCGTTTAACCGATCTCTCAGTAGTGACAGAAGGTTTCCGATGACCGCATCACACGATCAAATCTCAAGAAGTACCGCGGCTTGGCCGGGGGATTTTTATGAGTTTGCAGTTCGCTTCTGGCCGATTGCTGCTGCAACTGACCATCAGCAGAAGGGCGGCGTCCGACTCTCGTCTCTTCCCTCGCACACGGTATTTTTTCATTGCGTCGCTAGAGAATGCCTTCTCCAGTGTCAGCATATCAGTGGCGACCAAGTCTCACATTCTGTCAGTTGAATATCACCACGCTTAAGAATTCTGCCTAACAGATTGGCAGTTAATTTGCTCTATGCGGAAAAGTGAACTACAAAAGAAGGAGACGTATTACGGGAATGATCATACGGCCGCGATGGCGCTGGAATTGATGTTTTCGAATATGAAACACTATAAGAGTCATAGGTATGGATCACAGTTACGGTGGACTGCATGCAGCAATCCGCAATCATGGCTATGTTTCTTTAAACGCTAGACCTTCCATGTCAGTTTCACAGACTATGCAGGAGCTCGCCTTGTATATGGGAGGTTCGGTTGTAGCCGGGCGAAATAGAAAGGTTTTAGAAACGTTGAAGACGCTGAGAGCCAATGAAGCTCCTCTAAGCTCGTTAAGTCGCTTTTCTGGAGCAGATGCTCAGCCTTGGCATGTTGATGGATCACATCTGCTGATACCACCACGGTATTTGATTTTAGGCTGTCACTCGATTAGCGGAGGTGGAGCACCTCCAACGCAGCTTTTGAAAGTCAAAGATGCAGGGTTACCACTTCTCGCAAGTCGCCGCGAAACTTTCACAGTAAAGAATGGACGTTCAAGCTTTTATTCCACGATAGCCAATACTGATCGAACGTGGATTCGTTTCGATCCAGCTTGCATGACTGCACATACAGAAGAGGGGCGTACTATATTCGAGGGATTAGAGTCACATTCAATTCAACCGTCTTTGAATCTGGAGTGGACAGTCGGTGTAATTCTTATAGTTGACAATTGGACGGTACTTCACCGCCGGGGTAATGCCTCTGGTATCGGTCATCGCACCCTTTTGCGCATCTCATTGAAGGATTGGATATGAATACAACTAGACGTGGAGCGACACGAACGATTCCGCCTGCACTTTCAGATGATGCGCTTTATGGCAAAGCAGCGCTGTACGCCCGGCGCGCGCTGGAAGCTAAGGAAGTTGACGCGGAGGATGCATACCAACTATGGGCAACTTTGGCTCTTGAGTTGCTTGGTAAGTTCGCACTGGCAAGGATCCACCCGAGCCTGGTCGTGGACCCTAAAAACTCTAATAGCATGTTGGAAGCTTGCGGTATATCGACGGCTACGGCTGTTCGAACCATTGATGCCAATGAAGTGTTTCTGCGCCTTAAACATGTCATTCCAGGATTCAACTCCTTAGCTTATAACTCATGCAAAGATTTGGCCGATCGCCGCAATGCCGAACTTCATTCAGGGCACGCTGCATATATTGGGATTAGCTTGGAAGTGTGGGAGGGGAAGTTGTGGCATGCAGTGCGATTAATTTTACAGGCAGCAAATAAAGATCTTGAAGATTTCATTGGCGGTGCGGCTGCCGAGAAAGAAGAACTCATAAACCATTTGTCTCATCTCAAGTGTCAATCTGCATTGCAAAAAATTGAGCATGCGCGAGACAATTTTAGCAAAGACGCCGATGGCAAAAGGCGGGCTCCAAAAACATTGGAAGATCAAAGATCTCAATCCGGGGAGCGCTCTTGGTGGCATCTTTATCGCCTAACAAGTGGAAGGTACGCTCGATATTGGACTCGCCAATGTCCAGCTTGCCAATGCACTGCAGTGTTGGGCGGGGACAAAGACTATGAAGAGCTGACGGATGATCAGGAGGAAGTGAGTCCTGGTTATGAAGAGGTTGAGACAACTTATTCTCCAGTTGAATTCATTTGTGATCAATGCAATTTGCACCTTGTGGGCACTGATGAGCTTTCAGCTGCCGGTTTGAGTGAGGAAATTGTTGAAGTTGACGAGCGTGAGATTAGCTACGAACCAGACTATGGAAATGACTGACGCTTGTCTCCTGCGTCTACTGGGAGCGGTAACCATGAACGGCTGCTTTTGGCCGGAAGGCGCCGCTCTCAAGCGTCCGCTATTGGCCGAAAGCGGTCTGCCTGGTACAGCAGCTTTCGGTCAATAGGCCGCGATGATGAGCACTTGCGCCAGTACTTCGACAGTTATCAGACGCAGCCCGTGTTCCCGCTGCGAACCCTGAAACGCGAACCCAAGCCTAGGTCAAGCTGTTCCGGTGCAATTAAATACTATCCACTCGAATGATCGCTGCGACCGTGCGCGGCGATAAACATCGCTACGGCCGACTGGCAATAGGATTCGATTTCGCCCTCTGCTCTCGCCAAATCGAAGCGGGCGATCATCAGTAGATCGGACCCTTTGAAAAGCGCGGCAAACAAGCGGGCGGCTTGGTGGGGATCGGGCACATTGATAAGCGCCTTCGCGTGAAGCTGGCGCAATAGGACCTCGATGTCGGCGATCACATGGGCGGCGCCGGCTTCGTAGTGCCGTTTGCTCAGGGCGTTTTGACTCGTTTTATCGGCCATGACCATGGCTTCAATACTGCTGACATCTGGTCTCAACAGCGTGCGCAGCAGTGATGTCCCCACCGCCATAAGTTGGTCTTCGGCCGAACCTTCGGCACCTTCAAGCAGGGCCTGTGGCGCAAACGACTGCTGGCAGCCGGCCGCGATGGCTGCGCTGAACAGCGCCTCCTTGTTCTCGAAGCGCCTATAGATGCTGAGCTTGGATATCTTCGCCCGCTGGGCGACCTTGTCCAACGTCGTCGCTTGAAAACCCAATTCCACAAAAAGTTCGCTCGCGGCGTCGAG
>Ga0209563_100352_pt1 | contig 17074 bp, 18 predicted proteins | sample AraplaCvi_mMF_r2_FD_184271 | JGI IMG/M metagenome (GOLD analysis project Ga0209563, IMG submission 184271) | Arabidopsis root microbial communities from North Carolina, USA - plate scrape CL_Cvi_mMF_r2 (SPAdes) (version 2) | ecosystem: Host-associated > Plants > Roots > Endosphere | place: USA... | reverse complement strand
CACAAATGCACTCGTAGCTCAGCTGGATAGAGTACTCGGCTACGAACCGAGCGGTCACAGGTTCGAATCCTGTCGAGTGCACCATTTAAGAGTTAGTTGCAGTGATGCAGGTAACTTGGCTTCAGCCAGTTGTGGTCTGGTTTAAAAACACAAAATGCACTCGTAGCTCAGCTGGATAGAGTACTCGGCTACGAACCGAGCGGTCACAGGTTCGAATCCTGTCGAGTGCACCATATTCAAGAAGCCCGCGTTTAACGCGGGCTTTTTGTTGTCTGCGATTTGGTTTTTCCTTTCACGCATCCCCTCTCATCAAAATCGACTTGAGCACTACGGCCTCGTTTCAGGTCATAGCGATAGCTCGTTGTCGACGTTCGAATATTCACCTTGTCCGGTTTGCCGAGAGCGCTCTCGACATCCCGCTGGCTCATTCCGGCGATAACGCGACGATTGATGATCGCTTCGCGGCGCTGCCTGGCATTGATCAGGTTGCCGCATTTGTCCTCCAGGCGGCCAACGATGCCTGGTTCACGTCCCTTGATTGTCATACCGGATATTTCTTCGTGATTGTGTTCCGGCATGATCGGCACGACGGAGCCGGGCATGTAAGGGTGAACCTGCTGCACCGAGAGCTGTTCATCGTTGGCACAACTCAGGCTGGTGAAGGTGATGCCGCCGTCGGGCGCTTCGCATCGGTGAAGGGTGGTAGCGGCCCCGGCGGGTGGCAGGCAGAGCAGGCTGGCGACTACAAAACGGGATGTTCTGGATAGCATTCGACGTCCTCCGTGACGGTCTACGCTCAAGGGTAGTCGCTACATTTTTCAACGCCGGTGTGTTTTCTTTTCAAGATGAGTCGTCGCATCTGCACGGGTCAGGACAGCGCTCAGCTTTGTTGCGCAAGCGCTTGTTTCGACCGCGATTTTTTAGCGTTTAAAACCGTCAGGCGGTGTATCATTGCGCCCGTCAGCCCCGCCGGGGCTTATGGAAAACCTCCATGGACTTACCCAGTAGTTACTCAGTAGCCCGTTTCACCAATCATGAATTGACTGATTGATCCTTCCGGCGTGCCCCGCTGCTGGGAGTGGAGTTCGCCTATGTCCGAAATCGAAGTAAAGAAAACACAGGAAAGCCTGCAGGATCGCCTGGCTCAGGTGGTTGAGCTGCTGCAGCGCCAAAAGGTCGTCGAAGACCTGACTCATCGCCAGGAAGGCGCGCATCACGACCGGGTCGAGAACCTGGTTCACCGGCAGAACCTCGTCGAACTGCAACGCAAACTCGATGATCTGCACTCCGCCGACGTTGCCTACATCCTTGAAGCCCTGCCGCTGGACGACCGTCTGACGCTCTGGCAGCTGGTCAAGGCTGATCGCGACGGCGACATTCTTCTCGAAGTATCCGATTCCGTTCGTGAAACGCTGATCGCCGACATGGACGATCACGAGCTCCTGGCTGCGGCCAAGGACATGGACGCCGACGAACTTGCTGACCTGGCCTCCGAGCTGCCGCGAGACGTCGTCCATGAGCTGATGGAAACGCTCGACCAGCAGCAACGCGAGCGCGTGCGTTCGGCCTTGTCCTATGACGAGGAGCAGGTCGGTGCGCTGATGGACTTCGAGATGGTGACCATTCGTGAGGACGTCAGCCTCGAAGTGGTTTTGCGTTACCTGCGTCGTCTCAAGGAGCTGCCGGGCCACACCGACAAATTGTTCGTGGTCGATTACGACGGCGTGCTCAAGGGCGTACTGCCGATCAAGCGTCTGCTGGTCAACGACCCCGAGAAACAGGTTGCTGAAGTCATGGCCAGCGATCCGGTGAGTTTTCATCCGGACGAGGACGCCTATGACGCTGCTCAGGCGTTCGAGCGTTACGACTTGATCTCGGCCCCGGTGGTCGACAAGAACGGCAAACTGATCGGCCGTCTGACCATCGACGAAATGGTCGACCTGATTCGTGAGGAGAGCGAAAGCGAAGTCCTCAACATGGCGGGTCTGCGCGAAGAGGAAGACATCTTCGCCTCCGTCTGGAAATCCCTGCGCAACCGTTGGGCGTGGCTGGCAATCAACCTGATCACTGCCTTTGTCGCGTCGCGGGTGATCGGTCTGTTCGAAGGCTCGATCGAGAAGCTGGTGGCGCTGGCGGCGCTGATGCCGATCGTGGCGGGTATCGGGGGTAACTCCGGTAACCAGACGATTACCATGATCGTGCGCGCCATGGCGCTGGACCAGGTCAGCACCGGCAACACCTCGCGCCTGATGCGCAAGGAGCTGGCGGTAGCGTTGATCAACGGTCTGGTCTGGGGCGGGGTGATCGGTGTGGTCGCCTACCTGCTTTACGGCAGTTGGTCGCTGGGCGTGGTGATGACGGCAGCGATGACCCTCAACCTGCTGCTCGCGGCGCTGATGGGGGTGTTGATCCCAATGACACTGGCCAAGATGGGCCGCGACCCGGCGATGGGCGCCAGCGTGATGATCACGGCCATGACGGACAGCGGTGGCTTCTTCATCTTCCTGGGGTTGGCGACGATCTTTCTGCTCTGATTCGCCACCATGCAAAAGCCCGCCGAAATGGCGGGCTTTTTTGTGCCTGTGTAGTTGTCTGTGCTTGTGTATTGATCTGTGGCGAGGGGGCAGATTTCAGGCAAAAAAAAGCCAGCACTTAAGCTGGCTTGAGATGTTCAATGTCACTCAGGACGCGTCTGCGGCCATCTCGGCGTCGTGAGCAATCAGCGACACCAGAGCGTTCTGTTGACGGTGCGACAGCTGACGGAAGCGTTGCAGCAGCTCACGCTCGTGCAGCGACAGCTCCGGACTGTCCAGGCGCATGCTCAGTTCTTCGCCCAGTGCGCCTTCCTGAATAAGACTCTGCTCAAGGCGCGCAATGATTTCGGAGTTCATGCTGCGATGATGATTGCGAGCCACCTCGGCAATGCGTTCACGCATTCCGTCTGGCAGACGTACGACAAACTTGTCAGCCGTACGGCTGGAATAAATTGCCTGTTTCAATGGGCGCATATATTTAACCGGTTAGTTCAGGGGAGCGGTTCTCGGGATTGGCCGCAGGATGTGTGATAGGACAAGCATCCGCGCCAAATGGTTCAACCTGAATTGTTAAGAGGCCCGCATCATGCCTCAAAATTGCCAGATCATTGGCGTCAATTCTGTGACAAATATTGAGCTGGGTAAAGGCGTAATGCCAGCACCAATTATCAGAAATGCGGACTGGTTTGAAAACTTTGCCTTGGCCCGCATCACTGGCCGCTTCCTGTTGCACATCTATTGATGTCCGAAGACGTCAGAACGTGCATGCTATGCGGCTTTCAATCCTTGATCCCTACTTGTACAGGATAGTGGCAATTTGCCGATTTACTAGGGCAAACCCCCATTGGAGGGCGTTTTCAGGATGGATGGCAGGCTTATTTATCTGATGGGACCTTCCGGTTCAGGCAAGGACAGCCTGATCGAGGCCGCGCGTGAGCCATTGCGCCAGTTGAACTGCGAAATCATCCGCAGGGTGATTACCCGATCAGCGGAATCGGTGGGAGAGGATGCCATCGGCGTAACGCCCGAAGAATTCGAACGACGTCAGCAGGCCGGGGATTTCTCCCTTTCCTGGCACGCCAATGGACTGGCATATGGCATTCCGGCAGAAATAGACGAACGGTTACGCGCCGGGCGATTCGTGCTGGTGAATGGCTCACGGGCCAATTTGCGTCAGGCGCATGAGCGCTATCCGACATTGCTGCCGGTGCTGCTGACGGTCAAGGATGAGGTTTTGCGTGAACGCCTGCTCAGGCGTGGCCGGGAAACACCTGAGCAGATTGAGGCGAGGCTGGCGCGCAATGCGCAGTTCAAGGATAGAAGGGCCACTGACTTGCCCGTGCATCTGATCGACAACTCGGGCGACCTGACAGCCGCCGTCAAGCAACTGCTGGACTTGATGCGGCTTAACGCAGCACCGGATCAAACTTGATCTTGCGCCCAGCCACCAGGGCCAGCACAAACAACACTACAAACACGCCGCAGCCAATCAGCGGCAGAGTGACTTCGGTTTCCTCGAACAGCGAAAAATGCACAACGCCACTCAATAAGGCGAGGATCAGAAATCCTGCGGCTGATTTGGACATGCTGTACTCCTGAAGATATTTCAAAAAACCAGACGTTCGGTGTCGCGCGCCGGCAGTGCTTGCTCAGGCTCATTGACTGCCTGCGCCGCGAAGTCCCCCTGATCGCTCAGCACCGCCAACTGCGGCGCTTTCTGCACCTGCAAGTAATGCGGCATACGCTGAGCCACCGGTTCAGCACGCTCTGGAGCAAAATGAAAGCCAACCAAAATCGCCAGTGCGATTGCGTTTGCAAGCAAGAGAGTGCTGTTCATGGGGCGGACTCCGTTTGTTCTGTTATACGAACAGACAAAGCACCCGGCGTGCCAACAGTCTAACCGCTGTGAAGTCCTTTAAAAACAAGCATTTGGAAGGGTTTTTACCAAGTGTCGGGTTGCAATCTGCAATGAGGGCTTTTTGCGGCAATGCAAATTGCACGGTAAATGTTCCCGCAGCATTGCAAGGCGCCTGCCTACACTTAAAAAACCCATGGACGACATGACAAATCAAGGGCTGGCCGTTAACATGCACGCCGTCCGTCGCGCCGTGTCCGGCCGCGACAACTCAGTGTCTCAGTAGCTCAATTGGATAGAGCATCCCCCTCCTAAGGGGAAGGTTGGCAGTTCGAACCTGCCCTGGGACACCATCATTCAGAGCCTCGCCAAGGCTCGCAAAAAAAGCCCCGCACAGGATGATCTGGCGGGGCTTTTTCGTTTCATTGCTGCTGGCTAGTTTGCCGCGCCACCCTCGGCTTTGCCTATTGAGATGCTTACTTGAGTTATGTGGCGGCGCCCGTTGACCGTATAGCTTTGTGCCTGCTCTTCTGATCCCGGCTTTCTTAACGCCAGTTGCGCAAACAGCCCGACTTTTTCATCGTAGCTACCAAACCAATTGATCAGTCTGGCGATAAAGCAGTCGTCGCCCATGATCACCGGGAAATCGGCGACGGGTTCAATCGCGTAATAACTTGCGCCGTAGCTGTAATAGTCATCGTCCCCCGGGCCTGATGAGGGGATTGGGCAGATGGGGGCCGAGTTCTTCGACTCCGTATTTCTTATCTTGGATAAACCTAGAATGAGTGCCTTTTGTACGGTGGGGGGCAGTTCATAGGCTGTCGAATTGTCCTGATTCGCCTGAGTGCGAGGCACGTTCAGTTCATAACCATACTGCACCGTTATCGTGGGGACCTGATGATTGATCCGCAGGGGGTTGAGCAGATAGACATTATCAACACCGTAAGCGCCATCTCTATAGGCGGCGTAAATTCTGTCATGCACCTTGATCCAGTTGACCGCTTGGTTGGCGCCGCGATCATTGGTGTAGAAAAGGGTGGTCTCGGCGTTGGTTTCGGGAGCAGCTTCGGCACCTCGTCTGGTGAACCTGCTTCCTGTCCCGCGCCAGGTTTCGGTGTACCAGAACAACCCGGTACCGCCTGAGTAGGTTTCAACGATCAGGTCGCGCAATCCATCGCCATCCAGGTCGGTAAGGATGTAAGTCGTTTGACCTGTTTCAGAAGCACCTGTGATGTTGGATGCATTCAATGCCTTCCATTCATCTTGGCTCACTCCTTTCGGGATCGTTTCGGGAAAGTGCGTTTGCTCATCATCATCGGGAACACCGGCAAACGAAGTTTTATCAAGGCTTACCGTGAATGCACCTAGAGTCTTTTCCAGAGCAAACTCGGGATCAACCTTGCTCGCCGCCTCGATACGTTGCTGCAGCTCGACCATCGCCTGCCTGTCTATCTCGTCGGGCAAGTACGCCAGCGTATCGATCCATTCCGTTTGCAACGATTCGAGCCGTTCGCGATAGCGCTGATTAAGGCAACTGACATTTTCAACGCATTGATTGCGGGTCTTTAGCCAAAGGCGCTGAGTGCCTTTAAGCTCGGCCGTTTTATCTGGCGCTGACTTCATGAGTTTGCTGTATGCAGCACCCATCTGCGCATCCAGCGCATACAACCCTTTATCCGCACAAACAGCCTTCTCCACGGCACTCGCTGCTTTCGCACAATCCATTCCGCCCGCCATTGCCTGCTGGAAAAACAGCAGCGCACAGGCGGACACGATGCAACGTCCTTTGATGTACACGAGATAAACCCTGTAGTGAAAAGATGACCCGGCGCGCAGGGTAATCGCTGCACAAGGAATCTTGAACCCCTCCACTTCAGAGAACCCCACTCCTTGCCGATAACTCCTTCGGCGACCTCAGACTCGCGCGAAATCGCTTGATAGCATTTGGCCTCCAGCTATCATCAGCGCGCCTGTGAAAACGCCCCCGGTTCACCTATTTCAATTGCCTGGAAATCCTCGATGCTGTCGTATCACCAAAAGAGTTTTCTGATCGTCGATGATTTCTCGGATTTCCGCAGTTCCGTACGTTCTATGCTGCGCGAGCTGGGGGTCAAGGACGTGGACACCGCTGATACCGGCGAGCAGGCGCTGAAGATGTGCGCGCAGAAGTCCTATGATTTCATCCTGCAGGATTTCCACCTCGGTGACGGCAAGAAGAACGGTCAGCAGGTGCTGGAAGATCTGATGTCGGAAAAGCTCATCAGCCATGAAGCGGTGTTTGTCATGGTCACGGCCGAGACCAGTCAGGCCATGGTGCTCAGCGCCCTGGAGCACGAGCCGGATGCTTACCTGACCAAACCGTTCAACCGCTCCGGTCTGGCCCAGCGCCTGGAGCGTCTGGAGCAGCGCAAAACGTTGCTCAAACCGATTCTGCAAGCCCTTGATCGCGGCAAGCCGGTTGAGGTGCTCAATGCCTGCATTGCGCTGTGCAAGCAGGACATCCGTTATTCGCCGCTGTGCCTGCGTTATCGCGCCGATGCGCTGCGCGACATGAACCAGAACGAAGCGCTCGAACGCCTCTATGACAGCATCATCGCTGACCGGCCGTTGCCGTGGGCGTTTGCCGGGCTGGGCAAGTTGCTGTTCAAGCGTGGGCAAGTGGCGCAGGCCAAAGCTGTTTACGAAAAAGCGCTGAAAGTGTTCCCGATGATGCCGGCGCTGTACGACGGCATGGCCGATGTGCTGGTCGCCGAGGGCGATACCAAAGGCGCGCAGCGGGTGCTGGAAGAGGCGATTCGCTTGTCGCCGCTGGCGGTGCGCCGGCAAGCGTTGCTCGGCAAGCTGGCGATGGCCAACGAAGATTTCGACACCGCGTCCCGGGCCTATCGGCAGGCGGTGGCGCAGGGGGCGCAGTCGCGCTTCAAGGACCCGGAAAGCAATCTTGGCCTGGCCCATGCCTTGATCAGCAAGGGCAGTGAACGCGGTCTCGATACGCGCACGCGGCTGGAGATCAACACCACGCTCAGCGCCGTCGCCAAAGAGAACCCGTCGGACCCGGGCCTGCAGATCCGTGCGCGCCTGATGAAGGCCACCAGTCTGTTGCTCAACGATGCCGAAACCGCCGACAAGCTCACCGAACAAGCGCTGATGCGCCTCGACGGCATGGAGCAGTTCATGAGCCCTGAAGCGGCGCTGCTGGTCGCCAAGCAATTGCAGATGCTTGGTCAGGCCGAGGCAGGCACTTCGATGCTCAAGAGCTGTGCGGAGATCTACGGTGACGATCCGGCGGTGATGAAAGACATCGCCAAGCTCACCGACGACCCGACTATCCTCAGTTCGAGCAACGCTGCTGCCGACCTCAACCGGCAGGGTGTGCGCGTGTACAAGACCGGCAACCTGGTGGAAGCCCGCGAGGTGTTCCGCAAGGCGCTGAAGATGCAACCGAAGAACATCAGTATCGCGCTGAACATGGCCCAGTCTCTGCTGCACGGCACCGACACCAGTGTGCCGTCGGCGGAACTGGAAGAATGTCGGGCCTGCCTGAAAATGGTCGGCCTGATGCCCGACACCGACGCGCGTTATGCGCGTTATCAGAAGCTGAAAAGCAAGGCGTTTGGCGAATGAACCAAGACGAGCAGGCGCTGGATTTTTCCACGGTGATCGCCTCCACCGTTCACGACATGAAGAACTCGCTGGCGATGCTGACGCAGGCCCATAGCCAGTGGTTGGCGCGTTTGCCCGAGGGGCAGCGTGGAGGGGCGGAGCAGGGCGTGATCGACTTCGAGTTTGCCCACCTCAACGGCATGCTGGTGCAGTTGCTTGGGCTGTACAAGCTCGGCGTCAACCAGTTGCCGCTGCAACCGGCGTATCACGAGCTGGATGATTTCATCGAGGCGCAACTGGCATCGCACCAAGAGGTGTTCGCCAGTCGCGGGATTATCGCCACCTATGAAGTCGATCCTCTGAGCCCGCTGGGTTTCTTCGATCGTGAGTTGGTTGCGTCGGTGTTGGGCAACTGCATCAACAACGCCATTCGTTATGCCCGCGAGTCGCTGCTGATCACTGTCAGCGACGAAGCCGGGCAGTTGGTGTTGAGCATCAATGATGACGGTGACGGTTACCCGGCCGAGATGCTCGAGCGTCAGGCGGATTACGTGCAGGGCATCAATCACAGCAGCGGCAGCACGGGTCTGGGCCTGTATTTCGCCAACCGCATTGCTGCGTTGCATCAGCGCAACGGCGTGGTCGGGCACACCGAAATTCGTAATGGCGGGCCATTGGGGGGCGGGGTGTTCAGCCTTTACCTGCCGTGACTCGGGTTTTTGTTTGACGCTGCTTGATATTCCGAACAGCCGGAGCCTATTTTGTACGGGTCGCCGTTCGCGGCTCGCACAATAACAAGGATTGCGTCATGACAACCGATGGCCAGCGTTCACTCGCGCAGCGACTGACCGGCATTGATGAGATTGAATGTGTCACGCCGGATTTGAACGGCGTGCCGCGCGGCAAGGTGATGACCGCCGAGGGTTTCCTCGCAGGGCGGCGTTTGCAGATGGCGCGGGGGGTGCTGCTGCAATGCATCATGGGCGGTTATCCGCCGGCTCGCTTTTACGGCAGCGATGACGGCGATCTGGCGCTGGTCGCCGAGCCGAGCATGATTCATCCCTTGCCATGGAGCGACGAGCCACGCGCCCTGGCCATCTGCGATGCTGACGAACTGAGCGGCGAAAGCTCAAACCTGTCGACCCGTGGTCAACTGAAGAAAGTCATCGCCCGTTACGCCGCACGTGGCTTGGCGCCGGTGGTGGCGACCGAGCTGGAATTCTTTGTCTTCGCGCCGAACACCGATCCGACCCAGCCGTTCCGTCCGCCAGTCGGCCTCGACGGGCGCCGCGAGGATGGGCAGTCGGCGTTCAGCGTCAGTTCCAATAACGGTCTGCGGCCGTTCTTCAGCGAAGTCTATAAATGCATGGCGGCCCTCGGTCTGCCGCGCGATACCTTCATGCATGAAATGGGCGTCAGCCAGTTCGAGATCAATCTGCTGCACGGTGATCCGCTGTTGCTGGCCGACCAGACCTTCCTGTTCAAACACCTGCTCAAGGAAGTCGCGCTCAAGCATGGTCTGAACGTGGTGTGCATGGCCAAGCCGCTGGCGCACACACCGGGCAGTTCGATGCACATTCACCAGAGCGTCGTCGAGATCGCGACCGGCAAGAATGTGTTCAGCGACGAGAATGGCCAGCCGACGGCGATGTTCCGCCACTTCATCGGCGGACAGCAGGCGGCCATGGCCGATTTCACCGCGCTGTTTGCGCCGAACGTGAACTCCTATCAGCGTCTGTGTCACCCGTATGCATCGCCCAACAATGCCTGCTGGTCCCATGACAACCGCGCCGCAGGGTTGCGCATTCCGGCCAGTTCGCCAGTGGCTCGACGCGTGGAAAACCGGTTGCCTGGCGCCGATGCCAACCCGTATCTGGCGATTGCCGCAAGTCTGGCCGCCGGCTTGCACGGGATCGAACATGAGCTGGAGCCGAGCGCGGCGATTCAGGGCGAATTCGAAGTGCCGGACAATCTTTCGCTGCCGTGTACCTTGCATGCCGCGCTCGAGCGTCTGAAACGTAGCCAATTGGCCAGGGAACTGTTCGGACAGGAGTTCATCGAAGGCTACATCGCTTCGAAGACCATGGAGTTGACCAGCTTCTTTGATGAAATCACTCCCTGGGAACGGCGTGTTCTAGCAGCCCAGGCCTGACGAACTGTCGCCATCGGGCTATCGTTTGGATAGCCCGATACTCACTGCAAGGAGCCGCTCGGAACGCCGATGCGCCAAATCTGGAAATCCTTTCGAGCGCTGTACTTCGCCTCGCTGATGATGTTGATCGGCTCGGGCCTTCTTTCTACTTACCTGGCATTGCGCCTGGCCGCTGACCATGTTGATGGACTGTGGGTCGGTGCGCTGATGGCGGCCAACTATTTCGGCCTGGTGCTGGGCGGCAAGATCGGTCACCGCTTGATCGCCCGCGTCGGACACATTCGAGCGTATTCGGCGTGTGCGGGGATCGTCGGCGCGGCGGTGCTCGGGCATGGTCTGGTGGACTGGCTGCCGGCGTGGCTGGTGCTGCGGACCATTGTCGGTCTGGGCATGATGTGTCAGTACATGGTGATCGAGAGCTGGCTCAACGAGCAGGCCGACGCCAATCAGCGCGGGCTGGTGTTCAGCGGTTACATGATCGCTTCTTACTTGGGGCTGGTGCTCGGTCAGTTGATTCTGGTCATGCACCCGGGCCTGGGGTTGGAGCTGCTGATGCTGGTCGCGCTGTGTTTTGCCCTGTGTCTGGTGCCGGTGGCGCTGACCCGACGAATTCACCCGGCGCCGCTGCATCCGGCACCGATGGAACCGCGCTTCTTTATCAAGCGCGTGCCGCAGTCATTGAGCACGGTGCTCGGCGCAGGCCTGATCATCGGCTCGTTCTACGGTCTGGCGCCGTTGTATGCGTCGCAGCAGGGGCTGTCGACCGAGCAGGTCGGTCTGTTCATGGGTAGCTGCATTTTTGCCGGACTGCTGGTGCAGTGGCCGTTGGGCTGGTTATCCGACCGTTATGACCGAGCGCTGCTGATTCGTTGTTTTGCCGGATTCCTCGCGGTGGCGGCGTTGCCGTTGGCGATCTTGCCGCAGGTGCCGCTTGAGGTGCTGTTCGTGGTCGGCTTCCTTTGTTCGTTGGTGCAGTTCTGCCTGTATCCGCTGGCGGTGGCGTTCTCCAACGACCATGTCGAGGGCGATCGCCGGGTGTCGCTGACGGCGATGCTGCTGGTGACCTACGGGGTCGGCGCGAGTATCGGTCCGCTGCTGGCGGGCGTGCTGATGAAGCTGTTCGGCAGTCAGAGTTTGTACGCGTTCTTTAGCTTCTTTGCGTTGGTGCTGGTGTGGCGCATTCGGCCGAAAGCGGTGACCAATCTGCATCAGGTCGACGACGCACCGCTGCATCACGTGGCGATGCCCGACAGCATGTCCAGCTCGCCGCTGGTGGCCGCGCTCGATCCGCGGGTGGATGAGCAGGTGGTGCAGGAGCAGATGCAGACCACGGTTACGCCGGAGCCAGAGCCCGAAGTGCAGCCTGAAGCAGTGGCCGAACCTGATCCGGCTGATGAGGGCGATAAACCGACACCGGACATCAGTGGGGCCAGACCCTGAGTCGGATGAGGGTGAGGCTATTCAGAAACAGACACTGTAACGGTGGCGAGGGAGCTTGCTCCCGCTGGACTGCGCAGCAGGCCCCGCTTGTCAGATAAGGGGTGGGGGTGCTTCGCGCCCCAGCGGGAGCAAGCTCCCTCGCCACAGGTTTCCGCTGCTGGCAGAAAGATTTTTGGCATAAAAAAGGGCAGTCCCGCCAGGGACTGCCCTTTTTTATTTGCCTGTGCGAATCACAGATCGTCTTTATCGAACCGGCGTGCTTCACGCTGCAGTTGATAAACGAAGCGCTCGACGTTGCGCGCCGCTTGGCCACTGATGTTGTGGAAGCGCAAGCCGGCGAAGGTGATGTTGAGCTTTTCTTCGAAGTGCAGGTAGCGCAGCTCGACCGAGATCGGTTGATTGCCGAACAGTGGGGTGGCGATCATGCGGTCATAGACCTGACCCAGTTGCAGGCGGTCGGTGATGTCGCCTTCAAAGCGCAGCTTGCACCCGGTGGCGGAAATATCCAGCAGTTTGCCGTTGATCGGCGCCTTGAGTTTTTCGCCGCCAAGTTCGACGCTGACCAGATCGGTCAGCTTCAACGCGGCACGAAAGGCATTACGGCGCTGGTGGTAGACCACTTCGGTTGGCAGTTGACCGGTGTAGAAGCGGTCACCGTCGGATTCTTCGATGTTCAGCGTGCCGGTGCATTCCCAGGCGATGCGCACGCCTTCGTGGAAGCCTTCGACCTTGAACGGTTCGCCCGCCTGCAGAAAACGTTCGCCATCGCGCGGGATCATTTCGTCCAGGGCAATCGTCGCGGTTTCCCGGTCAACCTTGATCAGGTAGCTCTGGAAGCGCTGGCTGCGCTCATGGAAGGTGATGATCAGCGGATCGTGGCTTTCTTGCAGCTGGCGCAGGTTGCTGGAGATTTCCAGGGGCGTGGTCAGCACCTTTGGTGGCTGCGGAGTATCATCCGCGCTTAGGGCGTTTGGCACGTTTTCTCAATCTCCAGACAAAATTTGACTACGACTAGCCAGCATTTTGCCAGCATGTTTCGCGGGTTGATAGTGCAGGCACATCGAATGGCTCACGCCTGGCTGAGCGTACGCGGCTTGGTGGGTTTGGCGAAAGTGCCCGAGGCGTCATACAGCGCTGGCGGTTCGCCCCCGGTGAGGATTTTCAGCTGATTGGCCGTAGCGGCCTGCTGGATCTGGATCGATTGGCCGTTCTTGACGTTGGCCGCCTGGCACTGGGCAATCAGGTCGGTCAGCACATCGCTTTGGGACAGCAACTGGTCGCCAATGCTCGACTGGCTGGCCAGTTGCTCCAGGCCCTGACGGTCGAGCGGCAGGTTGAGGCTGGCAAGGATTTCGCTGCGCTTGCGGCCATGCTGTTCAAGCAGAATGATCAATGCCTGTTTGCGCGCCAGAATATCTTCGAGCAGAGGCATGTCGCGACCGTGCAAGGCGAGGGACTCGGTTTGCAGCAACTCCAGCAATTGTTGAGCTGGAGCAAAGTCGTCGGTGATCAGTTGCAATAAATTAGTGTCGTGCATGGCTGGCCTTGGGTTCTAAGCGTCCAAAAGCCTGGCGCCGGCAAAAGCCTAGCGCTGGGCTTCGAAGTTGAGCAGTTTGCTGGCTACACGGTTGCTGTCGACCTTGTAGCTGCCATCGGCAATCGCTGCTTTCAACTCGGCCACGCGGGCTTTGTCGACGGCAGGCTGATCGCGCAGCTTGTCAGTGACCTTCTGCAACTGTTGAGCCTCATTGCTGAGGTGTACCGATTCCCCGCTTTTTGCGGTACCGGCCGTTTCGGCCTGGGTATTCAGCGGCGCGGAGGTGCCGGTTTCGGCGGTTTCCTTGGCGTTGCTGGTACGCGTACTGCCCGTAAGTGACGAGGAGCTGTTCAAACGGCTGAAATCGATGACCATGTTAAAAACCTCTGGGAATTTGGACGCTTGCCATGTTCTCGGCCATTCCCTGGAAAACTTTAGGCTCACTTTGCAATGAGCTGCATGTGCCGAAGCGTGTCCTGCTGCGGCACAGTTTAGGGAAGCGTCGGGGCTGGCGCCAGTTTTCTGCTCGAGCGTTTTACATGGCGACTTCCACTTGGCCCGGCGCGATGACCTGCGCCTTGATTACCCGGTTGGAATTGAGGTTTTTCACTCGGATCTGTTCTTTCAAACCGCCGTTGGCCAGGGCTTCACCGGGCATGCGCACGGCGAGTGTGCCGCTGCGGGCGATGATGACCACCTGATCGCCCTTGCGCACCACTTCTGCCTGTTCCAGATGCACCAGAGTAATCACCTGATCGGCTACCGTTGGTCGGGTTAATTTCTGCCCGATGGCTTCATCCACCGACGTCAGAAAACCCTGATTGATCTGGCTGATGTCGCGTTCACGCAAGGTCACGTCTTGCGGCTCGATAATGCCGGCGCGTTTCAGCGGTCGGGTGGTGGTGACAATCTCGCGAAACAGGCGGACTTGAGCGGGCACGAACACCGTCCACGGCGAGCTTCCTTCGCACCGGACCTTGACCGTAACCCGGCCCAGCGGACGTGCAGGACTCTCCAGCGACGCTGTCAATTCCTTGTCGCACATAGGCATGCGCATACGCGGGTCGAGCTGGTTGACCTCGATCTCGTAGCGGCCTTCCGTTTGACTGGTAGCCAGATAGTCTTCTACGGTGAACTCAAGAAAGCCCTGAGTGACGCCGATAAGCATGTCAGGCAAGGTAACCGTATCAGCACCGGCAGGGCTGCCAGCGAAAAACAAGCAGACGGCAGACGTCGCGCACAGCGCTTTGCGGGTGCGGGAGGTCAGGCGTCGGAAAAATGTCGTTTGAGCGTTCATACGAGTTAAAAAGCAAGCGCCGTGCCGTTTAGCAATGAATGTGCGTCGCAACAACACTTGGCGTTGGTGTAGGAGTCTGGGCATGGCTGGTGTAATGGATTCGGTGAACCAGCGCACGCAACTGGTAGGGCAGAATCGCCTGGAGCTGTTGTTGTTCCGTCTCGACGGTCAACAGCTCTACGGAATCAACGTGTTCAAGGTGCGGGAAGTGCTGCAATGCCCGTCGCTGACGTTGATGCCCAAGTCCAGTCCTGTCGTGTGCGGGGTGGCGAATATCCGGGGGGCGACCATTCCGATCCTTGATCTGGCAATGGCGACCGGTTCCGGGGCGTTGAAAGACAAGAACAGTCCGTTCGTGATCATCACGGAGTACAACACCAAGACCCAGGGTTTCCTGGTTCGCTCGGTGGAGCGCATCGTCAACATGAACTGGGAAGAGATCCATCCGCCGCCCAAGGGCACGGGTCGCGATCATTACCTGACCGCTGTGACTCGAGTCGACAATCAGTTAGTCGAAATCATCGATGTCGAGAAGGTGCTGGCGGAAGTCGCGCCGACGCCGGAAGCGATTTCGGTCGGCGTGGTCGATGTCGAGACCCAGAGCAAGGCGTTGTCGCTGCGGGTGCTGACGGTCGATGACTCGTCGGTGGCGCGCAAGCAGGTCACGCGCTGCCTGCAGACGGTCGGGGTCGAAGTGGTGGCGCTGAACGATGGCAAGCAGGCGCTGGACTACCTGCGCAAGCTGGTCGATGAGGGCAAGAAGCCGGAAGAAGAGTTCCTGATGATGATTTCCGACATCGAGATGCCGGAGATGGACGGGTACACCCTGACGGCGGAAATCCGCAGCGATCCACGCATGCAAAAGCTTCATATCATCCTGCATACTTCGTTGTCGGGGGTATTCAATCAGGCGATGGTCAAGAAAGTCGGTGCCGATGACTTTCTGGCCAAATTCCGTCCTGATGACCTGGCATCCCGGGTGGTCGACCGGATCAAAGCAGCAGATATCAGCTAGGGGCCTTCTGCCCCTGGCGGTCAACACGATTTAAGAGGCGGCATCATTGTCTACGGGTAATTTGGATTTCGAACAGTTCCGGGTCTTCCTGGAAAAAGCCTGTGGCATTTTGCTCGGTGAAAACAAGCAGTACCTGGTCTCGAGCCGTCTCAACAAACTGATGGAGCAGCAAGGCATCAAGTCCCTGGGTGAGCTGGTACAGCGCATCCAGACCCAGCCGCGCAGCGGTTTGCGCGAGCAGGTGGTCGATGCCATGACGACCAACGAAACCTTGTGGTTTCGCGACACCTATCCGTTTGAAGTCTTGAAGAACAAGGTGCTGCCCGAGGCGATCAAGGCCAGCCCCAACCAGCGTCTGCGGATCTGGTCGGCGGCATGCTCGTCGGGTCAGGAACCGTATTCGCTGTCGATGTCGATCGACGAGTTCGAGCGCAGCAACCTCGGTCAGTTGAAGATGGGCGTGCAGATCGTTGCCACCGACCTGTCCGGCAGCATGCTGACCAACTGCAAGACCGGCGAGTACGACAGCCTGGCCATCGGTCGCGGTTTGTCCGCCGATCGTCTGCAGCGTTACTTCGACCCGAAAGGGCCGGGGCGCTGGGTGATCAAGGCGCCGATCAAGAACCGGGTGGAATTCCGCTCGTTCAACCTGCTCGACAGCTACGCCAGTCTGGGCAAGTTCGACATCGTGTTCTGCCGCAACGTGCTGATCTACTTTTCCGCCGAGGTGAAGAAAGACATCCTGTTGCGTATTCACAGCACGCTGAAGCCGGGCGGGTACCTGTTCCTTGGCGCGTCCGAAGCGCTGAACGGTTTGCCGGATCATTACCAGATGGTTCAGTGCAGTCCGGGGATCATTTACCAGGCGAAGTGATTGCACCGGCAACACAAAAAAACGGGAGGCCCTCAAAGCCTCCCGTTTTTATGTCCGATGAATTTCTCCCTGACACCACAAATCCCTGTGGGAGCGGGCTTGCCCGCGATAGCGTCGTGTCAGTCGATTTAGATTAACCAGACATACCGTCATCGCGGGCAAGCCCGCTCCCACAGGGTTCAGTGTTGGCTGATAGAAGGGAGGGCAAGCGGCAGAAAAGCGGCAGGCAGCGGAAACCGGTTGCCGCTTTTCTGGCATTGCCGCTTTGCCGATTCCCCGCAAAGCCCCGGTTTACGCGGGTTTTTGTGTTTGGCACGACGCTTGCTAAAGCTCAGGTACGAAAAACCGCTCACCCGAAGGTTCCCGACATGAGCATCAGCTTCGATAAAGCGCTCGGCATTCACGAAAAGGCATTGGGTTTCCGTGCCCAGCGCGCTGAAGTGCTGGCCAACAACATCGCCAACGCCGATACCCCGAACTACAAGGCTCGGGATCTGGACTTCTCCAAAGTGCTCGAAGCACAGAGCCAGAAAAACGCCAACGGCACCATCGCCCTGAACATGACCAACAGCCGTCACATCGAAGCTGAAGGCCTGGGCAATGGCGACGAGTCGCTGATGTATCGCACGCCGATGCAGCCTTCGATCGACCAGAACACCGTGGATGCTCAGCTGGAACAGTCCAACTACGCGGAAAACGCCGTGGGCTTCCAGGCCAGCTTCACCCTGCTCAACAGCAAATTCAAAGGGCTGGTATCGGCCCTGCGC
>Ga0209563_100350_pt1 | contig 17498 bp, 16 predicted proteins | sample AraplaCvi_mMF_r2_FD_184271 | JGI IMG/M metagenome (GOLD analysis project Ga0209563, IMG submission 184271) | Arabidopsis root microbial communities from North Carolina, USA - plate scrape CL_Cvi_mMF_r2 (SPAdes) (version 2) | ecosystem: Host-associated > Plants > Roots > Endosphere | place: USA... | reverse complement strand
CCGCCGCAGGTGAAGTTGCGCCCGTCGTACTGCACACGGGTGGGGATGGCGGAGGGCCACCAGTCCGCCGTCGCCGCGTGCACCTGCACCAGCGCGACGACGAGCCCGACCACCGCGACAGCGACGACGACGGCACCCGCCGTCAGGGCGCGGCGCACCGCCGGTCGCCCCGTCACCGGCCCCTCTCGACGACCTCGAAGCGGTTCCCGTCGGCATCCCGCACGGCGAACATGGCGGGCACGCCCGGCCAGCGCAGCAGCTCGCCGACCTCGGCCCCTGTGGCGCGCAGGCTGCCGTGAGCCCGCTCGGCGTCCTCGGTCTCGAACCGGATGCCGGTCTCCACCCCCGCGGGTGCCTCGTCGCTGGCCTGGACGAGCGCGACCGTCACCTCCGACCCCGGCGGCGCCAGCATGATCCAGCGGCTGCCGAGCTGCGGCAGCGGCGCATCCACGCGTACCTCGAAGCCGAGCACGTCGCGATAGAAGGCGATCGCCCGATCCTGGTCGCCGACCGGGATGCCGATGGTGCTGACCCCGACGATGCCGGGTCCCTCGCTGTCCGTCATGGGGCCATGATGCCGCAGCACCTCCGCCCCGGGAAGCCCGCACCTTCGCCCGCGCGACTGCGGCCTCCCGGAACGTCTGCGCCTGCGCGCGGCACGGCGGACGTTCCGCAGCGCCGCAGTCGCCCGGTCAGCCGTCGCGCCCCTCGCGCGTCTGCCGCACCCAGCGCGAGATCTGGACGTCGCCCGCGGCGGGCTCGTCGGTGAACCCGCCGAGCCGCACCTCGAACTCGGAGCCGTTCGCGGGCGACAGCTTCAGCCAGGTGCCACCGCTGCACGAGCTCAGCGACCCGTCCGCGGTCCCGTCGGTGTAGACGAGGCAGACCTTCATCTCGCCGGTGCCCCGCAGCACGTACAGCCGGTGGCCGTCGGCATCGCCCTGGTACCGCGAGGACGCGACATCGGCGCCCTGGATGTACTTCACGGCCTCCGCGGGCACCCGGTCGTCGGCGGTGCGCGCCTGGTCGAACGGCGACGGTTCGCCGACACAGCCCGCCAGCAGCACGCCCAGCGCCACGAGAACCGCCCCGGACATCACTCTTCGCATCGTTACCCCCCTGCCGTGCAGCCTAGCCGGGAGGTCGCGGCGCCGTCGCTCTGCCAGGATCGGAGGATGACCGAGTTCACGGCCCGACGCGCGACCGCCGAGACGTTCCAGCTGGCGGAGGGGCCGGTGTGGGACGCCGAACGCGGTCGGCTGCTCTGGGTCGACATCCTCGCCGGCAGCGTGCTGACCGGGCGCCTGGACGGCGGCGCGATCTCGGTCACCGGGCGCCGCGAGTTCGGCGAGCCGGTCGGTGCCGTGCTGCCCACGGACGACGGCCGGCTCGCGGTCGTCGGGCGGGAGCGCATCCTGTTCGCCGCCGAGGCGGGTGCCGTGGACCCGGGCCCGGTCGTGGTGCCGCGCGGAGCACGCAGCCGCACGAACGACGCCGCGGTCGACCCCGCAGGCCGCCTGCTGGTCGGGACGCATCCGCTCGACGACGGCCAGGGCCCCGAGGTGCTGGTCCAGCTCGACGGCTCGGCGGTGCGGACGCTCGACGACGACCTGCGGCTCTCCAACGGGCTGTGCTGGTCGCCCGACGGCGGCACCCTGTACTCGGTCGACACGCTGACCTCCACCGTCTGGGCGCGCGACTACGACGCGGCCACGGGGGCGACCGGCCCCCGCCGGACGCACCTCTCGCCCGGCGGGATGCCCGACGGGATGTGCGCCGACGCCGACGGCCTGCTGTGGATCGCGTTCTGGGGCGAGGGGCTGGTCCGCCGGTTCGATGGCACCGGCGCGGTCGTCGACACGGTCGTCGTGGACGCGCCGCACACCTCCAGCGTCGCCTTCGCCGGAGACGACCTGGAGACACTGGTCATCACGACCGCGCGGGAGGGACTGGACGCGCGCTCGCTGGCCGCCGCTCCGGCCTCCGGGGCGCTCTTCACGGTGGAGGTCGGCGTGCGGGGGCTGCCGCAGCCGGCCGTCCGGACCCGCTGACCGGCTTGCGCCGCCGGCCTCCCCGCCGCAGGAAGCGCGGGGCGGGTCCGCTCAGTCGGCCGTGGCGGCGACGCGGTTGACGACGGCGGGCACGGCGCGGCCCGCCCAGTGGTCGATGATGTTCCCGGCCGCGTGCAGCGGCAGGTCGATCAGGGCCTGCGGCGAGTACCAGGCCGCGTGCGGAGTGAGGATGACGGAGTCCAGTGCACGGAGGCGGCTGGTCGCGGGCAGCGGCTCGCTCTCGAACACGTCGATCGCCGCGCCCGCGAGCCGGCCGGCGCCGAGCGCATCCGCGAGCGCCTCCTCGTCGACGAGCGGGCCGCGACAGGTGTTGACGAGCACGGCGCCCGGCTTCATCGTGGCGAGGGCGCGGGCGTCGATCATATGGCGCGTCGCGTCGGTCAGCGGCACGTGGAGGGTGAGGACGTCGGCGCGCGCGATCGCCTCCCCCAGCGGCGCCGGTTCGAGGCCGTCGGCCCGGATGTCGGCGTCGGGCACCATCGGGTCGGAGACGACGACCCGGAAGCCGAGGGCCGCTCCGCGCCGGGCGACCAGCTTTCCGATGCGGCCGTAGCCGATCACCGCGAGCGTCGTCGCCGCCGGCCGGAGCCCCATCGGCCGTGCGTCGACCGCCGACCAGGCGCCGGCGCGCACCGCCCGGTCGTACGCGATCAGGCCGCGCCCGAGGGCCAGGACCATCGCGAGCGTGTGGGTCGCGACCTCGTCGAGGCAGTACGCCGGGGTGTTGGCGACCAGGATGCCGCGCTCGGTGGCCGCGTCGACGTCGATCATGTCGTAGCCGATGCCGAGCCGGCTGATGAAGCGCAGCTCGGGCAGGCGGTCGAGGATGTCCGCCGTGATCGGCGCCCACTGCACGATCAGGGCGGAGGCACCGGCGGCCGCGGCGACGATGTCGTCGGCCGAGGGCGACGCTGCGCGACGCACCCGGAGGCCGGCGGCCGCGAGCGCATCGTCGGCGGCGGTGCCGGGCAGATCGCAGTCGGTGATCACAACGAGGTCGGAAGTCATAGCAAAACGCTATAGCATCTAGCGTTTCTGGGCCAGTCTGCTCACTCTTCGGCCCGGATTTGCTATAGCGTTTTCCCATGACCCCCCGACGCAGCCTCATCACCGGAGCCAGCTCCGGCATCGGATCCGCCACCGCCCTCGAACTCGCCGCCGCGGGCCACGCGGTCTGGCTCACCTTCACCTCCGGGGGCGCGGCCGCGGAACGGATCGCCGCGGAGTGCACCGCCGCGGGAGCCGCCGAGGTGCACGTCAGCCGGCTCGACCTCCGGTCCCCCGACTCCATCGCGGCCCTCGTCGACGAGGTGGGCTCCGCCTGGGGCGAGCTGCACGTGCTGGTCAACAACGGCGGCGTGTGCCCGTACCGCCACTACGACGACATCGAGCTCGACGAGTGGGACGCGGTGATGGAGACCAACGTGCGCGGCACCTTCCTCCTCACGCGCGGGATGCTGCCCCTCCTGCGCGCGGCCGACGGCGATCGCAGCGTCGTGAACCTCTCGTCGATCGCGGGCCAGGTCGGCGCGCTCCAGACCGGGATGCATTACGCGGCCAGCAAGGGCGCCCTGCTCGCGCTCACCCGCAGCTTCGCGCGTCACCTCGCGGGCGAGGGCATCCGCGTCAACGCCGTCACCCCCGGCCCGGTGACGAGCGCGATCACCGACCAGCTGACTCCGGAGGGCCACGACGCGCTGGAGTCGTCCATCCCGCTCGGCCGGTTCGGCACGCCCGCCGACGTGGCCTGGACGATCGCCTCCCTCGCCTCCGAGCGCGCCGGCTTCGTCACCGGCGCGACCTACGACGTCAACGGCGGCGTCCGGATCGACTGACGCGGCATCCCGCCGCGCCGCCCCACCTTTCCCCGGCCCGCCCCGCCCCGCCCCGCCCCGCCCAGCATCCGAGAGGACACCATGACCGCACTGGACGCGCTCCGCGTCGTCACCGCACAGGTCGACGCCTTCAACGCGCACGACCTGGACGCCTTCGTCGCCACCTACGCCGGGGACGCCGTCGTCACCGGCGTGGCCGATTCCGCCCTCGTCGGCCGGGACGCCATCCGCGCGTTCTACGCCGACCGCCTCGCGCATCCCGCGCTCAGCTGCTCGATCGACGCGCACGCGCAGTTCGGGGAGCGCTGGGTGGTGGCGCGGGAGAGCGTGGTGCGCGACGGCGTCGCCACCGAGACCATCGCGACGTTCGACGTGCGCGACGGACTCATCCGGCGGGCCTCGATGGTCAAGGCCTGAGCGGACGCACCGCGCCTCCTCAGCCGTCCAGCCCGTACCGCTCCGCCAGCGCCGGGTCGGCCTGCGGGCGGCCGAAGGACGCCGTCCACGCCCCGTCGACGGCGATGGACTGACCGCTGACGTACGAGGCCTCGTCGCTCAGCAGGTACGCCGTGAGGGAGGCCACCTCGGCGACCGTCGCGATGCGCCGCAGCGGCGGGCCCTCGGCGAGTCCGCGCTCCTCCGCCTCCGGGTCGGCGGCGGACGCGATCTGGGCGTCGAGGTGCGGCGTGCGCACCCCGCCCGGCGCGACGGTGTTCGCGCGGATGCCGAACGGCCCGTAGGTGACGGCGACGCTGCGGGTGAGGGCGTCGATCCCGCCCTTGGTGAACTCGTAGGCGGCGTGATCCGCGAAGCTCGCCCGGCCGTGGATGGAGCCGATGTTGACGATGGCGCCGCCGGCCCCGCGCGCCGTGAAGGCGCCGACCGCGGCGGAGCATCCCCACAGATAGCCGAGGCCGTTGGTCTCGACGACCCGGCGCACCGCCTCCTCGTCGAGGGCGTGCAGCGGGGTGCGCAGCGTGATGCCGGCGTTGTTGACCCAGCCGGCCAGGGGCGCCAGCTCCTCCGCGCGTTCGGCCGCGGCGACGTGCACCGCCCGGTGCGCCGAGTCGCCCGAGACGACCGCGGCGCAGACGCCCGCCTCGACGGAGTCGGAGGGGCTGCGCTCGACGCCGACCACGATCCAGCCGTCGGCGGTCAGCCGCTCGGCGATCCCGCGGCCGATCCCCTTTCCGCTGCCGGTGACGACGACGCTGCGGTTCATGCGGACCTCCCGAAGTCGAACGTACCGGGTGCGAACCCGAAACCGAGGCCCGGGCCGCGGGGAGGCGTCGCCCACCCGCCGGCGAACTCCGGACCGCCGGTCACCAGCGTGGGCGACGGGTCGTACGGGTTCGGCTCGGGGCCGCGGGCGAACGTCTCGACCTGCACCCCCGGCAGGTGCGCGCTGACCTCCGGGCCGATGTGGCACGAGACGGGGAGGCCGCGGTCGGCCGCCCAGGCGAGGAACGCCCGCGCCGGGGTGATCCCGCCGAGGGCGACGACATCCAGACGCGCCACGTCGATGCCGCCGCCCTCGGCGAGAGCCTGCAGGACGGCCGGGTCGGTGACCTCGTCGCCGACCGCGATCGTCAGTCCGGTCTCCCGGCGGATGCGCGCGCACCCCGCGACGTCCTCCGGCAGGAGGGGGTCTTCCAGCCAGTCGAGCCGCGGACTCCCCCACGCGGCGACCTCGGCGATCGCCTCGTCGGCATCGCGCCAGCCGAAGCCGACGTCGACCACGAGGCCGCAGCCGTCCGGGAGCTCGCGGTCGAGCTCGGCGAGCAGGGCGCGCATGAACGCGGGGTCCGGTGAGCGCGAGATCTTCACCTGCGGCCAGCCGGCGCGCGCCTGGACGACGACCTCCTCGACCACGCTCTCCACCGTCCGGCCCGGGGTGGGGTACGCGGCGACGAGCATCGCGGGACGGGGGCCGCCGTCCGAGCCCAGCAGCCTCCAGACCGGCACGCCGTCGAGGCGGGCGCGCAGGTCCCAGAGCGCGACGTCGACGAGGCCGAGCGCACGGCGGACGAGGCCGACCCGGCCGACGATGGCGCTGCCCCGGAAGGCGCGCTCCCAGAGCTCCCCGGGGTCGAGCGCCCCGTCGGTGACATGCGGGGCGATCAGCCGGTCGACGATCTCGGCCATGGGCGCCTCGCGGGTGAGCCCGTAGGCCACGCCCGTCTCGCCGCCCTCCTCCACCTGCACCGCCGCGAACTCCCGGCGCGTGACCGTCATGGCCCCGAGCTGGAGCGGCGCGGGCAGCGGGAGCGCCGTCGTCGCGGTGCCGACCCGGCGGATCACGGCTTCGGCACCGACGCGAGCGGGACGCCGTAGTCGACCAGGAAGCCGCCGTCGACGTACAGCGTCTGCCCGGCGAAGTAGCTCGCCTGGTCCGAGACGAGGAACGACACGGTCGCGGCGATCTCGGCGGCCTGCGCGAGGCGCCCGGCCGGGATGCGGGCGAGGATCGTCTCCTCGCTCAGCGTCCCGGCCGCGACACCCTGCCGGAACACGCCGGTGTCGACGTAGCCCGGCGCCACCGCGTTGACGCGGACGCCGCGCGCCGCCCACTCCGCCCCGGCCGTCGCCGTGAGGCCGATCACCGCCGCCTTGGTGGAGGCGTACGGCGCCCGGCCCGCCGACCCGCGGGACGAGATCGACGAGATGTTGACGATCCGTCCGCCCCCGGCGGCCAGCATGTGCCGGCCGGCCGCCTGGAGGCAGAGGAAGACGCCGTGCAGGTTGACGTCCACGACGGCCTTCCACTCGTCCCAGCTCAGGTCCTCGATCGCACGGTGGCGCTGGATGCCCGCGTTGTTGACCACCACGTCCAGCCGGCCGAACTCCGCGACGACGCCCGAGACGGCGCGGTCGACGTCCTCCGGGTCCGTCACGTCGAGCCGGCGGTGCACGATGCCCGCCTCCGGCTCGGTCGCGGTGAGACCGGGCACGAGGTCGGCGGCGACGACCCGGTAGCCGTCGGCCGCCAGGCGCTTGCCGATCTCCCAGCCGATCCCGGCCGCACCCCCGGTGACGAGGGCGACGGGGGCGGATGCAGGTGCGGACATTCGTGTTCCTTCCAGTGGTTCCGTGGGTGCGGGGTCAGACCGTGATGTTGCCCGCGGTCACGACGCGTGCCGAGTCCGCGGGGAATCCGCTGCGCGTCACCGAGCTTTCCACGTTGGCGGTGTGCAGCAGCGTCGACGACCCGCCGAACCCGCCCGCGGTCAGTTCGAGCGCGCCGTCTTCGAAGCGGCAGCCGGTCGCCCGGTAGTGGTTGGTGCCGCCGGTGAGCGACACGTGCTTGCCGCCGGACCCGGAGCGGGCGAACGAGCTGTCGGCGAGCAGCAGCGTGAGCGCCTTGTCGCCGCCGCGGCCGATCGCCGTGCCGCCGGCGCCGGTGACGACGCTCCCGGCCGTGACCTCGATGACCTGCTCGGCCGTTCCTGCGGCCTGGATCGACACGTTGTCGAGCCGGGTGCCGGTGAACCGCGTGCGGGCGGAGGCGGTCTGCACCGCATCCGACCCGGCCTTGGCGGTCAGGGTCGAGCCGCGGAACGTCACCTCGCCTGCGCCCAGCAGCTTCACCCCTCCGACGTTCTCCAGGGTGGTGTTCTCGAAGGTGACCGGCACTTTCACGCTCGCGTCGGTCAGGTTGCCCGGCGCGGCGAACCCGAACCACGAGTCCCGGATGACCGTCGGCCGGCTGGAGGCGGTGGAGGCCTGCGTGATCATGAGCGTGCTGTCAGCGGTGCAGCCGGTGAGCTGCGCGCCGTCGGCGTTGATCCACAGCATCCCGGAGCCGGCCAGGCTCGGCTTGCCGATCACGCGCACATCCTCGAGGGTCAGGTCCGTGACCTTCACCCGCGCCACGAACCAGGAGCACACGTGCTTGCGGACCGTGATGCGCTTGGCCGCCGAGCCCCAGGCGGCGCCCGAGTTGGCGAACGTCATCAGGCCCGAGTTGCCGGTGTAGGTGAGGTCGTGCTCGTACTGCCCGTGCGTGACGAACGGGCCCTGGTCGTCGCCGTCGCCGTGGCAGTTCTCGACCATCGAGTACGCGCTGGCGGTGAAGTCGTTCAGGTGCCGGGCGTTGGAGGTGTGGCAGTTGGCGACGTAGCCGTACAGGCAGTAGATCTGCTGCGTGAGGTACCCGGCGCCGCCGTAGGTGACCGAGGTCGGGTTGGAGAGGGTGCAGCCGATCGTGGAGTAGAACGTGTTCCAGCGGCGCATGATGAGCGGCCAGAACGTCAGCGAGCCGACGATGTTCTCCACGTCGCAGCGCACCGCGAACTCGAACGCGATCGGGTGCGAGCCCGTGTACTGGTCGGTGCCCTTTCCGCGGAACACGAGGTTGGAGATGCGGATGCCCTCGACCGGCTTCACCCGCGTCCAGGTGATCGTGCGTCCCGCGGCGAGCGGCCAGCCGTTCTTGTAGTCGACGCGGATGTGGGTGCCGTCCACGATCTGCGTCACCTGCACGAGCTTCTGCAGTTCGCGCTCCCAGCGCCCGCTGAGGGCGCTGATCTCGGCGGTGTACCAGGAGTCGACGGCGAACCAGGAGGAGTCCGCGACCTCGAAGATGTCGCCGAGGTCCGGGATGGTGGCCGACAGCGTCCCGGTCTGGGTCTCGTTCGAGAGCTGGCCCTGGAAGAACATGACCGCGGCGAACGGGTCGTCGTACCCCGCGTTCTCGATGCCCTCCGTCGTCATCAGGTGGCCGCCGAAGTCCAGCTCCAGGTGCGAGCGCACGAGCTTGTGCCGCTTCACGAAGTTGAGGTCGGTGTGGCCCTCGATGCGGGCGATGGAGGCGTCGGCGACCATCGCCTCCAGCGCCGCGTCGGCCGGGGTGTCCGGGCCCATGATGCCGAACTGGCGGAATTCGACGGTGCCCTGGTGGACGAGCAGCCAGACCGTGCCGTTCTTCCCCGGGAGGATGGTGCCGCCGTTCGGCGTGCGGCCCTGGGCGGAGGCTCCCCGGTAGACGAGGCCGCCGACGTCGCCCGGCTCGCGGTAGCCGGCGGCCACGGCGATCTCGCCGTCCTTGGCCTTGACGTTCGCGAGGTCGCCGACGACACGCACCTGGCGGACCGAGCCGCCGGGACCTGCGGCGGCGGGCACCGTGGCCGGCGCCGCTTCGGCCGGCGTCAGCCCGCCGACGGCCGTGACGCCGCCGATCGCGGCGGCGCCGAGGCCGACGATGAGGCCGCGGCGGGTGCCGGAGCGCGGGGCGTCCTGTGCGGTCGCCGCGTCGCTGCGGCGGGTCCGGCGGGCGGGGGTGGGTGGAACCGAGGAGCTGGTCATTGGAACAGGGTCCCTTTCGGTCGTGGTCGGTCGGTCAGCCGGCGACGAGGATGTCGCCGAGGACGATGCGGTTCGTCGGTTCGGGCAGGGTCCGCTCGACGCCGCGCTCGGTGGAGCCGTCGTAGAGCAGGGTCGAGCCGGTGCCGAATCCCGCCGCCGGCAGCTTCAGCACACCGCCGGTGAGCTCGGCGCCGGTGAGCCGGAGGTGGTTCGTCCCGCGCTCGATCGCGAGGTGCGGCGTCCCGGCGGGCGCGTCGGACGCGATCCCGTCGATCCGCCAGGAGACCGCTCCCGTGCCGTCGCCGCGGGCGACGGTCGGGGCGGACGTGCGGGTGGTGGTGAACCGGGTGCCGTCGACGGTCACGCGCTGGTCGCGGGCGGCCGTGGCGACGAGGGCGACTCCGTCCACGGTCCCGCCGCGGAGCGTGAGGTCGGCGCTGCCGATCTGGAACGGGTCCCCGCCGGCCGGGCCGGTCAGCGTGCAGTCGACGAAGCGGAGGGCGCCGGCGCCGCGGGCGATCGTGCCGTCCACGCCGTCGATGCGGCAGTGGGAGAACGTCACCGGTGCGGTGACCGGCGTCTGCACGAGCACCTGTCCCTTCGGCAGCGCGATCGTGCAGTCCTCGATCACCGTCGGCCGGCTGGAGCGCGCGCTGCGCTGCCCGATGGCGAACAGCCCGGCCGTGCAGCCGCGCAGCTGCGCGCCGTCGGCGTTGATCGTGAGGGTGGCCTGCGGGTCGAAGGTGCTGCGCGGAACGACCCGGACGTTCTCGAGCGTCAGATCGGTGATCTTCGTGCTCGCGACGAACCAGGAGCACACGTGGTCCCGCACCGTGATCCGCTTGGCGCTCGTGCCCCACTGGGCGCCGGAGTTCGCGATGTCCATCAGCCCCGAGTTGCCGATGAAGGTGAGGTCGTGCTCGTACTGACCGTGGGTCGTGAACGGGTTGCCGCCCTGGTCGTCGCCGTCGCCGTGGCAGTTCTGCACCAGGCAGTAGGCGCTGGCGGTGAGGTCGTTCAGGTGCCGCGCGTTCGAGCTCCGGCAGTCGCGGACGGTGCCGTACAGGCAGTAGATCTGCTGGGTCAGGTAGCCGGCGCCGCCGTAGAACACCGTCGGCGGGTTCTCCAGCGAGCAGCGCTCGGTGACGAAGTGGCTGTTCCAGCGCCGCATGATCACCGGCCACCAGGTCTGCTTCGCGTGGATGTCCGCCACGTCGCAGTGCACCGCGTACTCGAAGGCCACGGGATGCGACCCGGTGATCTCGCGCGCATCCGGCAGCGACCCGTCGGTCGGACCGTCGAACGGCCCGGCCCCGGCGAACCGCATCGAGTGGATGCGGACCCGCTCGACCGGCGCGACGCCGCGCCAGGTCAGCTTCCGGCCCTTGTCGAGCGTCCAGCCGTTGAGGTAGTCGACGCGCACGTGGGTGCCGTCGATCCGCTGCGTGACCCGGACGAACCGCTGGAGTTCGCGCTCGTCGCCGCCGCCGCCCGCGACCTCGTCGCTCTGCAGCGCCCACCACGAGTCGACGGGGAACGCGCTCGCGTCGGGGACGGCGACCGCGTCGGTCAGCTCGGGCCACGCCTCCGGCAGCGGGTACGTCACGGTGGCGCCGGTGGGCTTCCCGGTGAAGAAGAGCACCGCGCCGAAGGGGTTGTCGTGGGTGTTCGGCTCGATGCCGTCCGTGCTCACGAGGTGACCGCCGAAGTCCAGTTCGACGCCCGACCGGCTGGAGGTGTGGCGGCGGACGAAGTGGAGATCGCTGCTGGCCCGGATGCGCTGGACGGCGGGGTCGGCCAGCATCGCGTCCAGGGCGTCGTCGGCCGGGGTGTCCGGCCCGAGCACACCGAAGACGCGGAAGTCGACGGTCCCGTCGTGCAGCAGCCTCCAGAGGGTGCCGTTCTTGCCGGCGACGAGCGTCCCGCCGTTGGCGCGCGCCGTGCCGGCCCGGGCGCCGACGTACAGGAGGGTGCCGGCGTCGCCCGGCTCGCGGTATCCGGCGGCGATCGCCAGCTGACCCGGCTGGGCCTTCTCGCGGGCCAGGTCGCCGACCGTGCGGACGACCTTCGGTGTGCCGGAGCCCTTCTCCGCCGGGGCGGCCGAGGCCGGCTCCGTTGCGCCCGGGGCGAGCAGACCCGCTCCGCCGACCGCCGCCGCGCCGAGGGCGACGAGGAGTCCGCGCCGTGTCCCGTCGGTCATCGCGCACCTCCCACGGCGAGCCGGTCCACCGCGGCGGATCCCGCGACGGCGTGGAGGGCCTGGGCCGCCGCGTCGGTCAGCCGTTCGAGCGACCCGGGGGCGAGCGGGGTCTGCCAGGCCTGATACGCGCCGCGGCGGTAGGCCTCGGCGGTCGGGAGATAGACGAAGCCCGGGCCGTTCGCCAGGTTGAGCACGAGCACGGGATGCTCCCCCGCCGACTCGCGCACGCCGGTCTGGAAGGTGGAGTAGGCCTCGCCCGGGTGGCCGACGAGCAGGGCGTCGCCGAGCCTCCAGGCCCAGAGCGGATGCTGCACCGTCGGCCCGTCGATGTAGCCGTCGCGGAGGTTGCGCGCGCGGCCCAGCCGCTCCTCGCGGCTGCGGGGGTCGATGTCGGCCCAGCGCGCCTCCAGCTCCGCGATCGTCGGCAGGTCGTTCAGGTCCAGCTCGACCTCCGTCGTCGTCGCCGCGATGCCGGTCGACCGCGCCTGCGCGGTCTCGGTCCACATGCCGAGCGGTGCGCCGGACTCGACGACGCCGCTGAGCTCCAGCTCGTTCGCCGGGGTCGGAAGCAGGGCGAGGGCGGCGAGGACGGCGTGGCCGAGCGCGCGGCCGTGCCGGTCGGCGACCTCCAGGTCGCCGGTGTACTGCGCCCGCGGGGCGAGCTCGCCGGAGGCGCCCTGGAGGAAGAGCACGGGGGCGCCGGTCTCGCGCTCCACGAGCTCGCGCAGGGCGCCGACATAGTCGGGCGACACGAGCCGGTTCTGCCAGGCGAGGGTCGTCGGGTGGCAGGCGTAGTTGACGATCGTGCCGACCGGCCGCCCGGCGGCGTCGGTGATCCGGCCGATGACGACGGTGTCGTCGGCCGCGGGCGCCTCCGGGTTGTAGCCGACGAGCGCGCGGCCCTCCAGGTCGAGCTCCCGGTTCGCGGCGAGGGCGCAGCGGCCGGTGGTCCAGTCGATGTGGCCGGGCACCGCCGCCGTCACGGCGTCGCGCGCCGCCGCGGCGATGCCGTCGGCGAGCGCCTCCAGGTAGCCCGGGATGAGATCGCCGCCCGGCAGACCGGCGTCGGCGCTGCACAGCACCGCGCCCGCGTGGGTGTGCGACAGGGCGACGATCAGCCGCTCCTCCGGCAGGTCCAGCTCCCGCAGCACCCGGTCGCGCACGGCACGTTCGTCGTCGACGCGGCGCCACCAGGTGCCGTCCACGGCGACGAGCACGAGGGGGTCCTCCGCGCCCACGGCGAGGGCGGTCGCGGTGAACGGCCGGTGCGCCCCTTCGGAGCGCTCCCAGTCCGCCGGTCCCCAGTTCTTCGCCCGGATGCCCGTCGGCGGTGTGATGTCCCGCCGGGCGACGCCGACGGGGGCGTCGGTGCGCGGGACGGCGAGGCGTGCGCCCTGCTCGGTCATGCGTGCTCCGTTCGGTTCGGTGGTGCGGTGGCCGCGGGTCGGCGGATCACAGGTAGTCCCCTGTCCAGTGGAACGCCCGCGGGTGGTCGAAGGTGTCGAGCACGGCGTCGGGGTCGGCGTCGAGCGGGTGGAACATCCCGGTGCGGTCCGGCTCGTCCACCGGGTCGGTGGCGATGGCCGCGACGAGCCCGTCGAACGGTTCCCCGGCGGGGACCTCGATCGACACGGTCGAGGCGCCGGACCGCAGCAGGTCGTCGCGGACGGCGGCGCCGAGCGCTTCGAGCGCTGGCGCCTCGCCCGCGGCCTCCAGGAGCGCGGGCGCGCCGGTGGTCCGCGTGACCGTGTAGGCGCGCGGCCGCCCGTCGGTGCCGTCGAGCACGTGGACGCGCGTCCCGGCGTACCAGGAGGCGGCGCGCCGCCAGCCCAGTTCGTCGCGCACGGCGGCCAGCGGGCGCTCGGCGTCGCGGTCGTGCAGCGCGCCGACGCCCGGCCGGGTGAGGAGGTCGGCGCCGCCGGTCCGGAGCCGGGTCGGCCGTCCCGCGGAGGCGCCGGGGGCGATCGGCGCCGTGCGGCGGCGGCGCTGGTCGAAGACCCGGTAGCCGCTCGGCTCGTACACGCCGGGCGTTCCGGTGAAGAGGAGCGACCAGTCGTAGCCGGCGCGGCGGCCGAACGCGACCGCCTCGTCGGTGAGCGCGCGGGCGATGCCCCTCCCTCGCGCGCGCTCGGCGACGGCGACGTTGGCGAGCCCGAGCACCCGCGCGATGCGTCCGGAGGCGCTGCGGCGGCGCTGGTCGACGAGGTAGAGGGCGCCGAGCACGTCGTCGCCGTCCGCGGCGACGAGCGTCCACGACCGACGGTTGGGGTCGAGCCGCCAGCGCGGGGCCATGTCCGGCTCTCCGAACGCCTCGTCCCAGACGGCGAGGATGCCGGGCTCGTCCGCGGCGGTGGCGGGGCGGACGGCGATCATGCGGCCACCTGCTCCCCGCGCAGGCGGGCCGCCGCGGCCAGCAGCAGCCGGTACCCGGCGGCGGTGCGCTCCCAGGCGACGGGGGAAGCGCCCCCAGCGGCGAACACCAGCAGCGCGTCGGCCAACGCGCCGTAGCCGAGGTCGTCGCCGTCGCCGAGCGACAGCTCGTGCACGCCGTCGTCCGCGACGACCCGCACGGCGTACCGGTCGGGACCGGAGACGCCGCTCGCGGTCGCGGTCAGCGGGGCGCCGTCCACGGTCTCCGCCCGCAGCACGGCGACCGTCTCGGAACGCGTCGGAAGCGAGCCGACGGTGCTCCACGCGCCCGTCAGGGTCGCCCCGGCGAGCGCGGGAACCGCTCCGGGAAGCACGGCATCGACCAGGTCGACGGCGTGCACGCCGACTGAGAGCAGCGTTCCGCCGCCGCTGCGCGGGTCGTCCTGCCACGCGCGCTCCGGCGTCAGGAACCCGGCGATCTCGTGCTGGGCGATGACGTCGATCGCGCGTACCCGCGCGCCGGAGAGCCGCTCGGCGAACGCCGCGACGGCCGGCGCGAAGCGCAGGACCGACGAGGAGGCGACGCGGGCGCCCGCGCGGTGCCGCCGGTCGAAGTCGTCCAGTGCTTCCGCCTCCGCGACGACGGTCTTGTTGAAGAACACGGGGATGCCCGCGCGGCCGCACGCGTCGAGCACCTGCGGGGCGCGCGGCGTCCGCGGGGTGGCGACGACGAGGTCGGGCCGGTCGGCGAGCAGCGCGTCCAGCGTCTCCCGCCGCGGCACGCCGAAGCGGGAGGCGAAGTCGCGCCCGCGCGCGGGATCGTCGGCCTCCCAGACGCCGGAGAGCGTCGCCCCGCGGGCACGGAGGTTCGCCGCATCCGCGAAGGGATGCGAATGCGCCGCGCCCGCGAACGCCACCGTTCCTCCGCTCACGCCATCCGCTCCAGATCCCGCTCGCCGACGGTGTGCTCCAGCACACGTCCGGCGGCGAAGCGCTCCACCTCCGCCACGACGGTCGCCCCCTGCCGGAGCCGCCCCTCGCGGGTGCCCGCCGCCTTGTGCGGAACGAGCAGCGCGTTCGGGAGCGCCCGGAACGGGCTGTCCACGGGCAGCGGCTCGGCGTCGAAGACATCGAGGGCGGCGTCGAGCCTGCCCGTCCGCAGCTCGGCGATCAGGGCGTCCTCGTCGACCAGCCAGGAGCGGGCGGTGTTGACCAGCCCCGCACCGTCGGGCATCCGGCTCAGCTCGCGTGCGCCGATCATCCTGTGCGTCTCCGGCAGGCTCGGCGCGTGCAGGGCGACGATCCGGCTCGCGGCGAGCAGGTCGTCGAGCGGCAGCAGCTCGGCGCCGAGCGCGCGGGCCTCCTCCGCCTCGATCGTCGGATCGCTCAGCAGCGGCCGAGCGCCGAGGGCGACGAGCAGCTCGAGGTAGGCGCGGCCGGTGCGCGAGGCACCGACCACGCCGATGGGCGCGCCGAGCAGCTCGTGCTGTACAGGCGCGGCCTCTGCCGCCTCCCACGTGGACCCGGCGTGCAGCGCATGGTCGAAGCGCGGGATGCGGTGCAGCAGCGCCAGCGTGAAGGCCAGCGACACCTCCGCGACCGAGCGGGCCATCGCCGCGCCCGCCTGCGTGACCAGCACGCCCCGCCGGAACAGCTCCGGCGTCGCGAACGGGCGGATGCTGCCGCCGCAGTGCGCGACCAGCGCGAGCCGCGGCAGCCGGTCCAGGAGGGTGTCGTCGAGCGGCGGCACTCCCCACGCCACCACGAGCACACGCACCGCCGAGAGGTCGAGCGCGGCGACCGCCTCCTCCAGCGACGCGGCATATGCCACGTCGCCCCCGAGCACCGCCGCCGCGTCCGCGAGCCGCTGCCCGTCGCCGTCGGCGAAGAACTGCGCGCGCAGCGGCGCGGGCACGGCGACGAGGAGGACCGGTCCGGGCATCAGCGCAGCCACCCGTCCCGGTGCTCGGCGATGAAGGCGTCGTCGTTGAGGTGCGGATACGCGAGCCGTACGCGCTCGATCTCCTCCGCCTGCCCGGGCGAGAGGCCCTCGGCCGGGTCGAGGCACCAGATCCCCTCCAGCAGACCCTGCTGGCGGAGCACCTCGTGCACGCCCGCGATGACGCCCGCGAACCCGTGCGCCGGGTCGAACACCGCGGCGTTGAGGTCGGTGAGGTCGGCGGCGAGGCCGGAGAGCTCCAGGGCCGCGTCGGCGTCGCCGGCCTGCGCGCGCTTGGCGAGGGCGAGCACGCCCGTCGCCGCGCGGGTCCCGACGGCCCACTGCCCGAGCAGGCCGCCGCGGAAGCGCAGCTCCCGGGTCCCGGCCGGTGTCGGCACCCGGTGGACCGCGGTCAGGTCGGCCACGATCGCGTCGTCGTTGCCGGTGTAGAGGGCCACCTCGTCGGCACGGTCGGACTCGCCCACCCCGCGCACCAGCTCGATCGTGCGGTAGCGGTCGAACGGCGCCGCCTTGACGGCGACCACCGACGGCAGGTCGGCGAACCGGCGCCAGAAGGCGCGGGACAGCACGGGGCCGCCGATGGCCTCCTGCAAGTAGAAGCCGATGACGGGAAGCACCTGGCCGACGGCGCGTGCGCGCTCGATCAGGTCGTCCTCCGACGCCCCGGCCAGCCGCGGGCTCAGCAGCACCGCGTCGTAGCCGAGGCCCGCCGCCAGCTCGGCCTCCGCGACCGCCTGCGCGGTCGGGCCGACGACACCGGCGATGCGGACGAGGTCGCGGTCCGCCTCGCGGTCGAGCACGTCCGCGGTGAGCGCGAGCACCGGCTCCAGCAGGCCGCGCTCCGGCTCGTGGATCTCGAACTGCGTGGTGTGGACGGCGATGGCGATGCCGCCCGCGCCCGCCGCGAGGTAGTAGCGGGTCAGCGCCCGCTGGCGGCGCTCGTCCAGCCTCCGCTCCGCCGTCAGCGCGAGCGGGTGGGCCGGGACGACGACGCCCTCGGACAGGATGCCGACGCCCATCAGAAGCGCCCGTCCCGGACGGCCCACTTGGTCGGCTTGCCCGAGGTGGGCAGGCCGCGCCGCAGCCAGTCCGCCTGCCACTCGATCAGGGTCCCGGCGGGGACGGACGGATAGCCGAACAGCTCGAAGCAGCGGCCGGCGTTGTTGAGCAGCGCGCTCGGCGCCGGCTCCCCGGCGAACGCCACCTCCCGGTCGAACAGGGCCGCGAAGCGCTCGGCGACCCCGCGGACGCTCAACAGCTCCGGCCCGGTCAGGTTGACGGTGAACACGGCGTCGCTCGCGTGTCCGAGCGAGCGCAGCACGACCTCGTTGGCGTATCCCTGCCACACGACGTTGACGGCGCCGGTCGTGAGGTCGACGGGCGCGCCCGCCAGCACGGTCGAGCCGATGTCCGCGAGCACCCCGTAGCGCAGGTCCACCGCGTAGTTGAGCCGCACGATCGACACGCGGGTGCCCCGCGTGACCGCGCCGAACTCGAAGACGCGCTCGCGACCGAGGCACGACATGGCGTACTCGCCGACCGGCCCCGGCGCGTCCGACTCGATCGAGCCTCCCGACGCCGGTGCGACGAACGGGTACACGTTGCCGGTCGACATCGCGGTGATCGCGCTGTCGCGGTAGCGGCGGGCGACCCGGTCCGGCAGCGCGGCGTTGACCTCCCAGGCCCAGGAGGCGTTGGTCGCCGCCCCGAACTTCGCGCCCACCATGAACACGACGTTCGGGGCGTCCGGCAGCTCG
>Ga0209563_100349_pt1 | contig 17553 bp, 19 predicted proteins | sample AraplaCvi_mMF_r2_FD_184271 | JGI IMG/M metagenome (GOLD analysis project Ga0209563, IMG submission 184271) | Arabidopsis root microbial communities from North Carolina, USA - plate scrape CL_Cvi_mMF_r2 (SPAdes) (version 2) | ecosystem: Host-associated > Plants > Roots > Endosphere | place: USA... | reverse complement strand
GGTCGGCTCCGGCCTCAACGCCGCGACCGGCGAGTACGTCGACATGCTCGCCTCCGGCATCAACGACCCGGTGAAGGTCACCCGCTCGGCGCTGCAGAACGCCGCGTCCATCGCGGGCCTGTTCCTCACCACCGAGGCCGTCGTCGCCGACAAGCCCGAGAAGAACCCGGCGCCGGTCGGCGACCCGGGCGCGGGCATGGACTTCTAAGTCCCACCCACCCCCCCCACGAAGAGGGCGCCTCCCCCCGGAGGCGCCCTCTTCCGCGTCCGCCGGGCGGTGAGGTGCTCGTCGTTGCGGTCGACACGCCGGGTGCCGCAGCAACGGCGAGCACCTCACCGCCTGGTCAGGACGGGGCGACGATGGTCAGACCGACTGCTTCGGCCGCGCGCGCGAGCTCGTCGTCGTAGGTGACGAACTCGTCCGCTCCGATCCGGAGTGCGGTCGCGAGATGGATCGCGTCGTTCGAACGCAGGGGAGGGTGGCCGCCCGCCGCAAGAAGATCCCCGCGCGTGAGATCCACCAGCGTGACTCGGCGGAGGACGACGGTGATCGCGTCGAGCGCCACGGACTCGGGCCGCCGCCCGGCAGCGCAGTGCATCTCGGTGTGCAGCAGCCAGGACGAAGCCAGGCGTCGGTCTCCCTCGACGAGCTCCCGCGCGAGCGCCGCCGATTCGGGTTCGTCGACGACGAGTTTCATGGCGGCGGACGTGTCCACGTAGGCGACGCTCACCATCGACCGCGGCTCTCCTCGATGATCTGCTTCGTGCTCACCGACGATGTCCGTCGGCCGATCGAGAGGAGCGCCGACAGGTCCGAGCTGCCCTGCCGCGCATGGCCCTGGGCGATGAGGTCGTCGAGGATCGTGCCTCCGGGGGGCGAGATGATCGCGGCGATGCGACCGTTGTTGGTGACCTCGATGGATTCCCCTGCGGCGACGCGACGGAGGACTTCAGCGCTGTTGTTGCGCATCTCCCGGTGCGTGATCGAACTCATGCGACGGAGTGTAGCATGCCGTAGCACATGGATGGCCCCACCCTACGGGGCGAGCGGCGCGGGGGCGGCGGGGGAGCCGGCCAGGGGCAGCGAGACGCGGAACGTGGCGCCCCCGCCCTCGGTGTCGACGACGTCGACCGTTCCGTTGTGGGCGGCCACGATCGACGACACGATCGCGAGACCCAGGCCGCTGCCGCCCGTCTCACGGGCGCGGGAGGTGTCGGCGCGCCAGAAGCGCTGGAAGATCTTCTCGCGGATCTGCGGCGGGATGCCCTCGCCGTGGTCGCGCACCTCCAGCACGGCCCGGTCGGCGCGGCGGTCGATCTGCACCGCGATCTCGATCGGGCTGCCCTCCGGCGTGTAGCGCAGGGCGTTGCCCATCAGGTTGGTGACGACCTGGCGCAGCTTGTTCTCCTCCGCGAGGACGATCGCCGGCTCCGTGTGCGTCGTCTGCGCGAGCACGACCTTCTCGGTGGTGCTGATCGGCAGGGGTCCGGTCGTCGCGCGGCGGCCGCGGCTGCGGCGGAGCCGCGCCAGCGCCGAGCCCGCGAACGCGATCGGCCCGGTCGCGTTCGACGCGCGCGCCGCCGAATCCTGGGTCGGCATGGGGACGGTGTCGACGCCGGGCTCGACCTCCTCGTCCTCCTCCGGCTCGACGGGCTCCGGGGTCAGCACGGTCACGGTGCGGCCGGGGGAGCCGGCCATCGCGTCCATCGCCGCATCCTGCGCGATCTTCACCAGGTCGACGCGCTTCAGGTCGAGGGGCTTGGTCTCGTCGAGCCGGGCGAGCTCCAGCAGGTCCTCGACGAGGATGCCCATGCGGATCGCCTCCTTCTCGATGCGGTCCATCGCCTGGGCCACGTCTTCGGGAGTCTGCAGCGCGCCCATCCGGTACAGCTCGGCGTAGCCGCGCACCGAGACCAGCGGGGTGCGCAGCTCGTGCGACGCGTCGCCGACGAAGCGGCGCATCTGCTCGATGGTGCGCGCACGGTCGCTGAACGCGCGGTCGATGCGGTTCAGCATGGTGTTGAGGGAGCGGTTCAGCCGTCCGACCTCGGTGTTCGGCGTCGCGCCGCCGAGGCGCTGGCTGAAGTCGCCGTCCGCGATGGCCGCGGCCGTCTGCTCCACCTCGCGGAGGGGCGCGAACGTCGTCGTCACGAGCATCCGGGTGAGGCCGGCGCCGACGACGATGACGATCACGCCGAAGCCGAGGAAGATGGCGAGGAAGCTCGCCATCACCGTGTCGATCTGCGAGGTCGAGGTGGCGACGATCGCGGTCGCCAGCTCGCCCGTGCCCGAGATGGTGACGGTCTGCGCCAGTGCGCGGTACGCGGTGCGGCCGTCGTTGCTCGGGATCGGGAAGCCGCCCGTCATCGCCTTGCCTTCCGGCACCGTCAGCGTGTCGGGGATGGCGGGCCGGTGGGCGAACGGGATGTTGTTCCAGTTGTGCTTCACCATCCGGCCACTGGAGTCGTACAGCACCGCGAAGTAGTCCGACGGGCTGGCGTCGGCGGCGATCTGGTCCTCCTGAGCCGTCGACTTGAACAGGTACGTGTTCAGGTACGTCGGCCCGGAGGCGGCCGCGAGCTGCGCATCCAGCTGGTCGAGGAGCACCGGCTTCAGCATCGACATCGTGCCGATGCCGGTCACGAGCAGCCCGAGCGTCAGCATCAGCACGGTCACGCCCGTGATCTTCGTGCGGAGGGAGATCGCGTTCCAGCGGTCGAGCAGGCGTGAGTGCATCAGGCCGTCAGTCTATGCAGGGGATGCTGTGCCGGGCATGTGTGCACCCGGGCAGGCACCTCAGGCCTTCGCGGCCTTCAGCATGTAGCCGAAACCGCGCTTGGTCTGGATGAGCGGCTCGCTGGAGTGCGCATCCACCTTGCGGCGCAGGTACGAGATGTACGACTCGACGATGCCCGCGTCTCCGTTGAAGTCGTACTCCCAGACGTGGTCGAGGATCTGCGCCTTCGACAGCACGCGGTTGGGGTTGAGCATCAGGTAGCGGAGCAGCTTGAACTCGGTCGGCGACAGCTCGATCGGGGTGTCGCCGACGAAGACCTCGTGCGTGTCCTGGTCCATGGTCAGCTCGCCCGCGCGGATGACCGCGTCTTCGTCGGCCTGCATCGTGCGGCGCAGGATGGCCTTGATGCGGGCGACGATCTCGTCGAGGCTGAACGGCTTGGTCACGTAGTCGTCGCCGCCGACCGTCAGGCCGGTGATCTTGTCTTCGGTGTCGTCCTTCGCCGTGAGGAACAGGATGGGCGCGGTGTAGCCCGCGCCGCGCAGCCGCTTGGTGACGCCGAACCCGTTCATGTCGGGGAGCATGACGTCGAGGATGATCAGGTCTGGCTCCTCTTCGAGGACCGCGGAGATCGCCTGCGCGCCGTTGCCGACCGCCCGGACGGCGAACCCGGCGAAACGGAGGCTGGTGGTGAGGAGATCGCGGATGTTCGGCTCGTCGTCGACGATGAGAATGCGGGGTCCTGCGTTCATGGAGACAAGTATCTGCGTGTGGCCTGGGTTCTACCTGTGAGCCGTCGGTGTGCGGTTGGTGCGCGGGTCTGGCGCGCGCAGTGTGAACAGTGGATGCTGTGGTCATGTCGAATCCCACCGTCGTGATCGCCGGGGCCGGGCTCGCCGGGGCCACCGTCGCGGGCGAGCTGCGCGAGCGCGGCTTCGCGGGCCGCATCCTGCTGCTGGGCGCGGAGGAGCACCGCCCCTACATCCGGCCGCCGCTGTCGAAGGAGTACCTGAAAGGCGAGGCGCCGATCGACGACGCCGACGTGCATCCCGGCCACTGGTACGCCGAGCACGCGGTCGAGTTCCTGCCCGGCGTCGTGGCCGGATCGTTCGACCCCGCCGCCCACGAGCTCTTCGTCTCCGACGGCGGTCGCATCACCTACGACAGCCTGATGCTCGCCACCGGCGCCTCCGCGCGCCCCCTCGGCGTCCCGGGGAGCGGGCACGGCGCCGTCTTCGCCCTGCGCACCCGGGAGGACGCAGGATGGCTGCGCGCGGCGCTGGAGGTCGGCGGGCGCCGGGTGGTGGTGGTCGGCTCGGGCTGGATCGGGCTCGAAGTGGCCGCCGCCGCACGCGGGTACGGGAACGAGGTGACCGTCCTCGGGCGGTCGGCCGTCCCGCTCGGCCGGGCGATCGGACGCGAGCTCGGAGCGGTCTTCGAGCGGCTGCACCGGGACAACGGGGTCACCGTGCACAACGACGCGCACGTGGTCGGCGTGGACGGCGGCCCCGAGCAGGTGGTCGTGCTCGCCTCGGGCGAGCGCATCCCGGCGGATGTGGTGGTCGCCGGTGTCGGCGCAGCGCCCAACACGGAGGTCGCCGAGCGGAGCGGGGTGCGCCTCGGCGACGGCATCCTCACCGACAAGGCGATGCGGACGAGCATCGACGACGTCTACGCGGTCGGCGATGTCGCGAACCCGTTCCTTCCGGCCATCGGCCGGCACTTCCGCAGCGAGCACTGGGCGAACGCCATCGCGGGCGGAACGGTCGCCGCGCGGGCCCTGCTCGGCGAGCGCGCGTCGTACGACGACATCCCGTACTTCTACTCCGACCAATACGATCTGGGCATGGAGTATTCGGGCTACGCACCGCTCGCCGCCGGCAGCCGCGTCGTGTACCGCGGCGATGTGGAGGCGCGCGAGTTCATCGCCTTCTGGCTGCGCAACGACCGCGTCGTCGCCGGCATGAACGTCAACGTCTGGGATGTGCAGGACGACATCCAGCGCCTCATCCGCTCCGGCGAACGCGTGGATGCCGACCGGCTCACCGACGAGGGCGTCGACCTTGCCGCCGTCTGACGGGGGAGGCGCGTCGCCGTCCCTCCCGCCGCGGCGCGAGCCGTCCCTCCCGCCGCGGCGCGAGCCGTACCTCCCGCCGTTGCGCGTCCCCGTGCGGCGGATCGGCGCGCGCACGTTCGACTTCTCGCGGCAGGTCGCGGTCATGGCGGTGGTGAACCGCACCCCGGACTCCTTCTTCGACCAGGGCCGCACCTACGCGTTCGACCGCGCGGTCGACGCGTGCTTCGAGGCCGTGGCCCTCGGGGCCGACTGGGTCGACATCGGCGGGGCGCCCTTCGCGCCAGGGGAGCCCGTCCCCGTCGAGGAGGAGGTGGAGCGCGTGGTGCCGGTGGTGGAGGCGCTGCGCGCGGGGTCGGATGTCGTCATCTCGGTGGACACCTTCCACTCGACGGTCGCCCGGCACGCCATCGCGGCGGGCGCGACCGTCATCAACGACACCACCGGGCTGAGCGACCCCGAGCTCGCGCCGGCCGTCGCCGACAGCGAGGCGACGCTGGTCATCACCCACAGCCTCGCCGAGCCTCGGCGCCCGTTCCCGCGCCCGCAGTACGACGACGTGGTCGCGGAGGTGTCCCGCTTCCTGCTCGACCGGGTGGACCGCGCGGTCACGGCGGGCGTGCCCGAGGAGCGCATCATCCTCGACCCGGGCCACGACCTCAACAAGAACACCCTGCACTCGCTGGAGCTGACCCGGCGGTTCGCGGAGATCGCCGACCTCGGCTTCCCGACGCTCGCGGCCGTGTCGAACAAGGACTTCATCGGCGAGACGCTCGACGCGCCCCGGTCGGAGCGGCTGGAGGGCTCGCTGGCCGCGGCCGTGATCAGCGTGATGAACGGCGCGCGTATCGTGCGGATGCACGACGTGCGCGCATCCGTCGCGGCGATCCGGATGACGGAGACCGTGCTCGGGCTCCGCGCGCCCGCCTACCTCAAGCACAACATGGGAGACGTGAATGACTGACCCGGCCATCCACCGCCTGTCGCCCCTGCCGTCGCAGACCGGCCTCAGCGACGAGCGTCTCACCGCGCTCTACGCGGAGGGGGCAGGCGACCCGTGGCTGCGCGTCAACTTCGTGACCAGCGTGGATGGCGCGGCGACGCACCAGGGACTCTCCGGCGGCCTCTCCAACGACGTGGATGCGCGCGTGTTCGAGCTGCTGCGCCGTCTGTGCGACGTGGTGCTGGTCGGGGCGGGAACCGTCCGGGCCGAAGGGTATGGCGCCATGCGCGTCGCGGCCGCGTCGGCGCGCGCCCGCAGCGGGGCGGGGATGACGCCGCATCCGGTGTTCGCGATCGTCTCGGCCGGGCTCGACCTCGACCCGCGAAGCCCCATCTTCCAGGAGGCGCCGGAGCGTCCCATCGTGCTGACCACCGAGCTGTCGCGGCCGGAGGCGCGGGACGCGCTTTCCGATGTCGCCGACGTCGTCGTGTGCGGCCGGGAACGTGTGCAGGCCGAGCGCGGGCTCGCGGTGCTGCACGAGCGGGGGCTGACGCGCATCCACTGCGAGGGCGGGCCGCACCTCTTCGCCGACCTCATCGCGGCGCGCGCGGTCGACGAGCTGTGCCTGACGGTCAGCCCGCGGCTGGAGGGCGGGACGTCGCCGCGCATCGCGACCGGCGCCGCCCCGATCACGCCGCTCGGGCTGCGGCTCGCGCACACGCTGGCGGGAGACGACACGCTGCTGTTGCGGTATGTCCGCTCCTGAGCGGCGCCCGCGCATCGATGCCGCCGTGGTGCGGCGGCTCGTGGACACGCAGTTCCCGCAGTGGCGGGCACTGCCCGTCCGGCCTGTCGAGCACGACGGGTGGGACAACCGGACCTTCCGGCTCGGCGACGCGCTGAGCGTGCGCCTGCCGAGCGCCGAGGGTTACGTCGAGCAGGTCGCGAAGGAGCACCGCTGGCTGCCGCGGCTCGGGCCGCTCCTGCCGGTGGCGATCCCGCAGCCGGTGGCGCGGGGCGAGCCCGGGGAGGGGTACCCGTTCGCCTGGTCGGTCTACCGCTGGCTGCCCGGCACCCCGGTCGTGCTGGCCGGGGACGTCTCGCGGGACGCGGCGCTCGCCGACGCGATCGGACGGTTCCTCGTCGCGCTGAGGGCGGCGCCGACCACCGGGGCGCCGGGGCCGGGGACGCACAACTTCTTCCGCGGGGCGCCGCCCGCCGTGTACGAGGAGGAGGCGCTCGCGGCGTTCGACTTGCTCGACGAGCCGGGGCGCGGTCGTGCGCGGGCGCTCTGGGACGAGGCGACCGCCTCCCGCTGGCAGGCCGACCCGGTGTGGTTCCACGGGGACGTCGCGCCGGGCAACCTGCTGCTCGATGCGGCGGGCGCGCTGTCCGCCGTGATCGACTTCGGCACCTCCGGCGTCGGCGACCCCGCGTGCGACCTCGTGCCCGCCTGGACCATGTTCGAGGGCGAGGCCCGCGACGCGTTCGTCACGGCCGTCGGCCTCGACGACGCGACCTGGGCGCGGGCCCGCGGCTGGGCGCTGTGGAAGTCGGCCATCACCGTGCGCGACCGCCCCGCCGACGCCGAGGCGCGCACGACCCTCGCGCGTATCCTTCGACGTTACTAGCCGCAGTACTCCGGCGGCGGGTAGTCGCTGTCGCCGACGAAGATCGATATGACCTGATCCCCGTCCTGGGCAACCTCGAAGTCGATCCAGCTGCCGTCCGCCTGTCGCAGCGAGTACCACGGGTACCGGTTCGGTGCAGGAGGCTGGATGCCGGGGTAGGCACCGAGGATCTCTCCCACCGTGGAGCCGAGACCGATTCCGGCCGGTGTCCGGGGTGACGACAAGGCATCGTCGTTCGACCCGGTGATGAGGATCGACGCAATGCGAGTGGAGTCGGCCTCCGGAGTCACGACGATGTTCATCCTCGAGACGGTCGACGTGTACACGTCGACATCGCACTGGTAGGGCGCGGTCGTGAAGGCCTGACTGAGCGCGCCTGCGGCGCTCGCGCGGTCTTCGCCGACCGCCACCGGTCCGACGCGGTTCTGCTCGATGGCCCACGTCTCCGGTGCTGACAGATCTATGGTCGGGGTCGCGGTCGGCGTGGGGGTCGGGGCCGGGGTCGGGGTCGTCGGGAACGTCGGTGTCTCGCTCGGCACCGGGCTCGGGCTGCTCAGGGGCGGAGGTGCCTGCTGGGGGAGGAAGGGGATGTTGCCGGTCAGCGCTAGCGCGACACCGCCACTGGAGAGGAGGAGAGCGGCCACGATGAGCGACACCAGCAACGTCGCGCGCTTGGCGAGCCCGTTCCCGCTGCGGACGTCGTTCTCGGCCTCCGAGACCAGCATGGCGCGGATGTTCCGGCTGCGGCGGGGATCGAAAGTGGGCTGTTCGGTCATTTCACGCCTCCGGGAACGGACCCAGCGTCGGTCAGGTCGGTGGTCAGTCGAAGTAGGCGCGCCTTCGCCCTGGACAGGCGGGACTTGACCGTTCCCGTCGGTACCCCGAGGGCAGCGGCGGCCTGCGCGAGCGACATGTCCTCGAGGACGCAGAGGGAGACGACATCCTGTTCCTTGGGCGAGAGTCGAGCGAACGCCTCCACGACCGCCTCCCGCCGAGCTGCGCCGTCGAGGTGAGCGTCAGACTCGGGCGCAAAGTCCGGAAGGTCGCGTTCGGGCGAGACTCTGGCCATCGCCCGCTGATGCCGGCGTTGTGTGCGCGCGTGGTTCCGCACGACGTTGTTGGTCGTGACGAGGAGCCAGGGAAGAGGGGACCCGTCGACGACTCTGACTCGCATCCGGTTGCGCCACGCCTCGAGGAAGACGAGGGCGGTGATGTCTTCCGCATCGTGCGCGCTGCCCGTGTGCCGGAGCGCCTGCCAGTAGACCCTGTCTCGAAACCTGTCGAAGAGCTCGCCGAACGCTTCGGCGTCCCCTGCGCTGACCCGGGACCACAGTTGCGGTTCGGGATCATCGAAGCTGAGTGCTGTCACACTTCATCATGTCCGCTGGTCCGGAAAGGTTCCGTTCCTCGCGGACGCGCCCGGACTACGCGGCCTCGAGTGCGTGCGCGTCGAGGATCGTGTACGAGTAGCCCTGCTCGGCGAGGAAGCGCTGGCGGTTCTGCGCGAAGTCCTGGTCGACCGTGTCGCGGGCGACGAGCGTGTAGAAGTTCGCCGACAGCCCCGACTCCTTCGGGCGGAGCAGCCGGCCCAGCCGCTGCGCCTCCTCCTGACGGCTGCCGTACGACCCGGACACCTGGATGGCGACGGTCGCCTCGGGCAGATCGACCGAGAAGTTCGCGACCTTCGACACCACGAGTACCTTCGTCCGGCCGTCACGGAACTCCTGGAACAGCCGCTCGCGCTCGTCCACCGGGGTCGCGCCGGTCAGCTGCGGCGCATCCAGAGCCTCGGCGAGCTCGTCGATCTGGTCGAGGTACTGGCCGATGACGAGGATGCGCTCGCCCTCGTGCCGCGCCACCAGCTGCCGCACGATGTCGAGCTTCGCGGGAGCCGTGGCCGCCAGGCGGTAGCGCTCGTCGTCGGGCGCCGCGGCGTAGCTGAGCCGGTCGGACGCCGGGAGGTCGACGCGCACCTCGTAGCAGGCCGCGGGGGAGATGAAGCCCTGCGCCTCGATCTCCTTCCAGGGGGCGTCGAAGCGCTTGGGCCCGATCAGGCTGAACACGTCGCCCTCGCGGCCGTCCTCGCGGACCAGCGTCGCCGTCAGCCCGAGTCGGCGGCGGGCCTGCAGCTCGGCGGTCAGCTTGAACACCGGCGCGGGCAGGAGGTGCACCTCGTCGTAGACCACGAGGCCCCAGTCGAGGGCGTCGAGCAGCGCGAGGTGCGCGTACTCGCCCTTCCGCTTGGCGGTGAGGATCTGGTAGGTCGCGATCGTGACCGGCTTGACCTCCTTCACCTGCCCCGAGTACTCGCCGATCTCCTCCGCGGTGAGGGTCGTGCGCCGCAGCAGCTCGTCGCGCCACTGCCGCGCCGAGACGGTGTTGGTCACCAGGATGAGCGTGGTCGTCTTCGCGGTCGCCATCGCGCCGGCTCCGACCAGCGTCTTGCCTGCGCCGCACGGGAGCACCACGACGCCCGAGCCTCCGTCGAAGAAGTTGGTGACCGCCTTGCGCTGGTAGTCGCGCAGCGACCAGCCGTCCTCCTTCAGCCCGATCTCGTGCGGGGTGCCCGGCGTGTAGCCCGCGAGGTCCTCCGCCGGCCAGCCGAGCTTGACCAGCTCCTGCTTAAGCTGCCCGCGCGCCCAGGCCTCGACCACGAACGTCTCGTCGTCTCGGCGCTCCAGCAGCAGCGGGGCGATGCGCTTGGCGCTCGCGACCTCCGTCAGCACGGCGAGGTCGCCGGAGCGCAGCAGCAGCGTCCCCTCGTCGTCGCGCTCGATGACCAGCCGGCCGTAGCGCGCGACGGTCTCGCTCACATCCACCGACACGGTCTGCGGGATGGGGAACTTGGAGTAGCGCTCCAGCGTCCCGAGCATGTCGTCGGCCGTGTGGCCCGCGGCGCGCGCGTTCCACAGCCCGAGGCGGGTGATGCGGTAGGTGTGGATGTGCTCGGGCGCCCGCTCCAGCTCGGCGAAGACGGCGAGGTCGTGGCGGGCGTCTTCGGCGTCCGGGTGCGCCACCTCGAGGAGCACGGTGCGGTCGCTCTGGACGATCAGTGGGCCATCGGACATAGCTCACCAGCCTACGCCCTGCCGGTGGCCGCTCCTCTCAGCCGGACGGGATGGACCCGCACAGCGGGCACGGCGGCATCGCGTCGAGCGGCGCGTCGTAGAGCGGGTGACTCAGCGCCTCGGCGGCCAGCCACGGCACACCGGACCGCGCCGCCTCGTCCAGCAGCGCGCGGTCGGTGAAGAGCCGGACGCGCGACGCCAGCCAGACGCGCGGCTCCCCGCGGACGTCGTCTCTGCTCAGGGCGAGCACCATCCCCGCGACGCCGAATCCGGAGCCGGTGGCGAGGTCGAGCCGGTCGAGCAGCTGATCGATCGACGCGGCCTCGATCTCCAGCGGCGGCCCGGTCGGGTCATCGTCGGGGATCACGGTCGCGAACAGCCTCCCCGCGGCCTCGTCATGACCCCAGGAGCTGGCCCCGCCGAACCCCTCCACCTGCAGCGCATATGTGGTCACCGTGCCCCCTGTTCCGTTCCGACAAGGGCACCCTATGGGGACGTGAGGGGGCAGGCCCAGAGCGTGAACGCGCGGATGCTGGAGTATCGGCTGAGGGCGTCGACGCCGGCGTCGCGGCCGGCCCTACGGCGCCGGCCGCACCCCGCGCACGCTCGACAGCGGCAGCGTCCGCTCGATGTCCGCCGCCCGGTCGCGGCCGCGCAGCCGGCCGCCGCCGACGCCCGTCGGCTCCAGCAGGTAGTCCACGACCTGCCCGTCGGGCATCGCCACCTCGATCACGATCGGCTGCCGGGCGCGCACCGCCAGGTCGAGCTGACGCGCCAGCCACCGCTCGCCGGTGTCGTCGCCGGCCTCCGCGTCCGCCTGCCGCAGCCTGCGCACCAGCTCGGCGTCGCGGTCGTCGGCCGTCTCCGGCTGCGCGCGTGCGAGCCGCTGCCGCCGCAGCGTGACCTCTCGCCCGTCCGCGTCCTCGGCGACCACGGGGTAGCGGGCGTCGCTGAGCGCCCAGAACACCACATCCCGCGGGGACCGGCTGAGCAGCTCCCCGTCGCCCCCGGCCGTGAGCCGCAGCGGGCCGAGGGCCTGGTCGACCTGGATGGTGCGGAGCAGCGTCGCGTCGTCCGACCGCACCGCGGAGCGGGCGCCGTCGCCGGTGAGCTCGTGCACCCGCACGCGGCCGTGGCGTTCGGCCGCATCCGCGATCAGGTAGGCGAGCGGCTGGGGGAGGCCGGTGAGCGAGATCGAGGACAGGAAGTCGCGGATGCCGTCGGCCGTCTCACCGGCCGTCAGCGCCCGGTCCACCGAGGCGGCCGAAAGGCGGAACGTCGACGCCAGGGCGCGCGACTCGACGTCGGCGATCCCGCGCAGGCGGCCCTCCACCTCCGGAGCGAGCGGCCCCGGCGACACGATGGTCAGGTCGTGCTGCAGGTACACCCGGTCGACCTCGGCGGGGAAGAGCTCCGCCATCGCCGCGGCGGCGGCCTCCGGCCCGTCCTCCACGAGCAGCGCTCCGGCCGTGCTCGGCTCGTGGTGCGCCGTGATGCCGAGCCACTCGGCGAGCCGGGTGTGCGCATCCACCCGCTGCTGCGCTTCCTCCACAGCGGCGGGATACAGCCAGGCGACGTGCTCGCGCAGGCTGTCGCCCCAGGCGGCCCTGCTGCGGAGTGCGAGCAGCGTGCGCAGGTCGTCCGGGAGGGCGTCACGCCACGCGGCGGCGAGCGTGCGCCAGCGGTCGGGCGTCGGCGAGTGCGACCAGTCCGCCGCGCTACGGGTGGGCAGCCACATCGCGTCGTCGAGCGCGACGAGGCCGGCGCGCTCCGCGGCGGAGAGCACCACGGGGACGAGGTCCGCCTCGACCGAGAGCGCCTCCGCCAGCCGCTTGATCGCCGGGAGGGCGAGCCCGCCCTTCTGCAGGCGACGTGCTCCCTCCCGGCCGAGTTCCGGGAGCAGCTCGGAGACGGCCGTGACCGCCTCGAACGCCCGCTCTGCCGCGAGCCGGTCGGTGAAGCGCCGCTCCGTGTCGGGCACGGGCGCGAGGGCGGGCGGAGGCGCGGTGCGGAGCAGAACGTCGGGGGAGGGGAGGCCGAGGGCGGGCCAGCCCTCCAGCTGCGCCGTGACGGCATCGTAGGCGGCGAAGCGCAGCGGCTCCTCGCCGGTGGGATGCACCAGCAGCGACCCGCTGAGCTCCTCGATCGCCCGGGCGACGGAGGCGCCGGAGACCCCCGCGGTCGCCGGTTCGGCGGACAGGCGGTCCGCCGCCTCCTCCACGGTCAGCGGGTCGGAGGCGCGCCCCAGGATGACGAGCGCGGCGAGTTGCGTGCGGTCGAGCGGCAGGAGCGCGCGCTGCACGGAGTCCGCGTCGAGAAGGGCGTCGGCCAGGTCGAAGAAGTCGGAGACACCCGTACGCCGGTACGTGCGCCGGCGCAGCGCCTCCACCAGCGCGGCGTCGTCCAGCTCACGCAGCCGGGCTGCGAGAGCGAGGGTGGTCGTCATCGCGCGGACCGCCGCGGTCGCGGCTAGCGCCGGCCCTTGGTGTCGCCGGCGCGGGCCGCCCGCCGGTTCCTCCGTGCGCTCACGATCAGGAGCACGATGATCAGCACGAACGCGACAGGCAGCGCGAACAGGGGGAAGAAGAACACGGTCGGCCAGATCCCCTGACCGGACCCCTGCTGCGCGAACTGGCCCGCCGCGGTGCCGATGAGGATGGCCGCGATGCAGACCAGGGAGACGATGACGAGCGCCGCCACGATGTACGAGAGGATGCGCTGGAGCCGCGATGCCGGCGGCGGGGTCTGCTGGGTCACGAAATCAAGGATAATTGAGGCTGGTCATTCGATCCCCCATGCGAGATGAGGTTCCCATGCCAACCGGCAAGGTCAAGTTCTACGACGAGGAGAAAGGCTTCGGCTTCATCAGCACCGATGACGGCCAGGAAGTCTTCCTGCACGCCTCGGCCCTTCCCGCCGGAGCCGTCGTGAAGGCGGGGACGCGCCTGGAGTTCGGCATCGCCGACGGTAAGCGCGGCGCCCAGGCGCTCTCGGTGCGCGTGCTGGAGGCTCCGCCGAGCCTCGTGAAGATGAAGCGCAAGTCGGCCGACGACATGGCGATCATCGTCGAAGACCTGGTGAAGCTCCTCGACGGCATCGGCGCCAACCTGCGCCGCGGCAAGTACCCGGACAAGGCGCACGGCGCGAAGATCGCGGCCGTGCTGCGCAAGGTCGCGGACGACCTGGATGCCTGAGCTCGGGGACGAGGGCGAGTCGGCGGTCGAGGCTGAGGCCGTGGAGGCCGTGGAGGCCGTGGAGCCGGCGGCTACGGAGTCGGCGGCTGCGGAGGCGGAGCCGGCGGCCGTGGAGGCGGAGCCGTCCGCCGATGAGGCCGCTGCCGTGACCGAGCCCGCAGCGGAGGTCGTGGCCGACCCCGACCTGCTCGCCGCGGTGCCGCTCGCCCTGCAGGCGCTCGCCGAGATCACCCCCGAGCACACCGTCGGCGAGCCCCTCGGGCACGTCGTCGAGGGCCCCGGCGTGGTGTCGCTGCTGTTCGCGAGCCGCCTGCCGGGCTACCCCGACTGGCGCTGGACGGTCACCGTCGGCCGCACTGACGACGCCGAGCCGACCGTCCTGGAGGCCGAGCTGATGCCCGGGGACGGCTCGCTGCTCGCGCCGGACTGGGTGCCGTGGTCGGAGCGGCTCGCCGAGTACCAGGCCGCGCAGGAGGCGCTCGCCGCGCAGGAGCCCGAGTCCGCCGAGTCGGACGACGACGAGTCCGGCGACGACGAGGCGGACGAGGACGACGGCTTCGACGACTCCGAGGACGACCACGACGTCCACGACCTCCACGAGGACGACGACCTGGACGGCGTGGACATCGACAGCGTCGACGTCGACTACGACGACGAGACCGACGTGGACGCCGACCTCGACCTGGAGGCCGAGGAGGCCGCCGCGCTCGCGGACGCCGAGACCGACGACTCCGACGAGGATGACGACGACTCTGACGACGAGGATGACGACGCCTCCGATGAGGAGGACGACGACTCCGATGAGGAGGACGACGACTCCGACGAGGAGGACGACAACTCCGACGACGAGGAAACGTCCGAGGACGAGTAACCCGCGCCCCGCGCGCTCACCTCCGCCGGGCCGCCGTCAGGTACCCCATCCCGAGCGCGCCGAGCGCCAGCCCGACCACCACGGTCCACATCGCCGTCGTTCCGGCCCCGCCGACGGCGAGGACGACGACGAGCGCGACCAGCCAGAGCCCGAGCCCGACCAGCACCGCCCGCCGGTCGTCCGTCTTCGCGGGGACCGGGTCGGGGCGGCGCTCGTCGTCGCGGAGCCAGAGGCGCACGGCGCTCAGCCCAGTCGCTCGACCACGTACTCGATGCAGCCGATCAGGGCGCGCACATCCGCCGGCTCGATGGCCGTGAAGGTCGCGACGCGCAGCTGGTTGCGGCCGAGCTTGCGGTACGGCTCCGTGTCGACCACGCCGTTGGCGCGCAGCGTCTTCGCGACCGCCGCCGCGTCCACCCGCTCGTCGAAGTCGATCGTGACGACCACCTGCGACCGGTGCGCAGGGTCCGCGACGAACGGCGTCGCGTAGTCAACGCCCTCCGCCCACGAGTAGAGGGCTCCGGACGACTCGCGCGTGCGCGCATCCGCCCACGCCAGGCCGCCGTTGCCGTTCATCCACTCCAGCTGGTTCTCGAGCAGCACCAGCGTCGAGATCGCCGGAGTGTTCAGCGTCTGGTTGAGCCGGGAGTTGTCGACCGCGTTCTTGAGGCTGAGGAACTCCGGGATGTACCGGCCGCTCGTCGCGATCCGCTCCACGCGCTCCAGGGCGGCGGGGGAGAAGAGCGCGAGCCACAGCCCGCCGTCGGACGCGAAGTTCTTCTGCGGCGCGAAGTAGTAGACGTCGGCCTGGCTGACGTCGAGGTCGACGCCTCCCGCCGCGCTCGTCGCGTCGATCACGGTCAGCGCGCCCTCGTCGCCGTAGACGCGGCGGACCGGCGCCATGACACCGGTCGAGGTCTCGTTGTGGGGCCACGCGTAGACGTCGACGCCCTCCACGATCTCCACCTCGCTGCGCGATCCGCCCGGCGCCTCCAGCACGTGCGGGGCCTCCAGCCACGGGGTCTTCGCCGCCTTGGCGAACTTGCCGCCGAACTCGCCGAACACCAGGTTCTCGCTGCGCTTCTCGATCAGGCCGAACGCCGCGGCGTCCCAGAACGCGGTCGAGCCGCCGTTGCCGATGACGACCTCGTAGCCCTCGGGCAGGCGGAACAGCTCGCCGAGCCCCTCGCGCACGCGGCCGACCAGGTTCTTCACGGGAGCCTGGCGGTGGGAGGTGCCGAGCAGTTCGGCACCCGGGCCGGCCAGGTAGGCGACCTGCTCCGGGCGGACCTTGGAGGGTCCGCATCCGAATCGACCGTCGGCGGGCAGCAGCTCAGAGGGGATCGTGACGTCCGGCATAAAGGAAGTGTATTGGCTGTTGCATGCTCACAACGGCGCGTGCGGCACGCGCAGCGGTCGTCTGCCTGCGGCTGTCGGCGGCAGCAAGTAGGCTGATATCCGGCATTCGTGCGCCGGCATGTGGAGGGGTAATGACCGATCTGATCGATACGACCGAGATGTACCTTCGCACCATCCTGGAGCTGGAGGAGGACAACATCGTCCCCCTGCGTGCGCGCATCTCGGAGCGCCTCGGTCACTCCGGCCCCACCGTCTCGCAGACGGTCGGCCGCATGGAGCGCGACGGCCTCGTCGTCGTCTCGGGCGACCGGCACCTGGAGCTGACCGACGAGGGCCGCAGGAAGGCCGTGCACGTCATGCGCAAGCACCGCCTCGCCGAGCGGCTGCTCAGCGACGTCATCGAGCTGGAGTGGGAGTACGTCCACGAGGAGGCGTGCCGCTGGGAGCACGTGATGAGCGAGCAGGTAGAGCGGAAGCTCCTCACGATGCTCGGTCACCCCACCGAGTCGCCGTACGGCAACCCGATCCCCGGCCTCGGTGAGCTGGGCGCGCCCGACTCCCCGGTCTCCACCGAGAGCCTGGTCAACCTGGTCGACGTCGTGCGCGGCAGCGATTCCGGGGTGACTGCCAGGATCCGCCGCCTCGGCGAGCCGGCCCAGGTCGACCCCGAGCTGCTCCTCCAGCTGAAGGAGGCCGGTGTTTTCCCCGGCTCCACCGGCACTTTCTCTCCCGTCGGCTCCTACGTCTCCGTGCAGATCGACGGCTTCGGACCGGGCCTCGAGCTGCCCAACGAGCTGGCCGCGCACATCTTCGTCGACGCCTGAGCGCCGTTACCCATTCGTTAAAAAGCGGCCAGAACGTGTGACAAACGGCACCCGGTCGCGTAGTCTCTTACGAGTCCGAACGGGCCAGAAGCGGCCCATCAGGACCCCGGATCGTGACGCTCCACCCCCCTAGACCCGTCTCGCGATCCGTGAAGCCGAAGCCACCCAGCTTGGGACGGGGGCAGCATCCCTAGTGCTGCCGGAGCGCTGGAGGTCACACTTTGGCACTGACGAGCACGCCCGGTCCCGACAAGGACCGTACGAACCCGGACCAGAGCACCACGGACGTCACGTCTTCTTCTTCCGCCTCACGTCGCGCCCACCGCGCCGCGCGTCCGGCGTCCGCCGCGTCCCGCCCGGCAGCGTCGCCCGCCCGTGGCACGGCCGTGTCGACCGCCACCGGCTCCACCGCCGCGCAGGGAAAGAAGAAGCGCAAGGGCGGCTGGATCCTGAACGCCGGCGTCATCACCGTCGCCACCGGTCTCATCGCGACCATGTCGCTCCCGGCTTTCGCGTTCAACCCGGACGGCGCCGAGAACGCCGCCTTCGGCCCCAGTGCCGCCGACTCCATGAAGAAGGCCCAGTCGCAGACCGTCGAGGTCGGCGGTGTCGCCTCCGCCGCCGTCAGCCGTGACGTCGCGTCCGCCACCACCCAGGAGGAGCTGGACGCGCAGAAGGCCGCAGCCGCTGCTGCCGCCGCCGCGGAGGCCGCGCGCCGCCAGGCCGCCGTGCAGCTGACCACCTACGCCACGAAGTCGTCGTCCGGCCCCTCGGTCTCCGACTTCCTCGCCAACCCGCCGTACCCGAACTTCAGCCTCTCGCAGGTGTTCTCGGTCGCGCAGCAGTACATC
>Ga0209563_100348_pt1 | contig 17586 bp, 16 predicted proteins | sample AraplaCvi_mMF_r2_FD_184271 | JGI IMG/M metagenome (GOLD analysis project Ga0209563, IMG submission 184271) | Arabidopsis root microbial communities from North Carolina, USA - plate scrape CL_Cvi_mMF_r2 (SPAdes) (version 2) | ecosystem: Host-associated > Plants > Roots > Endosphere | place: USA... | reverse complement strand
TTCGAATATCTACTGACATTCTGTTTCTAATCCAAAGGAATCTCGCATCAACCACTAGACTAGGTCTAGAAGGTCAATGCCGAGGTTGTTTGGCATTTGACATTGTGCACGCTGTTGAGTTCTCAAGGATCGGACGCTCTCGCCTTTCAACCTTCCGGCTGTCTCTGCGAGGCAACTTCTCTACCTTACCACTCTCAGTCAGTTTGTCAAGTCGGCGTTTCGTGTTCCTCGTTGGCCCGATATGTGGTGGGCACAACCGATTCACACGACCCGGTCCGGTTAGACCTGCTCAGTGAGTGGGTGTTAATCCTAAGCGCAGCAAGCGAACTAATTCAAGTTCAGATTTGCCGCTAGGCTTTGGATTTGGTCCCGCTTGAGGCCGGGGAGCTCTTCCGCTCTCCCGCACCTTTGGGGTGACAAGTAAGTACTTTACGCAGGCCCCGGAGAGCGTGCAAATTCGGCGTTCATCCCGGGCGTGTCGCACTTGACTTCCGCGAAATTCCGCGGATCTGACCACGGCCTCCGCCGCCAGACCCTCCGGATACGACAGAACCCCCTCGAAAGCCGGCGGCTCTCGAGGGGGTTCTGTGCAGCGGAACGGTTACCGGGTCACAGACCCGAGTACGCGTGCAGTCCGTGGAAGAACACGTTCACGATCCCGAAGTTGAACAGCACGGCCGCGAATCCGATGATCGCGAGCCAGGCGGAACGCGAACCGCGCCATCCGCGGGTCGCCCGTGCGTGGATGTACCCGGCGTAGATCACCCAGATGATGAAGGTCCAGACCTCCTTGGTGTCCCACCCCCAGTACCGGCCCCATGCCTTCTCGGCCCAGATCGCACCCGCGATCAGCGTGAACGTCCACGCGATGAAACCGACGATGTTGATCCGGTACGCCAGGTTCTCCAGGGTGACCGAGTTCGGAAGCGTGGCCAGGAAGCGGAACTGCTGCGGGCGCGACTCTTCGACCTGCCGCTCCCTGCGGTACTGCAGCAGTTGGAGTCCGGACAACGCGAAGCCGAGGGCGAAGAACGCGGTGCCGAGCACGGCGACGATGATGTGGATGACCAGCCAGTACGACTGGAGGGCGGGCTGCAGGGGGACGACCGGCACGTAGTACCGCAGGAGCGCGACACCCTGAAGCACCAGGACGAGGCCCAGAACGAATGTGCCCAGGTACTTGATCTGCCACTTGAGGTTGGCGACGAGGAAGACCCCGATGATCACGAGCGTGCCCGTCATCGAGAACTCCCACATGTTCGCCCACGGGACGCGAGCGGCTGCGATCCCCCGGAGGACGACCGCAACCAGGTGGAAGGCGAACCCCACGATCGTCAGACCGAACGCCCACCGCATGGATGCCGAACTGTCCGACCCGTTCACCAGGTCGTCCTCGACCTTCGAACTGATGCGCGACGACAGCCTCCCCAGAGCGGAGGACGGTGGCGCGACATCCCTCGGAGCCTCACCGATGATGGTCGGCGCCGGCGCACCTACCGGTTCCCTCACCTCGGCCCGCCGCGCGACCGCGCTCGGCACCACGGCGGCCTCGACCGCCGTCGCTCTCGCACCCCTCCGGGCGAGGTCGAGCGCGAAGGCGATGAACGCCGCCGCGTACAGGCCCATCGCCGCGTAAAGGAACACGGTCGAGAGTTGAGCGAGGGTTTCTGTCACGATTCCAGCCTATGTCGTCGGGCGCCCGGATAGGGCGTGAGAATGCTGATCCGCCGCGGCCGTCACGGCGGCGAGGAGGTTCGGGTCCTCTCCTCGGGCGAGCCCGGCGTATTCGAGGGTGAGCGACCCGTCCGGGTTCTCGATCGCCTTCACCCACAGGCGGCGCCGCGGAACGAAGAGCGAGGTCAGGAGGCCGCCGAGGATGAGCACCGCGAACACCAGCACCCAGATCTGGGCGGGATCGTGGTGCACCTCGAGCGTCGCGAAGCGCTTCACCCCGTCGAGCGTGATCGTGCCCAGCCCGTTCGGCAGCTCCACCGTCTGACCCGGCTTGAGCTCCAGCGCCTTCGTTTTCGTGGGCGGCCCGGCCAGCTGCTCGAGCGTGTCGGTGTTGAGGCTGTACACCGACTGGGGCACGCCGTTGTCGACGCCGAGGTCGCCGGCGTAGACGTTGAGGCTCAGGACGGGGTCGTTCAGGCCCGGGAACTTCGACGCGAGGGCGCCCTTCGCCCTCTCGCTCTCGGTCACCGTCGGGTAGAAGAAGCCGATCATGCCGACCTGCTCCTTCAGCCCGTCCGGGACCTTCACGAAGCCGAGCGATGTCAGCCCGGGGTCGGCTTGAGGGATGAACGGCACCGAGTCGCTGAACACGACCTTCCCCGCGGTGTTCTTCACCGTGATCGTCGGAGCGTAGCCGTTCCCGAGCAGGTAGACGTTCGTCCCGCCGATCGCCAGCGGCTCGTTCACCTTGATCGTGGTGTCCGAGCTCGTGTCGCCCGGACCGGTGGTCGTCACATGGGCGGTGTAGTCCAGCGGGGTGCCGATCGCATCCTGATTCTTGGTCTCGTACCGCACGTCGAGCTTGTTCACGGCGATCGAGAACGGCGCGAGCGCCCCGTCGCTGAAGAAGCGGCCCGGGTTGAACGAGTTGTACGAGGGGAGGCTGTTGACGAAGCTCTGCCCCTCCACCACGATCTTCTGGCCGGTGTAGCCGAAGCCTCCCCCGACACCGATCGCGAGCAGGACGCCGAGCAGGGCTACGTGGAAGACGAGGTTCCCGGTCTCGCGGAGGTACCCGCGTTCGGCGGAGACGGACGTCGACCGCGCGTCCTGATAGAGCGCGACCCGATAGTGGGAGGCCTTCAGCACATCCCGGGCGGTGAGGATGGGGTCCGGCGCGTCCGCCCTCGCCTCGGCGGGGAGCGTACGCACCTGGTAGCCGGCCATCCGCGTCAAACGCACCGGCGTCTTCGGCGGCTTGGCGCGCATCGCCTCGAAGTGGTGCTTGGTGCGCGGGATGATGCAGCCGATGAGGGACGCGAACAGCAGCAGGTAGATCGCCGAGAACCACACCGACGTGTACACATCGAAGAACTGCAGGTTGTCGAGAACCGGTGCCAGCTTCGGGTTGTCGGTGAAGTACTTCGTGACGCCGTTGGGGTCGGAGCTGCGCTGCGGCACCAGGGAGCCGGGCACCGCCGCGATGGCGAGCAGCAGCAGGAGGAACAGCGCGGTGCGCATGCTCGTGAGCTGCCGCCAGAACCAGCGGAGCCACCCGACCGGGCCCAGCTTCGGCTGGGTCACGTCCGGATCCTCCCGCGGGGGGACGACGTCGATGTGATCAGATGGCCGGCTCAAAACCCTGGATCACCGCCAAGAACTGCGACATCAGCTCGCTCCACAGCCCGGTGACCATCAGGATTCCGATGACCACGAGCAGCACGCCGCCGATGATGTTGATGGCACGGATGTGCCGCTTGAGGAAGGCGACCGAACCCGCCACCCAGTCGAAGCCGAGGGCAACGAGCAGGAACGGGATGCCGAGGCCGATGCAGTAGAAGAGCCCGAGCAGGGCGCCGCGCCACGGCGAACCGCTCCCGACGCTGAGCGCGCTGATCGCGGCGAGCGTCGGGCCGATGCACGGCGTCCATCCCAGCCCGAAGACGATGCCGAGCAGGGGCGCGCCGATCAGTCCGGTCGCAGGCCGCCACGATGGCTTGATCGTGCGCTGCAGGAACGAGAACTGGCCGATGAAGACGAGCCCCATCACGATGACCAGCGCGCCGAGGATGCGGACCACGAGGTCCTGCCACCGCACCAGCCAGTAGCCGAGAGCGCCGAAAGCCGCGCCGTAGGCGACGAAGACGATGGCGAAACCGAGGATGAAGAGCGCGACACCCGTGAGCAGCCGCGATCGGTCGCGCTTCGCGCCGGGATCGCTGATCCCTCCCACGTACGCGAGGTAGCCGGGGACGAGCGGCAGCACGCACGGCGACGCGAACGACACGAGCCCGGCGAGCAGGGCGATCGGAAGGGCCAGCAGGAGCTGACCGCTGAAGACGATCTGACCGACGCCCCCCACGTCAGTGCTCGGCCACGGCGTCGGAGATGAGCGTGTCGAGGATGCTCTTGTCGGGGATCGCTCCGAGGATGCGCGCGGCGACCCGGCCCTTCTTGTCCACGACGAGCGTGGTCGGCGTCGCCTTCGGCGGCACGGTCCTGCTGAAGGCGAGCAGCACCGACCCCGAATCGCGGTCGAGCACCGACGGGTAGGTGACGCCCTTGTCTTTCTCGAAGCTCGCCGCCGTCTGTGCGGAGTCGTACAGGTTGACGCCGAGGAAGCCGACACCCTGGTCGGCGTACTTCTCGCTCAGCGACTGCAGGTCGGGGGCTTCGACGCGACAGGGAGGGCAGCCCGCGTACCAGAAGTTGACCACCAGGACCTTGCCAGCGTAGTCGGCGGAGGTGACCTTCTCCCCGCTCTGCAGCGTCCCGGTGAACGAGACCGGCTCGCCCCGGTTGGCCGCCGCGTACTCGCTGACCGTGCCGTCGCCCGCGATGTAGTTCTGTCCGTTGCCGGAGCGGTACTGGGTGGCGAGGCTGTCGTTGGCGGTGCAGCCGCTGAGCAGGAGCGCGGTCGCCGCGGCGGCGGCCGTGAGCGGCACCAGCAGCCGCGAACGGAGACGGGATGCGGTGCTCACACGGCCCCCACATCGGTCGCCGCACCTTGGAGGGCAGCGGCCGGTTCGACGTAGCCGACCTCGACGAGCCGCGGCGCGGAGGTCTCCGCCTCGCCCGTCGGACCGTCGGTCTCTGGCGCCTCCGTCGTGCGCTCGAAGGTCGTGATGCTCGAGAGGGCGCAGCGCCGCTTCCGCGGGTCGTGCGGGAACCGCTCGCCGGCGACCGACAGGTGCGTGACCCAGATCGGAAGCTGGTGGCTGACCAGCACGACGTCGCCGGACTCGACCGAGTCGAAGGCGCGCTCGACCGCGAGCAGCATCCGCCGCTCGATGCTGGTATAGGCCTCGCCCCAGCTCGGCCGGAGCGGGTTGACGAGATAGGGCCAGTACGCCGGCTTGCGCACGGCGAGCTTCATCTTGGTGCCTTCGAAGCGGTTGGTCGGCTCGATGATGTCGTCGTCGATCACCGGCTCGAGGCCGAAGGCCGCCGCGATGGGTGCCGCGGACTCCCGGGTTCGCTGCAACGGTGAGACGCGGAGCGCTTCGATGGGGCGCTCGCGCGCGCCCAGCTCGTCGGCGGCGGCCTGAGCCATGCGGTGGCCGAGTTTGGAGAGGCCGAAGCCCGGCAACCTGCCATACAGGATGCCGTCGGGGTTGAACACCTCGCCATGACGGACGAGGTGCACCTGGCTCGCTACCACGGCTCCAGTCTACGGAGGAGCTTCCCTTGAATTCACTGAGCGCCGGCGGCCTGTGGATAAGAGAAACCGTCCACAGGTCCGCGTCTCGGGGAATTGTCCACAGGTTTCCATCGCCCGGTGTGCGGGCGGGTCCGGATTCGTAGCGTCGATGCATGGCCGACGACGAAGAACAGGGAGAGGCACTTGCGAACATCCCGAACCACGACCGACCCCGCGAACGGATGCGGCGGCTCGGCATCGGATCGCTCACCGACGACGAAGTGCTCGCCCTCGTTCTCGGGTCGGGGCAGACCGGGCGGAGCGTCCTCGCCCTCGCGCGATCGGTGCTGCGGAGGACAGGAGGCTTCGCCGGCCTTGCCACGATGGACTTCGCCCGGCTCGAACGGCTGCCCGGAGTCGGCCCGGCGACGGCCGGGCGGCTCGTCGCGATCACCGAGATCTGGCGGCGAGCCGGCGCGTCATCGGCGTGGACGCGCCTGGTCGATCACAAGACCATCGCCGACGTCGTGCGACCGGAGCTCCTGCATCGCGACTCCGAGCGCTTCGTCGTGGTGGTGGCAGACCGCGCCGCGCGTCCGATCGAGTTGGTGCTCGTGCGCGACGGCGGGGTCGACGAGACGAGCGTCCAGCCTGCTGATGTCCTCCAGGCCGTCCTCACCCGCGGCGGCCGGTCGTTCGCCGTGGCGCACAACCATCCGTCCGGGGTCCTGGATGCGAGCGTGGCCGACATCATGCTCACGCGGCGGCTCGACCAGGCGGCCGCGACGCTCGGCGTGCGGTTCCTCGGTCACATCCTGGTCGCCGGAGACAGCTGGACCGCCCTGCCCGTCGCCGGTTCCGCCGCTACGGCGTCAGGCGGGTCGGGCCGCGGAAGAGGTACGTCGTCTCGCGCAGGTTCGAGAGGTGCAGCATGAGCATCAGCACGCGGGCGAGGCCCATCCCGAAGCCGCCGTGCGGGGGGATGCCGTACCGGAAGAACGCGAGCACGTCCTCCAGCTCCTCGACCGACAGGCCCTTCTCGACCGCCTGCTTCTCGAGGATGTCGACGCGGTGCTCGCGCTGAGCGCCCGTCGAGATCTCGACGCCGTTGAAGATGAGGTCGTAGCTGCGGGTGATCGACGGGTCGTCGGAGTGACGCATGTGGTAGTACGGGCGGATGCTCGCCGCGTAGTCGGTCAGGAAGACGAACTCGTGGCCGTACGCCTCCTTCACGTAGGCCGAGATCTGGCGCTCGCCCTCCGGGTCCATGTCGTCGTCCTCGCGCGGGATCTCGTATCCCCGCTCGGCGACGATCCGCTTCGCCTCGGCGAGCGGGATGCGCGGGAACGGCGTCGACGGGACGGTGATCTCCACGCCGAACAGACGCTCGATCTCCTCGCCGTGCTTCTCCTTGACCGCCGTGAAGCCGGCCACCAGAAGGTCCTCGTGCACCTTCATCACGTCTTCGTGGCTGTCGATCCAGCTGATCTCGGTGTCGACGCTGGTGAACTCGGTGGCGTGACGGCTCGTGAAGCTGGGGTCGGCACGGAACGCCGGGCCGATCTCGAAGACGCGGCCGAAACCGGCGGCCTGAGCCATCTGCTTGAAGATCTGCGGGCTCTGCGCCAGGTAGGCCGTCGTCTCGAAATACGGCAGCTCGAAGAGCTCGGCGCGCGACTCGGAGGCGGAGGCCATCAGCTTGGGAGTGTGGATCTCGACGAAGCCGTTGTCGACCCAATACTGCCGCAGCGCGTGCTCGAACGTCGTCTGGACGCGGAAGATCAGGTTGTGGCGCGGCTCGCGCAGGTCGAGGAAGCGCCAGTCCATGCGCTTGTCGATGCCGCTGTCGGCCGCGATCGGCGTCTCGGGGATGGCGGCCGTCTCGACCTCGAGCGAGGTCAGGCGGATCTCGATGCCGCCCAGCTTGACGCGCTCGTCGTGCTTCAGTTCACCGGAGGCCCGGACGAACGTGCCCTGCGAGAGGCCCGAGATGGTGGTCGCGGGCTCGTCGGCGACGACGACGCCGTCTTCTCCGACCGTGCGCGGGTTCACCAGCTGCACGGCACCCGACTCGTCGCGCAGTACGACGAACTGCACCTTCTTCTGGTCGCGGACGGTCTCGACCCATCCGGCGACGCTCACGGGGCCGTCGGGGAGGGCAGCCAGGTCCTTGATCAAAACGCGTGCGGTCACGAGCCCCAAGCCTACCCGTGCGGCGGATGTGAGAATGGAGGGACCAGGCACGAAGGAGTAGCCCATGAGTACCGACGACGTCGTCATCCTGTCCGCCGCGCGCACCCCGCTGGGGAAGATCAAGGGGGCGCTGTCATCCTTCAGCGCGGTGCAGCTCGGGACGATCGCGCTGAAGAAGGCGCTGGAACGTTCTGGCCTCGGAGCGGACGCCGTCGACACGGTGCTGTTCGGACAGGTGCTGCAGGCGGGCGCCGGTCAGAATCCCGCACGTCAGACGGCGATCGGCGCCGGGATCGGCTGGAACGTCCCCGCGACCACGATCAACAAGGTGTGCCTCTCCGGCCTGGCTGCGGTCATCGACGCCGCACGGCTGATCCGCACGGGCGAAGCGACGGTCGTCGTCGCCGGCGGCCAGGAGTCGATGACCAATGCGCCCCACGTCCTCCCCGGGTCGCGCATGGGCTGGACGTACGGGTCGATCCAGGCGCTCGACTCCGCAGCTCACGACGGGCTCACCGACGCCTTCGATGGCATCTCGATGGGAGCATCCACGGAGCGCTACACGGAGAAGCTCGGGCTGACGAGACAGGCGCAGGACGCCTTCGCGGCGCAGTCGCACCAGCGTGCGGGGGCGGCAGCGGCGAACGGGCTGTTCGCCGACGAGATCGCGCCGGTCAGCATCCCGCAGCGGAAGGGCGATCCGGTCGTCGTGACCGCCGACGAGGGCGTGCGCCCGGACTCCACGCCGGAGGCGCTGGCCGGCCTTCGGCCGAGCTTTGCCGAGGGTGGCACCCTGACGGCCGGCAACTCGTCACCACTGAGCGATGGCGCAGCGGCCCTCGTGCTCACCAGCCGGCAGAACGCAGAACGCCTGGGTCTGGACTGGCTGGCGATCGTGGGCGCGAGCGGGCAGGTGGCCGGGCCGGACAACTCCCTGCATTCGCAGCCGTCGCACGCCATCGAAGCGGCCTTGGGCCGAGCGGGGTGGACCGTCTCGGACCTCGACCTGATCGAGATCAACGAGGCCTTCGCCGCTGTGGCCCTCCAGTCGATGGCGGACCTGGGCGTGGACGACGGGAAGGTCAACGTCCATGGAGGCGCGATCGCGCTGGGGCACCCGATCGGCGCATCGGGCGCCCGGCTCGCCGGGCACGCGGCCCACGAGTTGGCGCGGCGCGGATCGGGCCGTGCGGCGGTCGCCCTGTGCGGCGGTGGCGGCCAGGGAGACGCACTCCTGCTCTACCGCTGAGCGTTGTCGTCCGCTGCGGAGCGCTACCGGCTCAGGTGCCGCTCCTCCGGTCCGGTGTACTGCGAGAGCGGGCGGATGAGCGAGTTGGCGGCGTACTGCTCGAAGACGTGCGCCGTCCAGCCGGCGACGCGCGCGGCGGCGAACAGAGGTGTGAACGTCTCGGTGTCGAAGCCCATCAGGTTGTAGGCCGGCCCGGACGGGTAGTCGAGGTTCGGCTTGATGCTCTTGCGCTCACCCATGGCGTTCTCGAGGGCGTCGTAGAGCTCGAGCATCTCGGGACGGTCGTAGTGCTCGACCAGCGTGACCAGGGCCGCCCGCATGGTCGGCACCCGGGAGTCGCCGTTCTTGTAGACGCGGTGCCCGAAGCCCATGATCTTGCGCTTCTCGGCCAGCGCGGTGTCGAGCCACTCCGCGGCGCGATCGGCCGTGCCGATCTCGTCGAAGGCGTGCATGACGGCCTCGTTCGCGCCGCCGTGCAGCGGGCCCTTCAGCGCCCCGATGGCACCGGTGACCGCCGAGTAGACGTCCGACAGAGTCGAGGCGATGACGCGAGCGGTGAACGTGGAGGCGTTGAACGAGTGCTCGGCATAGAGCACGAGGGAGACGCGGAACGCATCGACGACCACGTCATCCGGGACCTCGCCGAACGTCAGCCAGAGGAAGTTGCGCGAATAGTCCAGATCGTCGCGCGGCTCGACCGGTTCGAGCCCGCGACGCCGGCGCTGGATGTACGCCACGATCGTGGGAAGCTGCGCCAGCAGGTAGATGGCACGGCCCTCGTTGAGGTCGCGGTCCAGGATGCCGTCGGGCTGCTGCAGAGTCGCGTCCAGGCCGCCCAGCTGGCTCACCGCCGTCCGCAACGCGTCCATCGGATGGGCGGAGACCGGAATGTCGTCGAGGGCACGGCGCGTGCGGTCGTCCAGACGCCGCAGCGAACGCTCCAGCGCCTCGAAGGCGACGAGCTCGTCATCGGTCGGGAGCTCGCCGTGCCACAGGAGGTACGCCACCTCCTCGAACGAGCAGTGCGCCGCGAGCTCCTGCACCGGGTATCCGCGGTACAGCAGAGAGTTGGTCTGCGGATTCACAGAAGAGATGGTCGTCGTGTCCACCACGACTCCCGCCAGGCCCTTGTGGATCTCCGGATCGGTCATGCGAGCTCCTTCGCTGCGGACGGTGCGCCGCCGATCGGCGGCGACACATGAGGAACCGACTAGCGGCGTACCTCGAAGTTGTAAACCGAGGTGTCGAAGGCGTTGTAGCCCTCGTAGTCAATCAGGTCGTACAGGTCGGCGCGATGCTGCATCTCGCCCAGCTTCGGCTCCAGCGTGCCCTGCGCGAGCAGCTGGTCCAGGCCGCGCTCCGCCGCACCCATCGCGAGACGCAGCAGCGACACCGGCCAGATCACGATGTTGACGCCGACGTCGCGCAGCTGGTCGACCGTGAAGAGGTCGCTCTTCCCGAACTCGGTCATGTTCGCCAGGATCGGCACATCGACGGCGGCACGGATGGCCGCGAACTCCCCCAGATCGGCCATGGCCTCCGGGAAGATCGCGTCGGCTCCGGCATCGACGAGGGCCTTCGCGCGGTCGACCGCCGCCGAAAGGCCCTCGACCGCGCGGATGTCGGTGCGAGCCATGATGAGCAGGTTGCCGTCCCGCCGGGCGTCGGCCGCGGAGCGGATGCGCTTGAGCGCGGTGTCCTCGTCGACGACCTGCTTGCCGTCGAGGTGCCCGCAGCGCTTGGGGTTCACCTGGTCCTCGATGTGCAGACCGGCGACGCCCGCATCCTCGAGCGCCTGGACGGTGCGCGCCACATTCATCGGCTCACCGAAGCCCGTATCGGCGTCGACCAGCGCCGGAAGGTCGGTCATCCGCGCGATCTGAGCGGACCGGGACGCCACCTCGGTCTGTGTGGTGAGCCCGATGTCCGGGAGTCCGAGTTCGGCAGAGAGCACCGCGCCCGAGATGTAGACACCCTCGAAGCCCTTCCGCTCGATCAGGCGTGCGCTGAGCGGGTTGAAGGCCCCGGGCATCCGCACCAGCTCGCCCGAGGCGAGACGGGACCGGAACGCCGCGCGCTTCTCGTGCGCGGGAATGGACGAGTACAGCATCTAGAACAGTCCCTTCGGTGCCGGCACGGAGTCCAAGACGCCCGGCCGTGCGGTGATGGTGAGACCGCCGAGCTCGGCGGCGCTCAGGTCCGGGAGGCGTTCGGCGAGCGCGAGGAACCGCTCGATCTCGTCCTGAGTGAGAACGTCCGCGGCGAGCGTGCGGAACTTCGCGGCGTAGTCGGCGCGCGCGAACGGGCGCGCCCCGAGCGGATGCGCGTCGGCGACGGCGATCTCGTCCTCGACGACACGGCCGTCGGCCATCGTGATGACGACCCGGCCGCCGAACGCCTTCTCGGCGGGATCGGTCGAGTGATAGCGGCGCGTCCACTCGGGATCCTCCGTCGTGGTCACCTTGCCCCACAGGGCGACCGTGTCCGGCCGCGCCGCCCGGGTCGGAAGGTACGAGTCCACGTGATGCCAGCCGCCGTCCTGCAGAGCCACCGTGAAGATGTACGGGATGCTGTGGTCGAGCGTCTCGCGCGAGGCCGTCGGGTCGTACTTCTGCGGGTCGCCCGCACCCGATCCGATGACGTAGTGCGTGTGGTGGGAGGTGTGGATGACGATGCTCTCCACGCGGGACGGGTCGGCGACCTCCGGGTGCTCCCGGTGGAGCTTCCGCGCGAGGTCGATCCAGGCCTGCGCCTGGTACTCCGCCGAGTGCTCCTTCGTGTACGAGTCGAGGATCGCCCGTTTGGGCTCTCCCCGCTCCGGCAGAGGGACGTCGTACGACGCGTCCGGGCCGTCGAGCAGCCACGCGATCACGCCGTCTTCGCCTTCATAGATCGGCGTCGGACTCGTCTCGCCGCGGAGCGCGCGGTCGATGGCCTCGACCGCCATCTTGCCCGCGAAGGCGGGTGCGTGCGCCTTCCAGCTGGAGATCTCGCCCTTGCGCGACTGCCTCGTCGCCGTCGTCGTGTGAAGGGCCTGCCCGATGGCCTGGAAGATCGTCTCGGGAGGGAGCCCCAGCAGGGTTCCGATGCCCGCGGCAGCGGACGGCCCGAGGTGGGCGACGTGATCGATCTTGTGCCGGTGCAGGCTGATGGCGCGGGCCAGGTCGATCTGGATCTCGTACCCCGTGGCGATGCCGCGGACCAGATCGCGACCGGTCAGCCCGTACGCCCGCGCCGCGTGCTGGGCGACGGCGGTCACCGGAGGGATGTTGTCCCCCGGGTGCGAGTATTCGGCGGCGAGGAAAGTGTCGTGGTAGTCCAGCTCCCGGACGGCGACACCGTTCGCCCAGGCAGCCCATTCGGGAGACACCCGAACCGCCGCCGGCTCGCCGAAGACCGTCGAACCGTCCTGCGGGTGGTCCACCGACGAGGTGAGCTCCTCCAGTTGGCGCGCGGGGATCGGGTGCGCCAGCGCCTGCGACCGGGCGGAGACGACCGGGCGGCGCGTCAACGACGCGGCGGCGACCGCCGCATTGTCGATCACGCGGTTGATCACCATCTCGGTGACCTCCGCGTCCACCTCGACGGGATCAGCCGCGACCTCCGCGATCTTCCACGCGAGCTGATCCTGGCGGGCGAGGTTCTCCTCGCTCCTGTGCACACGAACGTTGTGGAGCTTCACGTTACGAACCTACCTCCCCTACGCTCGGCTCATGGTTCCCGGCCCCTCCCTGCTCGCCTTCGCGCTCGCCTCGCTGGCCCTGATCGTCATCCCCGGGCCGAGCGTGCTCTTCGTGATCGGGCGGTCGCTCTCCCTCGGGCGTCTCGGCGGCTTGCTGAGCGTGCTGGGCAACGCGATCGGGATGCTCCCGCTGGTCGTCGCCGTCGCGCTGGGGATCGGGGCCATCGTGGCCCAATCGCTCGTGCTCTTCACCGTCATCAAGTTCGCGGGCGCCGCGTACCTGGTCTACCTGGGCGTCCAGGCGATCCGTCACCGCAGGCACACCGCCGTCACCCACGAGGCGACGCCGCCACGCCGATCGCGGTTGCGCATCCTGAGCGAAGGCTTCGTAGTCGGGCTGACCAACCCCAAGTCCCTCGTCTTCTTCGTCGCGGTGCTCCCGCAGTTCGTCGACTACCACGCAGGGGCCATCCCCCTGCAACTCTTCGAGCTCGGCGCGGTGTTCCTTCTCCTCGCCCTGACCTTCGACAGCATCTGGGCGCTCGCCGCGGGCACGGCACGCCAGTGGTTCGGGCGCTCGCCGAAACGCGTCGAGCGCCTGGGCGCGACCGGCGGGGTGCTGATGATCGGTCTCGGCGGAGTGCTCGCCTTCACCGGCGTCAAGCACTGACCGGAAGACGGCTCGGGTCAGATATCGCCCGCCGTCGCCACGGGAGAGATGACGGCGCGCGCCAGCGTGTGGAAGTGCGCATTGAAACCGAGGACCGCCGGTGTCGACTCCGGGTCGAGGTCGAGGTGCTCGACGTCCAGCGCGTGCACCACGATGTCATAGCGGTGCGTCCCGGTCCCCGGGGGCGGTCCCGCTCCCGTGAAGCTCTTCGAGCGCATCTCGTTCGAGAGCATCGCAGCGCCGGCGGGGAGACCCGCGCCGCCCTCCGCGCCCGCGTTCGTCGGCAGTTCTGTCACCGACGACGGGATGTTGTAGACCGCCCAGTGCCAGAAGCCCGAGCCGGTCGGCGCATCCGGATCGTGGATCGTCACAGCGAAGCTCTTGGTCTCGGCGGGGTGGCCGCTCCACGACAGGTGCGGCGAGATGTCGCCGCCTCCCCCGCCGGCTCCCCACTGCTCCCGCGACAGGGGACGGCCGTCGGCGACGTCATCGCTCGACACGGTGAAGGACGGTACGGCGCCGAAGCGCTCCAGAGGATCTGTGGCCATGACGCCACGCTACGCCCGGTGCGTTGCCTCCGCAGCGGTCGGAGCGGGACGTTTCCGGAATCGGCGCGGCAGACCGGTGATCCCCCAGGCAGTCACCCGCAGCATCGCCTCCAGAACGATCCCGCTTCCCATCTTCGACGCCCCGTGCTCCCGCTCGACGAAGGTGATCGGGACCTCGACCACCCGGAGGCCGGCATCGAAGGCGCGGCGCGTCATGTCGATCTGGAAGCAGTACCCCTGGCTCTCCGTCTTCTCGAACCGGATCCTGCGCAGAGCGTCGGCCGTGAACGCCCGGTACCCGCCGGTCACGTCCTTGATCGGAAGTCCCAGAGCGAGCCGCGAGTAGGCGCTTCCGCCCCGCGAGATCAATCGGCGGCTGGTGGGCCAGTTCACGACACCGCCGCCCTCGACCCAGCGCGACCCGAGCACCACGTCTGCGCCGTCATACGCGTCCTCATCACGAAGGGCGCCGAGAAGGCGAGGCAGTTCCTCCGGGCGGTGCGAGCCATCCGCATCCATCTCGACGATCGCCTGGTAGCCCGCGTCCAGCGCCCACTGCATGCCTTGGCGGTAGGCGGCGCCGAGTCCCTCCTTGCCCGCACGATGCAGCACATGCACGTTGGCGTCGGTCGCGGCGAGCGCGTCCGCCAGTTCACCCGTGCCGTCGGGGGACCCGTCGTCCACGACGAGCACCTCTGCCTCGGGGACGGACGCGCGGACCCTGCCGACGATCGCGCCCACGTTCTCGCGTTCGTTGTACGTCGGGATGATGACGAGGGTTCGCAACGACCCGCCTTTCTGTCGGGGGCGCACCCCGTTATCCCATTCACCCTGTCGCATCTGTCTGAACGGCAGGCGAACGAGCCTTCCGAGGCTCACAGCCTCCACGATCCTACGTTCGGCTTCTCGCGCCAAGACTGCATACCATGGGGCGGTGGCCGTCCCGAAAGTCCTGTTGTTCTACGTCTTCACGCCACTGGCCGACCCCGAGGCGATCCGCCTCTGGCAGCGGGAGCTGTGCGAACGGCTGAACCTCCGGGGCCGCATCCTGCTGTCCGCGCAGGGCATCAACGGAACACTCGGCGGCGAACTGGACGCGCTCAAGCGCTACCTCCGGGTGACGAAGGAGTACGCGCCGTTCCGCGATCTGGATGCGAAATGGAGCGAGGGTTCCGGCCTCGATGCGGACAATGCCAGCCTCGACTTCCCCCGGCTCTCGGTGAAAGTGCGCGAGGAGATCGTCTCGTTCGGCGCGCCCGGCGAGCTTCGGGTCGACTCCGACGGCGTCGTCGGCGGAGGCGTCCGGCTTGGTCCGGAGGAGGTGAACGCGCTCGCGGCGGAACGCGACGATCTGGTCTTCTTCGACGGCCGCAACCGCTTCGAGGCGCAGATCGGACGCTTCCGCGACGCCGTCGTGCCCGACGTCTCGAACACGCGGGAATTCGTCGCCGCACTCGACAGCGGGGTGTACGACCACCTGAAGGATCGTCCGGTCGTCACCTACTGCACGGGCGGCATCCGCTGCGAGGTGCTCTCCTCCCTCATGCTCACGCGAGGGTTCCGCGAGGTGTACCAGCTGGAGGGCGGGGTCGCGCGGTACGGAGAAGCGTTCGGCGACGACGGCCTGTGGGAGGGCGCGCTGTACGTCTTCGACGGCCGGGGCTCGCTCACCTTCAGCGAGAAGGCCGCGGTGCTGGGGCGCTGCGCCGTGTGCGGCGCATCCACCAGCCGGATGCGGAACTGCGTCGATCCGGCCTGCCGCGAGCAGCTCGTGGTCTGCGAGGGCTGCGACACGGCCGGCTGCGCCCAGCACACGGCCGCCTGACGGCACCGCCGGCGAGCGCGCCCACGGCGGCCGCCGAGAATGTGTCCACATCGCCCAGGGCGAACGCACTTTCCACAGGTCGCGGGAAATCTTGGCGCCCCCTCCGCGTTCTCGCCATCATGGACAGCATGGATCCGGTCACCACCATCGTCTGGATCGTGTCGTTCGTTCTCGTCACGGTCACCGTCACGGGCCTGTCGCGCCGCGTCGGCTGGTCGGCGCCCGTGGTGCTGGTGTTCGTGGGGGCGGCGGCATCGTTCGTGCCGGGGGTTCCGGAAGTGGCCCTCGAACCGGAGGTGGTGCTGTTCGGCCTGCTGCCCCCGCTGCTCTTCGCCGCCGCGATCCAGACCTCGATCGTGGATGTCCGGGCCAGGCGCGACGGCATCCTCCTGTTGTCGGTGGGGCTGGTGGCTTTCACGGTCATCGTGGTCGGATTCGCCACCTACCTCGTGGTGCCCGCCATCACCCTGGCGGCGGCGTTCGCCTTCGGCGCCGTCGTGGCCCCGACCGACACGGTCGCGGTCCAGGCGGTCGCCGGGCGGGTGAAGCTGCCGCGGCGACTCGTGACCGTCCTCGAAGGCGAGAGCCTGCTCAACGACGCGACAGCGCTGGTGGCGCTCAACGCCAGCATCGCCGCGATCGTGAGCATCGTGAACCCGTGGGCGGTGGGCGGCGACTTCATCCTCGCCGTGGTGGTCGGCGTCGGCATGGGGCTGGTCGTCGGACTGATCCTCGCCGTGATCCGCAAGCAGCTCCGCTCCCCGGTGCTCGACACGTCGCTCGCCCTCATCACGCCATACCTCGCGTTCATCCCGGCGCAGCTGCTCCACGGCTCCGGCGTGCTCGCCGTCGTGGTCGCCGGGCTCTACCTGGGGTACCGGTCCCCCACGATCCAGACGGCCGAGGCGCGCATCGCGGAGACGATCAACTGGAGGACGATCAGCTTCCTGCTCGAGAACGCCGTCTTCCTCTTCATCGGCCTGGAGCTGCGAACCATCCTGACGGGGGCGTTCACGTCGGGGATCACCATTCCGCAGACGATCGTCATCAGTGTGGTCGTCCTGCTGGCGATCTTCCTCGCCCGCTTCGCCTGGATGGTCGGCACGACCGCCCTCTACCGGTACGGGCCGTCGCGGCTGCGGGAACGCGGCTGGTCGTGGCCGACAGGGATCGCGGTGTCGTTCGCGGGGATCCGGGGAGTGGTGACGCTGGCGGCCGTCTTTCTGCTGCCTGCTGCGACGCCGCACCGGGAGTTCCTGCAGTTCCTGGCGTTCGTGGTGGTGGTGGCGACGCTGCTCGAAGGTCTCGCGCTGCCCTGGATCATCCGCAGGCTGAAGCTGCCGCCGCCCGACTTCGCCCAGGAGGCGAGCGAGATGCAGCGGCTGCTGGCGGAGGCGCAGTCCGCCGGGCTGGAGCACCTGGAGGCGCAGGTGACCGGCGACGAAGACGAGCGGGTGATCGAACGCCTGCGCATCAACGCGCTGTTCCTCTCCGACGCCCTGGAGAACCCCTCGGCGGACGAGACGGCCGACCTGCCGCTGGAGTACCGGAGGCTGCGCCGCACGATGATCGTCGCGGAGCGGCAGGCGGTGCTCGAGGCACGGGCGGAGGGCCGGTATCAGGAGCCGGCGGTGCGGTCGGTGCTGGCGTTCCTGGATGCGGAGGAGTCCGCGCTCAAGGCGGGCGGCGCCGACGGGAAGAAGTCGCTCATGTGACGCGCAGTGCCATCAGTCCCGGGCTGGTCGGCGCGGCCACGGTCGCGGCGACGGCGAGCCCACTCGCGCGAGCGCTTCGAGGACAGCGCGAGCACCACGAGGATGTCGAGAGCGACGCCGAGCAGGTTGTTGCGGAGGGAGATCTCAGGGCCGCCGTTGAAGGAGTCGATCGCAGAGAAGACGATGATCAGCGAGCTGTACGACATGGCGGCGATGCGAGCCCAGTTGCTCCCGAACAGCACGAGCAGCGCGAGGAGGAAGTACAGCACAAGGCCGGCACCGAAGACGCCCATCGCGATTCCGAGCACGAGGCTCGCGGTGTTCGAGTCGTCCGGGGTGAGGGAGCCGGCCTGCACCTGGGATGCGACGACGGCGTTCCAGTCGAGGAGG